>PJTT01000317.1_pt1 | contig 51245 bp, 35 predicted proteins | sample 1512261 | NCBI WGS metagenome assembly PJTT01 (sample SAMN08177685, study PRJNA422409) | Soil metagenome, whole genome shotgun sequencing project. | isolation source: Soil (2) enriched on wood chips | place: USA: Madison | collected 2015-01-15 | reverse complement strand
GCAACAGCATAGGTCGTAAAAAATTCGAAGGATGTAATTGTTCCGCATAAGCAATCAGTTGTGGGCCGTAAGCAATCAGTTGTCGGCCATAAGCAATCAGTTGTCGGCCATAAGCAATCAGTTGTGAGCCAAAAGCAATCAGTTGTGGGCCGTAAGCAATCAGTTGTGGGCCGTAAGCAATCAGTTGTGGGCCACAAGCAATCAGTTGTCGGCCGTAAGCAATCAGTTGTCGGCCATAAGCAATCAGTTGTCGGCCATAAGCAATCAGTTGTGGGCCATAAGCAATCAGTTGTCGGCCGTAAGCAATCAGTTGTCGGCCAAAAGCAATCAGTTGTGGGCCACAAGCAATCAGTTGTCGGCCGTAAGCAATCAGTTGTGGGCCGTAAGCAATCAGTTGTGGGCCGTAAGCAATCAGTTGTGGGCCAAAAGGGTCACCTGAAAAAACCGAAAACGCTAACCCGATCTCTGATCCAGTTAGCGTTTTGGGGTTAGAAAAGCAGCGTAGCCTGCACTTTTGCGGTCTATCGCGATCGGAATGGCCAGGGTAAGCGCCGAATAAGCAAGCAGCCCAGCAGCAGCAAGACTAAGAAAACAGCCCCCAAAGCCCAGGGACTGATCGCTTCCCGGCTACTTTGCTCTACACCGTAGCTTAGCGCTTCTGCATTGCTTGTCTTCGCTTCTACATCGTTTGCGTACTGCGATTGCTTGGCTTGAAGAGCCGTCTGCGCAAACAGCAAATAGCCGGAAAGTGCCCGCAACCCAGTATCCGGATGAAAAGTAAATGCCGAGTCGCTGTAAAAAGACCACATTTGCTGGCTGCTGTCTACGCTTATCTGCTGCTGGCGCGCGCGGGCAAACGTAACGACGTCGCTGATTGCATCTTGCCGGTAGGTTTCCGATCGACGCTCTTTGGTACTGCGACAGGCCAACATCCCGATGGCGATGATGAAGCATACGGACGCTGTTTGTATGATACGAAGATTTGCCATATGATGAAGTATAAAAAGTTAAAAAAATAGATCGATCATTTTTATATCATCTAGCGTTCGTCTATCCAGTTTGCAAAAACAGCGATGCTAGATTTTAAGCGCCGCTTCGCTTGCACACGGTTGTCGACATTGCCCTCGATGCTGAGGATATAGGAATGCGACAGCCCGTTTACCAAGCCGACATGATTGATGCGTTTCGCGCTAGCGCTGTAGATGCCAAAGACATCGGCCAGCGCCGGAACGGACTGGGCTATGGCGCCGTTATCGCGCGCAAGCGTGTATCGTCTTGCTTTGGGAAAGAGTGCCGGACTCCAGGGATTACGGGGTTGCGCTTGTCCGGCCTGCCCATAACACCAAGAGACAAAAGCAGCGCACCAAGCATGTCCCTTCCCCAAGTGCGTATAGCGCAGGTAGGCCTCTACCCTTTCGCCATCGTTATTTCCGCTCAATTCCCGCACCCCCAGTTCGCCGGAGGCAATGCGTATAATCTGTTGACGCAGGGGAAGCCCGGCAGGATCTAACCCGTTTTGCCGCAGGGCAAGTGCTTCACGCTGCGTAGCCCCTATTAGATCACGATGGCCAGTGCCCACAAGGAGGCAAAGAGCAAGAGAAAGAATACCGAGAAATAAAGCATACATTGTTGCCATGATGTACATTGTTTAAAAGCGTCCATTACATTTTTACGAAAATCCTTAAAGGGTTGCCATAGAAACTCCTGTAGCCACAAGCTACAGAAGATGGCTAAAACCAAGGCCAAGATGCCGAAGAGCAGCACCGACAGGATACCGATATCCAGCACGGCAGCCGTAAAATCGATACGCTGCAAAAGCTGCCCGCAGCGTATAAAGGCGATTGTTAAGCAGAGGACAAGGGCTGCTATCTTCAACTTTTTGTTTGTTTGCTTGGCGGCCGCTTTGCTTGTCCAGCCGCCGCTCAGAGAGATTGTTTTCATCTGTTCCTAAAATTATGTGTGTCAACTTATTGATTTCTTACGCAGGGTGAAGGCGGCTAGGCCAACCTCCACCCTAAGCTATGGCTAGCGCGCAATAATGGAGGTAAATTCACTCCAGTCGCCGCTGCCGAGCGCATTGCGCCCTTGTACACGCGCGAAATACCGCGTGCCCGGTTCGAGATTGCCGACAATAAACCGACGGGAATTTCGAACGGTGTAGGATTGCTCCCAGGTGATGCTTTCCGTATCGCCGAGCATCCTTCCGATTTCGATCAGGTATTCCGTTGCAGCTTTATCCGCTTGAAAGCGAATGCCAATTTCGCCACTCACGGTGCCATCCCCCATGCGTACGAGCAGGATCAAGCCGGGTTTCGTCAATGCACTGTTTGGCTTTCCTAGCATTAATGCCGAACTGCTGATAATCGCCGCGCTGCCCTGGGCCACGCTATTCACCAAATTTGCCAGTTCCCGAAATGCCGCCAAGAGTTTGACTCTACTCTCTTCTTTCTGATCATTATCGTTCTTGCTGCCGCCGCGGATCGCGATCTGTAGCTTCGCAATATAATCTGCCGCCAGCTCCGTAAAGGTTTCGATCAGCGTATTGGGGCTGGTAAAATGTGGGTTGTCCGTTAGCGCATTGCTCACTTTACCAGCCAACACTGCTAATTCTTCGTGTCGTAGATGACTGTAGTCAATCCTTGCTTTTAATCTTCTCATTTTTCTGTTTTTTTTAATGATTAAACATATTTGTTAATTGTCCTGTAAGTTCTGGCGGGTACCCATTCGTCGACCTTACAACACAAAGTTTACCAACCGCTTACGAAAAAAAAAGACATGGGGGCCTAGGGGAACGAAAAAGAACGAATTGGAACAAATTAGTACGAATTGGAACGAGAACAGCAAAGTTTTTGGACGTCTTTGTAACAAGGACAAGTTCTATAAAGGAATAAAAAAGTTTGTGGGGAGTTAAAAAAAGAAAAAATTGCTGGACAAGCTGCGATTAGCTTCCGGTAGTGCGCGATACTATTTAGGTTTACGTGCCTTGCGCTGCTTAAGCCGAAGTACCTCATCCTTGTAGTAGTAAGGCTTTGCCCCAATCTTGTGGATGGTTAAATTAACTCTAAGCCGGTAAAATTTTGTTAGACGACAGTCAAGCAGCTCGCACGCTTCGGTACGGTCAACCAAGTCCTCGAGCTCGGCTTGTATGGTAGCTAATTTTTTTTTGCGAGCCTCAGCTTGTTGTAGCCTCTCAGAGATTTCTTGCAGAACTAAAGTTTGTTTTATTGCTTCTTGCAATAATTGTTTCTGAATATCGAGCATTTCATAGGTATGAAGCAGCGCCAAGCTACTAACTTCAGGAGAAGCCGCCGCCGGTGCTGCCGTTGCGGCAGCTCCAGTAATACGTATAATCGCTACCTTTCTCATAATACATAAGGTTTCGTACGCTATTGGTTAACACCGACGCTATAGCCAAGGGCTATGCACGGATTGAACATCGTCAAAAAGAAACAAGGAAGCTAGCAATTTGGAGCATTCAACTTTGTACAATTGTAGCATACACCTAATCTACCATCCTGTACAACATAAAAGATAGAAATCGCTATTCCGATCGAACATTGACCTGTGAGCGAATTTATACTTTTACGTATTTATCCTTGGCGAGTTAGACTAAATTATAATTTATTGTTTAAAGATACAAATTATTTTATTTTTTTTATTAGATTAAAACAAATATACAGTGATTAACTTTATCTATGTATACATAAAAGAAAGAATTATTTAAATAATAAATTTACTAAATAAATCAATTTTATTTATCTTTAAAATATTTACGTTTGGCTAATGATGCAGCCCCTCCCGAGGGCACAACTTCATAAGGCTGAGCTCTCCATATCAGCGTGGAGAGCTATTGAGCGAATGGATATTAGTCAATTTTTTTTTCATGACTTCGTTAAATATTATCAAGATTTCAGCTTACTTTCTTAACCCGTGGGGCACTCCCCTATTTGCAGGTGTAAATATTTCAGATGTCGCTTCGTTCTATACCTGGATAATGCAAAAGTTAGCCTCTATATTTATATATGCGGGCTTGTTCTGCCGTCATGACGCACCTCAGACGGATCCTGCCGTGTTTTCTAGTATCTTATTGAAAATCGAAGTAAAGCCGGTTGACCATATTAGGCGTGGCGCTAAATGTTTTAAAGGTATGCGGCTGCGATTGTGGTCCCATTTCCTGCGGACCCGAGAATTTCGTGCCCACGGCGGGTATGGCATCCATAAAGGAAATATCCCCTTTCGGATACTTCGGAAAAGTATAATTACGCTGCCTATCGTACTGCTTTTGTATGGATGGGGTGAACAGCTGCAGCGTGATATCCTCTGCGGAGGAATACACGGTAAAAGGAACGGCCGTGTGTAAGCGCATACCATAAAACAGCGCATAATAGCCTTTAAATTCCGGATAGTCCCAATCCTCTCCCGTAATCGCATCATTATACGTCTTCTCCCAAATGCCTAAACTTCCGCCTTTCATGCGGTTGTTGTAGACCCGATAAGGCCCATTCGCCAATAAGGTAGCCCCTTCCACGCCCTGTTCGGGAAAACTAAAGCTGATGCCCGCCATCTCCATGCGATCGCGTGGCCGATAGTCGTAATCCAATTGCAGTATACCGTTGGTTTTCATCGTCCAGGAAAAACGGTAGGCCTCGCCTCCGCGTGGATAGGCATAGCGCACATCGATACGCAGCAGGCTGTCGGAAACCGTGGATGTGACGCCCTTACAGGTTAGGTTTTCATCGCTGATCAATACCGGACCGTTCGAGAGGGGGATTTCCCCTTTGGCGGTAACAATACCCTGCAACAGTCCGCTGGTTTTATGGATGGACACCGTTGTTTCGCCATTACTTAGTCGAAACAACGAATCCGTCTCGGTCATGACCAGCTTGCCGCCATCCTTGCCCTGCGCTACAAGGCCACGTTCCGCAAAACGAGCCGGCGTGCTGATCTCATAACTCCAGGTAAACAGTTCATCGCCATTCGGATCTTCCGCCTTGACGTAGAGCACGTCAAAATCCTGCCAGTTTGCCGGTAATTTTAAACCTAGTATTCCCATGGCGCCCGGTTCAATGGCCGGCGATAAGATCGTATCCTGAAATGCCTCGCCCGCTCTATCCACAGCGCTAAACTTTTTCATGCTGTAGGAGAAACGGCATTGCGCGGTATTTGTAAAATCATACCTGTTTTCTAGCAACAAGGAGCCATCCCAACGCGCGGTGATATATTTCTTCTCGAGGTGGATTGGCGACCATATTTCCTTAATCGTAAAGAAGCTGCCTTCTTTTTCCCGAAAAGGACCGACAATACCATCGGCGCCATGATCTTTATCCGTATCAATAAACCCATCTTTGTCCGTTCGCACAATGCCCTGATCGGCAAAATCCCAAAGAAACATGCCGGCAGATAAAGGGTTGGATCGCATCAGATTCCAAAAGTCGTCCAGTCCGGCTCCATGCCCGCCATCATACAGCCCATGTATCAGTTCGGTCGGCATAAAGATATCCCTTCCGTTGAACATATTTTTGATACCGCTATTGTAGGAGATGTAATGTACCGTATTGATTCCCCCGAATAGGCCAAAGGGATGAATCACCGTTCGCTGCTGTATATCCAAGGCTCCAAAGAGCGGATCCAGATCCAGGTTGAACCCACCTTCATTGCCGTTTGCCCAGAGCACCACGGAAGGATGGTTGATATCACGGGTCAGCATCTCGGTGAGCAACTTCGTGCCCACCTCGGTATCATAGGGCGGCGATTGCCAGGCACAAAGCTCGTTGATGACATACAGCCCCAGCGAGTCGCAGAGCTCCAAGAAATGCTTATCGGGTGGATAATGCGACATGCGTACCGCATTCATGTTCATTTCCTTGATCAACATGATATCCTGCAAGCTCTGTTCGCGGCTGATTGTCCGCCCCGTGGTAGGCCAAAAACAATGCCGGTTGACACCCTTGAAGCGCATCTTTGCACCATTGATATACAGGCCGTCGCGCTCCCTCACCTCTACCGTACGGAAACCAAATCGTTCTGTGGTCTGATGCACCGGCTTGCCCTGCTCAAGCAGCGTAATAACGGCACGATAGAGCTGCGGATTTTCGCTGGACCAAGGGCTTACATCGGTAACGGAAGCGTTTGCAAGCAGTCGCTTGGTGGCCGATGTCTCAGCCGTAGAGGTGAACGATTTCTTCTTTTCGCCCGTCTGGCTGTCAAAAATATCGACCTGCACGCTGGCTTGTGCAAGCTCCTTATCCAAGACAACCTCCAATTTGATTTTCCCATCGGCTTTCGCATCGATACCACTGTAAGCAATATGGATGCGGGGTACCGCCTCGAGGTAAACCGGTCTAAAAATTCCGCCGAATACCCAAAAATCGGCTTCGCGCTCCGCGCTGTTTACGCTGGCATTGGCCGACATCTTGCTTACTTCAACATCCAGCTGGTTGTCCTTCTTAAAGCTGACCAAGTCGGTGATCTCCCGTTTAAACCTGTAAAATGCACCTTGGTGGATGTCACCGGCCTGTTTACCGTTCACCTCCACCTTGGTATCCGTCATGGAGCCATCAAACACAATATAGATCCGCTTATCTTTCCAAGCTGAAGGCAGCTTGAAGGATGTTTTGTATAGCCCGCGTTCCGAGGCCTTATCGTTGTCGTGCCCATAGTTGTAGGCCCCAAAGCCTTCCTGTTCCCAACAGGAGGGTACGTGGATGGTGGTCCACTGACCACTTTGCCTGCCCGCCGTGCAGTAAAACTGCCACACCTTGGCATCTTCTCGGCTACTGCCGGATAGCATGATCTTTTCCGTTTGTTGCCCCCGCAGGTAGCTGCCTGTCGACAGCAATAAAAGTATAAGTAGATAAAATTGGATACGCATCATAAGCTTTAAGTAGCTTAAATGTAAGCAAAAAAAGGCAGAAACATAGTAAATTGAAAAACAGCAGGATGCACCGGCCTATATAACCAACAGCAAAGGGCTCTTTTGTATAGGATGCGGGACATGAATTTTGATACGGATCGACAAAACATTGAACGATTTTTAACGAAGGCTTTCCCGACCTTTGGATATACCAAAAATCTAATCCATGATGATAAAGCCTATCGTTTCCCTATGCTTGTGGCTATTTTGTATAGCCGTATATGCGCAAAAAGATGCCTTACAAAATTTTCCGGACGGCTACCAGGCCGAGCAGGTGGGCAAGAAACTCGCCTACCGATTTGTTGACGGGAAGCATATGCTCCATGCCGGAAAGTGGATCAGCTACCCCGAAACCTTCAACTGGGCCGGCGCGCTGAAATTTGCCGCGCAAACCAATGATAAGCAATTGATCAAGCTGCTGGAGGATAGATTTGATCCGCTCTTTACCAGCGAAAAACAGCTGCTTCCGCCCATGAACCATGTCGACCTCAATATGTTCGGCACACTGCCCTTGGAGTTCTTTCTAACTACGCAAAATAAAAAGTATGTCGAGATGGGGCTACCCTATGCCGACAGCCAGTGGCAGGTGCCGGAACATGCCACTGCAAAAGAAAAAGAATGGGCCGGCAAAGGCTACTCCTGGCAAACGCGCCTTTGGATAGACGATATGTATATGATCACTATCTTGCAGACGCAAGCTTATCGGGTGACCAAAGACCAAAAATACCTCGAGCGTGCAGCCGCCGAGATGGTGTTATACCTTGATGAGCTCCAACGGCCCAACGGACTCTTTTACCATGCGCCCGATGTGCCTTTTTATTGGGCCCGCGGAAACGGCTGGATGGCCGCCGGCGTTACGGAACTCTTGCGCTACCTTCCCGAAAAACATAAGCACCGGCCACGTATCCTGCAGGGTTACCAATTGATGATGGAAAGCTTACGGAAATACCAAACGGCGGAAGGCATGTGGAACCAATTGATCGACGAGGCGGATGCCTGGGCGGAAACATCCGGATCGGCCATGTTTACCTATGCTTTTATCACAGGCGTCAAAAATGGATGGCTCGATGAAAAAGTCTACGCGCCCGCCGCGCGAAAGGCTTGGATAGCACTGGTATCGTACATCAATGATAATGGCGACGTGCGCGAAGTATGCGTAGGCACCAATAAAAAGAACGATAAACAGTATTATTACGACCGTCCGCGTCATGTAGGCGACTACCACGGTCAATCGCCTTACCTCTGGTGTGTGCTCGCGTTAATGGAGTAGCGCATCTTTTTATGCAACCGACCTTCTCATGGATTTTTCCCGGAGAAGATCGGTTTTTCCTTATTTCCACTAACGCTTAATCTGGTGCGTATCCCGAACACTGCTGAAGATCAAAGCCAGGATTAACTTTTTCATTGTTCTAAATTGTTTATTCATTATTTTCTTTCCTTTCTCAAATCATGTGCGTTACTTTCGATGGCTGCCCTTAGCTTGGCTTACTGTAGGAATAATGCCTCAAAAAGGGTTGCTTGTAAACCCGTTGACCGGTCAAATTTGCCGTGCGAAGCTTCAACGGCATATCCGGAGATTCGATGGGGAACTACCTTTCCGGCAAATCCATAAACAAGGAGGTCATGCGCGCAGAGGCGTTGCTAAGTGGACTATAGTGCTTTGCAGGCTCCCATTGCAATGCTTCATGGATAATCAAATTGATGTAGTTTCTGGCCAGATCATCCTTATATAGATAGTCTGAATGATACGTGGAGAGCTAATGAGCTGATGGAAGCTGGAGATGACCAATTCGATCGGCACCAATCGCGAGCTAGGTAATATAAAACTCATCTCAAATTAATTATCAATTCATTTGGGAACCTTAGTTTTGCCGCAACATGAGACGCATAATTTCCCCAAATGAACGTAGCATTGACCTCCAGAACTTGTCCCTATTGCAAGCCAGTGAACCCGAGGCCAATCTTTTCTTAAATCAACTGTTCGAAAAATATTGGAAGGCATTGTATCAGTTTTCCTACAATCTACTACACGACAGCGATGAGGCTCAAGACACTGTACAGGAACTATTTATAAACCTTTGGGATCGCCGACATCATATTGATATACAGACCTCCTTGGAAGCCTATCTGTTCAGTTCGGTACGTTACAAGTCGTTAACGAAGCTGCAAGCCAAGTTGAGCAAAGCCAAACGGGATGTTCCGCTAGAGATCTTCGTTGTAGAAAGTTTTCAAGATGCAGTAGACCCCAGTCTATTGAAAGAACTTCAAGAGGAGATAGCGCTACAAATCAGCAAATTACCTACACGCATGCAACAGGTGATCCGGATGCGCACCATAGACTGCATGAGCATTTCGGAAATAGCGAAAAATCTTCATATTTCCGAGGATACCGTCAAAAACCATTTGGCCGCTGCACGAAAGAAACTCCGTATACAACTTGGCGACGCCGCCTATCTATTGCTGCTCGGCAGCGTGGGTTACCTGCAATAGCACAGGTGTTATTCTTAACAAACTGTTAACTGTTTGATAATGCACTTGACTAGCCCCTAAGCCTGTTTTTTTAGACATATAAGTAAAGTACAACACTTATATGCAGATACAACACATCAAGAAACTTATACAAAATTACCTTGCGAAGAAAACAACAAAGCAGGAAGACCAAGCATTAGCGCAATGGTTTTCCGCCTTGGAGGAAAAGCCCCTTCCGCATGATACAAAGCAGTTAAACGAAATTGAAAAATCGCTATGGTCTAATATTCAAGGAGCGACAAGCAACACAGATCCTGTAAAACACAAAGGAATCTGGTTGTGGCGCGCCGTTGCCAGCACGGCCGCCCTATTGCTTTTTACTATAGGTCTCTCCTACTACTTTATAAATTCACCGAAAACCTATACAACCGCCTATGGCGAGACAAAAAATATAGCGCTGCCCGATGGCTCTACGGTGTCGCTCGGTGAAAACAGCCGCTTGGTTGTTTCCAATGACTTCGCAACATCTGCAAAAAGAAAAGTGCAACTATACGATGGTCAGGCATTCTTTCAGGTAGTGAAAAACCCAACGAGGCCTTTCCTCATTGAAGGAGAAAACATGCAGACTGAAGTATTGGGTACATCCTTCCAGATACATACACAAAAAGGAGAATCAACATGGAGAATTGCCGTAAAAACAGGGAAGGTACGTGTGTTTGACCGGCGTGATTCTAGTAAAAAGTTCACGTTAATTGCCCATGAATCCCTATCGTACGCGCAAAATAACCGAACGTTCCAATTGCAGAAGGACAACCGTCAAGAGAAGCACAATCTTATATTCAAAGAAAACAATCTTTTTGAAATCGCTAAAGAGCTGGAAAAGCGCTTTGCGCTAAGGATCAATGTAGAGCCCGGGCTAGAAAACGACCATCACTTTTCGGGAGAATTTAAAGCTACGGAATCGATGTCTGAAATTCTAGAAATCATCTGTATTGCGACAGGAACACAATACAGCCTTCAAGGAAATGAAGTAACAATAACCTCTGCTAATAAATAATAACATCCATAAACAATTGGCAACTGAACACCGGATAGCGCGCAAACTAAATAGGTCTGGTCTATGGAGCCAAAACACAAAAAAACAGTACAACAAAAGAAAACCATGAAAAGTTACCTATTATTACTTACCGGAGCCTGCCTCTGGACCGGAGCAACCGCTCACGGTAAGTTTTCGCCTAGTACAGCTATTTATGCCATGCAGGCCAAAGAAAGCGCACTACTTAGCTCGCTCGAGCAGGTGGCCAAAGCGGCAGGAAAACGATTGGTCTACGATAAGGAAATCCTGAACGGTAAAACAGCAAGACCTTATCGTACCAACCAGTCCTTGCCCGAAATATTGACAGATCTCCTTGCCGGGACTGGCGTAGGATTTCAGATCAAGGGCGAAATCATCGTGCTGCACGCCGCAAAGGACAAGCCCAGCAGCAGCCGTCAAATAAGCAACAGCAACCAAGAAGTAACCTTACGCGGAACCGTTAAGGATGAACTAACCGGGCAGCCCGTAGCCGGAGCAACGATCTTGCTGATTGCTACCAACCGCTCGGCACAAACCGGCGTCGACGGACAATTCAGCCTGCGCAGCAACGGGCGCGAGTCGTTAAAACTTCGCATCAGTTTTATGGGCTATAAAACAAAGGATATAGCGGTAGCAGCTGCTGCTGTAAACGAACCGATAGCAATTAACCTCACACAGGACCTTTTTGGTCTGGACGAAGTCGTTGTTACGGGCCAAGGTCTGGATATCAATAAAAGACGCCTCTCCACCAACGTAGCCAGTATCAGCGGCGCAGAACTGGAAAAGGTTCCCGCCACGCGCTTCGATCAGCTACTGCAATCAAAATTACCCAATGCACAAATCCGTCTCACCGGAGGACAATCCGGCGCTACATCATTGATTCGCGCACGTGGTGTGGTTTCGGCATTTATGAACTCTACGCCTGTCATCTACATCGACGGTGTGCGGATGGATAACCTGAATACGGCATCGACCATTGGCGGAGGAAGTGCACAGGGCTCTGGTGTGAGCGCCTTAGCCGATATTCCTATCGACAACATCGAGCGTGTGGAATATGTGAATGGCGGGGCAGCCACTACCTTATACGGATCGGACGCTGCCAATGGTGTCATCCAGATCTTCACAAAAAAAGGCGGTGCTGACCGCACCAGCGTATCGGCAGAAGCTACCGTTGGCGCGGAACGCGCCACCACTGATTTCCTTCATTTCGACCGTACCAAGGAGCTCCTTTTCGAACCTGGACTTTTCCAGCGCTATAATGTAGCGGTAAACGGAAACAGCGGAAAAGTAGGCTACAGCGTTACCGGATCTTACCTCAACAGTTCGGGCGTGCAAATATTTAAGCAAAATCAAAACAAGCGATTCGACCTTCGTACAGGCTTTAAGGCAGAGCTGCACGATAAGGTGTCCTACGAGAGCAGCTTTTCCTTTGTGAACAACAGCTACAAGCGTACGCGTAATGGTAACCAAGGCGGTTATACCGGTCTTTGGTATGCCGAAAGTGGAGCCTCGGCCGTGACCGGACCGAATCCGCGTTTCAACCCGCGTATCGACGAGCTTTCTGACGAGGAATTTGCCAATATGAAAACATTTGTCCATACCGCAGAACGGCTGCAGGACAATGATATTATCGTGAACCGGTTCCAAACAGCGCAAACCTTCCAATACCGGCCCACACACAATATCAATGTGAAAGCTGTTGGCGGTATAGACTACCGCGTTGTACGCAACCAAACGATACAGACCAACGAATACCTAACGCACACCACGGGCAACCTGAGTACCGATCGCGGGAGCATCAACAGTGGCGAACGTAAATTTTGGGGGCTTACCCTAGAGCTAAACGCACAACATAAAGCGGAAATCGGCGACTTTTCCGCAGTGACTACTGTAGGCGGACAGCTCTTCCGAAACGAAGATCGGCAGGTAGCCTACAATGGCACCAATGTGCGTGATGGTGCAAGGACTATCGCCGATGCCATTGTGACAAATAGTAGCAGCTTTGTTGATGAAGTGGTTAATTACGGTGTCTATGTACAAACCAATCTCGGCTGGAAAAACAAGCTATTTCTGGATCTGGGACTACGCGGTGACGGCAATAGTGCTTTCGGTAAGGACATTGGTGTGCAATACTATCCAAAGGTAGGATTCTCCTACATTCCGTCATCAGAAAGCTGGTGGGCAGAGCATCTGAGCTTTTTGCCATCCGCCAAGTTGCGCGGCAACTACGGTCTTGCCGGAAATTTTCCACCTTCCTTCCAAAATTTGCGCACGGTCAGCTTTGGCGGATATTTGGGTAACCAAGCCGGTTCATTTGGTATGCCAGGCGTAGACCTTCGTCCGGAGAAGACCAGTACCTTTGAAGCTGGCCTCGACCTAGGCTTTTGGAAAGACCGTCTAACCCTATCAGCAGGCATGTACCATGCTATAACAAACGATGCGCTCTTCTCCGTACCTGCTGCTCCATCAACCGCAGAAGCGGAAGCCCTACGCAATGTCGGGAAAATCCTAAACCGTGGTCTTGAATTCTCGACGCAGATCATGGCTATACAAAAAGAACATACGTCCCTAAAATTCAACCTCGCGGTCAACACCTTATATAATACCGTACTATCCTCCAATGGGGCTGCTCCCTTCAACATCGCAGGATTTAGTGAGCGTACCATACAGACCGTCGTACAAGAAGGTTACCCGATCGGATTTATCCGTGGTGCCTACGGCGAATTTGGTGAAGACGGCATACTGGAGACCAGCACGCCCTTACAGTACCTAGGCACCACCATTCCAGATCTTTTTGGAAGTATGGGCGTCAATTTTCAATGGAAGGGATTGAACGTATTTGCCAACGCGGACTACCAAGAGGGCGCTTACGCAAACAACTGGGATAGCCAATTTCGCTACAACTACGGTGCTGGCGATGAAGGTATTCCACAGGGCGAAATCAATTCGGAATTTGGACGTACACGCTGGTTGCAATTTACCAATATGTTTGTTGAAAAAACCGATTACATCAAAATCAGGACGATTGGTGCAAGCTATGCCTTACCTAGCCATGCCATCAAATCCTTTGCAAAAAGCCTCGTGATCAGCGGCTCGGTGATGAACCCCTTCAACTTTGCCAGCTCATCATTTGATCCGGAAGCTACGATCAGTGGTGGTGCTAAAGGACAAGGGCGCGCAACGACTGGTGGCATCTCCTATGCGACCTATTCCGCCCCACGTCAATTCCTCGTTTCTTTGAAAATGTCCCTCTAATCTTAAAAACAGCATGAAAACCAAACATATATCACTTTACCTGTTAGCGTGCTCAGCCTTGCTGCTAAACGCTTGTGAGCTAACCGAAGTTACCAATCCTTATGTCACCGAAGATCGCTTTGCCGAAGGGTCTCAATCCAAGGACATCTGGTTGGACGGCGTACGTCGGCAGGCCAGCTTAACCGTTGGTACCGTTGTCGAATTCACGGAACTGGTGTCCGACAATTACTTCAATAATTACACACAAAGTAGCAAGGTATTTGACAATCCGGAGCTCAATTACTTTGATCGCGACGTCACCAATATCCAAGCCACCATCCATAAATTAATGGAGATGAGTGCATTTGGATTAAGCAAATTCACGTACGATCAGACACCGCAAGAAGCCGCAAAGAAAGCAGAACTACTATTCTTTAAGGCCTATGCGCATATTTTAGGCGCCGAATTGTACGTTGGCATCCCTACCACCGCACTTGGTGTCGTGGAGACCCCAAGCGAGCTTTTTACCAAAGCAATTGCGCTACTTAGCGAAGCCGCTCCCCTGTATAACACGCAGGCAGATAAGGAAGCCTGTACCTTGCTGATGGCGCGCTGCCACTATGGTATGGGGCATGTAGAGGAAGCCTCTGCCTTAGCGCGGCAGATCATAGCTTCGCCCCTGATGCTCCGCCAGGTGAAATACGGCACCCAAAGCGGTCCATCCAATAACTTCCAAAGTGCAATTTTCTCCAGCACCACCAATTCTTTTGCGCCCCTGCCTCGCCTGGATTTCCTGGATCCAAAATACTTTCACCAAACGAGCACTATTTTCGATGACGAGAAACCTATTGCGATCGCAAAAGCGGAAGAAGCTTACCTAATTCTGGCTGAAGCTTTGGTTGCGCAGCAAAACATTCCAGCAGCCAAACAGATGTTGAAGGATCTGCTGAGCAATACCGTGAGCAAGCGCCCCGTCGTTCAACTCAACGACAACAAGGAAACACGCAATGGCGGAAACCGAAAAGATTATCCGTTGACCGCCGTGCAGGTGAAATTTGATGCGGCATCGCCGGCAAAATCAGGACTGGTGCTCGATAGAAAACAGGGCAATATTGCCGCATACAGCGTATCGGGCACACAGGTAACGGCTGCCATGATCGACGCCGTGGCAACCGAAGATGATGCGCTATACCTGATCTACCTTATGCGCCAAGAGATATTCATCGCTGAAGGGCGCCGCATGACAGACCTAGGCATGCGCTTTCCGGTATCACAACGTGAACAACTAAACAACGCCAACGTGACGGACGCACATATACAAGCCATCATTCCAGATTTTATACCCTTAAATAGAGGTTTGGACGATTTCACCTACGATACCGCCCGTGCTGTGGTAACCATGGCCTATGACATGAATAAAGTATTGGTAGCAAATAAAACATCGGCATACATCATGCCCTTTAAAAATTAACTGAACAAACGATGAAAAACAAAATCAAATACCTATTCGGCGGCGCCCTGCTATGTCTTTCCGCTGCTGCAGGCGCACAGGAAATGGCTAGAGGAACAGTATTTCTAGATGCAAATGGCAATGGTAAATTGGATAGAAAAGAAAGCGGTATCCCCAATGTAGCGGTCAGCAACGGTGTCGACGTGATACTGACCAATGCCCAAGGTAAATATGAACTACCTGTAGCAGATGACAATATTATCTTTGTTATCAAGCCCAGCGGGTATAGCGTGGCCTTGGACGAGCATCAGCTCGCCAAATCGTACTATATCCATAAACCCAAAGGTTCACCGGCAGACCTGCAATACCCTGGTGTTTCGCCAACAGGCCCCTTGCCTCAGTCTATCGACTTTGCTTTAAACAAGGCTACAGAAAAAGACAGCTTTCGGATGCTTGTTTTCGGCGACCCACAAGCCTACACGGCACAGGAGATGACATTTTTTAACCGTGCCATTGTCGACGAAGTTGCCGGGATAAAAGGCGTAGCTTTTGGCTTAAGTTTAGGCGACCTCGTTGGTGATGATCTTAGTCTACACCCATCCTACAAAGCGGCGATTGCCCGTATCGGATTACCGTGGTATAACTTGAAAGGCAACCACGATATGAACTATAACGTGGCGGCGGACAGCCTATCGGATGAAACTTTCGAAAAGAATTTTGGTCCGGCAAACTATTCCTTCAACTACGGTAATGTGCATTTTATCGTCTTGGACAATGTACGTTACCCCAATCCACGTAAGGGTAATGGCTATTTAGGCGGCTTCCGTAAAGAGCAGCTCGACTTTGTGGAGAATGACCTGAAACATGTCGATACATCAAAGTTGGTTGTTTTGGCTTTCCATATTCCCTTAGATCACCGCAATGGAGATACCTTCCGGCCTGAGGATAGACAGCGTTTGTTTGACCTGCTAAAGGAATATCCACATACGCTATCGCTTTCCGCGCACATGCATACGCAGACACAGCATTTCTATGACGCTAAGGAGGGCTGGAAACAAGCAAAAGCCCATCATGAATACAACGCGGGAACCACATCCGGCGATTGGTATTCGGGCGAACTAGACCAGCGTGGCGTTCCCACAGCGACGATGCGCGACGGAACACCACATGGCTACGCATTTATCGATTTCAACAAGCAGGATTACCGAATCAGCTATAAAGTTTCTGGCAAGGATTCGACCTACCAAATCAACCTGTTTCATCCAAAAGTTGTTGGTCAGGGCAAACGTACGCGCGCAGCTATCTTCGCCAACTTTTTTATGGGTCATCACGGCAACACGGTGGAATACGCTATCGATGGAGGGGCTTGGCAAAAGATGATGCCAGCACGTACCATTGATCCGGCCTACTCGGCCATCCTATACCCCTGGGATAATCTGGAAACGCTCTTGCCAGGACGCCGTCCGACGGATGCCATGGTCAGTGCACACCTTTGGCGCATTGGCTTGCCGGTAGACCTGCCTGTTGGCGAACATACGATTACCGTTCGCGCGACAGACGATTATGGCGTCGTACACCAAGCAAACAGTACATACAAAATCGAACCAACGAAGGACTACCCGGATTTAAAGTAGAATTTTTCGAAAAGATAACAGCGTAAGGCACCTGCATGATTGAGGTGCCTTGCGTTTTTACGGGAAGAAACGTTATTTCATCCTCCATAACCGTATAAATACGTTGTTAAACAATCAAAACACCTGTTTAAACATACAAACTGAAATGTGGTACCTGTTTTGCGATAAATTTAACTTAACCCCATTACGAAGTTCCATGGACCAAAACAATTTATTCACCGAAGAGATTCCATCAGCACCGTTGGTTGTGGCGCCGCAAAAGCATGATCACCATAAAGATTTTGACCAAGATGAACTATCAGTAATAGCACCGAAAAACAGGCGCTCTTTTCTAATCTTAATTTCCGTGCTTGTGTTATTTGTTATGGTAAATGTAGGGTATTTCCTGTACCGTCCAGATGCTTTCGCTAGCGTAATCATTAGTATTTTCTTCATCAACGTTACCATCCTTGCGTGGTTATGCTACCTAAAAAAAACAGAAAAATAAAAAGCACTACAGCCCCATCATGTCGGTATGCAAAGATGAACATACTTCAAATTCACTAAATAACGAATAGCAGCCCTTAGTGACATCGTAGGTCAAGCATTTAGCGGGGCAATATCAGTTGAAATATTGTCCCCTGCTCATCGCTCTTCTGTACAGCAATCGTGCCGCCATGCAGGGCCATAATTTCTCGGCAGAGATACAGGCCGATTCCAAAACCAGCGATAGATCCCATTTTGCTGCTCTTAACACGGTGATAGCGTTCAAATATTTTTTCCTGATCGTCTGCAGCAATTCCCATACCTTGATCAGCAACCAAAATCTCCAGCCGATCCCTATCCACAATGTTGTAGCGCAGATCGATGCGCGATGCTACCGGAGAATATTTCACGGCATTCCCGACCAAATTAAAGATTACTTGAGCAATCTTTTCCCGATCAGCATATAGGAACACATCTGCTGAGGCTTCAAACATGATATAATGGCTCTGGACGGTATGCAATACCTCTTCCTGGAGTTCGGCAAACAACATTTTCAGACTAAAATGAGCTCTGTTGAGCACCATTTTACCCGCATCAAGTCTAGCGATATTCAAGAAACCATTAATCATGTTGGTCATATTTTCGACCTGTCGCAAGGATTTATCCAACGCATTATGTTGATTGATAGCTGCCGTGGTACCATTTGCAGTCCGTTGCATCAATTGCAGATAAGCCTTTAACGAGGTAAGCGGTGTCTTAAGTTCGTGGCTGACCATCCCGATAAAATCATCTTTACGCTGCTCGTCTTTCTTTTGCTCGGTGATGTCCCTCAGTGTACCGTTCAAACTTACAGCCCGACCCGCCGTATCATAAAGTACCTGTCCACGTGCCTGCACCATCCTTTCAGCAGTATCATGCGACGCCTTAATGCGGTATTCAATGCCGTAGCTGCCCGTTGATTCAGGTGCCAGCGACTGCCCTATGGCATCGATAACACGCTGCCGATCTTCGTCGATGATAACCGCCAATGCTTCGGAGAGATCAATATAACCTGCCGGCGCAAGGCCAAACCAGGTATGAAGAAGGTGGTTTCCAGCAAATAGATTGCTTTCCGGCTCGTAGTAAAAGGTGGCCAATTGCCCCGCGTCGAGCGCCAGATTAAGCATATGTTGATCTTTTTCATTTTTTCTTCTCGCGGTGACTTGCTCGGTAATTTCTTCTAAGATGACTAAAACGCCGGTAACCTGACCTTCAGAAGCAAAAATGGGTTGATAAATCGAGTTGACGATGGCCTGCCGTAAGCCGCCGTTGTGCGATAGGTTAACGGCAAATTCATTATTTGTCTTCCTTTTTCCGCTAGCGTAAACCTGGTCTAGCCAATCATACACGGGCTGCCCGATCAGTTCGGGCCTTGCCTGCCTGTGCGGCAGACCAATGACATCGGAACCTTCGCGTCCCCAGATATCGAGAATAGCCGGGTTTGCAATTTCAATGACATGCTCAGGTCCCTTGAGCATCGCAATACCTACTGGAGCCTGCTCAATAATCGTACGCATGTGCTCCCTGCTTTCGGAAAGCAGGGCCATGGAAGCCTCGAGATCGCTATAGTCTGCATAGCGTTCGTCCAAAGTCAAGGGAATTTCTTTTTGGTACAGTTCGTCGCCGCTTTCCGATTCGGAAATTAGCGGCTGCGTGGACTGTTCGCAGGTCGTCTGCCGAGCGGTACATAGGATACAGGACATCCCACCGCTAGGATCGGCAATAGCTTCATACTGAAAGCTGTACCATGCAGGATCGTTGCTTGTTGCATCAAGTCTTGATTGCAAAACGGAGTCCTGAGACAGAGCGCTACCTACAGACTGATCTAAGCGCTGAAGAAGGGTCGGTAGATCGCCATAAGTCAGCTCGGGCACGGCCTCCAGAAGGGGCCGTCCAATGATCGAAGCCTCTTTTCCCCAAAGCTTCAACATGCCCTGATTGGCAAATTGAACAATCAGGCTTTCTCCAAAAAATATAGCCGTAGGTGCTGTTGAAGCCTGCAGCACCTGTACAAGAATATTATCGCTTAACAGCGTCGGTTTGGTATGCATAAACATCCAAAGATATACAAATTACCATTTTTTTAGGCCAGGGAATTACGCGGAAATCTTAAGATAAATGCATTGATTAATCGGGTTGCTAGTTGCAGATTATCCTTGCAGCAGACGCTCGATAGGCAATACAATTGAAAAAACCGACCCCACGCCCTCTTCGCTGGTTACCGTAATTTTACCACGATGACGCTTGATGATTTCATTGGCGATAAAAAGACCTAAGCCTAAACCTGCAAAATTTTTATCCGACACCGTGCTGGCTCGGAAAAACTGGTCGAAGACACTTTCCTGATGTTTTTTGGAGATTCCAATCCCATGGTCTTTCACCTTAACCGTCACCTCATGGGCAGAAACCGAGGTATCCATCAATACTTCGCTAGCGCTTGGCGAATATTTTATGGCATTGGAAAGCAAGTTGGTAACAACCTGACCAATACGGTTCCTATCACCGGAAACAAGCACATTTTTATCCAAGGAAAGCTTTATTTTATGCTTTCGGGATGTCTGCTGCATCTCCTCGGTAATTTCCTTGATAAGTTCGTTAAAATCGAAGTCTTCGATATTATATTGCAACTGCCCCGCAGTGACCTTGGTGGCATCCAACAGATCGCCGATCAGCGACGTTAGCTTATTGATCTGGTTATCCATTTTGCTCAGAAAAGCTTCTGCATCAAGGTTACCGTCTTTCTTAAACCGACGTTGAAGCGCTTGGGTGTATCCCTTGATGCTGGTAACCGGGGTCTTCAGCTCATGCGAGGCCATACTGATAAAGTCATTTTTTTGGCGTTCCAGTTTTATCTTCTCATTGATTTGCTTCTGCAGCTCTTCAGCAAATACTTTCTGTTCGTGTATATCGGCCTTACGCGCGGTGATATCGTCCAAGGCCAAAAGAATCAATTGTTCTCCGTTAGGCTTACTCACCGGTTGGATATTAAACTTAATGATACGTTCGCCAATAGATGGAAATGTAAAAGCAATTTCTTTTTCCACCATCGTTTCGTCGCGCGACTGGATCTTCGTAAATTCTTTCGCCAACCCAGGGATATTCCATGCACCCTCCTGCAATTGATAGATGCTCGTACCAATGGCGGATGATTCCTTTATCTTAAAAGTCCGGCAGAAGGCTTGGTTAGCCAGCTGTATAATGAGGTCTTTGTCGAGCATCAATAGCGGTTCATGAAGTACCGATATTGTAGCTTCGGCCAGCTTTCTGCTGGACGTCAGTTCCTCGTTACTGTCAAAAAGCTCTTGATTTACGGTGAGCAACTCTTCATTTGTACTCTGCAGCTCCTCTTTGCTAGTTTCCAGCTCTTCATTTAAACTTTGTAGCTCCTCGCTTCCGCTCACCAGCTCTTCATTGGAGCTCTGCAATTCCTCATTGGTGAGCTCTTGATCCTCGGAAATTGCACGCATATCTTCGCGAACCTGCGCCAACTCCTGTTCGAGTTGAAGGATACGTTGCTCTTCGGCGGAACGCTTTAGCTTGGCACTAATACGCTTTCTTGGTAACGGCGCAGCATATTCCTTAAATACCACGAGGTAATAAAGATCTATGGTATTCAGCAGGGGCAATACCTCGATGGAAACCAATGATTCTCCGCCCTTAAAGGAAATATCCTCTTTGAGATAGGCCTCGCGCAAGCTCTTTGCCCGATGAAGGGCGTTGCGCAGTTCAAACTCTAGACCTTCCTTCGCCATTTTGATGACGTTGAAGGTTGCTTTTCCGGATGGGGGTTCCAAAAATGTGGCCGCGGACCCGCGGAACTGTACGATATCGAACTGTTCATTGACGATCACGCTCACCGGCATAAACTTGGCCAACATAAGCTCATCCGCACTTTTCTGGTAATCTTCGATTTTTATATCCTTGTTGCGGAGCATATCGTTATTGGCTTTATAAGCTGACTCTTTCCGTTCGCCCATGACCGTAATATAGCGGCGGTTAACAGACTTACGGGTGTAGAATTTATTCTTTTTATCCAGCGAATGGAAAAATTCAGAGGCTGTGCCAGCCGTTTCTGACTTGCCCAGCCACAACAGTCCTTTGTCTCGCAGCGCGTAATGAAAGGTGGCAAGTGCCTTTTTCTGCAGAAACGGCTTAAAGTAGATCATGACATTTCTACAGGAGATCAGGTCCATGCGGGCAAATGGCGGGTCTTTAAGAAAGCTATGGACGGCAAAGATACACAGATCTCTGATCCGCTTTTTGACGACAAACTGATCATTTGATTTTTCAAAGTAACGCGAAAGCTGCGAAGCAGTCAATCCGGTCAATTCTTTTTTTAGGTAGCTACCGCTTCTCGCCTTCTTGATCGATTTTTCCGAGATATCGGTTGCAAATATCTGAACCCGCTGTTGGGATAAGCGCTCTCCAAACAATTCCTCAAGTGCAATGGCAATTGAATAAGGTTCCTGTCCTGTCGAACATCCTGCAACCCATATTCGGATCGAATCGTCCGTTTTCTTATTTTGCATCAGCTCCGGAAGTATTTTAGCGATCAAAGCGTTGAAAGCAGAATAATCCCGAAAAAAGCTTGTGACAGGTATGAGCAGATCATAGAAGAGTGATTCTTCTTCGGCAGGATTTTCTTCCAGGTATTTTTGGTAGGCATAGATATCGGCCAACTTCAACATGAGCATTCTGCGTACGATACGGCGCCGTATGGTTGTCTGTTTGTACAAACTAAAATCGGCGCCCATATGTTGCTGAACCTGCAAGAGAATTTTTCGGTAAATATCCTCTTCATCCCCGGCTCTATCTTCCATATCCAAAGCCCAATCGTGCCTGGTAAGACCAAAGAAGGTTGATAACTTTCTGCCGATCTGTTCTGGTGGAAGCACAAAGTCGATGATATTGGCGTCAACCGCATGATTGGGCATGGCCGGAAATTCGGCCGTACTATCCTGCGCTATGGTCAACCCGCCACGCTCCCGTATAGCCATCAAGCCTTGCGTACCATCCTCTCCGCTACCCGATAGGATCACGGCTGCTGAGCTGGCGTCATAGGCGACGGCAAGCGAATTGAACAAGACATCCACCGCCCTGTTGGATTTTTCCCTAACCGGACGCAGATTCAGCTTTAAATAGCCGTCCGCCACGGTAACTATTTTGTTGGGCGGGATAACGTACACATGGTTTGGCTCAATAGGCAGATGTTCAGTGATCGATACAACCGGAATATTAGTAACCTTTTGTAGAAGTTCCGGCAGCAAACTATTCTTGCCGGGCAACAAGTGCTGCACGAGAATGAAAGCGATCCCCGAATTTTCCGGTATACCTTTCAGCATCGCTTTGAACGCTTCAAGCCCCCCGGCAGAAGCGCCAACCCCAACAACTGGAAACTGCCTGTCTTTACCAAGGAATGATACTATATCTTTCGTCATATGTTTTTCGGGCCTCAAGAAGATAGACCATTATCTATAAAGATACATGTTAGCACTCGGATTATTGTAACAACGTGTCGTTTAAATAGCATCGAAAGGCCACCGTCGAGCATGTTAACTGCAGCTTATAAGCTATTAATCATCATCTTACACGTGCATCGTTGCTCCATAAAATTGATGCATCCGTCATGGGCCCATGTCTAGCAAAGATCGGTACCGACAGACCGATCTCTCGTCTAAAAATGAGCGAGATTTTTTCATCCGTAGATTGCCTTAACTGTTGTAGACAAGTTGACGAAATGATATCGATAAAAATAAAAAAGGTAATAGCTTCTTGCGCGGCATTACATTTTTTATAGGCTAACAATAGTTTTACCGTATTAAAATTCAGTGTGTAAAATATATTTTCCGATGAAGTCTGCGACCTCCGCCAAGTCGCCTTTTTCATAGGAAAACGTTCGCTTTTGCTGATCGAAAGAAAATACATATACCTTATCTGGCACATGGAGCTCTACGACTTCAAAGCTATCCTTATTACGGCCAGGATAGTAGAAAAATTCACGATGCTTACCGTCTCTATTAATATCAATATGTCTTTCTTTCGGATGCATAACTTACTTTTTGTTTGCTGATTTCTCCTGCGTAGTAATCGACCACATATTTCCGGCGAAATCCCTAAACATTCCACGCTTGTCTTCTTCTCCGTCTTTTCGTACAGGCTCCTCCGCCCCTTCGCAGCCATACTCGAGTGCCCTTTTATACACCGCGCTGACATCGGATACATATACATGCAAAAGAGCGATCATGGGCGGATAATTTTCATTTGCTTCTGCAAACATAATAATGGAATCGTGCAATTTAATTTCTGCATGCAGTATCTTGCCATCGGATCGGTCGACGCGGCGCACGATCCGTCCACCAAAAACGCGTTCGATGAATGCAATCAGCTTATCCGCATCGTGCATCACCAGATAAGGAGAAACAGAATTGTAGCCATCTGGTTTGAAATTGTTCATCGTAAATCTGATTATATGGTCGACTACGCTGTCGACACCTAACGAACATCAAAACGGATACTTGGTTTCAAAAAGTTAAAAAAAGGTCAGCACAACGTCTTAGCAAGATGATTCCTGTTGCTAAGACGTTGTAAGCGACTGCAACACCCGCAAGCTGGCCTCTTCGGCAAAATCCAGTCCGGAATAGTCCGGATTAAAGCCGCCAATAAAGGGAACGGCCAGCATATAGAGGCGCGCATTGATTTTGCCAAAGCTATCCGTTACCTGAAAATGGTCGTTGATGGCTATTCCCGATAACTGCATGTAGTAATTTCCATCCTTGGCCTTTCCCACACCTCTCACACGATTGGCATAAGCTTCTTCACCAGCGCTAGCACTTCGAAACTTTACCATAGCCGGCGCGAGGGTTTTTGAGGTCCTTAAACTGTCGAAAGGAAGATCGGCAATCGACAGCGAGGGTTGGCCTATACAATCGACAAAGAAAGCGTAGGAGTCGCAACATGCTTGACCTTCGTCTGTTCTATAATGATAGTTAATACCTCCACCTTGCAGCGGCTCGATCTCGCTATCCTCGCCGACATCGACCAGGGAAATTAGCCCGGCAGCGCGCAAGGCCAAAAGTTCTTCCACCGACTGCTGTGGCAAGAAAGCAATGATGATGCTGATCAAGGGCTTGAGCGTCTTTTGCAACCGCAGCATATCTTCCGCAGAAAAGTATTTTGCAGGGTAGTTCATCGTATAGCTTAAAATAGCGAGCATCTCCTTCCAGTAAATGGACTTACGCTCGGTTATCGAGCGCGCCGCTTCGCGGTATTCACGCTCAAGCAGCTCGAAGGGTTCAATATCTTCTCTAAACTCCATCATTTTCTCCACAAACTCTTCCATGGTGAGCTCTTGAATAGTTTGGTGAAAGCTCGGGCGCTGTACCTTGATACGCTCCAAGAAGATATGCTCATACAAATAGTCCAGCGGAACAAAGCCTTCATTATCGTCTTTAATATGTTCAATCTCTTCCGGAGAAAGAAGCTGTCCGTGTCCAAGCTGCGTATCTTCCAAATGAAACCGCACGGCAGGAAGCAATCCACCGCGAGAATGCAGCACAAGCCTGAATTCTTCAGATTGCTGCGCTAGCCTATAAAAAAGGGTTCCATCGCTCGATCTATGAAACTCCCCATTGTTCCTTGCCAATGTGCGAACGGCATCTATTGCCGTAAGCGAAGCTCCGCGTATGGCTACTGGATAGTTATTCCTCCCTGCAAATTTTGATGGCGGGTAAGGCGAATCAAAATAGTTGGGTATAACAGATTCCTTATCCCTCGGCCAAAGGTGCCCCGAACAGATAATCGCTTTCTCAAAATCGCCTCGTCCTTGCTGATGCACCACCGTCACGCGGTTAGCTGTTGGATCGTCTATGATATCAATAACTGCGCAGCGATAATGAACCGTTACAGCAAATCCCTTGGCTCTACATGCTGCGATGACTTTCTCAAATTCATCAGCGAGGTAAGCCCCTAACAAAAGCCGAGGTAGTGCCTTCTGCACATTAAAGCCCTCCTCATCTATCGAAAAGCCGTACAAGCTTACTTTCCCTTGCTTAGCGCCCCATGCCTGCATTGGATCGAGTATCTCGGGTAACTCATTTGCAGACACATTCGCGATATGCTCCACATTGGCGCCCTGTTTACTGTAGGGCATACCGGCCCCCAAAACATCCTGTTTTTCAAAAATCGCGATATCCAAGTGTCCATCGAAATCGTCCAGTAACCGTCGAAGGAGCAGCAGTGCCATCGGTCCTCCTCCGATAATAGCCAACCTGGTGAGTGCATTGATTTTTTTCATGAAAGTAATCGTGATTGCTAGTATAACCTAAAAAAAAGAAAATCGTTTTTTAGAAAATTTCAGGCGGTGTACATAATCTGTTCGGACAGCAAATCCGGGCAATAAGTTTTAAAAAGTAAGGGCTGGAAAAGATCATTTTCCAGCCCTCACCATGAAAGATACAAGGTACACTTATGGATGTCCGCCTCCACCCGCTGCACCGTAGATCTGCCCTGTTGAAAAGCTGGCACCATTATCGGCCAACTGTACAAAGATCGAGGCCAGCTCTGCCGGCTGTCCCGCACGCTGCAAGGGCGAGTCACCACCAAAGTTTTCTAGCTTATCCTGCTCCTGACCACCACATACCTGCAAGGCTGTCCATACGGGCCCCGGAGCAACACCGTTTACACGGATACCCTTTGGTCCCAGCTGTTTCGCTAGCGACTTGACGTAAGCCACGTTGGCCGCTTTGGTCTGTGCATAGTCAAAGAGGTTCTCGCTCGGATCATAGGCCTGCACCGAGGTGGTGGCGATAATCGACGATCCGGGCGGCAGATGCGGGAGCGCCGCTTTGGTAATCCAAAATGGTGCGTAAATATTCGTCTTCATGGTCGCATCGAAGCTATCGTCACTGATATCAAGAAGGGAGAGGTTGCTTTTTTGATAACCCGCATTGTTCACCAATAGGTCTAGTCCCCCTAACTCGGCCACGGCTTTTTCAATCAGCTGCGTACAAAATTCCCTATCGGTAATATCCCCTGGCAAAGCCACGGCTTTACGTCCCGCTTGTTTGATCAGCGCGACGACTTCAGCTGCATCCTGTTCTTCGGCAGGCAGGTAGTTAATGGCGACATCAGCCCCTTCCCTTGCATATGCTATAGCCGCGGCGCGGCCTATACCCGAGTCGCCCCCCGTGATCAGTGCCTTACGTCCGGTCAGCCTTCCGCTGCCCTTGTAGCTCTTCTCCCCATGGTCCGGTAATGGATCCATTTTGGATGCCAAGCCCGGATGGGGCTGCTTTTGTTTGGGGTAAGGTGGTTTAGGATACTTATCCAGCGGATTTTCCAGCACGGCTGGGCTATTTTCTCCCTTCACATTCGTTTCTGTCGCTATGGTTGGCGCCACCACTAAGGTTGCTACCGTTGTTCCTAGCCCCTTTAGGGCTTGTCTTCTACTCATATTTCTATTTTCTGGTTTCATATCTATTAATTAATTAAATTCCCGAATTAAAGCCATTACATTAAAACTGGTTATATGCGCGCGCAGCCCTGTCCGTCGGTGCGGCAAGCGCGCTGCGGCTCAGCAGGGACTCGCTTTGGTAACCGCTCTTTTCGCTTGTGTCGCGGCTGCTGGGCAACAGTTTATTGACCAAGGTCAGCGTACTGGACAGCATGCTAGGGCATAGTGCTTGAAGCGCAACGGCAATTTTAGCGGTCATCGTCAAGACAATCTCCTTTTTCCCGGATTCCATACCATCGGCAATCTCGTTTGCGGCACTTGCCGCACTTTGGGAGACCAAAGGCAGCGAATCGGCGATCTTAAACCACGCGTATTCCAGCTTATGGCTTCCTTTGACGCGAATATTCCGTGGACTACCGGTACGCATCAAACTGGGAACAACCGTTAAAACATCTACTCCCGCAGGAGCAAGCTCGGCGGTCAATCCCTGACTTAAGCCCACCAGCGCAAATTTGCTCACACTGTAAGGAAGCATATGCGGCACAGCGATTTTACCTCCGATGGAGGCAATATTCACGATCTGTCCAGTAGATCGAGCCATAAAGTGCGGCAAAACCGCCTTTGCACAATACAGGCTTGACCAGCAGTTGGTTTCCATAATTTGCTTATAATCATCGCTATCCATAACCGATTCCGGACCGACCAGCATAGCCCCAGCGTTATTGACCAATACATCGATACGTCCGTAGTGTGCTCGTACTTGCTGCATGAGCACGTCCACTTGCTTCGGGTCGGTGACATCGGTGGAATGCACGAAAACCTCCGCTCCCATCCCAATCAATGCCTGCTTTGCCGTTTGCAAATGCTCGTCACTCCTTCCGCAAAGCGCGAGCAAGGCACCTCGTTTGGCGAGCTCTTGGGCCAGTGCGAAGCCCAGCCCACGGGAGCCGCCCGTAATGAGTACGACTTTCCCTTGAATGACCATTCTACGGTGCTTCCTGCGTTGCATGCTTAACACTGCAGCACCCACAGCACTCAACAGGGCAATTTTTGCTAGCTTTCCAAAAACCATGATACGTTGTTTAAAGATTTACATTGCTCGATGCGACAATGAGCCGACGTATAAGCCGTGGTACATCGATACTGCTCGTCGCTTTCTATGCATCGCTACGGCTTGAGCACTACCTTGACGCAGTCATCCTGCTTTTTATCAAATAGCTCATACCCATGTGCAGCCTCCGAAAGAGGAAGACTATGGGTAATAATGTCATCAAGCACCACCTTGTCCGCATTGACCAGCTCGATCAACTTATCGATGTAGTTGAGCACGGGTGCTTGGCCCTGTTTAATGGTAATTCCCTTATCGAAGATGCGGTGCAAGGGGAAATTATCATAGGGCGAGCCGTAGACACCAACGATGGATACGGTTCCCATGCGGCGCACCGCCTTAAAACACATATCCAACACCTTCATTGATCCCACTTCGAAATTTACCGTAGCCTTTACCTTATCGAGAAAGCCCCTTTCAGGCTCAAAGCCCACCGCGTCTACGCACACGTCAGCTCCGCGCCCCCTTGTCATTTCCCGAATAGCCTCGATTACATCCACCTCATTCGGGTTTAGGGTATCCACGTTATTCACCGCCTTCGCTTTGGCCAATCGGTAATCCAATGGGTCGATGGCAATTACCCTTCCTGCGCCATTGAGCCAGGCCGCTTTTTGCGCCATAAGCCCAACCGGACCAGAACCGAAAATAGCTACTACTTCACCCCCCTTTAGCTGTGCCCAATCAATGGCCGACCACCCGGTAGGAAAGATGTCCGTTAAAAAAAGCGCCTGTTCGTCACTTAAGTGATCCGGCACGATGCGCGGGCTGATATCTGCATAGGGCACGCGCACATACTCCGCCTGTCCGCCCGAATAACCTCCATATAGATCTGTGTATCCAAATAATGCGGCACCTTTCTGATCCAACAGATCGCCGTTTGGTCCGTAATGTTTGTAATTGGAATGCTCGCATGCCGGCGAAGCATCATGTGTGCAAAAAAAACAAGACCCACAAGAAATGGGAAAGGGAACCACCACACGGTCGCCCTTTTTCAGGTTGGTTATCTCTGCTCCCACCTCTTCCACAATGCCCATGAACTCGTGGCCCATGATCATCGGTTCTTTCTGCGGCACCGCACCATTAAGAATATGGAGGTCAGAGCCGCAAATGGCCGTTGAAGTGACCTTTAGAATAACGTCCCTTGCATCAAGGAGCCTCGGGTCTTCGACATTATCTACACTGATCTGCCCTGCTTTATGGAATACTGCTGCTTTCATATCAAACGCTTTTAATTATGATGTTGATCAACTACTCACCGTGTCGGCTAGTTGCGCACGACCCAGTTCATCAATAGAACGCAGCAGCTACAGATTCGGTTTTTACACAGCGGATGGTTAAGATATAGGATAACTAACCCGCCGCCGTTTTTTTTTTGAATAATAGAGGTTAACAAGACTTAAATAGGGATTTTGGCCCGGGTCAACAGAAGGCATGGAAAAATACCTATACACGATGTTTACTACGGGAAATGCTGTCCATGCTTGGTGACCGACGTGCACGTTCATACGGTCAGATGCACTGAGCGCGGTTTCCATGAGACGCAAAATACGCTAGCCACGCGGCATTTACCTGTTTTATCCCGTGAGCGCGACAATCCATATATTTGGCAACAATCATTTACGTTTTTCGCACAATTCACAACAACAGGCCATGATTTTTTCCCTACGAAATAATCAGCGCTATGCTTACTGGACATCAGCAAGAGGATGTAAAAAATGGCGTACAAATAAAATAGGAGCAAATATATATTTGCTCCTATTTTCCATTGCTATTACTCTTTATTTCATTCCAACGTCCTATACGGCAATTTTAGCCGTCTTTGGTTCCCGTTCCCAATTTCGGTGCATAGCCAAAGAAGCTATAAAATCTTGCGGACTGCCATCTGTTAATATCGCTTCGTCATCCAGGAAATCCTTTGCGACAGATAGGTCCCGCAGTTTCTCTGCCTTGCCCAAAAAAGCCACCGTCTTGCAGTGCTTTATAGCCTCATTGATAAACTTAAAAGTCTTTCCCTGTTCAGCCAGCGCATTGACGCTTTTCTCTCCACAGGGGATGAAAACAGCATCATAGAATACACTTTCTGTCGTGGATAGCTGTGCATCGACCTTATGCTTCATACCTTGGTTGCAGGTGATCTCTCCGCCACTTGGTGAGACAATCTTTACCGAGGCATCTTCTGCTTCAAGCGCTTTCTTAAATTCTTCAAAACCCTTCATATCAAAACCGTTATCGACCAGCACAGCAACCTGACGACTGGCTATTGGCGATGGTTCACCTTTGTCTTGGCTAAGCGCCAATGAACGCTCCAGATAATTCTTAGCCTTACCGGGTTGCTGCGTAGCAGGGTCTTCATCGGCACCAATATTCATGTTGATTGGTCCGTCAATTTTTTCAGGAATCGCAAGGCCAATGTTATCCGATACACGTTTCGCGAGTGAGCTGTCTATTTGCTGAAGCAGATACAGCATGCGGGACTTGATCGCATCGATCTGGCATTTGCCCAGTTCAAAGGAATAGGCGCCGATAACGTGTTCCTTTTCCCACGAAGAGAGACTACGATAAAAGAGCGCTGGCTGGGAGAAGTGATCGCTAAAACTTTCTGAACGCGCCCTCACCTTCTTACTGTCTATACGCTCTTCGTAGCTGCTAAAACCGCCATCGGCCATTTTAGATAAAAAAGGACAGCCGCCCGCTATGGTATTGGGGTGGTAGGCTACTTTGCCCTTGTTGATCGTTGTACGCATTTGCGCATCGCGCTGGTTGTTGTGCACCGGAGCAACCGACCTATTGATCGGCAGTTCATGGAAGTTGGGGCTTCCCAATCGGGATAGCTGCGTGTCGGTATAGGAAAACAACCTGCCCTGCAATAAGGGATCATTGGTAAAATCGATTCCCGGAACAATATGCCCAGGGTGGAAGGCCACCTGTTCGGTCTCGGCAAAGAAATTATCAGGGTTGCGGTCCAGCGTCATCTTTCCCACGATGCGCACGGGCACCAGTTCTTCCGGAATAAGTTTCGTGGCGTCCAACAGATCGAACTCAAATTTATGTTCGTCGGCTTGGGGAATAATCTGCAGTCCCAGCTCCCAGCTAGGAAATTGACCCTGCTCGATCGCTTCCCAAAGGTCACGCCGATGGAAATCCGGATCGGCGCCATTGATCTTCACGGCCTCGTCCCAAGTAACCGAATGCACGCCTAGTGCCGGCTTCCAATGAAAGCGCACAAAATGCGATTCACCCTTGCTGTTCAGCAATCTGAACGTATGAATTCCAAAGCCCTCCATCATACGCAGGCTACGCGGTATGGCCCGATCGCTCATCGCCCACATATGGTTATGCAACGTTTCGGTAGCTAGAGACACAAAGTCGTAGAACGTATCGTGTGCCGAGGCCGCCTGGGGAATTTCATTATCCGGTTCCGGTTTTACCGAATGGATAAGATCCGGAAACTTCATGGCATCCTGAATAAAAAATACAGGTGTATTGTTTCCCACCAGATCGAATATACCTTCCTGCGTGTAAAATTTCACGGCAAAGCCGCGAATATCCCGAGCCAGGTCGGCAGAGCCCTTGCTGCCAGCAACGGTAGAAAAACGAACGAAAACAGGTGTCTTTTCACCCGCTTTGGTGAACAGGCCTGCTCGCGTGTAGTCGCTCAGATCCTCGTAGAGCTCAAAAAAACCATGCGCAGCACTGCCGCGTGCATGGACGATGCGCTCGGGAATGCGCTCGTGGTCAAAGTGCGTGATCTTCTCGCGTAGGATAAAGTCTTCCAGCAAACTCGCCCCACGCTCACCTGCCTTGAGCGAATTGGCATCGCTGTTGATCTTGACCCCCTGATCGGTCGTCATGGGTTTATCCCCGTCATCCGACATGTTGCGCGAAAGGTCATTTTGCTTGACGCGCTCGTTTGTATTGGTGTTGTTCTTTTTCATATGGAAATCCTGTCTTAGAAGCTGTTATATTTTCCAGAAGAACGGGAAATGCAGGAGATAGTTCAGTACCGTTCCCTATTTAGAATCGTTCGTTCTAAAAACGAAAAAAAATAAAGCGATATCTGCAGATCGATAAAACAATTCGGTATACGTATTGTTCACAGACAACATATTCTTATCGGTTAAGCTACACAAATTGGAAAACAAAGATTCAACCCCCAACAATCGTGATTCGTTCACCTCAAAAGTGTGGACTGCTGTAGGTATTGCGGCGCTCACTATCATTGTTCTACTTCTGAGCTGGAAAGCCATTCAGGTATTTCTCTTCATATTAGCAGGTGCTATTCTGGCTGTCTATTTCCACGGCTTTGCTGGTATGATTGCGCGTTGGACCAAGTTATCGGCGCGATGGTCGCTAGCGAGCTCCGTTGCTATTACGGTACTTTTTCTAGTGGGTATCTTTTGGCTTGTCGGTGCACGTATCACCAACGAAGCGGTGCAGTTCTCCAAGGAGATTCCAAAGTTGATAGACGACGCGAAAGCATACATCGAAAATAACCAGAGCATCAAATCAGCCTACGATCAGCTGGCATCTTCGCAAATGCTACAAAAGGCATCCCCGATTGTGGGTAGTTTTTTTAACAGCACTTTGGGATTATTTGGTGATCTGTATGTTGTTTTATTTATTGGTGTATTTTTTACTGCCTCGCCGCAACTGTACAAAAATGGCTTAGTGAAGCTTCTTCCTGCGAAGGCGCGCAAGGAAGGAACACATATCATTGAAGTGACGGCCGAGAACCTTCGCGCCTGGCTAAAGGGCATGCTATTTTCCATGCTGGTGGTTTTTGTGCTGACAAGCGTCGGTCTGGTTATTCTGGGTATCGATCTTTGGTTAATCCTAGCGATTATTGCGGGCTTGCTCAGTTTTATTCCGAACTTTGGACCGATCATCGCGATTATTCCCGCGGCGCTGGTTGCATTGTCGCAATCTCCGGCAACGGCTTTATGGGTTATTCTGCTGTATTGCCTAGTACAGGTCGTGGAGAGTAATTTTATTACGCCGCTCGTGCAGCAGGAATTGATCAATACGCCGCCAGCACTTATCATCATATCGCAGATCTTCATCGGTATCTGGCTCGGCGGTTGGGGTATTATATTGGCCACACCGATCCTGGTTATTGTGATGGTGCTTGTCCATGAGCTTTACATCAAAAAGCAAGACCGGCGTATACAAATAAGCTAAAGCAAGTGCATTCCTCGGAAGGTTTTCCCGGCACATGTAGACGCTATAAATAAACAGGCGCGTTCATCTTTTACCTGAACGCGCCTGCTGTTGTATACGGGTACATTATTTTACCGGTTTTTTCTCTTTTGGCCGATCGGTAGGATCGTTGGGCATCTGGTTCAGCTGCTCATCTTGCGCATCTACTCCAGCTTCTCCATCGCCATCTTTGGTTTTTTCGGTTTTTTCGACGACTGATCCCAGTTCCTTATAGGTTTCCCCTTTACGTTTTTTCTGTTTTTCGCCGATTCCGTACAGTTCATTTTCTACTTTGGTTGCCATAGTTCGCTCCGTTAAATCCAAATAATAATTTACATATTCATGTTTCGATTGAACGGCATCGCAGGCAAATAGTTCACCTGACCAAGGGATATTCGTTCCATTAAGCTTTAGGGTATGTAGAAAATCTGCGCTTTCATCCCAAAAAAGGAAGCCCGGTGATTCTGTTATAAACTTTAATAGTCTGCATCCACCTCCGTGACGCGGATAAGTTTTTCGTTTACAAACTCATGTAAAGCTATCCAGGAGAGTTCCTTTCCATAACCCGAATTTTTGACACCTCCGAAAGGTAATGCTGGCGAGGAGGTGGTTGGCCTATTGATAAAAACCATTCCTGTATCCATGCTGCGTGCAACCTGTTTAGCCTCTTCCTTATCTTCGCTGAACACCGTTCCACCCAGACCATAGGGCGAATCATTGGCCACTTCAATGGCCTCCTTTTTATCCTTCACCCGAATGACTGCAGCAACAGGACCAAATATCTCCTCCTCATAGGCGGTCTGCCCTTTCTTCACTCCTGTCAGCAAAGTCGGCTCTATAAAATATCCCTTGCGATCCATTCGCGTTCCTCCATGTTCGAGCAAGGCCCCCTCAGCCACGCTACTGTTTATCTGCTCGAGCACTTTTTTCATCTGTGCCTCTGAGCTCATCGGCCCCATAGTAACTGCTGTATCCAAAGGATCGCCAACGACTATCTTCTCGATGGCGGCCTTCAATTTGGAAACAAATTCATCATGAACGGAATCAACTACGATAAGGCGCTTGGAAGAAGTACAAACCTGTCCGGAATTTGCAAAACGACCAAGTATGGCTCCTTTCACTGCTTTATCAATATCGGCATTCTCCAGCACTAAAAAAGGATCGGAGCCGCCCAGTTCCATCACCGTTTTCTTCACATATTTACCGGCAATGGAAGCAACTTCTGCCCCCGCAGCATCGCTCCCCGTGAGCGCTACGCCTTTGATTCTTTTATCAGCGATGAGCTCCTCGATATTTTTGTTGTCGAAGGAGAACGTGCTGTAGACATGCTTCGGAAGACCGGCATCCTCGAACAGTTGCTGGATCGCTAGGCCACAGCCGTAGGTAGCTTTGGCGGGCTTGACAATCAGCACATTTCCGGCCGCCAGATTGGGTGCTGCCAAGCGAACCAGCTGCGAAAACGGAAAGTTCCAGGGCTGGATGGAAAGAATAACCCCGGAAGGCTCATAGCTTACGAAGGCCTCACCATGCTCCACCTCATCGATACGCCGGTCTGCAAGATACTTTTCAGCATATTGCGCGTAATAACGAAGAATAGCAATACAATAATCAACCTCTCCTTCTCCCTGTTTTACCGGCTTTCCCATCTCTTGGGCAGCCAGTTGCGACAGGTCTTTCTTACGCTGCTCCATCAGATCGGCCGCACGCACGAGGTATGCCACCCGATCGGGTACCGTGAGTAATTTCCATGAACTGTGGAATATTTTGTCAGCGGAGGCAATCCGAGCGGTAATCTCTGCTGTATCATTTATTTGATAGGTCCCTATCGTTTCTTCAGTATAGGGGTTTACGGTATTGAACGATGCTTTTTTCATGTTGCTTTATTTTATTATTAAACGTGACTACCAACAATTTGTTTAACGTCTTTCGGAAGTAACAGCGATATTTGCAACGCATGGTAGGAGCTCTGCCATGAAGTAGGCCTCTTTAACTCGCGTGCGAGCACCTACCTCCACATCGCTGCCGAAATTCTGGGCAGACCAGAAAACACTGACACGATCGAAAAAGCGATTCAGCTATATGATGCAGACCTTGTACTTATTATGATCGTCCGTGGTCGAAACTTCTTCGAGAACCTCCTGCGCGAAAGCCATGGTATTAAACGCAAAGGTTCCCGTGTTGCCTGTGGCGGACGAGGATGAAACGGGTAAAGTGCCACAAGAATATCAAGGCATAAATGACTATATTGATCCCATGAATAAATTTTTTGCCTTTTTTGATCTTCATCAGGGTGAGGAAAAAAAAGAGACCGTCCTGCAGACCGTCATCGAGAATATTTCCTTTCGCGGATCCAATGCCTGGATCTTAGCGTGTGCGATTGTTGTTGCCTCGGTTGGTCTGAACGTCAATTCCACCGCTGTTATTATCGGTGCAATGCTTATTTCTCCGTTGATGGGGCCAATCCTAGGTGCCGGCTTCGCCCTGGGCACCTTTGACTTTCCGCTGCTAAAAAAATCGCTTAAAAATCTCTTGATAGCGACCGTTATTAGTTTAGTGGTGTCTTTTTTGTATTTTTTACTCAGTCCTTTTAAAGACGCCCAGTCCGAACTACTTGCTAGAACATCGCCCAACATCTATGATGTGATCATCGCCTTTTTTGGGGGAACGGTGGGTGTGATTGCCATTACGCGGGTCAATAAAGGAAATCCCATCCCAGGCGTAGCCATCGCTACGGCGCTCATGCCTCCTTTATGTACTGCGGGATACGGGCTTGCCATCGGCAACCTGACGTACTTCGCCGGAGCAATCTTTCTTTACCTGATCAATTGCGTGTTTATTTGCCTGTCCACCTTTGCCATCGTCAAATACCTGCGCTATCCGAAAGTTCATTATGTCGATAAAAAGCGGGAAAAACGTATCAGCCAAAGTATCACGATCCTCACCATAGCACTTATTCTGCCCAGTGTGTATTTCGCCTATAACCTCCATCAGGAGCGCAAGTACACCAATCAGGTGAGAAAATTTGTGCAGCAAGAGCTATCCGATAAGGGTTACACGGTCATTTATGAAAAGCTGCAGTTCAACCGACGTCCAAAGGTTTTGGAACTGGCCTTTCTGGATAAAAAATTCAGCGACGGCGAGAAGCAGCAACTCAAAAAGTCTATGGCCTCCTTTGGTATATCCAACACTGAACTGTTGATCCGTCAAGATACGATCGATCTGCAAAGCAGTATCCTGAGCGAAATTGACCGCCGGACCGTTGCGGTAAACGAAAAGGATGTGAAGATTCGCGCGTTGAACAATAAGATCAGCCAGTATGAGATGGCCACGCCTCAGCTTGATCGCGACATCCGGGTACTATTCCCGGAGATCAGTTCCTATAGCATTGGTCGTCAGCAAAGTTATGTCAACGCAGATAGTCTGGTAAATAAAATAGGGTTTATCTATTCAACTGAGCAGAAAATAAGCGATCTGCAAGTGGAAAAATTACAAAAGTGGCTTTCCAACCATTTTCCCCAAGATAGTATTGAGACGATCCGTCGATGACATGATCTTTCTTGAATCCACTCAGCTATTAAATAACGTCCTTGTGTAAGACTTCGACAATGACTGGCCTTAATTAATTAAATTTGATTATATTTGAATAATTAATCATTTATAAAATTCTCGCTGCAAGAAAACAGCAGGTGTGCAGTAAATGCATTAGCCTTTAACGATTTCCCTGCAGCGACCTAAAAATTAGCCATGAAAAAATTACATCCCGTACTGCAATTCCTCATCGTGCTGCTCGCAGTGGGTTTACTGTTTTATATTTTAGGAGTTCCTACCTTATTCGGCACAGTAGGCTATAGCGTGGTCAGTATTGCCTTAACCGCTGTCATCGTATTCTTTTTACTAGATTAATAGTGCAACTGGAAGCGTCGAGAATAATGATAAGGCACACAAGCTTTACTCGCGAAGAATGGTCAGTAGCCATCATTACTTGTTCTTCTAGCTTCAAGCCATCGGCCCCCCAAATTGTTTCTAAGTCAAGGTTTTGATTACTAAACACATCAGCAGGCACCCCGGTGAGCTCGGTAAGACAGTTGGGGTACAAAAAAACACCAAAAATTTTTATCGTACCTTTTGAAGAAGCTAACAAAGAGAACGAGTTAGTTTGCCCATTGAGACCGGATTGATAAAGCAACGTATTATCCTCGGTATTAGATGTTGCATAGAATTGTCCCGCTAGACCAAAGGTAATCTTGGGAAACACTGAAGCAGTAGCATGATGAATGGAAAGTGCTTCCGACTGAAATCATCGATAACGTTCAATGTACGTATCGTGTTTCCACTGGCCAGCGTGTTGTGCATGAAATCAAGGCTCTAGGTGCTCTTCTATCCGATAGGACCGAGTAAAGGTGTTTCTACGCGTGCCGAAATATGTTTCTTGCGTTTGTTCCGTCCGGAAAAAGTTCAAGAAAAAAGAAGGGAGACTTGCGCCTCCCAATCTAACTAAACAATATTATATAAACCTAGCATCAGGTTGATGAGTCAGCTTCATTGGAAGAAGTATTCTCGTAGATGGTAAGCACCTTGGCAACAAAATTAAATGTCATCTTAAACTGATAGAGAAACGGTGTGCCAAGCAGTCCGACGATTGGTAATGCATCATCGCCCTTTCCACCGCCGATATCCTGCGTTGTAAAAGCTGTGTACATCTCCTGTAGGGCTAGTCCCCCGATATCTGCGTTGTGAAGGTAACCTGCGGAGGTTTTTTCTGCCTTCTCTCCTACGCCGTTCATACTCACCTCTTGCTCCTCATATTCAGTGAATGCCGCTAGCTCCGCCGTAAGACGACTTACCATCACGTTAGCATTGGCGCCACAATCGACACCCATAGGATAGGCTTTGCCATCAACGGTTATATCGACAATCGGAATATGTCTCTTCATCTCAAACCGCACTTGGGCGATACGCGTACCTTTCGCTAATTCTCCCGCAACTATATTGCCATGTCGATCGACTTTTTCTAGTAAGATTTGCTGCGCTAAGTAGTCAAAAGTAATTTGATAATCCCTTGTTATTCCATAACCCAGCAAACCGAATATCGGTAGTCCATCACTTGCTACAGCTTTTCCCATAGGTGCTGCAGGGGCATCAAAGGATGACAAAACCAATCCATGACAGTTCAGCTCATTTCCGCGTGTCCAGCTTACATCCTCCATCTTACCGCCCATGCCGGTATAATCGACCGACACTTCCTTGTCCAGCTTTTCAGCACTTACGAAGGCCTTATCCAGGATAATAACTGGAGCGCCACTGTCGAACATAAAATAACCATCCATCCCGTTGAGCGTTGAGCGGATATAAATTAAGCCATTTTCAAATAAAAAGGGCATATTGACTTTATCCGGTCTTTGGGCTAGCAGAAGCGCATCGTCCAATGCTCCTTGGGCATCGGCCTTCAAACGAGCTTTTATTATGCCCAGGTTTGTCAATTTACCTAGACGGTTAAATTTAAAAAATGGTTTACCCTCGCCCCCTTTGGCATACCTCACCGATAGGTCGATCTGGCGTTCTCCTTCTTCGGATATACGATCGTCCACGATTTCAAAACTCGACAGACTATCGTATTTACTTAGGATCTCGCTCAATGCCAACTTATTATTCATAGGAGGAAGATTCCCTATACGACAAGAGTCGGCCATAATCGCAAGGAGACCATCAACGTTCTTGGCATTTAGCATCTGAACAACCTTCGCGACATCCTTCTTAAGTTTATGTTTCTGTCCGAAAGAAATCGTCGACCATAGCAATATTACGACAAGCGATACATACTTAAACATCATGATTATTTAACATTGCTCATTAACCATTCTGCGATAATGTCCAAGGTCGAATCAGGTATACCTCCCAGTGTGGCGTATTCCTTTGTGTCACAGGTCACGCAATTTTGCAGCAGATGGTTGACTTGGGGAAGTAGCTTTGTCGTCACCTTTCCATTTTTCCCGGCTTGGCTATAAGCTTTCCAATAATCTAGGTTTTCGGGCGTCACAAAGGCATCTTCCGATCCGCTGATTGCCAAAATGGGCACATCAACGTTCCCCAAATAAAGTTCAGGGTTATATCGTACTAAAAAGCGGTACCAAGGACCTATGGCGAAACGAACATAAGAGTATACCGGAAAACGGAAATGGTCAAATTCTATTCCCAAGGTTTTAAAATAAATATCGTCCTTCATCTTCCAGTAGTCGTACACTTGATTCAGTTTGCTCTCCAGGCTATCAGAATTTGCGTACTGGTAGGCCGTCGCAAACATCAGCCTATTGATTTCATTGGAACGGTCTTTATCCACTTGCTCTTGGGGTCCGTTTTTGACAATCGCTTCATTTTGTAGGAGCAAGGACTCTAAACCATGAGAGGCGAGACCTGAAAGGCTTACCAGAAACGCAACATCCTTGGATCTGGATGCTGCAATGGAAATAGCTGCACCTCCTTCGCTATGGCCTAAAAGACCTACACGTTTGGGATCGACCTTTTTGTGTTTCTTTAGATAACGGAAAGCCTCCAACGCATCGTTGGCAAAGTCCGCTGTCGTCGCATCCATATAATTCCCGGTGGTTTTTCCTACACCTCTGTCATCCATCCGCAAAACGACGTAGCCGCGGGCAGTAAGATAATCCGCAATTTGGGTAAACAACTTATTCCCTGCCATGGTACCATCACGATCCTGCATGCCGGTTCCCGAAACCAGAACCAATGCCGGGAATCTTCCACTTTTCGCAGGAGATGTGATAGTGGCTCCAATTTCTATCGTGTCCGTTTGGGTTTTGAAAACAACATCTTCGGCGGTCACTTTTTGGGCAAAGCTGCTCTGGGCTAAAAATCCCAGAGCGCATGTAATAAATAACTTTATGGTACGGTTATACATTTGTTTATTTGTCTTTTAGAAGTTTTACCATTTCAATAATTTCATCGGACAGCTCCGAGGCACTGCCCATATACCCTACTTCCGAGAAACGTAAACGACCATTTGGTCCGATCACCATTTTATGCGGTATTCCCGTCACCCCCGCGTTTTTCGATACTTTACTGTCTGTATCAAGCAAAACCGTAAACGGATAGTCATTTTCCTTCATGTAGGATTTGACATATTCGGTCATGTCCGGTTTTCGCTCCTGGGTATCAACAAAGTAGAAAACAACATTGGGATCATTTTTAAAATGCTCCACAGCAAGCTTCATTCCTGGGAACGCAGCTTTACACGGTGCACACCAAGATGCCCAAAAGTCGAGAACAACGATTTTTCCTTTTTGATCTGATAGACGAACGTTATTACCGTGCTGATCGCGCAGTTCAAAATCCGGCGTGCTTTCGTCAATGAGTATCTTTTGTACTTTGCGTAAAAGTTCCTTGGCCGCATCCGCATCTTTTAAACTATTTAAATATGCTTCATATCCACGCTCTGGTTTGCCTTGGGCGGTGTACAGTTCCTTTAGCTTGTCGAGCATAAACGTTGAGCTTTGGTTCAACGAAAAGCTTTTTTCAAGCGCGAGCTGCGCTTCCTTGGTTTTCCCTTGTCCGAGCAGGGTGCGTACGTAGGTATCGTTCACGTCGGCATCGCCGTATTTTTTTATACTTTGGGCCGCTGAGGCATAAACAAAAGCCTCATCGTACAGTTCATTCTGCTGGAGTATTTTAGCAAATAGTCCAGCATTATCATAATAGTAACTGGCATATTTATCCCCCTGGAAGTTATCTTTATAGTAATTGATTCGGTCTAGTACCACTCTTGCGTAAGGCAAAATCTCTGCCGCATTCATCGTAGCCTGTGGCACAAAAGGGACATATATTGACCTATATATCACATTGGAAAGCGATTCGTAGGGAGCAGCTTTCGCCACGTATTTTTGATACGTCTCGATATCTTTCTCCATGCTCGCATACACGGATATGACCCAGTAAAGCTTGACATAATTGATCATGTGCGCGTCATTAAACTCCTGTTGCTCGGGTCTATATGGAAATTCATCCACAAAATCTTTTGCAGCCTGATAGTTCTTTTTCGGATCTCGCTCTGTGGCAAACGCTTGATAGGCAGCTAGACGCCGCTGTCCACTAACGTACTCTCCCTGTGGATACTCTTTCTTTATCCGATCAACAATTGAAGCTGCACCTGAGCTATCACGCATAACGTCCGTGTAGACCTTCAACAGATGTAGAAGATCCTCCTCTTTTAGATTCTGTATGTTTCCGAGCGCAGTAAGTTCGTTTTTTATCTTGTTTCTAGATTCCTCTGTGTTCATATGTTTAAGTGCACTTATAGCACCGTACAGGACTTTAAATCGGTTTTCAGGATGATACTGCAATTCATATTTTGCCCACATCAACATCACCTCATCCCTTATGTAGGCAGATGAATCGACAACCAGCGGAGCACTCTGCACGATTTGTGGACTACGCAATAGGCCCCAACCGTACATGCCACCAGACACTTGCTTTTTATCCTCCGTGGAGAAGATATAGGAATAGGTCGTTTGACCGCCACGATCGGTAAGCGTGTCGGCTTGAAAGACCAAGTTCATGAGCCCCATTTCTGGGGGAAGCACGTAGTTTGCTTGCCAAATTGAATCTTTCTTAGTAAAATTTAGGGTTTGCTGAACCCATTTAAAATTTTGAAATCCCGTCACCTGAGCGGAAACATTTTCAGCATCCTTCAGCACAGTACCCCTCGGATCATAAATAAATGCTACACTATCCCCTGCTATAGGGAATTCGGGAACAACCTTGAAGGTTTGGCCCTGCCCGTAAATACTGCCAGCTGTACAGGACAGTAGCGCAATCAGACTTACTCTTTTTGTTAAACTTATCATATTCTTTTTCTCTTTCTCTGTTCAAATTATCCTAAGCCTCTGGCCCGTGCCGACATATCCGCGACCTTACCATCTATTTCAAATACATTCAATGGCGCGCCATTAATTTCGCCGGAAGTCTCGTTTATCGACAGCTCGTACACTTTACCCTTGCTTCCGTTCCAGGTGGCGACGTAAAGAACCCTTTCCACTCGGTCACTAACGTCCGAATTCGGTAGTGGTCTGTAGTACCGCATGCAGGTGATCTCTTCGCCAGCAGGCATCCTGAAAGCAACCCGTGCCGTATTTGAGGATCGGTATGCATAATTATAAATCGTATTTTTCGTAGAATAATACGCGTATCCGCCAAACCCACTTACCTGATAATGTACTGCACTTTCAATTTCCGGTAACCCGGTCATATCGTAGGCTCCCATGGCTAATTGGCCGTTATCAGAAAAGGTAGTAAAGTTCATTGCATACAACCACCGACCATTTCCCGTTTTGTCCTTAAAAAACGCATAGGTATAATCCGAAGCACCACTAGTCATGTAAAGCATATCCTTGCCGATCCTGTTTAAGTCGAAGGGCTGACCGGCCACGGCAGCAGTAAAATTTCCGACGGTATTGTTAGCCGTAAAATACCGTACAAAACGTCCATTTTTTTGATCGTAACCAACAGCAACGAATAAGGATGATATTTTAGGCGATAGAAAAGGCGCCAGCTCATAATCACCATCTGCCGGGCCACTGAATTTCGCGTCAGTCTCGGACGTCGAAGAATTCGTGATCGATAATTTGTAGTTATTGACCAGGGCTTGCACGAAACTCGAAGTATACACATACGCCTGTGGATTAAATGTCGTACCTGCACGACGAAACATATCGCCTTGCTCTCTTATAAAAGTAAAATCATTCCCATGGAACCGACCGATATAGTTACTGCTCGCAATAGTAATCCAGTTTACCACCGAAAAAGCTTGCCGTGCGCTCCAAATAAATCTTGCCTGTCCATCAAGTGGCCGTCCGGTTGTCAAGCTGTAAAGGTTTTTTCTGTGGGAAACAGACTGTATTTCCGAGGCGAGGGCCGGTGTTCTGATAAAATCTAAATCTCCTCCTGCTGCACCCTGATAAAGTACCATCATTCCAAATTCCATGTTGGCGGTTACAGCTAAACTGAACTGTACATTGGAAGTTATTCCTGTCTGCTGATCGGTAACGATGAATTCCAGTACATAGTTCCCTACCGGCTCCGCTATCAGGTAGTCAAGAGAAGCTGTGGTAGAAATTTCCTTTGTAGTTGGAACCACATTAACTGACGTCTGTCGAGCGTACAGCAACCACTTGTAGGTAGCTGTGTGACCTGCAGGTAACTTTACCGGTGGGTCTATTTTGATATTCGCTAAGCGTAACATCCGGTATGTCCCACCAATTCCAGAGGTATCGATAGTCGGTATAGGTGAATCTGTATAATCGTAGTTGCCTAGATCCTTTTTACATGCATGAAGCAAACAAAGTGCAAGGACGGCGTATAGTATTATTTTTATTTTCATTACTTAAAATGCTAAGCGTTGATTATTTGTTGTTAAAAGGTAATGAGTTGACCATTTTCGTCCCGAAGGGGATTAGTAGGATTCTGGTTATTATACTCCCGAAGCCTTACCCTTAAGATGCTTGCGAAATCCTGCATATCTGCCAAAGAATATTCACCCGGATTGATCGCGCAACGGGCACAGAGCTGGGATGGAAATTCAGCGATTCCGAGTACATCGATAACAAACTGATATTTGACGTCACTATAATTCCCAAAATAAAAGGACCAGGTATCGGGGCGCACCAACCTATCAGACCATATCAGCGTGAATTTATCGTCTTCTACCACACCACCTTTAAAATCTACAGTTTCACCTATCGTCAAGTTCAGTAGTACAGTTTCACTTTTCAATCGGGCGGTACGGTTTAGAACGACGGCAACTTGTCCCATAGTCTGACCTGCAGGTACAATCCCTGGTATGAAATAGTAATCCTGACCTTCAATAGCAGTTGTACTATCGGATATAGTCTTACCGAGCACCACTCTGTCGTACGATGCAGTATCTCCCATGGTCTTGACCTTTACGTAAAGTGTATCACTTTGCTGATTTGGTCCTAGGGTTAAAAAAGTATAGCTTTTGGATGTGATCCTAGTGCGATTGAGATCGTTAGCACGCTCGAAGAAGTAAACGCGTGCGTCTTGTGTATAGGAAAGCACATCCTTTTCACACGCCGCAAGTGTCAACAATACGGCAACAAATCCAACTAATGTTAGGTAGTGATATATTATCTTTTTCATAAGTTTCATAAGGTTATTGTCCATAGGATACTTCATTGTCAGGAAGTGGTAGCACATAAGTGGCATCGCTCATATTTACAAAAACGTCGTCTATCGAAGGAGCATTCAACCGCTTGTAGTAATAAAACAGCTGCCCCTCTCCTATAAACTCCCTTCTGTATTCCATTTTCAGTTCGCTTTGTAACTGCGTAAGTGTTAGTGCAACGGAAAGATCCTGAAGATTACGTCTGCGGCGGACCTCATTAAGATAGGATATCGACCTAGCGATATCTGTTTCCATTAAACATTCCGCAGCAATGTAAAAGAGCTCCGACTTTCTGATGATGGGCATTTGATTACCGTATGCAGCAGATGAACTCGCACTTTGAACAAGCTTTGTCGAATATTGTCTATCTAACGAAGAGACAAGAACCGTCTGGTATACAAAGCGATAATCCGAACGATCAAACAACTGCTGGTACTCAAAAGGACTTTTGGAAAGGAGGCTGCCCGATACTCCTATGTCGTAAAATGGCGCCGTAATGGTTGCCAGGTTACTGATCCGCAATCGAAATATTAATTCTTGCGTAAATATCTTGTTCGGATCAGTTGGATTTGCAATTTGTGACGACGGAGTCCACTCAAATACATTGCTATTAATTACTGCATTTGCCGCTTGTAACGCATCTTGCTTCCTACCCGCATATAATAAAACCCTTGCCTGCAAAGCTTTCACTGCATAATAGTTGAATTTGTACTGTCGGTCCCGCAGATAAGTTGAGGCATTCGCTGCATTTTCCGGTACCATTGGATCACTACCCGCGAGCGCTTGCTCGGCAACACTGAGATCCTGTAGGACTTTCTCCAAAAATACACTAGTCGTAAGACGTTCTTTGGCTAGCGTTCCTATCGCATCTACATAGGGAATGGACGGCGAGGCGCTTGACTGCGACAATACAGATGGAGCGAATAGCCGTAACATGTCAAAATGCAGAAAAGCGCGCAGCGCATAGGCCTCTCCTCGAATAATGTTGTAGTTTACACCGGTAAACATTGATGGACCTTTCTCATCGATATTTTGAATGAGCAGATTAAGGTTTGCAATGGCATTGTATGCACCTCCAAAAGCCGCTTTGGATTTTTCGATGAAGTTCAACTCGTCGTAGTCGTAAGTGATCGTGGAGAAATACTGGTTTGCTGATGCCTGCCCATTGAATTGTCCAGCTAGTCCATCCACCATACCAAAGGTAAGCTCACGTCCATAAAGACTTTCCTGGCTTATCTTGAGATAAACGCCAGTTAGCGCATCCTGAAATCCTGCTTCTTTCTCAAAAACCCTGTCTGCCTCAATCTGTGTTTGTGGTGCAACATCCAACCACTTTTCGCACGATGTTAACCCCAATAGGAGGATGCATGATGCTAAGGCTATATAGATAATATATGTTTTCATGTGTATTCAGTTAATCTCGTTAAAAACTCGCGCTAAGTGTAAGGGCAATCGCTCGTGCGTAAGGATAATCCAAACCGCGCTCTATGCGCACCGTACTTAGCCTTCCCAAGTCATTTAGGTTACAGCTGGCCATTAAGGTTTTAAATGGAGAACGCTGCACAAACTTCGCCCGCGTTAAGTTGTAAGAAAAACTAACAGACGAAAATATAAACTCGTTGTAGTCCTGTACAAAACGTGACGTTGGTCTGGTCCCTGTCGACCCGGTCTCTGCGATTCCCTTGTAAAGGGAAACGTCTCCGGGCTGTCTCCACCGTTGCTCCAATGCCCTGATATCTACGTTGTAATTATAGTCGGCATCCTCAACCAAACTAACAAGGGTAGAATTATACATCTGCCCTCCCCAGCGGTACGTGAAAGCGAAGTTCACACTCAGGTCTTTAAACTGTAGGTTAGCACCAAAGGTTCCATTGTAAAGCGGTTGCGAATCGCCCACAACCTGTTGGTCCTCGGCCGCCCATTCGTAGGTCAACGTACCATCTCTCTTTACAAAAATTTCTTGGCCGTTGGAGGGATCAATTCCCAATGAACGAACAGCCCATATTGCGGACATGGAGCGGCCAATTTCATAACGACGTGCCGGTCTCTGCCGCTGGGCCTTGGAAAAATTTCCACCTTCATCAAACATTTTATCGTTTAAATCATTGAGCAGCTGCAGAGAGGTAGAAATTCGCTGGATCTTGTTTGTGTTGCGTGCCACATTAGCAAAGATGTTCATGTTAAAGGAACGTTGATCATCCTTTATAAGCCTGTAATTTAGCATTGCTTGAAAACCTTCATTTCTCACATCACCAATATTTTCGGCGTAATTCGAGAATCCAAGTGATGGTGCGATCTCCATACTTAAAAGCAGATTATTCGTGTTCTTCACATAATAATCGATGCTACCATTTAGACGGCCAAATAAAGCCATCTCCATGCGGAAATTTTGCTCCGAAACTTTTTGCCACTTTAAATTTGGATTTGCAAGTGCCATGAGCTCCAGCCCTACATCTCCATTGTATGTGTCCTCAAGAAGGTAGCTATAGGTTGCCAGCGCTTGATACGCATTTTGTCCAGGAGGGGTACCGGTCACACCTGTATTGGCTGTAAAACGCAACATGTCCACAAATTTTAGCCGTTTGACAAATTCCTCTTCGTGGGCATTCCACCCAGCGCCAAGTGACCAAAAGTTACCCCATTTGGCATTACGACCGAATTGGGAGGAAGCGTTGCGTCGGAAAGAAGCGTCTAAAAGATATCTTTTGCTAAGCACATAATTCAAGGAAGCTGTTGCAGCTGCCACACGCACGGTATTTTCGGTTCCTACAGCCTTGCTTCCTTCCAGATACTGCCTTCCCATGGCAATGCTATTCAGATCATCATTCGGAAAGCCAACCATCGTAGCACCCGTTAATTCCGTCTTATTTTCGTTTGCACTCAGCACACCATTGAAATAAAACTCATGTATACCAATAATTTTGTTGTAGGCGGCACTGAGATCGACGGTAAAAGCCTTCTGAAAACCGTTACCGATCCGATAGGTTCCCCGATTAAGATATTCTGGATTGACGGGCGAAATGTTCAGGTAATCATTGTGCAATGCCGATCGGAAAAACTCGGTAAGGTTATTTTGCTGGTTGTAACCAATTCGGGCGTTAAAACGCAGATTATCGTTTTGACGGTAGTCAATCTGAAAATTTTCGGTCAATGTCGTATAGTTGCTGCCGTCCTTCGAGTTTAATGTACCGTTGTACAGTGGATTTCCTATCAAATCGCTTGCAGTTCCGATGGTGTAAGAGCGTACCAAATTACCATTTTCATCATGTATGCGCCAATAGGGATTCATACGACCATATTCACTGAAACTGCCGTATGGACTATTGATTGAAAAGTTCCGATCAACCGAAAGGTTATTGGTGGCCGATATCTTTCCCTTGCGGTACACGAGCACTGATTGACCTGAATATGTATTCCTGTCGGACCCTTTCATCACACCTTTCACATTGTTATAGCCAACATTTACTGAATACTGGAAATTTTCCTCGCCACCATCCAGGACGACGGTATGCCGCTGGCCTATTCCATTTTGCAGTGGTTGCGAAAGCCAGTAAGAATCTACCCCATCGTTTGCCGCTTTAAGATTACTGGCATAAACTCTCCTGAGTGCTGCTTGGGTCTCCGGATTATTCGAAACATACTTCCCTGAAAGCACCTCTGCTTGCAGTTTCTCTTGGCTGTTGGTCAAACGGTAACTGGAGAGGTCCGGAGCTTGGATGTTTACGCTTCCGTTGTAGGATATGCGCATCTGTCCAACTTGAGGACGCAAGGTTTCGATAACCACAACACCATTTCCCGCTTTTGCGCCCCACATTGCTTTTGCAGCGGCATCCTTAAGGATGGTAACAGATTTAATAAAATTAATATTGAGATCAAAAACACGTTGGATAGTAGATTCAAAACCATCTATAATGAAAAGCGGTTGATTAGCCAAGTTACTGTACTCCGTGCGTAGATCTTCAGAGAAGCCCGTTTGCCCCCTCAACTGTATCTCAGGTATGGCATTAGGATTAGATCCAAAATCGTTGTTAACCAACTGTTGAAACGAAGGGTCGAGAATAGTGAGCGCAGAAAGTACGTTTTGATTGCTTACCTCGCGAATCTGCTTTTGATTAAAAGTTACGGTGCTCCCTGTAAACGTGTTTAACTTACGTTCAAAGAGACCGGTATTCACTACCACCTCTTCTATGACGTTATCCTGGCTCTCCAAAACAATTTTCCCCAGTTCGCCGCTCGTTACGGAAACTTTCTTTGCTTTGAAGCCTACGTAGCGAAATTCAATCTCTTTGGCATCTTCTGGTAACAGGATACGAAAAAAACCTTGTTCGTTTGTGGCGCCACCGATGCGTGTACCGACAAACCAAAACGTGACTTTCGGAATACCTTCCCCTTTTGAATTTACCACACGACCGCTTATTTCACGTTGTTGTGCTTGCTGATCTGCACGGCTTTCGCCTCGATATATAGCATATAAGTCAGGATTGACCCGAGAGACTTCAAGACCTTGATCTGCTAAGGCCTCCTGTAAGACTTCAAGCACTTCGATGTTATTTGCCCGTACTGAAATACGGACATTATTATTCAATATATCATCACTATAGACGAACCGGACGGCAGACTTTTTTTCAATATCCTGTAGGAACATCGTTAGAGAAATGTTCTTGTAATTTACAGAGATCTTATGTTGGGAAAAAACGTTGGCAGAAACGCCCATAATCCCTGTACAAATTAAAAGCAGCGTCAGTTTCATATAGATAAAAACTTTATGGCAAACAGAAGTCCGTTCAAAGCTCTTCTGCTTTAAAAAAATATTCATAAATTTAGAGTGGATTTAATAGTTGTTCAATAAAGAGGTTAGGACGCCAATCTCACAGCCTCTCGATGATTAAGCCCGTAGTGTGCAGATCTGTTACAGCAGATACTGTACACTATTTTTGTTAGTTAGTATATTACAATTGTCTGTCCCTCCTTCCTGTACGAAAATGCTTTTACGATGGTTAGTGCACGGAGCATTTCATTCAAACTTTCTTTTTCAAACGTTGCGGAGTATCGCGAATCTGCGATTTCTTTATTTTCGATTACGATATCTACATTAAATCGCCTTGACATTTCTCGTGCAATCTCTTGCAGCGGCATGGATACAAATGCAAACTTTCCATCTTTCCAAGCTAGATCTGCTGGTGTTTCTTGCTCATTTTCTTTGATAAATTCGATAGGTTTAATTGCAATCTCGAGATTGGTCAAAGCACTTTCTTTATCATTTGAGGAAGGCTTTTTCATCACGAATTTTTCATTCGGCCTTAAAATGGAAATCACCTCATCACCCTCGGTTTTTAACATTTCAATCTTACCATGTATAAGAGAGGCCTCGACCGAATGATCTTCATCATACGCTTTCAAGTTAAAAGCAGTTCCTAAGACACGCACCTTGATATGCGGCGTGCTGACAACAAATGGATGTAAGCTATCGGATTGTACGTCGAAATAGCCTTCCCCTGTAAATGTCACTTCTCTCCTATCTTTAGCGAAAGATGAAGGATACCGTAGCGAACTATTGACGTTTAATACAACGATTGAACCATCGGGCAATTTCACCTCCTTGCGATGCTTACCTGACTCAACCAACATAACTTCTGGAGAAAGACTGAAAAACTTCAATAAAAAAAAGGAAGTAAGTCCTACTATCAATACGGCAGCGGCACTACGTAAGAAAAAGGTTCGTATCTTGCTCCTTTTAGGAGATGGAACTACTGATAGCATTCCAATTTTCGCAGCGATGCTTTCCTTAACGTCTTTCTGCTTTCCCATCAAATCCTCCTTCCATTCCAAAGATGACTGATATTGATTATAGAAATCCATTAACTTTTTCTTTTCTGAATCCGATATATCGCCATTATTTAGCTTATCGATAAGGGAAAACAATTCGTCTTGTCGCATTCTTTAAACATTAATATCTGTTAGTGAGGCCAAAATTAACAGCCCCTTTATATACAAGTAACATTATGCCCGAAAAAATCCCGATTAAAATTCAAAAAAATTAAAAAAAGTTGAGAAAGACTTAGAATCCTCGCAAAAGAAACGCAAAGATTATTAAAACATTAAAATTACATCCACAGATTAACGGAGAAATTTACAGATTGCAATAAACAATCAACAGCAGTAAGGAAAGATCTTTAAGCAATACCTTCAATTCTCGCTGGGCGATGGAAATTTGGTTTTCTACTGTCTTTACAGAAATAGCAAGAGATTCAGCTATCTCACTATTAGAAAGGTATTTGAATCGGCTGAGTATAAAAATTTCTTTACACCGAGGGCTGAGCTGGTTAACTGCTTCCCATAAACGTCGCTCCAAATCCTGGTTGGTTAGTTTCAATTCACCAATATTTTCTGTTTCTACTTCAAAAGGATAGAGGTTATGAAATCGATCACGAACTTTTCCAGTGCGAAGGACATTAAATACCTGATATCGAACGGCAGTATACAACCATGCCTTCAGGTTTTTTATTTCGATATTTCCGGCATTGCTCCAAAGGTTACTAAATACTTCCTGGACCACATCTTCACTTTGCTCACGACTTCCTAACACATTAAATGCGGAGACATACAATCCCGACCAATAAAGATCATAAATCTTGGCAAACACAATCTTGTCCCGATCTTTCAGACCAGACAAGAATAATTTTTCGGTTTCTTCAGATAGTTGTTTCATCCCACGTCACAATCGTCTTTTGCGAGCCCCTACAAATATAGTTTTATTTTAAAATGGTCGTATAAATCCTCGTGAAGATCATTTAAATTATGTAAAACATAATCTACATAATATTCAATTCATATATGCAAAAAATAACTCTTGCCACGGGTAAGATGACAACTTTTGAAGGATCATACCGAATTCTTGGGGGGATAAAATTTAAGCATATAATTTCATTACCCTGTACAGGAAGAATTTTGTATCCCTGACTCCGCGGAATATACTCCTAAAGGCTTTAAGTTTTGCATTGAAGGATTCCGCTGAAGCAT
>PJTT01000312.1_pt1 | contig 53315 bp, 50 predicted proteins | sample 1512261 | NCBI WGS metagenome assembly PJTT01 (sample SAMN08177685, study PRJNA422409) | Soil metagenome, whole genome shotgun sequencing project. | isolation source: Soil (2) enriched on wood chips | place: USA: Madison | collected 2015-01-15 | reverse complement strand
TATGCTGTCTAACAAAAACGCTCAAATTATTTAACGCCCCTTCCTTGATGATACAGGCTTGAGTTTTCTCGCTGTTTTTTGCCTTTGAAAAGAGCAAAATATTGGTATCCACAGTTGCTGTATCAAATAGTTTTTGACCGGCAAAATCAATTAACAAAATAGGATTGGTTTTCTCTGCGAGAAACTGTCGGGTGCTTTCTCCATAACCAGCACGCATCCACTTATTGGAAGTGATGAAAATCAAATGCCCTTCATTTTTAAGAAGGTTTTGACCTTTTTCATAAAACAATGAATAGATATCACCAGTTCGGGCAAAAGTTTCGAATCCCGCTGCCTGCAGGGCATCAGCATCTTTACCCATTTTTTGCAACTGTATATATGGAGGGTTTCCAATAATGACATCAAAGCCTACAAAGTTTCCTTCATCATCTAATACTTCTGGAAATTCAAAACGCCACTCAAAAGCATTTTCGTAAATTTTATTATTACGAATTTCATTTATTTCAGCCTCGAGTTTTTCATGTTCCGTGGTAAGCTTCTTTACTTTTTTATTCCAATCCGCTTTTTCCTTTGCACTCATTTCAAAAAGTTGCGACTGATTTGTTAACTGTGCCAAATCGCCCGATACTTTTCGTAGCCGCTTTACTTTAGGATCGTTTAAAGAAATCTCACTTCTAAAATCCGACTTAATGGAAGCAATTAACTGCTCCATCTCCCTTTTCTCCTCCTTTGTAGCAGCATTCCTGTAAGTATCAACAGCCAGCCGGTAGCTATCTATGGACCATTTACTTTTTTTAAGAGCAGACGAGAGGTCCGCATCTAAAGCAAAACGGCTGATGAGGGTATTACCGCTTTTAATATTAATATCAATATTGGGTAACGTTTCCAGCTCCGTTTCAGTTTTGTAGTAGGCATTTTTCAGTAACTCGATCCACAGCCTTAGCCTACAAATTTTAACCGAATTGGGGTTAATGTCAACACCGAAAAGGCATTTCTCAATTACACTTTCTTTTTCGTGAAATAAGGTTTCCTGTACACGCTGACTTTCCTTATTGTTCGGTTTGTACTCAAACAATTTTCCATCTTCATCTGTAATGATCAGTTCATCATTTTCAACTTCAATATTATAGTCCTTTAATGATCTTCCGTTTTTATCAAGCAATAATCCTAATTCTGCTTTTATCGCGATAAATTCATTTAATGCCGATACAAGAAAATGCCCCGAGCCCACCGCCGGATCGCAAATTTTAATATCGTTTATAATTTGATTTGCCTCTTTTTTATCACTGATCTGGTTAAATAACTCATTCAAATCATTACAGTCCCATCCCTTTTTCTCTTTAAACTTTTGAAGAACTGCCATTCGTAGGGTTTCCCTACACATATACATGGTAATGACACCTGGAGTATAGAAGCTACCATCTTTATAGCCGTTTATCTTTTCAAAGATCAACCCTAGAACGGATGCGTTGATGAGTGCTTTATTTTCCTCCTGTATTTCCTCACCTCCTTCGCTGCTAAAATCATACGAATTTAAAAAGTCGAACAAATATTCAAGACAAGTGAGCTCTCCTGCCCTCTTCTTTCCCTGACCATCTTTTAATACTGTAGAAGATAAAATAGGTATTTTTTTGTTTCCCTTAAGATTACTAATAAATAAAGCCTGATGTTCAATATTTGTGGGCTCAAAAAGAGAGCTGTTTAAATAGGGTACTTTTACAAATAGCTCCTTTACATCGGCGTTCCTAAACTCGTGCTTTCTCGCCAACACTTCAAAGAATAGAGCATTTAGATCATCAAAATCTTTGATTCTCTCTATATTTAAAAAACTATAGCTTTTATCGCCCTTATGGTAGCTAATCAGTTGCGCTTCGAGTAATTTCAAAAAAAGTACTCGATTGATCCATGTTATATTTAAGGTTAGGGCTACGTTAAACAAGCGCTCCTGGTTAGAGTTGCCATACGAACTTAACTTTTCGACCCGAGCGAGTTTGTCCAGTGCATCAAGCCGAGTGATTGTATCTTCTAACAATGAGCCAAAATGCCGCTGATCTTCCTTATTTCTTTCGATTAGGCGCTTACCATCTGTTTTAGTTTCAGCTAAGCCAATAATATGTAATAGTTCCGCATAGAAGTTCTTATCCAAATAATTGCTATCATTTGCAAAAGGCTCCTTCAATAAATGCGCAGGCGAAAGCACTTTGTACAATGCGATTAGTTGATTATCGTCCTTTCGATCAGCATTTTCTATAAACTTTTTGTAGCTGCGGATGTCGAAATAGGTATACTCTAGCTCTTGTGTAATGTTAGCGATATATGGCTTAGCTATTTCGGAGTAAAAGAAGTCCGTTGTATTGCCAGCAAGTTTTCCAGATTCAAACTTTTCGAACTCCTTTACAATTGCTTTGTTTCTTGTTACCAGCCGCTCAAAAACATTAACATCAAATACATACCATTCGTAGATATTTGTTATAATCAGGTGCTTAATGTCGTGATTTTTCTGCGTTATACGCTCCCGAAGAAAATACAATACCAGTTCCTGAAATGCCTTGGTATTCATATTTCGCTCAGAAACCATTTCGGACTTATTTCCAAACTTTTTAGTTTCTATAATAACGCCGACATTGGTTTTCGCAGTATTTCCCGTATGAATTACCAAATCATTTCTTCCTTTGGTATTAATAAAATGGCTCTGCTTGTAATAGGTATCGCGCAGGAATTCAATAATAAGATTCTTCTGAAATTCTTCCGACTCATTGTCGTTAATGCTACTCAACAAATTTTTCAGGTTAGCTTTGAAAGCCTCTATTTCCTGACGAGTTGGTTTTACTTTTAAAAACGCTTTATTTAAGGCAGCTCTGGGTGTTAGTATATTAAACGACATTCTAAATCTTAAAGTTATGGTAGCTGTAAAAATATACGTTTTTCTTAGATAATCATTACGGGTTTCCATTTCTGATGAATGATTGTTCTATATTTATAAATCCGCTAAATTTGATAATATTCAAGAATAGTTTTTCAACCATGGCAATACCAGACTACCAAACGATTATGCTGCCTTTACTAAAAAGCGCGGCCGACAAAAAACAATATCTTCTTAAAGATTTAGTAGCGATTTTAGCACAGCATTTTCAGTTGACAGAAGAAGAGTTAAATGAATTGCTTCCAAGTGGTAGCGCCTTGCTGTTCGCGAACCGGGTTGGCTGGGCTCGAACTTATTTAAAGAAAGCGGGACTTTTGGATTCACCTCAAAGAGGCTATTTAATCATCACCGACCGCGGTTTAAAAGTTTTAGCCAAGAAACCTGAAAAGATAGATAACACCCTATTAAAACAATTTCCGGAATTTTTGGAATTTCAGAATTTAAAAAGAGATGGCACAGAATCAGTAACCGGCGGTCAAGGTTCCTCCTATGATAAAGAAACACCGGAAGAAACTATTGAGGTAGCCTATCAAAACATCAGGCAGTCTCTTGCCCAGGAATTGCTGGATACCGTTCAAAAAATGAGTCCATCTTTTTTTGAGAGGCTGGTTGTGGAATTACTTGTAAAAATGGGCTATGGTGGTTCTTTAAAAGATGCAGGTAAAGCAGTTGGAAAAACCGGCGATGAAGGTATTGATGGAACTATAAAAGAAGATAAACTGGGGCTTGACATCATATACATACAAGCCAAACGATGGAGAGCTGATAATGTGGTCGGGCGTCCGGAATTACATAAGTTTGTTGGAGCACTAGCCGGTCAGGGAGCAAAAAAAGGAATTTTTATTACTACGTCCTCCTTTACAAAAGAGGCTGAAAGCTATACCCCAAGAAATGAAACCAAAATTGTGCTTATTGACGGTGTGTTATTAGCACAATTAATGATTGATTATAATATAGGAGTTTCAGCACAACGTAGTTATGAAGTCAAAAAATTAGATAATGATTATTTTGAAGAAGCTTAAGTAATACAATAAATTAGCCTCAAAAAGCTAGTGGTAACAAAGAAAACATTCACTGACAAGATCAGTAAGCTTCCAGCAACTATTCCCAGTAAAACGGGAACAGCTTCCTACACTAATTTTATACTAGAAAACAACATCCTATCCTTTCAACGGGTAAAAACTAAAAAAAACTGGGACTTAGATATTGAAGTTCTATGGTCAATTTATTTGACTTATGCCTTCATAAATACAACGGTTGTGAAAAATGTAATGGGGAAACGAGTCAATTCTCCTTCTATTGCTGTACTGATGGCTATCGGATGTATTGATGCGACAGGAAAAAGATTATAGGCTTCATAGTAATTGGGTTCGAATCCGCTCGAGACCTCAGCCTTTAGCCCCTGTTGGTGTTTCTCACTAACAGGCTTAGTATAACAAAAGCTGGATACCCTGACAATTCGTTGGTGAAAAACACCAACGAAGACATCATAACGATAATCCATTATCCCAACCACAGCCTAAAATTATGTACTGAAAACTGTCAACTGTCAACTCTTCCCCTTTCCCCCACTTTTTTTGCGAGTTTAGCCCCTGTTGGTGTTTCTCACCAACATTCTTAGTATAACAAAAGCTGGATACTCTGACAATTCGTTGGTGAAAAACACCAACAAAAGATCATAACGAAAATGGGTAACCCAACCCCAGCCGCGAACTATATACTGACCACTGTAAACTGTCAACTTTCCCTCTTTCCCCACCCTTTTTGCGAGTTGTTCCGATCGTTTTGCGAGTTGGCGCGGTGCAGAGCTGAGTTGTTGGGGTTGCCAACCGAGTTAGGGGGAGACAAAAGCTTCGCGCGCGAAGGTTTTTACCGCAACGTTGAAGGCAAAAACTCCCCCTTTCAATATCCACAGGTGGGTAACCCCCACCTCCCGGCATCAATTGGGGGAGGCAAAAGCTTCAACAACTCGCAAAACCACCGAAACAACTCGTGTACGCCATGAGTTCACTCGGCCCGCCACTGGGTGAACTCGCACCAGGGCTGCACCAGCTCCCGCTAAGGCTAACCTTACTCCACTTTTAGCTTAGCCCACCCACCCCCCGAGGGTACCCCCGCACGCAAAAAAGCCCCGCGAACGGAGCTTTTGGGGGTAAAAAGTGCTTAAAGTAGAAAGCATTTGCCGGCGATTACCCGTCTGCCAATAAAATCAGGCTTCAGGCGCAACCGGTTCAGCGGCAACAGGCCCCATACCGGAGAAACGCTGCTTTAGCTGATCGTGCAGGGTTTTACTACCGGCAATGCCGCTGGTAGCTGCTGCACCAAAAATTTTGTAAATGGTTAAAGCGCTGGTATAAGCCTCGCTGCCGGCCAGCAACTGCGTGTCAGACAATTTTTCTGCAGTTTGCTGCACCAGTAAAACCAGCTCGGCCAGTGCATGGTACAGGTCCAGATCGGCCTGCATGTCCAGCGGTTTTACAAATGGAGGAAGCAGATCGGGATTGTTAACCGCTGCCCTTATGGCATCCTCCGTAAATACTTTGTTGCTTACACTTACCTTGGGTAAGGTTACGCGCTCATTAGGCGTTAAGCCTACTAAAAAAGGCAGGGCCTGCTGAATACCGGCAATAGCGTTTTTTACAGTTTGTACCGCTTCGGGTGTTAAAGTGGCATTCACACGGTTGATGGTGGTGTTGCTCATTTTTTTGTTTTTTTATGATGAATAAATGGATAACTAACGGTTAGCTGTAAATGATGGATATCTCAAAGGTTCAGCAGATCTGGTTAACATCACTCATTTAAAGCATTAGTACTAAATTATATATTTAATCAATTAGATCAAAGAAGATTTTATAAAAATTTAGTTAATAGTGAGCAGGAATGATAGAGGGTAAACACACCCGCCTGCTGATGCGTATAAATGTATCGGCCACAGATGCCCTCCTGGAAGCCCCCTGTCAGACAGGCACAGGTAAAGAAACAATGGATACCCTTATCGCACCTGTTCCCACCATGGGTTAAAACACCATTCCGACACCTGCAAATACAGCAAAATGCGCCTCCATTCGGGAGACCTTTCGACTCTGCTACGCTCCGCTCAAGATGATGCTCTCTTTTGCCATCAGGGTAAGCTCAATTGCTGTTTTAATCATTCGTGCATTAGTAGCTGAGCTTTTCGCAGCTGCTATTCAGAAGCCTCCGTTTTTTCTATCTCTTTTCTCACTTCATCTAATAACTGTTGCTCCGTGGGCAAATACAACTGATACTTACTGGTAATAATTGTTTTGTTGGTTTCGGGTAGTGTAATTTTCACCATTGCATCGTTTTTGTCGGCACAAAGTAATATACCAATAGTAGGATTTTCAAATTCCTGTTTTTCATAACGGTCATGGTAATTCACGTACATCTGCAGCTGACCCAGGTCCTGGTGCGTGAGCTTCTGGGTTTTAATTTCGATCACCACAAAACACTGTAGCAGCCGGTTGTAAAATACCAGGTCTACAAAATATTCATCGCCTTCAATCTGTAATCTTTTCTGGCGGGCAATAAATGCAAAGCCATTGCCCAGTTCTAAAATAAAATCCTGCAGGTGCGTGATAATCGCTCCTTCCAGGTCTTTTTCGTAATAAGAAGCCTCTCTTTTCAGTCCTAAAAACTCCAACACCATGGGGTCTTTAATAATTTCTTTGGCATCAGCCGGCTGCTTCTCGTTTCGGGCTACCGCCAAAACAGATGCTATATCGTTACTTAGCAAAAGCCGCTCAAACAGCTGGCTGTTTATCTGCCTTTCTAATTGCCGGGCCGTCCATTTTCCCTTTTCTGCTTCTGCTATGTAAAATGTTCGTTTATCTTCATTGTCGATCCGTATAAGTGTTCTATAATGTGTCCAGCTAAATTGCGAACGCAGTGCGTTCGTAATTGGAAACATACGATAAAATTGTCGGTTCATTTCCAATTGTCTTACTGAAAACCCGCTTCCAAACTGCGGTTGAAATGCTTCAGATATAGATTTAATCAGAAAAGTTCCGTAGATAGCGCGGTCTTCACCTTGCTGCTCTTCTTCAAATATTACTTTCCCGATCTGCCAGTACATTAACACACGTTCAAAATCAACACTACGTGCAGCTTTTAGCTGTGCATCATTAATAATGGTGCGTATTTGTGACAGGATGTTGCTGTTGATTTTCATGGTTTCTACTTTTTATTTGCCTTCTTAATGACGGTTAGCGATATAAGCAAGCCCTATAGTCCATACAGTGGTCATGCAGTTCTATCTGTTCATTAATAAACGGGGCTATAATTATGGGTTAGCTGTAAATGAAGTTCAATTCCGGCAAGTTCAGATTAGCATCGCTCATTTAAAGCATTAGTACTAAATTATATATTTAATCACCTACATCAAAAAAAAAATTACAAAAAGTTGGCTGGTAGAGAGCAGAAATAACGGGTGCTGGCTTTGAAAGTTTCGGCCTCGCGTTACTCTTATTGTTCATAAAATTTATTGTCCGCGGATGCCCGCCTGGATGACCCCAGCCGGACAGGCACAGACAAAAGAGACCTTAATCCATTAACAAATACCCAAACCATTTACTCCTCCGTTACCCTGTACCATCCGTCCCTGATTCTTTGGTTACGATCAGGATATTGCCGGATCTTGTTTTCCAGGTAGGCTACTACTGCGGTATCATCTGTATACATAAAACTGGTAGAAGGAGCATCAAAAAAATTACGGTAGGTATAAAAACTAATGCTCAGAGCCTGCGTGTTTTTATTTCTGCCAATAACAATATCGTTACCACTGTGCGATACTACCGGCCATTGAAAAGGCAACTGGCAAAGCGAACTGTTCCAGCTGGCGTTAGGCTTTAACCGCCCGCTTTTTACCTGCTCAATAATGGCCATTCGTTTATTATACAAAACGGCGAAATTCAGCCGGTCGATCCATTTATGGGTGATCCAGCTGCAAAATGTACAATAGAACATCACCGAAAAAACAATAACCTTCGCTATCCGGAGACCGGTTAAAGTCTTACGTTCACGTATGAGTTTCAGTACCTGTATAATAAGGATTACAAACAAAGAAAGGGAAAGACCCAGCCAAACAAGGGCTTCAATAAAATAATCGGCCAGGTAGTATATTAGCACGGTAAAAAACAACCATCCGATAAACACGGCTAACAACGCCTTTTTATTCATAACAATTTTCATGGGCATTGGTATTTAGGGCGCTTGTTTTAGGGTGTACACTTTCTTCGTTTTCTCATAAAGCCCGTCCTTCTTTATAGTAAATGAACCGTCTTTAAAAGTAATAATCCGGGTAGACCGGTCTAAAGCGCCTGCTTCGGGCCAGCTGATATAAAAAATGATCTGTTCTACATCCTCGAGCTCATAAAAAGGTATGGAATCTAAAGTACTATTAACCTGGTAGGCCAGGCAGAAACGGGAAAATTCTTTTTTGGAAAGGCGGATGGTATTCAGCGTATCAGGACTGAGCTGGTCAAATTCATTGAGCTGCTCCTCGCCCCTTCTTACAGGCCGTATCGTAAGGCCGCGAAAGGGTTTGCCAAAATAATCATACGCTTTTATAGTTACCCATTCGGTGGTAGCGCCTTTTATCAGCTCAACCCTCGGCTGCAGGTTTACGGTAGAGCTATCAATACCTTTCATGTACAATTGATCACCTTTGATCGCCCAGGTGCCCTTGGCCAGCACACAACCACTTTCGGTAGATGCTGTAAAGAAATAATAATGATCTGAACTAAGCGAAAGATGATCGTATCCAAAAGGAAACCCATGATCTACCTGGTAATACTTTACCCGTTTGAGCACCGGCTGGGCGCCTGATACGAAAGACAAAAATAGCATGGCTAAAAAAACAACGGCGCCCTTCAGTGCGACGCTCTTCCTGTTTATGGTTGAATACATAGGTTTATTTATAGTATGCTAATAAAATTGTTTTTAAAGATATTAGTTATTTAAGATAGTAACAACACCGGTAGAGGCAAAATAAAAGTCGCAATAGCCTGATCATTCGTTGGTGAAAAACACCAACAAAGGCGTAAGGTAACAACCGCCTATATTTGCAAACCTTACACATTTATAATACATTTACGAATAATGCCAGGCTGTTAATTCAATGCCCCCTCGCCCCAGGTCCCGGAAACCAGCATCAACAGCGTTAAACAATAAAACTACTAAAATGAAAAAGTCCATCTTGTTTTACATTATACTGATGCACATGGGTCATACACTATGGGCACAGATATTACAACCGGGATTTGATAAAGCAGAATACCTGGAGACTTTAAAAATTAATTACAAGACACATATAGCACTTGATAAATGGCCCGATGCAAAGGCGGTACCCGACCCACAGGCATTTACATTTGTTTATCGCTCACCCGTAGTAGCTTTCGATAATATCTGGGATTTGTGGATGCATAAAGACAAACCGGTTGCTTTAATTGCGGTACAGGGCAGCATTCAAACGGAAGCCAGTTTCCTGGCTAATCTGTACGCCGCGATGATCCCGGCCAAAGGCTCCCTGCAGCTGGACAAAGATTTTCTTTTTAATTACACGCTGGCCGATCATCCACAGGCGGCGGTACAGGTAGGCTGGTTTGTAGCTATGGCTTATTTATCGAAAACCGTTAAAACGAAAATAGACTCCTGCTATCAAAAAGGTATTAAAGATTTTATACTTACGGGACATAGCCAGGGCGGCGGCATTACTTTTATGCTGAATGCTTACCTGCAGCATTTACAACGCGATGGTCAATTACCCCGGGACATTCACTTTAAAACCTACTGTAGCGCCGGCCCCAAACCAGGCAATTTATTTTTTGCCTACGACTATGAAAAGATAACAGAAGGCGGATGGGCTTATAATGTAGTAAATACAGCCGATTGGGTACCCGATGTACCATTTTCGGTACAAACCGTGGACGATTTTACAGCCATCAACCCTTTTCGCAATGCTAAGGCTATGATCCAAAAACAAAAGTTTCCGGCCAATATTGCATTACGTGCAGTGTATAACCGGTTGAGCAAACCCAGTAAAAAAGCCCAACAGAATTACGAAAAATACCTGGGTAAAATGGTTTCTAAGGCTGTTAAAAAACAAATGCCGGAGTTTAACACCCCGGCCTATTATAAAAGTAATTATTATGTACGCACCGGCAATACCATCGTATTATATGCCAATGACGCTTATTTTAAACTGTATAATAACGATCCTGATAATACCAATATCTGGCAGCATCACCTGCCGCAGCAATACCTCTTTTTAGCAGAGCAATTAAAGGTAGGAGTTGGCAGGTTTATCCGTGAAGCAGAAAGGGACGCAGAAGATTAGGACATATTTTTTGTACAGAAAATTTTAAGCCTGCTGTTGAGCATGCACCTGATGCACATTAAACCTTTATTCCTAATCTTGCAGTTTAGTTGTATAGTAAAAAACGTCCCCTATTCGGGATATGAAAAATTGTACTTTTAGAATAACTATGAGAAATTTAATCGTCGTACTTGGGGCAATAGTCTTTCTTTTCCAATCTTGTACCAGCAAGGACAAGCATCCTGATGTTTTAACCCTGGAAAAATTAATTGAAAACGGGGAGGTTATTTTCATCGAAAAAAAAGATTCAGTTTCACTCTTCCCGTTCATTACGTTTTTAAACGACTCGGTTTATTTAACGCAAACGCCACATTATAATTACTCAGAGACTAAAAACTCTGGCAGTAATGAAAAAACGGCGCCTGAGGTTGTTATAAACAACAGCTTTGAGCTTAAAAATATATTTAACGGGAAAACCTATATCTCGGAGACTGTAGATTCAAAATTATTGGTATCCATCAATGAAAAAAATGATGTGATCATAAATGATGTCATGTTTTTAGCACCTGATTACACATCAAAAAAACCGGCAGACACAGCGTTTGCAAAGAAAACTACAGATATAAAAGTGGATGAAAAATTAAACGAACTGGATGAGTTTTATAAAAGCATTATCCATAAATGGACGAATACCGGCAGGCTTGGAACCATGCACGAAATTTTTTATTACCAACTTGATGGAAAAAAATTTAAGTCTGCATCAGCGTGTTATTTAATTACAGAAAACGGAAATTATTTCTATAACGGTAACCTGGGAATACTTAAGGTTAAGTAAGTAAAACCTGCTGTTGGAGATATTCCGCTGTACGTGCTACCTCTAAAAAAGAAACGAAAGGAATTCATAAAGCGAAATTTACGTTTGCTGTTGAATAAAATTGGTTATGAAACAGTATAAAAAAGAACTTGACAGTATCTCGGCTATTCTGGAAAACTTCTATACAGCAAAGTTTACCAGTAGCGAGAAAGAGTACGAAACCAATAAAACCAGCAAACAACAAATTAGGCAGCTTATTGTGAGGATTAAAGAGGCCCAGGATTTGTCTGGAGCTGAGCAACAGTATTTGGTTAATGAAGCATTAATGTTGTTGACAAAAAATACGGGCAGCGCAGCGGACAGTGAAATTGCAGAAGAGATTTTAGATCATCTGTTTTTTGAGCTGAAACTAATTCATCAGCATGACATTGACCGGTTTTATCAATTTATCTCAACACGGCGCTGGGAATGAAACTAAAGAGGGGAATATAAAGTATCACTAACATGAAACGAACAAAAGAAATAAAATTGACCATCAAAGGAACCTATGAAGTTAAGGTTCATAATTCCTATTATATGTCAAGAATTTCAGCCTTTTTTATGGCATTGGTGTTGCTTTCATGCCAGGAACCTTCTGGTCATCAATCACAAGCTACGAGTACATCCGACACCACAAAAACAACTATTACCGGGGATGACCAGGAAATGTCCTGCGACCAACTCTTGTCAGCCATCGTAAAATCCAGCAATGCTATTGCTCTGAAAAATTTTAGCGATACCCTTGTAAAAGTCCGCCTTGAATACCTTACAGCTGAAAAAGCAAGGATTAAATTGTATGTGATCAGTGATATTTCGGAGGATCCGGCCACTAAAAAGCTAACAGAAAATGCCGTAGGCTGGTTAGAATTCCACAGGGGAACCAGGCAGTTGACAGACATTACCAATGACCCCGATAAACCATTGGTTTTACAATATGACACCACCCTTTTGCAACAGCATGATCTCTATAAATTATGTAACGCCGGAGCAGCCATTGCCAAACCCGGAACCGGTTATGAACAAAGAGATGTGATGCTGGAATCGGATATAAGATTTAATGGCAAACTGAAACGCTTTTTTACAATGGCTGAATTTGAAAATGTATTTGGCAAGCCCGACAGCATACAATTGCTGAAAGATGAAGCCCCCTGCATCACCATTTTTGACACCGAAGCTCCGGATGATAAGTACTTGTACAAAAGTGGCTCGCGTTTTGAAACCAGTAAAGACCGGGTGGCTGTTGATGAGTTTTGGTTTAGAGACGGAAATTTTATCACTTACAAAGGCATCCGGATAAATGCCAATACTACGATGAATGATATAAAACAACTGTTCCCGACCGCTGTAAGTGGAAGGCTTGGTATGGATAAGGAAGGAAAACTCTGGGTAATTCAATTAAGGGAAGATCATGAAGGGATTTCTGACGGGCATATCAAAATATTTTTCAGGGACGGGAAAATAGCTTTTATGCACTGGTGGTTTCCCTGCTAGAAACCATTAATTATAATTCTTCTTAAAAATGAAAGATGGATTATTCGGGAAACATTACCGGTAATTTTATAACCCGGATGTTATTCTAAAAACCTATCCTACTATGCACAAACTTGAACAATATTTTGACAAGAGCAGCAGAATTGGTTGGGATGATCTGGTAAATTGGGCAACTGAAACTTATTGGACAAATTCGGAAACCCAAAAGCTTTTGAAGCACACATTGAAGAACCATACCGATATAGCCAAAGTAGTATACGCAAGATTTGGAGAGACAAGCCTGGAATGGGTACACAGCAAAGTTCCTGCTCTTGATAAACTAAGTCCCTTAGCATGTCTGGAAACACCAGAACTTATTAAAAGACTAAAAGAAGGGCTTTTAAGAATGGATATTTAGCGCCTGTTGGTATTTTCAATAACAGGTAAGGCTTTCAACATCAACGACGGCTTAGCGCTTACAAACTATCCCTGTAATGTGCCCCCGCTTCCCAGCCCAGCTGCATCCTTGCTTTCAGGCTATCACTCAGTACCATAAACCGGTCTTTAATATAAGCCGGGGCTGTCATAGGTTTACCATGATAAGTATCACGTTCGTTAGGTATTATAGGTTGAATGTGGGTACGCAATACCAGGTGCTCTACTTCTTCGCCTTTCAGCCATACCAGAACATGTCCATCATTGGCAATACCTATTAAAAAATGAATGCCGGGTACATCCCTGCCGCGGTAGTAGATATCTGCGGCTTTTCTTTCGAGTATGATATTATCCACCAGCTTTTTTATACTGTCCACCGGCAGGTCGATCGTATCCCGGTAAAAATGCTGGTCGCGGTAGCTTACGTATTTGAGTACCAGCTTTTCTGGCAGCAATTCTTTTTCATGCGTTTCCGGAAAAAAATAATCCTCCTTCCAGCTGGTTTGAAAGCTATTTACCTCCATATCACGGATACTGCTCATCTCCCCGCTACCCGTTATAAAATAGGCATCCCTTACATAAACCGGGTAAGCAGCAGGTGCACAAATATTGGTGAAATAATAGTACCGATCCCAGGCACGGTACTGAATGACGCGATATACGTGAAAGCCTATTAAAGCAATGGCTACAATAATATAGAACTGGTTGATCCGGTTAAGTTGCATACCCGCAGTTTAATGTTGAAAAGCTTTACCCAACTGAAAGGCATACCATATAAGTGCGCCATAGCCCATTGTTAGCAGCAGCACTATTGCAAATAACCATTTGCCCAAACGCCCGCCCCTCCCTTTATAGCCAAAGGCAAACACGCCCAGCAATACCGTTGCAGTAATACCTGCCAGTAGCAGGTTGAGCGCCGACTCATCTTCTGAAAAATTGCCGGTAAGCTCCAGGCATAATACCAGTATTACGTTGAGTACGATCAGCGCCAGTGATAGCTGCCTGTTTTTTTGTTGATTCAGTTCCGGTGAATGCATCGTTTTTAATAAATAAAAATGGTTAAGTATTGCTATAAGGATGCTGGATATTTGATGCTGGATGTTTGATACCGGATACTCGATTGATGATCTGTCAACCCATTAACCATTAGCCAGCATCTGTCATCTAAGTTCTGCCATCTAACATCTAACATCTAGCATCCCGCATCTGTCATCTTCCTCCTTACCTCCCTTTCATCAACCCATAATCATAAGGAATCGTCTGGCTCAGATCAGCAAGGTACCAGGTTCCCGGATCGTTTGCATACTGTACAAAGTCATACGCAATATCTAACGGCATCTGAATATTACCCAGGTTATCCCCCTTTTTATTAAAAGCACAGATCATTGCCGTTACCCTGGCTATTTCGCCACCATTGCTATTACCGGGTTGCAGCGGCGCTTCGTATGCTTTGCCTATACGGATATAAGCGTTATTATCCCGGAGCAGCTTTCCCACCTGGTCTTTGTAATACTGTAGAATAGCTTCCTGTGCTTCCTCACTGGTAGGGCGGTCTGTAGCTGGCTGTAGCTTAGTGTAGTCAAACCGGCGGGCGCGCTCATACTCTTCCTTTACGCCATCGGGTATAAAGTCGCCACGTTCTATGGCCGCCTTCCACATAACGGTATCCAGCAACACTTCCGGAGCAGACGCTGCCACATCCGTGATATTATTTGCTGCTGCCTCGGCTGTTGCTACAGCAGCTTCCGTTTCACCTACTTCCGCATTTTCGAATGACTGGGGAAATAACCACATCCGCAAAGAAGCCAGGTGCTCCGGTACATGGCTCCAACCTACCACAAACTGGATAAATAATAGCAGGGCAACCAGCAACACTAAAAACACCTTCCCCAGGTTCTTTAGCCGGTTTCCCCTGCCCAGGTTTTTACTTCGTGGAGTTTCAAACTGGTCAATAAAAAATTGCCCGTCGCCCTGCACAAAAGCCTTCACACTTTGTTCAGCTAAAGAATAATCACATTGTTGGTGCGTATAATCTAGGTACCGGCCAGGCTTATTAGGATGCGGATACTCGTAACGAACCATAAAGGCCGGCCGGGTTGAGGGCATATCATCTTCATTTAAAAATCCCGGGCTAATAGTTAATGTTCGCTTTTCACCATTCGCCTCCTTGCTGATCTCGTAAAAGTAAAAATGGTGTACCACTTCCTCCAGCCGGTTATATACGGCTTTTTCCAGCTGCCCCCAGTCAATCTGTTGAAAGAGCTGCGCCGCTTCGTCGCCCGAAAGAGAAGAGCTGGTTTGCTCCGTTTGTTCAAAAGGCCCCTGTATAGTTACCGTAAAACGCATGAAATTGTATTTATTCCGTCAAATGTAAGATTAGCTCACCAGCCAATGCCGTTGATTTATGATTCGCCCCGCCTGGTTTCCAATTCGTACTACTACAATTACTTTTTCCCTGCGGGATTATATAAGCCAGGCATATAAAAGTCAACATTCAAATCACCAGGCTCTTGATTGTCATTCGCTATCGGATATGCTAACATTTTAAGACTATATTTGAAAAAAGACTTCGATATGATAAAAAACATCGGAACCCTGGTGACATTGGTAATACTAACATTGTTAATTGTTATCGTAGCATTGATGTTTGGAATTCCCAGATATAAGGTATGGCAGCAGGAAATGGCCGGCAAGGCTGAAATGGCGAAAGCCGAGCAAAACCGCCGCATTTTGGTAGAGGAAGCTAAGGCGAGGCTGGAAGCTGAAAAGCTCAATGCCCAGGCAGAAATTGAGCGTGCCCGGGGTATGGCGGAGGCGATGAAGGTGGAGAACGGCACGCTTAACGAAACTTATAACCAGTATCTATTCATCAGAACATTGGAGAAAATTGCCGATAAGGGTAGTTTACCGCAAATCATTTATTTGCCTACCAAGGGGCTGGTGCCGGTACTGGACCTGAAGCAGGGCGACAAACCGGTTCAATAATCGTCAGCGTTTCGAAGTGATAAGGTTTGCTTCTGTCGGGACCCAATGGCGGCCTGGCGTCGACAGATCGGTTTTAAACGGGTTTAACATTACCCTGCAAACCACCGTAAACTTTTAAACGTAGGTATTGTTAGATTAAAAATAAAACAATGCACAAAATTCTTTTGCCCGCTCTATTAATCATCTTAACTGGCTTTAGCGCCTGTGCGCAGAAGAAGAACAGTAAATTAGAATCTGTTCAATTTAGCGGCCCTGAAAATAAAAAATCAACAATGGAAAATAAAAAAGATACCGCCACTTTTGCAAATGGCTGTTTTTGGTGTACAGAAGCCATTTTTCAGGATGTAAATGGTGTGGAAAAAGTAACAAGTGGTTACACAGATGGAGACAAAAAAAATCCGACCTATGAAGAAGTATGTTCAGGTACTACCGGGTATGCGGAAGCGCTGCAGATTGTTTACGACCCAGCAGTGGTTTCTTTTGATGAGTTATTAGAGATTTTCTGGAAGACCCACGATCCTACCACCTTGAATCGCCAGGGGAATGATGTAGGTACCCAATACCGGAGTGGGGTTTATTATCACAATGAGCAGCAAAAGGAAAAAGCTGACTACTACAAAACGGCGCTTGATAAAAGTGGTGCGTTTAACGATCCCATTGTTACGGAGATCAAACCCTTCCGTCATTTTTATGCCGCCGAAGATTATCACCAGGGCTATTTTAACGGCAACGAAAACAAGAATCCTTATTGCAAGGTGGTGATAAGACCTAAAGTGGATAAATTTAAGATTGCTTTTAAAGATAAATTAAAAAAATAAGTGGTTAGGCTTGGTTTTTGTGTTAATTAAAATACGGAGCAAGAAGGACAAATATAAAAGCCTCACAGGTTAATAACTTGTGAGGCTTTTAATTTAAATTCAGGTAGTTATATCTACTTACATTCAATTGAAATTTATATATGCAACTCAAAACAGCATAGCTAACTCCTGTTTTGAGCATCATTAAATTAGCATATTTTAATCTGCCTTATCATATAATCGGTGTATCTTGCGGCCCCTTTCAAATTTTTTAAGCTATGTTGGATTTAAAAAATTTCGATCAAAATGCAGTTAGTAACCCTGAAAACAATGTTTTTGGGTTGCCCAGTACAGAAGAAAATGCTGATCTGATTGTTATAAGTGTGCCCTGGGAAGTAACCGTAAGTTACGGATCGGGTACGGCAAAAGCCCCCGAAGCTATTTGCAAAGCCAGTTTACAAGTTGACCTGTACGATCCTCAGTTTCCGGATGCCTGGAAAAGAGGCTTTTATCTTACCCCCACCGATAAGCAATTACAGCTGAAAAGCGCTTACCTGAGAAGGGAGGCTGAATTGTATATTGACTATATATCCCGCGGTGAAGAGTTGAAAGCGAACCAGTTCATGTGTAAATCCATCAGGGAAGTGAACGAAGGTGGCGACTACCTCAACGACTGGGTATACAAACAGGCCAAAACCCATTTGGAAAACGGGAAACTCGTAGGATTGCTGGGCGGTGACCATAGTACGCCTTTTGGCTTGTATAAAGCCCTGGCCGAACAGCATGAGGAATACGGCATACTGCAGATTGATGCGCATTGTGACCTGAAAAAGGCCTACGAAGGGTTCAAATACTCCCATGCCAGCATTATGTATAATGCCCTGAATGAAATTCCGCAGATCAAAACCATTACCCAGGTAGGTGTGCGGGATATGAGCCAGGACGAATGGGAATATATACAAAGCAGTAACGGACGGGTAATTCCTTATTTCGACCAGGATATTAAAGAAAGGCAGTTTGGAGGCGATACCTTCCGCGAAATTGCGGCTGAGATCATTAACAGTTTGCCACAAAAAGTACATATCAGCTTCGATATCGATGGCCTGGATCCTAAACTTTGTCCTAATACAGGCACGCCGGTTCCGGGTGGCTTTGAGCTGGATCGTATGTTTTACCTCTTCCATGAAATCCTTAAAAGCGGACGCAAAGTAATTGGCTTTGACCTGGTGGAAGTGGGCGTTGGTGACACAGAATGGAATGCAAATGTAGGAGCAAGAGCTTTATTTAAACTTTGTAATGCATTAACTGCCAGCAATTAAAAAATAATAAATTAAATTTAATTTAATTTAATTAGCTATATAAAACTCGAAAATCATCTCATTGTCCAGCTATCAATTTATTATTCCTAATAAGAAACTTGTAACCTACCAGGTGTTTTCGTATAGCATCATCCTGCTAAATATAGCGGGGTTATACCTGCTTAGTTCGGGACAAGAAGCATGGGGACAGGGCATTTATCTGCTATTGTTGGTTCTTGCAGCTTTTAGAATAACCTGGGATTACAGGGCGTACAAAAAGAAAAAAGCACTGATGTCCAATGCTTTGTTGCTGGTGATCATCGCACTTCTTTGGAGCCGCACGGCCTATAATGCCGGGATATGGGTAAACCTGTTGCTGGCGGGTCTATATTTCATTTCAACCCGGAAGCTAAAAATAGATGTGCTGGAAGAGGGCGTCACTTATCCCACATTCCCGGCCAAAAGCATTCCCTGGTCCGATATCAGCAACCTGATCTTAAAAGATGACATGCTTACCATCGATCTCAAAAACAATAAAATTTACCAGCATCAAATAGAATATGCAGATAATGCGGTAAATGAGCAGGAATTTAACGACTTTTGCAGGACGAAATTAGTTTGACAAATGACAGTTAGCAGTTGACAGTACTGCTGTCATCTGTCACCTGTCATCATTAAAATTGAGTAATTGAAACATAATAGCCTCACATCATCCCCCTATATTTTATACTCTGACGGAAAAGGCAATATTTTCGAGGATACTTCTTTATATGTTACCGGCCGTACCGGCTGGGATGCCATGCCGATCCCGGAAGACGAGTGGATTGAGCTACCCGATGGCGGTTCTTTATACGAGCTGCCGGGTCGCAGGGGTATTGGTATTGATGTAGAAACCGGGGACATGAGACTTTGTGAAAAAGGCTGGGCTGTGGCGGCATTTATCCCGCCTGCACATACCGGCTTTTACCTGTCCGCTTATGAAACAGCGCCTGATGCGCCTACCCTTCCGCTTTTCTGTTATACAGCCGTGGGTTGGCAGGATGAAAAGTTTTATGTGCCTGCCATGCGTATTGAGCAGGACATCAGGCAGGAATGCAGCGGCTTTAATACCGAAAAAGTGGAGACGGGTGTGGAGCACCTGATCAGCGCTTACCCCCACAACAGACTGGTGAAGCACCTGGCGGAGAATTGCGCCCTTACCTACCATTGCCCGGCAGCCCGCAATTATTTTATGGGCCGATGGGAGTGCCCGGTACCCGCATCGCCCGCCTGTAATGCCAATTGCGTGGGATGTATTTCACTGCAACCCGATGAGGAAACCATCGTTTCTACACAGGACCGCCTGAAGTTTAAACCATCAGTAGAGGAAATCGTAGAATTTACGGTACCTCATTTGGAAACAGCTCCCTTCCCACTGATCAGCTTTGGGCAGGGTTGCGAGGGCGAACCGCTCCTGATGTGGGAAACCATCGAAAAAGCTATTATAGAAATAAGAAAGCATACCGATAAAGGCAGCATTAATATCAACACCAACGGCTCGAAACCTGATGCCGTTAAGAGATTATGCGAAGCCGGTCTGAATTCTATCAGGGTAAGTACCAACAGCGCGCGCCCGGAAGTGTACATGCCTTATTACCGTCCCAACAACTACCAGTTTGAAGATATTATTGAAAGTTTGAAAGTGGTGGACAGCTTTGGTGGCTGGACCTCCATTAACTATTTTGTATTCCCGGGTATGACGGACAGCATTGCTGAATATGAAGCCCTGCGCAAACTGATCAAAGACACCAACCTGAAAATGATACAGTGGCGTAATTTTAATATTGACCCCGATTGGTACCTGGGCAAGATTGGCGCTACCGATACCGGCGAATGCATGGGTGTACAACAATTACTACAGGAAATACGCAACGAGTTCCCCGACCTGAAATACGGTTACTTTAATCCGCCCATGGAAAGAATAAAGGGTAACTACGAGCTGGACTTTGCACATTGGTAGCATTTTTGAGGTATTGGGTGTACGCCGCTTGAATGAAATTATTAAGTTGATGAAATACCCGATCTTATTATTTACCATTTCCATAATGCTGGTAGCCTGTGGTTGCCAGAGAAAATCTGCGCTGGTTACCAACAATGATCTTACCATCAGCATCAGCACGGTTTGTGGCTGGTGTACGGGTGGAGATTCACTCGTTATCAATGCCGATCAATCGGTATACCGTTACACCCCCTCCTGCGACCTGGCGCAAACAACGGAAACTGTTACCGCTACTGACAAAACGCTATGGAAAGAGTTGAGCACCCTTGTCAACAAAGAGCAGTTCAACAACATTCATATCAACCTGTGCAATGTTTGCGCGGATGGCTGTGATGTAAGAGTAACGCTAAAGGACAAAAATTATACGCATTCTATTTCTTATGGCAGCAGCTCCAATGAGGCGGTTTCAACTATTCGTCCTTTCCTGGAAAAGCTGGAAACGCTGAGCGCCGCTTACAAAAAGGAGCATAAAAAACAATAATTTTTCTGCAATGAAGATCAGTGCCCCTATCCTGCTATTCTGCCTGCTTTTTACCAGCTTTAGTTGTTCTACCGCACAATCGGGACAAAGCGGCTCCAATTCTGCCGATCCGCGCGATCTGCTACAGGCAGTTAATAAGATACGTAGTAGAGGTTGTAAATGCGGCGGCACTACCATGCCACCTGTTAAACCTTTAAAATGGAATGATCGACTCGAATCGGCAGCCCAATCTCACAGCACTTATATGAACAGCCGTAGAAAGCTGAGTCATACCGGCAACCGCAATTCCAATCCCGGAACCCGTATTGCTGCTGCCGGCTATAAATGGAGTTTTTTTGCCGAAAACATAGCTATGGGACAGCAAACTGTTGACGATGTTATGTATAGTTGGCTCAACAGTACCGGCCATTGTAAAAATATTATGAACAAAAATGCTACAGAAATGGGGGCTGCGAAAGCGGGCGCGTACTGGACCCAGGTATTTGCGAGCGGGTTGTAAAACGACACCAGTAGCATTTTCCTATCCTGTACAGTACAATAGTTTCTATAGGCAGTATACTAATAAAAACGAATACTCATTCTACTTACGCAATTGGCGTTGCCAATATTAATCATTATTCGTCTTTTAGCAAATACCAGCCGTCTTCCATTTTATTATTTTTATTTGGTTTGTCGTGCACTTTTTGTCCATCCGTAACATTTTCTTCTTTGCCGTCAGAATAAACGAAAGGATCTGGAACCGCCTTCGGGCATGCCCCGGAGCGACCAGAACTCCACGGTTACCTCGTTCGGGCTAATCAGGATCTCGTTGCCGCCATCCGAAACCACCGGGAGTTCAAACCGAAGTTTACACAGATTGGTATTCCATTTCCCGTTCGGTTTCAACTATCCTCTCTTAACCTGCTGCACAATTTCATTTCTCTTGTTATAAAAAACAGCCCAGTCAATTCTTTCCATTACATTCTGTGCGATCCACGCACAAAAAGCTAAATAAAATAACACAGTAAAGGTTACCAGCTTCCTGGTTCTCAACGCAATTAAATGTCTGAATTCCCGGATCAGCTGGTTAAGCTGCCCTATCGACCTAATAAACAGTACTACAGAAGGTATCATTCAGGCTGTCATACTGATAAAAAAGTCTGCGGGAAAATACAGGTGTCATGACGCTCTCGACATAAATTAAACAGCTGTTCAATAAAAGATTAATTACATAACAAATTGTTTATAATTTCTTAAAGTACAAATGGGCCGCTGTAACATTTATGTTAATACGTTTGCACTCCAATTCAAAGCCTTTGCGCATGCAACCAGAACCCTAACAAATGTTATGCGTTCAGGCCCTTTTTATAAACATGAAAACTTAGTATCCCTTAAAAACAAAACCTTCATCCAAAAAGAATCCACATCAAAAGAATCCACAAATAATCACATACCGGTATCCAGGTAAAATATAATTAACTAAACAATCAAACAATGAAAATTGGACTGAAGCGGCACCGCTATCTGGGTGTCCTCCTATTGCTCCTGCTTGGCATTTCGCTTACGGGCGGGGCACAAACAAACATAACAGTTACAGGTACAGTGCGTGATCAAACAGGCGCTGTAATGCCTAATGTTACAGTTACCGCTATTAATGCTGCAGATAGTACCTTACAAAATAGTACTATTACCAATGAAAAAGGTGCATTTAATTTTACGCAGCTTATTGCTGGTACTGTTTATCGTTTTAAAGCTACCTATATTGGTTACCAGGCAACGGTCATTAATAATTACGAAGTAAAAACCGGTAGCAACACTCCCATTATAATGGAGCTGTCTTCTACATCTAATGCAGCCCTGGAAGAAGTAATTGTAGTGGGATATGGTACACAGAAAAGAGAAAATGCTACGGGTGCGGTAGACCAGATCACCTCCAAAAGTCTCGAAAACAGACCTGTGACCAATCTTACACAGGGCCTGCAGGGCATGTTGCCCAACCTCAACCTGAAGATGATGGATGGTAAGCCTACCCAGTCACCCAGCTACAATATAAGAGGTACTACTTCTATTGGCCAGGGCGGTAGCGCATTGGTGTTGATCGATGGTTTTGAAGGCGATCCCAGCCTCATCAACCCAAACGATATCGAAACCGTTTCGATATTGAAAGATGCCGCGTCTGCAGCGATTTACGGAGCCAGGGGGGTGTTTGGCGTTGTACTGATCACTACCAAAAAGGGCGTTAAAGGCAGAACCAACGTTTCGTACAGCACCAACTATGCATTAAAATCACCTGTAACGCGTCCTGATTTTGTAACAGATGGTTATACCTGGGCGAAAATGTTTGCGGAGGCTTTTGTAAACGGCGATGGCGCTTTTCCGCAAAACGCCAATAAAACGCAAAAGTTCTCGCAGGCTTACCTGGACGAATTTAAGAGAAGAGTTGAATCGGGGCAACCTTACAACACCATAGAAGTAAATCCGACTACGGGTGAGTATACTTATTATGGCAGTACCGATTACTATGCTGAATTGTATAAGAATAATACAGCAGCTTTTGATAATAATATTTCGGTAAGTGGCGGAAGCGATAAAGCTACCTTCCTGGTATCGGGTCGTTTTCTGAAGCAGGATGGTCTGTTTCGTTATAACAGCGATGATTATGACATGAAAAACATCCGTGCCAGAGGTACCATACAGGTTTTTCCCTGGTTAAGCATTGAGAATAACACAGACTACTCTATTATGAATTACCATAACCCTATTAACGTAGGTGAGGGAGGTGGTATATGGAGAAATATTGCTGACGAGGGTAAACCTACGATGCCCATATTTAACCCTGACGGCAGCTTAACCTTTGCCGCTGCTTACACTGTTGGTGATTTTATTTATGGCAAGAATGGTATCGATACCCGCAGGGAAGTATTTCGCAATATCACCGGTTTGAGAAGCCATTTCTTTGACAATAAATTCAGGGTAAATGCAGACTTCACCTTCCGCAATACAGATAATAACCGCGAGCAAAAACGCGTGCAGGTGCCTTACAGCAACTCGGTAGGTATTACGTCTTATATAGGCACTACCACTAATGACCTTTTGTCTGACCTGCGCGAAACCAGGTATTGGGCTACCAATATTTATGCAGAGTACGAGAACCGCTTTGGCGACAATCATTACCTGAAAGCAATGGTTGGTTACAACTACGAGCAATCTACCTACAACCGTACATCGGTACAACGTAACGGTATTATTTTCGAAGATGCCAATGATCTGAACCTGGCATTGGGCCAGGCTATTACTACCGGTGGTGGTTACGAGCAATGGGCTATATTGGGAGGCTTTTCCAGGTTGAATTACTCCTTTAAAGACCGTTACCTGGTTGAGGTAAATGCACGTTATGATGGATCTTCCAAGTTCCCGGCCAACCAGCGTTATGGCTTCTTCCCATCAGTATCTGCAGGTTGGAGAATTAATAAAGAGTCTTTCTGGAACGTTTCAAAAAAAGCTATTTCCGACCTTAAAATAAGAGCTTCTTACGGCGCACTGGGTAATGGCAATATTGCTTCTTACGCCTTCCAGGAAGTATTTAATATCAGCCAGTCGGGCGTAATCTTAAATGGTACCAGGCCTCAAACCACCCGCAACCCGGCTGTGGTACCTGAGGGTCTTACCTGGGAAACATCCACCACTACCAATATCGGTCTGGACCTGACTACCTTATCTGGCAGACTGACTTTTATGGGTGATGCATACGTACGTAAAACGACCGATATGTTTACATTCGGCTTAACGCCTCCTGCCGTATTTGGCGCCGATGTACCCAAGGGAAACTTTGCAGATCTGACAACAAGGGGTTGGGAAGCTTCGCTTACCTGGAACGACCAGTTTGGTAACTCTGAAAAGCCTTTCCGATATAATGTAAGACTGATGTTGTCTGACAACAAAACAAAAATAGACAAGTACAATAATCCGGATAAGTTATTAAGCGATTACTACGAAGGACAGACACTGGGTGAAATATGGGGCTATGAAACGGAAGGCTTCTTTATTGATGAAGCAGACATTGCTTCGCATGCCAAGCAAAACCCGCAAATGAGAGCTTCCCCTTCCGGTCTTTGGTTCCCCGGCGATATTAAATTAAGAGACCTGAATGGTGATGGCTTTATTAACGTAGGTGAAAATAAAGTAGGAAACTCCGGCGACCGCAGAATTATAGGTAACTCGGCTCCCCGGTATATGTATGGTGTAAACCTGGGGGCAGACTGGAATAATATATTCTTTTCTGTTTTCTTCCAGGGCGTGGGTAAACAACAATGGTACCCCAGCACTGAAACTGAAATGTTCTGGGGACAATATAACAGGCCTTACAATAATATCCCGAAGTTTCATTTGGGTAATATGTGGACCCCTGAGAATACTGATGCTTATTTCCCGAGAACTATGTCAAGAGCTGCATCCAGCAATACCAATCGTACACTGGGTGTGGCGCAAACCCGTTACCTGCAAAATGTCGCTTACTTAAGGATGAAGAATATCCAGATCGGCTACAACCTGCCTTCTAACTGGATCAACCGTATTGGCGCGCGCTCGGTAAAGGTATTTTTTTCAGGAGAAAATTTATTCACCTATTCTCCCATGTACAAGATTGTTAAGAATACGATCGACGTAGAAAATGCTGTTCCGTCTGATCAGGATCTTAATAATAACAGCACCAATGGCGATGGTTATAACTATCCAATGCTAAAAAGCTTCTCTTTTGGATTAAACGTTGGGTTCTAACGCATAAAAAAACAACAAATGAAAAAATTATATATAGGAATTTTGCTGGGCAGCCTCGGTTTTGCTGCCTGCAATAAGCTGGACCAGGTGCCTCAATCAACCGCCACCAGGGGTGCTGTATTTGGCACCGAGAACGGGCTGAAGTTGTACACCAACTCCTTTTATGGAATGGATTTCCTCCCAAGGAACTCGACCAGCCAGGATGCCATGTCTGACTATCTTGCGGTTAGAGATGTTCAAAACTTTATTCGTGAAGGCGGCTTTGCGGCCAACAACAGTTCCGGATGGACCTGGACTAACTTAAGAAATATCAATTATTTTATTGAGAATTGCAACGATCCGGCTGTACCGGAAGCCACACGTAATAACTACCTGGGTATTGCCCGTTATTTCAGGGCTTACTTCTACTGGGACAAAGTAAAACGTTTTGGCGATGTGCCCTGGATCGGTAAAGCCATGAATATTGATGATCCTGCGTTAACGGCAGGAAGAGATAAGCGGGAACTGGTTATGGATTCGGTACTGGCTGATCTTGACTTTGCATGTAATAATATTGTAACCACCAATGATGCGAGCCGCACTACGATTACCAAATGGGTTGCTCACGCATTCAAATCGAGAGTTTGCTTATTTGAAGGCACTTTCAGAAAATATCATACCGGGTTAAACCTAACCGGTTCAGCTGCCAAATGGCTGAACGAAGCAGCATCTGCATCCGACCAGATCATTAAGAACGGAGGCTTTTCATTAAACACGGCAGGTGGCGCAGGCTCATCCTACCGCCAGGTATTTACCAGTAATACACCTGTAGCCAGTGAAGTATTGCAGGCAGCAGTAGCCGATGTGAACCTGGGTGTGCTTAACGAGGCCAACTGGTGGTGGACCAGCGGTACTTATGGTGCCAAAGCCAGCTTCATCCGCACCTTTATCAATACTTATCTGAAACTGGATGGCACACCCTTTACCAACGATGCCAACTATCGCACGATGCTGTTTAAGGATGAGGTAAAGAACAGGGACCTGCGTTTGAAGCAAACCATTCGACTAGGCGATTATAAAAGGATCAGCAACGGGCAACAGGTTCCCGCGCCACCGGTATTCTCTTATACCTTTACCGGCTACCAGCCAATAAAGTGGACCCTGGATGACATGGCTTTTGATGCGGGCGCCTTAAACACCAATGCTATTGCTTTGTTTCGCTATGCGGAAGTGTTGCTGAACTATGCAGAAGCGAAAGCTGAACTCGGAACTTTAACTGATGCCGATTGGGCGCTAACCGTAGGTGCGTTAAGATCAAGAGCAGGTATTACCGGTGGCTTAGCCACTAAACCTATCGTAGCTGACCCTTACCTCGTGGAGAACTACTTCCCCGGCATTACTGATCCGTCTATACTGGAAGTAAGACGGGAAAGAGGCATTGAACTAAGTCTGGAGGGACTTCGCTTTGCGGATCTGTTGAGATGGAGAAGAGGTGAATTAATGCAGCAGGAATGGAACGGCTTTTACGTACCCGCTTTAAATACACCGATGGACCTGAATGAGGACGGCATAATGGACGTGGCCTTCTTTCAGGGCACCCGTCCCAACCCGGGTGTAAGCGGTGTAACTTATGTTGATGTATCCGCAAGAATTGGCGCCGCTGTTAATTCCCAGTTACTGAAAAACGGTACTTCAGGCGAATTAACCTGGATGAACGAAATACCCAGGAAGTGGAATGAGCGCAACTACTACTACCCTATTCCTTTGAACGACCTGCAACGTAACCCTAATTTAAAACAAAACCCGGGCTGGGAATAAGCCTGGCTTAAAAACAGAATACATGAATTTAAAAACATGGACCATTGCCGCTTTTATGCTGGCAACTACCTGTAGCCTTAATGCACAGAAGATAACTATTGGCACTTTTAATATCCGTTACGACAATCCGCGCGATTCGGGTAACCTTTGGAAGGACCGCGCACCTGTTGTTTCTAACCTCATACGCTTTCACGGCTTTGATATATTGGGTGTACAAGAAGGCCTGATCAATCAGCTTGAAGACATGAGTACTGCGTTACCAGAATACGCCCGTTACGGAAAAGGTCGGGACGATGGTAAGGATGGAGGTGAACACTCTGCTATCTTTTACAAGAAAGACCGTTTTAAGCTGTTGAAGAGCGGCGATTTCTGGCTATCTGAAACACCTGACCAACCTGGCAAGGGCTGGGACGTTACCTGCTGTAACCGCATCTGCTCCTGGGTATACCTGGAAGACCATAAGACGCAGAAAAAGTTCTATGCATTTAATGTACACTACGACCACCAGGCCGTTATTGCCCGCCGCGAGAGCAGCAAATTAATCCTTAAAAAAATCAGCGAAATAGCGGGTACTAACCCGGTGCTGTTAACCGGCGATTTTAATGGCAACCGGGAGAGTGAATGGTACCAGCACCTGGCTACCTCGGGAGTATTAACCGATGTATATACTAAAGTTAAGTTTCCTTATGCCAATAATTCATCGGCCAACGGTTTTAGAGTTCCCCGCGGCAACGCAGTTATTGATCATATATTTATGACCCAACAATTTGATGCCAGCAGATGGGGTATATTGACCGACACTTATTTCGGCAAATTCCCTTCTGATCATTTTCCCGTTCTGGCTGAGGTTGAACTTAAATAATCGATTTATTTCTTTACAGGCGATCTCCCGGGTTCATACCCCGGGAGATTTTTTATGTAGCCAGGAGCCCCTGCTCCTTGTATGCCAAGTACTTTTTAAAGTTTGTTCTTTACCTGCCACAGGTTTGGGTATTCACTTAACTTTATACATTCGTTCACAAAACCCCTGTTTAATGAAATCAACAGCTCTACTGGCCGCTCTACTGGCAACGCAATCTTTAGTGGCACAGGACACAATCCGTTTTGAAAAAGCACTTGCCGTACAATCGGACAGCCGCTACGGGCGTGAAGCTATTTATACCGATCTGCTGAGTTACCGGTTATTGAATAATTCGTTGCAGCCCAAGGCAGGCAATCTTTTTAATATTACCCCTTCGGGTGATTCCATTATGTGGAGGGAAGTTGCAGCTGAAGAAGGTGGACGGTTCCGGGTGTTTGGACGGCGCAATTTTCAACGTACCAATAATCCTTTTTTGAATCCCGGCGCCGTAGATCGTGGTGCCGATTACCTGTATGTAACTTATAATGCTCCAAAAGAACAGGCGGTCCTATTACGTGTGCAGGGCAGCGCAGGCATTTATGTGAACGGAGCCCCTCATATGGGTGATCCATATAGCGCTGGCTATATGCACATCCCGGTATTACTAAAAAAAGGCGTGAACGAGATTTATGTGCGTGGGGCGAATGTATTACCTGAGATCATACCTGTTCAAGAGGCGCTACACATCCATACTGATGATGTTACGGCACCGCATATAGTGCTTAACAAAGACAATAGTCGGCTGAAAGTGGCTTTGGTAGTTAGTAATACTGCCGGCAGCGCTGCTACTGCGCTTTCAATATCTACCACGGTACAAGGCAAAACCATCACCACTGCTATCCACACTATTCCCGCCTTAGCTACACGCAAGGTTTTTTTCGAGGTAGATGCATCAGCTATCAGCCAGAAAGGGAAATACGATTGTCAGCTGGTATTGAAAAACGGTTCAAAACCGGCGAATACCGCAAAGATCACCCTGGAGGCTGTTTTACCAACGGAACATTATAGCAGTACTTTCCTGAGTAATATAGATGGGAGCCTGCAGTATTTTGCGGTTGCCCCGCAGCTCAATGGCAATAAAGAACAACAGGCCTTGTTCCTTTCGGTGCATGGCGCCGGTGTGGAAGCCATCGGCCAGGCACGTGCCTATAAGTCAAAAGATTGGGGCAACCTGGTGGCAGCTACCAACAGGCGCCCGCGTGGCTTTAACTGGGAAGACTGGGGGCGACTGGATGCGCTGGAAGTATTGCAATTGGCGAAAGAACAATTTCAACCCGATCCGTCAAGAATCTATCTGACAGGCCATTCGATGGGAGGTCACGGAACCTGGTTCCTTGGTGCTACGTACCCCGATAAATGGGCAGCTATTGGTCCTGCAGCCGGTTATGCCTCGTTGAAAGATTACGGATCGGCAGACGGCCGTATACCCGATAGCGCGCGCAATAATGTGGAGCGGCTATTGTTACGCTCCGGCAACCAGAGCGATGTGCCCAAACTGGCCACCAATTATCAACCACTAGGCGTTTATATTTTACATGGTGACAGTGACCGGGTAGTTCCTATAACCTATGCGCGGCAGATGAGACAAGTATTAGCCGGTTTTCATAAGGATTTCAGTTATTATGAATACCCCGGAGGTGAACATTGGTTTGGCGACCAAAGTGTGGATTGGCCGCCTATGTTCGATTATTTTAAATGGCATCAACGACTACCTGATTCCTCAACCCATGAGATCGATTTTACTACCAGCAGCCCGGGCATTTCGGCTACTCACCGCTGGGCAACGGTAACCCAGCAGCTACACCCACTTCAATACAGCAGGATACAATTACGCCGGAATATAGCAGCAGCCAGTATTTCCGGCTCCACTGAGAATGTAGCTTTACTTAAACTCGCTTTAAAAGACTTTACTACAGGTGCTACTATCAACATCCGGTTAGATAATATGCCGCCAATATCTCATCGGGTACTATCAACTAATGACAGCTTGTTTCTTCAGAACACTGGTTCGGGCTGGTCCCTGTCTACTCCGCCTCCCGCAGACCATAAAAATCCACTGCGATACGGAACTTTTAAGGAAGCATTTAATCACCGCGTGGTATTCGTAATAGGAACTAAAGGTACTGCTACAGAAAATGAAGCCAATCGTAATAAAGCCATTTATGATGCTGAAAGCTGGTATTACCGGGGTAACGGTGCAATAGATGTCATAAGGGATGTAGACTATAACGAATCGAAATACGCCGGGCGAAATATCATACTATTTGGCAATGCAGATAATAACAGTGCCTGGAAATTGTTGCTATCCAAAAGCCCCATACAGGTAAAAAGAAATACATTGGCCCTTGGAGATAAAATTTGGAACGGCGATAACCTTGCCACCTACTTTATATGGCCACAGCCAAACCCGGAATTATTAGTTGGTGTAGTATCGGCTACAGGAGAAAAGGGAATGAAGGCAGCTTACGCCAACCAGTATTTTGCAGGCGGCAGCGGCTTCCCCGACTTTATGATCTTTACCGATGAGATGCTGAAAAATGGCGCTTCAGGGGTGAAGCTTGCGGGCTTTTTCGATAACAGCTGGCGCTTAACCAAAGAGGAAATGGTGGAAACTGCGCAATAGACACGCCTGCCGGAAAACACTTAATCCCATAATAGAAATTTGTTTCCCCGCCGCTTCAAACGCCAGCGGGGAAACAAATCTTAATACAATAGCCTATAACTTATTTACCAACGGAATCATTAGCGGCACCTTCGAAGGTACTGGTATCACCTATGCTACTTTGAGTGGTATCCGGTAAAGGTGCGGTACTCATATCACTGTTAGGACTCACCAGTGTTGTGTCCGACATTTCACTATCCTGATCAGCACTGTTGTTACAGCTGGCAAAAATTGCCAGGGCCATGGCTAGAAATAAAATTTTCATAAAAATAAATTGATGGTTTAGAAAATAAAGTAACGCTGTCCCAAAATCCATACCGTTCTGCTCAAAACGACGTGGTGATATTGCCATTTCTTAAATTAGCAGAATCCCTATACTGCTATCTGCTTAAACCGGGGAATTAAAGCTACAATGTAGAGGATTCGTCACAACCATAGCTGCTGAGAACCATTAACAGATATCATAAAGATCATAGGCCAACAATTGACGTGCTACTAATTTGCATGCTGTAAAACCGCCCTAACCTAAAAATCCTTCAACTAAAAATTTTAATGACTTAGGCTACAGCCAGAAAGAACTGCACCAGATCAACGGCAACACATTTATTGCAGAACAATATATTTATATTGGAATAGGTAACCAGGCAAAAGAACGGTGTATTTCGGTTGCCTATAAAATTGACTATTACAGTTAGAGGCGTCAGTATCAGCATTTTGGCCTAAGATTTGTAAAGTAGTTGAAAAGATTGTTTAGCCCTTGTTCCTCTATTAAACCAGCTTATATGCATTTAGAAATTACAAATTGGATCACTATACCTGTAGATGACAGGCAGAGAGCCGGCGATTTCTATGCCCGGGTGTTACAACTATCAGCTGTAGCATCTCAGGCTGGAGATGCCAATGCCCTTTATTTTCCTGATACCATTAACGGAGGCTATTGCGGAAGCCTTGTAGAAAGAAAAACCGGTGCGGGAGAGCACAGACCTTCCCTGATTTATGTTTATGCATTTGGCGAGGTGGATCATGTAGCCAGCCTAATCACTGCTTCGGGAGGCCGTATTCTTTCGATGAAAACAGATGTATACCCGGAAGAAGGCGTTTTTATTATTTTCGAAGACACCGAATCCAACAAGATAGCTTTCGTAGGCTTACGCGCTTCGCAAGGCCAAAAACGTACCGCCTGATTTTATCGAGCTCAAACATCTGTAACCAACTTTGCGCTGCACAGGCTAACGCATCGAAAAAGTGTTTCATGCCGAAAGGATGGCATCTTTAATGAAAAGTCAGGTCAGTTTTTCCGGGTTGCTTTACATACCGTCCCCGCGCATTTCTTTCAAATTATTTTATCCCTCCGGAACCTAAGCATCAAGCCTAATTGCCCGTTGAATGACTCTTTATCTTAATTTTTGTTAGTTTCGCCGCCCGTAAAGCAACAGTTATTTTAACGAACTACGATGATTAAGATACATTCCACCTTATCCTACCCCGCCGAAAATGCGATATTTTGTTTTGCACTAGCTTCTGAAGCAGCGGAGGTATTTACCGGGCATCCCGTACTCATTACTGGTATAGGTAAAGTGAACGCAGCTTATGCACTCACCAGGTCGGTGTACACAAAAAAACCTGATCTTATCGTAAACCTGGGATCTGCGGGCAGCAGTCATTTTCCCAAGGGCAGCGTGGTATGTTGCACCAAATTTATACAGCGCGATATGGACGTTAGAGGATTAGGATATGAGCTCTATGAAACACCGCTATCGAACATGCCGGTTGTATTGGAATACGGACTGGCTATGGAAGGCTTGCCCGAAGCTGTTTGCGGTACAGGCGACAACTTTGAAATGGGTCATACCACCACGGCTTACAATGTAGTTGACATGGAGTCTTATGCTTTGGCAATGATCGCTATGAAAGAAAATATACCTTTTGTCTGTTTAAAATACATTTCAGACGGAGCAGACGGAGATGCTGCGGAAGACTGGACGGTTCAGGTTCATAAAGCAGCTGTGGCTTACGGAGACATATTACAACTAAAAGTAAACACGCCTGCCGGATAACTACTTAGAATCACCAGGCGGCCCTGCTTTCGTGCCCGTTACGATCCTGCCCTTTTACACTTATTGAGCTATTTTTTTGCGGAAAGATCTTGTACAGGCTGCTCAATGCGACCTTACTCAAGGTTCTCCTGATCTCACTGCCATTATTAAGCCTTAACAGGCATCCCCCGCCGTTGATATCTTCACCAAGGTAGGTAATGCGCGACAAATTGATAATAGTGCTTTTATCTACCTTTAAAAGCTCTCTCGCTTTGAGGTGTTGTTCTATACCCAAAATACCTTCGTTTACTGTTTGACATTCGCCGTTCTTAAGAGTCAGTTTGGAGCTATTGCGTTCTGCCTCTATAAAAACAATATCAAGCTCATTCAGGTATAGCATGGATTGATGCGATTTAAAACTTACGAACTGGCCGGGAGTTGGTTTATCCTCTTCACAGTCAATCTGTGCTACTACTTTATTAACAGCCCTCGTAAAGGGGTCCTGCTGAATAGGTTTCATTACCAGTGCGCTGATACCTATCTCTATAAATTGCTGTACAGCTTCCATTCCCTCTTTGGCGGCCAACACAATTACTTTTGTTGGATTTCTACTCAGTTTTCCGCCAGTACCATAATTGAATATTTTAGAAATCGACAGATCGATCACTAAAACATCGGGCTTCCCCGATAAAAACATACGCCCCGCATCCTCTGGCGAAGCGTAGGGTAAAAAGGTAAATGTTTTGAAGGCGGTGTTTTCAATCCAGTATTTTATTAGGTCATACGCCGCTCTACTTTTTTCAACGATCTGAACGCTGATAGCCATCTTATTCCGTTTGGTTTGTTATCTTATTTGCCAGGTATTTGCCTCACAGTTGCGCGGGAAATAAGGTCCAACCTGGCATCGCTCTAACTGTTTGCTGCACAAAACACGGATTGTCTTTCAACCATACTTTGCTTACAACTGCAAAATAAAGGACAAAACGTTAATAATGCAAATAAATGATCTTTTTGTCCTTTTTTTAAATTGTTTTAGCACACAAAAAAAAGACAACATACTGCTGTAATATGATGCAGTAATCGCGTAGCCAAAAGAGATAAAGTGGAGCAGAAGCAAGTTTAGCATCACCGGATTTCGTCATCCTTAATCTAAAGCCTGGCGTGGGTGCTATTAAAATTATTTTGTAACGAATTAATCCAGGACTTGTAGGTCCTTTAAAACTGCACGGGTAATATCTTTCCGACAGCGGGAAAAGTCAGGCCGGTTGTTACTGCGGTTCTGCAGTAACCTCGTGGCAAAAAAATAAGCATTTCCTTTTTTCTCCAGGTAGCCTACCCACCAGCCCGTATTAATGCCATCAGCCATGGTCCATCCGGTTTTGGAATGTATCGTGTAAAATTTATTTTTTTCGGTGACCATTACCCGTTTTACTATATTCATATTCCTTTTAGAAAACGGCAGTTTTGCATCATACAAATTTTTAAGTAACTGCACCTGTTCTACAGGCGAAATACCCAAAGGGCCAAAATTCCAGAAATCGGCTTCATCAAATGACACATCGGCATTACCATATCCGCAGCGAACCAGATAGTCTTTATATACATTCCTGTCAATTTTTTTAGCCAGTTCAATAAATGCCCAACCTGCGGATAATTCAAATGCTTTATTCACACTGATGTCGTGGTATATATCGGGCCGGTAGCCATATTTTACCGTATCGGTTGCACCCGGCCATTTCACTATATAGTTTTCATCGGGAATCGTTTTGGTTTCGAGAAAAATAAGCAGGTTAATGATTTTAAAGGTCGATGCGGGCAAGTTACGGGTATGAACAGAACTGGTATCGGAAACCATCCATTGTTGCTTTGAGTGGTCATAAATAACCAATGAACCATCCACCTGGCATTGATCAAAATAGTGTTTAAAATCGGAGCGAACGATATGGCTCTTTGCTAATGGGACTGATTGTCCTAAACTATGAAAGCTCAAGAGCAGTATGACAACAATGCCTGCTAATACTGGAGAAACCTGTCTCATCTTTTTTTAAATAATCTATGGGTCAATAATTGCGATAAAAGTCCAGCTTCCGTAGCAATTGGGCAAATTAATGGGCAGATTCATTTTTTAATACCGGTAATTGTTTACGCCATAGCAGTAGTTTCGACTGCAGTTTTTTTGCAATAGCCGGAAACTGTTTGGATACATTATTTGTTTCACCTGGATCCTGAACTACCTGGTATAATTGAAGATCAGTTCCATCATCATTGAGCAGCAACTTCCACTCCCCCGAACGGATGGCCAGATTGGGGCTTCTGTCTCTACCTTTTGGATATGCATAGGCAATTTCATTTCTGCCATATTCCCAATACATATCAGCGCTTCTTACTGACGGCTTCCCTTTAAATACAGCACTCCTGTCTAAACCATCGGTTCTGTAATCTTTAGGTAGTGTCATTCCGCTGAGGCCCAGCAGCGATGGCAACAGATCTACACCGGTTACCATGGACGCAGTATCCCTGGTTCCGGGTTTTATTTTTGCGGGCCAGCTTATAATAAAAGGCATGCGGATACCGCCCTCATAAAGCGATAGCTTGGTACCTCTTAACCCGGCCGACCTGCTGGCCTGGAAACTGGGCAAGGGCCCATTGTCGCTGGTGAATACAATGATCGTATTTTCTGCCATCCCCATTTTCTGTAACCCTTCTAATAAATGCCCGATCTGCCGGTCATATTCTTTCAATACCTGTTGAAATGCCGGTTTACCCTGCCTGTTTTTGGGATAAGCGGCAGTATCATTTCCAGGTTGCGGTACCCAGGGCGTATGCACATCGTCGGGCCAGAGGTTGATGAAACAAGGCTGATCGGGGTGCTTAGCCAGGAAGTTTAATGTACGATCAATAAAATAAGCCGACCTTTCCCATCGTTTGATGCTGTCTTTATCAGACCATATCCAGTTGGTAGCCGTTAAAAGGTTGTCTGGCTCGGGACTTTCGTAAGTACTTGCATATTCATCAAACCCATATTTAGCAAAGCCGGGAGCATTGTTTACATCACGGCCTCCGCCCAAATGCCATTTCCCAAAATGGCCTGTGGCATAACCTGCATTTTTAAACATGCGTGCCATGGATGGCGCCAAAGGATCTAAAAAATCGGCTTGCTCCGCATCCCTGTTATGTTTTTTGGAATCGAGGTAGGTGCAAAAATTCCAGCGGCCCGGGTAATTGCCTGTCAGGATGCCCGCCCTGGATGGCGAACAGATAGGCGCTGCACTATAATATTGTGTCAGTGACATTCCACTTTGAGCTAGCCGGTCTATATTGGGTGTTGCAATCAGCGAACTTCCAAAAAAGCTCCTGATATCACCATACCCCATATCATCTGTAAGAATAAGTATAATATGAGGGGGGCGTTTAAGTGCCGTTGGTTGCCCTCCTACATTCAACACCATTACAACAAAAGCTACCAGCAAACAAAACCTGTTCATTAAATAAAACATATCGATGGTTTAGGATAACAAAAACTTCAACTGTTGTTAATAGTTGCTTCCACAAACTTAAGATGATATCCTTTACTATCCACTCCTTGTTTTTAATGTCACATCTACCTATTGGTATCTCTACTGATGCTATTTCCTTAAATAATTGTTAACTCCGGCAGGTACCGTATAACAAGTGTAACATGTAAGCCGCTTATGCGAATAATAGATATAAGCATCGGGAAAATGACAAAAACTTATCAATGCGGCAAAACAATCAGCAACATGCAATTGCGTTTCACCTTGGCAAAACTGCTGTTCACCGGCAATATAATTACTGTTCATCCTTTTCCTCTTGTACCAGGGCGTTAACCCGCCGTATGTTTGTGAAACAAATAATAAATAACTATCAAATAAATACAATGAAAAATCTAATCCTCTCCGCCGCTGTAATCTTTACATTATCTTTTAATGCTGCTGCTTCTAACGCAAACCCCGTTAACGATAAAGCGCAGAAAACTTTTAACCTGCTGTTTAAAGACGCAGATAATGTGAAATGGAGTGAAGCTGGTGAGAGCTATGAGGCTTTCTTTGATAGCGAAGGCATCAAAACGCGCGTAACTATTGATACCAAAGGAAACCTGTTAGAAACTATCCGATACTACAACGAAAGCAGTTTACCAGCCAATGTGCTTTACAATGTAAAAAATGACTACAAGGGCAAAGAAGTTTTTGGTGTAACAGAAGTGACCAATAAAAACGGTGTTAACTACCGTATCGTTTTAAAAGATGACAAATACTACACACATATCAATGCCAATAACAGCGGCGATACAGAATTAGTAGTAAAACATAAAAGAGGCGACAAATAGGCTTCGACATGCTCAGCCTGATGATAGGCTGATCTAAATTTTTCTCATGTAAAACAACGGAGGGGATTTCTATCTTCTCCTTTTTTTATGCCTGCTTTTACAGACCATTGATGTACTGCTACTACCTGATTGGCGATTGGCAGAAAAGCGACTTAAAGACATTGGTGTATTGGATATATAAAGGAAACATCCCCTGTAGAAACAGAGGATGCTATTCCCAAACGATGCGGGAATGTTGTGCTTGTGCTTTTATCTTACTTGCAGAAACCGCGACTTAAGTACAGCGCTTCAAACATCTGGCTCCTATTACTACCCATTCGGCCCTTCATAATACTGGCCTACAAATTCCACATCTTCGCCGTAGTATATTTGGGTCATATAACTTAATCCCACTGCTACATTACCATTTTTTATGGAGGGACCTTTGAAGTTAAATATCATGTGATAGCCATTGCAGGCGTTGATATTATTCTGAGCAGCATTTCTAAGGGTATTGGCAAAAGCAACCGGGTTATCAAAAGAGCTCGTACGTGCGGCCTCCAGGGATCGGTTACCGTACCGGAAAGAAGGCATACCTACCTGAGAAGCGCCTGTTACGTTATAATCGGACCAGCTGAAATCAAAATAATCTATTGGTGCTTTACCCTGGTCATCTCTTACATTGCTATTTAAACCATGGCCGAACTCATATAAGGTTAATAACTTATCCGGCATCACTTCTTTCATGGCACGCATAAACCACATAGTAGATGTAGTGCCCACCACTGGTCTTTCGGGTACCGTGCCATAGGCGGCGTATTCTTCATCAAGATCAAAGCCATCCAGGCCGAGCTTATCAGCCCACTCCTTACACTCCCGTGCAAACACCAGGGCTTCTTCATAATTCTGAAAATTCCTGAATCCCACGCCCTGGTTATTGGGCAATATATCAGCAATCACCTTAATTCCTCTGTCCTTTAAAGGCTGTATAAATCGCTTGGGATCGCGTACCAGCGGTTGTAGCTGACTGTTAAACGAAAGATATCTTTTTTTAGCTGCGGCATCCCAGTTCATATTGGCGGCAAAAATGACCACATAATCGAAAACAGGCTTACGACTATTTTTTAATACAAACTGCCCCATATTGCGGATATCCCAGTTATTGGTTTCTACATAAGCCACCATCCTCATCGGCTCAGTTCTGGTGGGACAATTATAAGTGCCTGGGGGCATCGGCTTTTTACTGGTAGCACTCAGCGGTGTATAAGCGGCATCCTTAAATACTTTTACGATATGCAGCGCACTCTCCCCATTATAAGTTAACCTTAACGGCAATACATAAAAACCCTGTGCCAGGCCATCGAGGTTCCTGATATCAAGATGGAGCTCAGCCGATGTAGCACCCTGTTTTAAACTGGCAGGATTCAGTTGGTAATTAGCCTCGGGTAGGAGCTTGTATTCACCTGACTGATTGTAGGTGTTATAGTCTTTCACCAGGTTATCTAAAGTGGCTCTGGAATCAAGTGCCAGATCTGCATCTTTTGCGGCTGCATTAGCGGCTGTAAAAACAAATGTATAAGTGCCCGCAGTTTCAATAATAGTAGCATCTTCAGCAGGGAATTGCTTATTCACCAACTTAAGAAACTCATTTTTACCCTCAGCGCCTGTTTCCGGATCGGCCAATCGGATCTCCTTGTTACAGGCCATCAGGAAAAATAGCGATAAGATATATAGTATATTTTTCATCGTTGTTTAAAATTTTAGTTTATGGAATTTGTACTGCTGCGGGTTCAGAAAACAACCTGATCGTCTTCTGCGTCCTGTCTGTGCCCTGTCCCCAAAGGGTGAGATTACGGTTATTCCCGGAGGCGTCAGGAATCTTGTTATTGGCTACTTCATTCATCTTCCAGTAAGCATATAAGCCCGGAGCACTGGTACCCACACCAAACATATTGTCTTTAATTTCACCAGCAGATCTGGCCACGTTCCACAAACGCAGTTCGGCTACCCTGCCCCATATGCCCCGACCATCACTGTAGCTTCTGCCTATATAAAACTCACCCAGCGATCCTGAAGCTGCGTAGCTCACCACCAGGTTACCATTAACATACACTGATGTATTAGTACCTGCCACTACCGTTGCAATATGATACCATTGCTTTGATGTAAAGCTGGCGATTACCCTTCCGTTTACCTGGAGCTGGTTGCCGTTAATACCGGCATCTCCAAAACGCATCAGGCTTCTGCCTTCCGTTCCCATAAAAGATGAAATTTGCGCTTCACCTACATCGGTAGCGCTCCTGAACTGATCTACATATAATAAACCTTCCATGGTAAAAGTAGTACCAATATCTGCTACTGTTGAACCCGAATTATCTACCCTCAAATAGAGGTCTCTTGTAAGTGCCAGCGTAGCGCTAACAACGGGCACCGATTTTTCAACCTGGTAAAAAATGGTTTGAGCCCCGGAAAGTACAGACAGGTTTTGACCTGATGGCGTGATCTTTAATGCCAGCAAATAAGGTGTGTTATTGGCCAGGCTATCGCTGATCTTTATGGTAGCTTTTCCAATATCGGAGCTTACCGATCCGCCTTCAATGGACAGGGTGTTTGTTAAAGATGTAAGCAAACTATCTGGAAAAACCAGAAAGCTGGTTCCGTAGATCGAATTATATTTCTCAACTTCTTCAGGCGCTGTTTTGACATTCAATGTAATGCCTGAGGCGCTATTCTCTTTTGCCAACCCGGCCGAAAACTGGAATTCTTGGGTTGTGTTGATTTGAGCTCTTGTTACCGTTAAAGAATTAATATTAGAAAATGATGAAAGCGTCTTCTTCCCGTCTTTTATATTGTAGAATAATACCTGCTGATCGTAGGTGCTTCCTCCTACCAGGTCTTTTTTATCTGCACAGGATAAAGCTAGCAGTGCCACTACTCCTGTTAATATATTTTTAATTTTCATGTTATCTATTTTTTAAACCTTGATGCAAACTATTGGGTTCTCTGAAGATCTATTATGGCATGCCTCAACGAATAGTAAGTAAAGCTTCCTCGGATGTCGTTGTAGTTCTTCTCAATATGGTAAAAGGCCGCACCCGCTTTATTCGTAGCCTTCCAGTTAATAACATCCAGGGTACGTGGTAAAATACCATTTGGTGAAAAGGTCTCACTATCTACAAATCCATCGGCATCGGTATCGTTGCTATAATCGGCTGAGGGAATAAATTTACCGCTGCCCCAAAAAGCAGCATCCCTTGTAAAATTGGCCAATGTGTAAGTAGGAGTTGTTCTGTTGTACACCAGCCAATTGGCGGCAGACAATGCAGTGGATGCTGTAGTATCGGGGTTTTCTACTATCAGCAAATGCTGCTTACCCCGGCCCACAGCAGCCTCCGAAATAAAACGTCCGGCTATAGCTTCAACAGTATCGCCCAGGTAAGAGGCACTGATAGCATTGGGAAATTGTATGCTAATGCCATCAAATCCGCTTTCTTTCATCAGGCCTACAGCTTCGGCTGCACCCGCAAAAGCATCCACGATAATGCCGTAGGCTTTGGTACGCATTTCCAGCCCGGCAATCGGACGGTTTGCAGCCTGTGCAGAGTCTCTGAAAGCATTTCGCCTGGCTGTTGTTGCGGTAGGATTGGCACTCACAAATAGGGCCAGCGCCCTGGCTGCCCTGTTGGTAACCGTATCGGTGAGGGTTTGATTAGAAGGCAATAATTCATTTACATCCGTTAATGTATACCCCATCAATACCCGGGTAGCTTTTTTACCCTGTACCGTTTTCAGATCCGCTACCTGCGCATCAGATAATTTTTCATACCCGTCCTTAACAACAATAATGTCCAGACTATCGGGCGTATGCATTAATATACTGGCATCTGCTTTTCCCCAGCCGTACATAAACCCGATCGCGACAAAACGGGAGTCCAGATTGGTTTTGTAAGCCTGTAAAGCCTGCGTAGGCACTTCGCGCGTTGGCGGGATCACTGTTACCGGCTCGGGTATCAGCTTGTTACATGCAGTTACCAGCATGCAAAGGCTAAGTACAACTACCAGCCGTACCGGCAGATGCTTCATTTTATATAAAGTTATTTTCATTTCAGTTTACCTTTAATTGATCAAAATTATTTAGCCCACCAAAGTTGTGTACCACCATTATCGGCGCCACCCAGAAACGAAATGGCCTGCCTGATATTGTTGACGTTATTATTCACTTCTGTTGTGGAATAAGGCAGGCGCTGCATACCTCCGAGATCCCGCCCCGAAGCTGCCCGGGTTATGGAAGCCACGGCTCCCCCGCTGTTGTTTACCGCGGCCGGCATCATATTCGGGTAGCCTGTTCTTCTCCATTCGGCCCAGGCCTCCTGCGATCCGTAAGGAAACATTGCGATCCATTTTTGTGTAATAATTCTTGCCAGCTGCTTTTCTTTATCACCACCGGCATCGTTCCAGTTTACTGTAACCGGCGAGTTAAAAGCTACATTAAAGCCGGTAGCTTTTTCGTCCACCAAAGCTCCTCTTTGAAAACTGTTGCTTAAATAATTACCCAGTGAAGCGCCCCATTGGTCAAAAGAAAGTTCAACACCTTTCCGGTATAATTCTTCAGCAGTACCACCAACATTCCATCCATTCAAAGCGCCTTCGGCTTTCAAAAAAGCTACTTCAGCAGCGCTCATCCAAACAATGGGTGAATTTTGCTGTACTTTGGGTAGTGAGTAATCGCTCATCACATAGTTTACAGTAGTAGTGCCATTCCTGATCCCAAAAAACTGGCGACCAGCAGTTCTACTGGTTACCGGTGTAAAATAAACATCCCGCCTGGGGTCACTAAAGGCGTTCATATACTCGGTAATTTCGGCATTTACCCCAGAGTTCTGCCAGGTAGTGCTTACTTTGAAGACCGGATTATCAACAGACTCCATCTGCGCGTTATTGGCCTTACTATCAATTACGCCCTGTTGAATGGCGAACTCCGCGTATTCCTTTGCTTCATTAGGCATTTTTTTGGCCATTCGTATAGCTAGTCTTAATAACAAAGAACTTCCATACCGGGTCCATTTGCTCATATCACCACCATATACCAGGTCAAATGCGGCATACTGGCGGTTGGATGGATCTACCTTACTTAAAGTAGTAATAGCTTTTTTGATATCCTCACACATCGCTTTATAAAGTACTTCCTGCGAATCATATTCTACGGAAAGCTGGGCTTCTGCCATTTTTGTATACGGCATGGGACCGAAAATATCGGTAAACCAGGAAGTGATGGACGCCCTTAGTAAAGATCCCCAGGCAAAGTATAGCTGGTTATAATCACCTTTAGCCAAACGGTTCAATTCAAAATATGCAGCATAAATTTTTGGATAGGTATCATTATAAATATAATTTACCCAATCTGTTCTTGGACTATACACCGGATAGTCATTCCTGAAATTAGGGATCTGTGTTGCATAACCGGCATAACCTGTAATGCCCAGGTCAAAGCACATTTGATAAGAGTTTTCCTGCTCGGGTATAACGAGTTTTTGCAGGGCAATCAATTGCGTTCCACCTTGTGGAAGCCGGCTCATTTCTTCGGGTGTTACACCGTAGGGATCCCTGTTTATATCGCCAAAATCCCTGGTACAGCTAAGCGCTCCCAGGCAAAAAAGCATTGTAAAGAGATATATAAATTTCTTCATCTTTTGTCGTTTAAAAGTTCAACTTTAAATTAACACCATAACTACGCAGACTGGGTAGCATAAAGTAATCAAGTCCCTGGGCATAATTTCCTGTACCGGAAATAGTCTCCGGATCGAATGGCGCCTTATTATACAGCATCAGCAGGTTTCTTCCCGATAAAGAAATCGTTGCGTCTGCAATTCCCTTCAGCCATGTTTTAGGAATCCGGTAGGCCAGGTAAGCTTCCTGTATCCTGAAGTTTGTGGCTTCATAAGTATAATATTGGGCTAACCTGTTTCTACCTCTTGTTTCATAATATTTCTGCGCATCATAAGGAAATCCGTTAACGATCACACCACCGGCATCTCTGGCATCAGCTGAGTTTTTAGACACCCCATACTGATCTAGTGCAGCCTCTGTCATCGAAACCACAATGCCTCCTATGCGACCGGCAAGCGTAGCACCCAAGCTTATATTGTTAAAGCCGATCTCATTTTTCCAACCCATCGTGTAGTCGGGCAGCACACTACCTAATTTTACCCCCAGCAGGTTGGAGTAGTTTTCAAATGTTATACCACCATCGGGGTCCACATAAATATTTCCATCACTGTTCCGTTTAAAATCGGCACTGGTATAAACATCTCCCATGCTACCGCCCGATTTCAATACATATTGCATCGAACCGAATGCACTTTTAACCAGGTAGGGAATAGTCTCTGGTTGCCCGGTTATGGGGTTAGTGAAATTTTCTGCCAGAGACTTTATCTTATTATCATTATACCCCATGGTGAAGTAGCTTGACCACCTGAAAGCGCCCTGGTTTTTGATATTATAGCCTAACCCTAACTCAACCCCTTTGTTCTGGACATTTCCTGTTTGTATATACATGGCATCATAACCACTGGATGGAGCTATGGTTGTTCTGATCGTTTGGTTCTTAGTATTGGTATGGTAGTAAGTCAGGTCAAGACTTAACCGGTTCCTGAGCCAGCGCGATGACATACCGACTTCGAAAGAATTGGTCCGTTCCGGATCCAGCCTGTTAACAGGGTAAGTGGATATGCTTTTCCAGGTTTTGGTATCCTCATCAAAGGAATAAGTAGGGTTGATCAACCACCTCTGGAAAGGATTGGCTACTGTACTATAAGCAGATCTTAATTTCAGGTAAGAAAGCGTGGGCGAAAGATTGGCTTTGGCATCGGCAGAAATCATATCTGTAATCACTGTTGAAAGACCAGCCGACCAATAAAAGTAAGATGTCTTCTCAGAGTTAGGCCCGGCAAGTTGTGATGGCCATTCATTTCGACCGGTCAATGTAAGAAACAGGTAGTTGTTGTAACCCAGTTCTACACTACCAAAAACAGCAGGAAGCACATCCTTCCATCCATTAGGCGTTGCCCTTGTTTTCATGGCAGTCTGATCTATATTGGAAATATTGAAAACATTAGGAATACCATTGAGCCGTAAAGGGCCTCCATAGTTCATACCATCTACACTGGTGATCTGTCTTGAAGCACCGATATTGGCAGTTAATGCATACTGGTTATCTGCACCGAAATTCTTTTTCAGGTTGCTTAACACATCGATGTAAGTTTGTTTTTCTTCGCCATTTCCCTGGCCATAAAATCCATTCTTGCTTACATCCATAATAGAGATTGTGGAGGCATAGCGTTCGTCGGTAGTTTTGTAGTTCGTATTATCAGACCGTACACGGGCAGCAATGTCCCATTTTTCTGTTGCCGACCAGGAATGCAGATCATAGCTGGCGGAGAACGTAAGTATATACCGGTTACGCTGGCCAAACCTAAGGTTTCTGTAGGCCACCCAATAGGGGTTTTGCAAACTGAAATCACCTGCATAGCTACCATTATATAAACCATCTACGCCGGTAAAATCTCCCCAGTTCTGTACATAAATATTCTGGCTGGGGTCAAAAACCTCAAACACTTTTGTTCTGGCTAATCCATCTCCGCGAGGCAACAGGTAGGCGCTGGTTAAGGGGTTCATATATTCACCCTGGTTCACCATATTGTTCTGGTCCTGTATGATCATGTTGGCGCTCCCATCAATGCGCAGGCGATCATTCAAAAGAAAAGTCGTGTTTCTAAAATTGAAGTTGTAGCGATTATAGCTGTTATTGGGTACGAGGCCTCTTCCGTTGACAGAAGCGGCAGAAAAGTAGGTCTGGTTTTTATCGGTGCCTCCGGAGACACTTACACTATTAGTAAGCACGCGGGCTGTCTGAAGAAAATCTTTAGGATTATATTTTTCAGCATCCCCCGGTAGCTGCGCGCCCCAGGACGATATTCTTCCATCATTACCGTACTTATCCTGGAACTGCGGCATAACAAAAGGAGTTCCCCATTCATTGTTGGTAGAAAAGCTAACGTTGATCTTCCCGGCCACACCCTTTTTGGTGTTAACTAAAACGGCGCCATTGGCAGCGGCAGATCCGTATAAAGCTGCAGCAGCGGCACCTGTCAGAACCGATATACTTTCTATATCATCCGGATTTATATCGGCTATGCCTTCGGTGGTTCCGGTTGATGCAAAACGCCCTTCACCCTGTTCTGAGGTCATGGAAATCATCGGAACACCATCTATGACATACAGCGCATTATTACTTTGTTCGATAGATTTGGTACCGCGCATCACCACTTTCGCTGCGCCGCCAATACCAGAAGAAGAGCTGTTAACCGTTAAACCGGCCACTTTTCCTACCAGGTTATTTACAAAATTCGTATTCTTAACATTGGTAATGTCTGCATTGGTTACCGTTTGCACATTATAGCTTAAAGCTCTCTCCTGCCGTTTTATACCAAGGGCCGTTACCACGACCGTTTGTATTTCCTGGGGAATAACCTTTAGCACCACACGCAACGGTTCATCGGGGTTAGACACTTTTACTTCTACCGTCTGGTAATTTACAAAGGAAACAACCAGCACATCTCCCGGCAGCACGTTAATCGTAAACCGCCCATCCTCATCGGTGCTGGTTTTGGCCTGACCGTTTTTAACCTCCACTGTAGCGCCGGACAAAGGACTACCCAAGGAATCGACAACCCTCCCATTAACATTTGCCACGGCTTTGTGAACATCAGCCGCAGACATGGCATTGCCTACCCTGGCTTTGATAACGATGCTCTTGTCAATAATAGAGTAAGTAAGTGGCTGGTTGGCAAAATACAGATCAAGGGCCTGCGTTAAGGGTAGGTTCCGGATATCAACGGATACCTTTTCTGCCTGCCTGATAAGACCATCATCATACCAGAAAAAATAACCGGTTTGTTTTTCAATCTTTTTAAGACCTGACTGAAAGCTGGCGTTCTTTTGCGAGAGTGTAACCCTTTGTGCGCTTACTTCGGCATGTACCTGTATACAGGCCATCAATAGTAATGCAATCGTAATCTTCATAATAAGCAAAATTTTGGACAATGGCCGGTCAACTTCGAGCAGCTTCCGGACATACGAAGCCTTTAAATTCATAAATTTGTTTCTGTTTGAGTTAAAAAATAGCAGTCATTAGTAATAATGCACATACTCAGGCACTAAAACATTCCCCGGCTCCTACCCCGGGGTTTGTTCTATATTACAGTGTTATTGAGTACCTAATTTGTTGGTGGAAACTTCTTAAGCATTGTGTACAATCGTTTAGGGTGATACAATAATTGTTTGATCTTTAAATTGAATATTGATACCGCTTTGTTTAAGCACTTCCAGTACATTGGCAAGATCTGTACTGCGGCTGATTCGCCCTGAAAAGCTTTTATCGGGTATTTTACCCGTATAGCGGATATTGACACCATACCAGTGGCTCAATTCATTCATAATAGTCATTACATCTGAACTGTTAAAGCTCAGTATATCGCTTTTCCAGGCCATCACTTCGTCCGGATCAATATCTTTAATTAAATCGGACGCAGCATTTAACCGCGCCTGTTGATTGGGTTTTAGCCGGTTAACCGTTCCGGTTTTATTATTCAAAACATTCACGGCACCTTCCAATAAGGTAACTTTAGCATATTGTTCATCTTCATACGCTCTTACGTTAAAATGGGTTCCCAATACCTCTGTGGTAGCGTAACCGGTACTAACTATAAACTTCCTACGGGGATCTTTTGCCACTTCAAAATAAGCCTCCCCGGTAACCGTTACCTTTCTTTCGGTCCCGGCAAAAACCACCGGATAACTGATGGAGGACGCGGCATTTAACAAAACGGTACTGCCATCAGCGAGGCGCAAAGAAAGGGGTTGACTTCTTTTAGGGTTGTCGGCCCTGGCCATAACCGGCTCCATTGCGTTTCCATTCAAAGGAAGGTATTGTATCTCGCCATTGCTAAAACGCTTAAGTAAAACTCCATATTGCGGCAATGCTATTGAGTCCTTTAACCCGTTAACGTCAATGGTGGAACCGTCAGGCATTGTCAACACGGCAAAACTCCGGATAGGCGCTGTTACATTCAAAATGGTATCCAGGCTATCTGTATGGCTCTCCGCTAATGGGCTACTTTCCCTCGAACCGATAAAATACCCGGCCAGCAAAACCGCGGCAAGCACTGAGGCCGCAGCTAACCAGTATTTCACAGGTAAAATATATGGCTTACGGCTCTTAATAGTGCCACTATGCAAGTCCAGCTTCTGGAGGATCTTCTCTACTACTTCACTATCCTTCCTGTCTTCCCGCGCCATAGATAAATGAGCTTTTTGCAGATCAGTAATGATGGAGGCTCCTAAAACCTTTTCAGCAACAGGAAATTGCAGGGAGGCCAAAAACTCATCTAGCTCTTCCGGAGTTAAATGTGCATGTAACCACCTATCAAGTAATTGTTTAAATCTGGCTTCTGTCATCGTTAAAATATTGGCCCGCATTACTATGTACCCTGCCGGATAACAAATGGGGGGTGTTATCAGAAATTTTTTTTGATAAGAAAGAAGATCAGGATGGCTTTTAACTCACTTTCATATTTAACAAGCACTTTTCTAATGTTTTTAAGTGCTTTAGCCATATGTTCTTTTACCGTTTCGGTGCCAATGCCCAGGTTTCGGGCTATCTCAGTGTAGGTAAGGCCTTCGTTGCGACTGAGCTGGTATACTTCCTTTTGCCGATCTGGCAAATCCTCAATTACCCGGTTGATTATATGAGTTCGTTGTTTTAAGATCAGCTGATTAATGGGCGTTATTTCCTCATCGGAGAAAAAATCTTTGAGGTATTCAAGATAGACCTTTTGGGTACTTTCTTTCCTGAGCATGTTGATGGTTTGATTTCTCGCCACCGTCCATAACCAGGCCTCAGGATCATTGATATTTTTTAACGTGTCTCGTTTTTCCCATAAGGCTACAAAAACCTGCTGTGAAGCATCTTCGGCAAGATGGGTTGTTTTACAATACTGTAATGCCACTGAAAAAACCGTGGGCTGATAGGTTTTGAAGACCGTCAGGTATGCAGACATATCACCCTCTGCAATTTTTGCAAAAAGAGATAGCATATATTCTTTGGAATCCGGGGTCATTATAAAAGCCTGCAGTTTGTCCTGATTGATGTCAGGATTTCATTAAAATGCAACTAAAATAAGGGAAAACTAATAATTGGATAAATGGAGATATTTTCCAAGATACTATTGCCAGGTTCTGTCAGCCAGCTCCCAACGAGTAAATGGACAACTATTTGCAGATATATAATAGGGTGTTGCCGGTTGCATCGCTGCGATTTAATAGAAGAACGGGCTATTTCAAATTATGAGGGCTAAAAAAAAGAAGGTGGTAACCCTGACCTAAAAAGACCCGGAGACCACCGTCTACCTTCTAAACAAAAATTTCGATGTAATAATAATAACTCTATGATCAGTCTCGTATTATTACTTTATCCTTTCATTTCTTTTTATTATCGTTTTTAAAATAGTGGAAAACCTCGACTTAAAAAAATCAGGAGTTCCACTTGCTGTAAGCCCTAACTCTTGTCTCTTTCCGGTTCAACATCACCATAAATGCGGATGCAGGATCTTCCCTGCTTGCTAATATCTCGTAACCGTTATTACTTTGGAATAAGATTTAGCACCATCCTTATCTACTTCAGCTATTCGCATAAATATTTTATTAATTGCATTGTAATGGTTTCCTTGCCAGAACAAAAAATATTATAATAGAATACTCAATTTTGACAACCTCAACCAGCACTCATCCAATCTACTTTCAAAAGCAATTCGAAAGTACACCAGGCAAAAAAAAATGCCTTTACCGAACGTATCTATTTATTGTTCATTTGTATCAGTTGCAACCCAATCCCGTTTTGACAAACATTGATATTTCATAATCAGCACGTTAGATTAGCTGCACGATTGATTCCTATCGTTTACTATAAAAAAAGTAATTTGCATTGTGACCCATCTGTATTTAACATCTCTCAACTCAGGCAGTAATGGCAATTGTTATTATATTGGTAACGATGAAGAAGCCATACTCATTGATGCCGGCTTATCATGCCGTGAGACTGAAAAAAGAATGCATAGGCTGGGGCTGGCTATTAATAAAGTAAAAGCCATATTTGTTTCTCACGAACATGGCGACCATATCCGCGGACTCGAAATACTGTCCAGGAAACATCAGCTACCGGTATATATTTCATCTGCGACGCTTCAAAACTCGGGCCTTGAATTAGATCCTGGTCTTTTGCGCCCTCTGATAGCAGGTACTACGGTTCTTATTGGAGCGTTGCTCGTAAATGCTTTTGTAAAGCATCATGACGCTGCAGATCCCCATAGTTTCACAGTTGAAAATGATAAAACCTGTGTAGGAGTATTTACAGATATCGGGAAGGTTTGTGATAACCTGAGTACCCATTTTAAAAAATGTCATGCCGCCTTTTTGGAAGCTAATTATGATGAAGTGATGTTACAAAATGGCCGCTATCCTTATCACTTGAAAAACAGGATCAGGGGCGGCCGCGGCCACCTGTCTAACAAAGAGGCACTGGACCTGTTTGTTTCCTGTAAACCGGCTTACATGAGCCACCTGCTCCTGTCTCATCTTTCTGCCGACAATAATCATCCAGACCTGGTTCGCGACCTTTTTAATAAGCAGGCTAACGGCACCCATATCGTAGTAGCTTCCAGATACCAGGAAACACCTGTATACAGGATTGGCGAGAGCAATTCAGCAACTGCTCCAACCCGGCAATCTTTCGGACAGCTGGATTTATTCCAGGATCTTTTAGTGCAGCGGTAACATGAGGTTGTTTTTTTACAGCATCAGGATCGTTCATTCAAATACTTTAAGTATCTACATCATCTAATAAACTTCTTAATTTGTCTTTATGAATTTTATATCGCTTGAGCCGTTTATTCCTTCGGGAAAGGATTTTGATCAGGCTAAGCTATTCTTCCGGGAACTGGGTTTTGAACCCGAATGGGAACAGGATGGCCTGGCTGGATTTCACCGGGGCAATTGTAAATTTATACTGCAACAATATGATAACAAAGCATTCGCTGAAAACCTCATGTTATCTGTGAAAATCAGCGATATCGATGCCTTCTGGGAGCATATCAGCAAAAAAGACCTTCCCGCAAAATTCGGCATTCCTGCTATTGGCAGGCCGGTGCTGCAGCCCTATGGAAAAAAAGTAAATATCATTGATCCCGCCGGTGTTTGCTGGCATTTTATTGAGGCTGATACGAAATAAAAAATGCAGTAATAATACGGAACTCCAGGAGATCGTCTAAGCCTTGATTTTCTTTTTCTTTTGTGATGATTCGCGAACGATCAGATCCGAATTGATGATGAGCGTGTTGAGCTGTTGCAGGTTACTTACACCTTTGATATGGTTGATCAAAGTTCTGGCAGCAATTTCCCCCATTTCGATACCCGGATAATTAATAGTTGTCAATGATGGTTCGATCAAATGTGCAATAGCGTCATTATTAAAACCAACTACAGCTACATCTTCGGGAACCTTCAAATCATTTTCTTTTAATGTTTTGATGAAGGCGGCCGCCACAAAATCATTAGTAATAAAGGCGCCATCGAAACGGCGTTTTTGCTTTAACAACTTTTGAGCAGATTCAATACCGGCTTTCTCACTTAAGTTGTCTACCAGTAACAGACTTTCATCTATATCCAGACCGTTATCGGTCAGTGCATCCTTATACCCCCTGTAACGCTCTGCATAAACATTTCTGTTAAGATTGGAAGTGATATGCGCAATTCGTTTACAGCCCTGCTCAATTAAATGCCTGGTTGCTTCGTAACCACATTTATAATTGTCGATTACTACTACAGTATTGTCATTCCCCTTTTCAACACGGTCGAAAAATATTACCGGAACGCCTTTGTCCTTAAACTGTTTGAAATGGTCGTATTGTTTCGTATCAAAAGATAAAGAGGCAATTAGCCCGTCCACCCGTTTATGAAAAAGATTACGTGCATTAGCCACTTCTTTATCGTAGCTCTCGGATGAGTGGGCAATAATGAGATCGTAGCCGGCCTCGGTAGTTACTTTCTCAACACCAAGCAACACTGAATTGGCAAAGTTACTATTGAGCTCATGTATCATAAAACCAATGGTATTGGTTTCCTGGGTACGAAGACTACGGGCAAAATGGTTGGTACGATACCCCATTTTTTCAGCCAGTTCAAAGATTTTTTTCTTTGTTTTTTTGCTTACAACGGGATCATCTTTCAATGCCCTGCTTACGGTGGCTACCGAAATTTTTAACTCGCTGGCAATATCATATATCGTTACTTCTTTTCCCTTCTTCATGCGGAAATAAAATTAGGTGCGTAAAAGTAGGTAAAATGCACTAGCACCATTGGTAGTAACAGATAAATTATTTTAACGGTCAGAACTGAATCTGCAAATCCCCATCGATTACCAGATCTTTTTGCTGACCGACATGTTGGTTCAAGGCGACCTTCCAGCTTTCGTAAAGTTCATCATATAGACCTGCCTTTGAGGGCTGTATGATATTTAGTACTTCTCTTTTTTGAAACGCCTCAGCCGGCGCCTGGTAATAGCCGGCGCCAATACCTGCACCCAGGGCAGCGCCCACACTACCATCACAATCGTACAGCTCAACCGGCACATTGGTGGCATTTACAAAAGCTTCTGTAAAAACAGGGCTTAAAAACATATTGGCTTTACCTGCTTTTATAACAGCCGGCTGCATGCCATTGCTACGCATAATATCCAGGCCATAACGAAATGCAAAGGCTATCCCTTCCTGGGAAGCTCTTGCAAGATGCGCTGTAGTATGCTTATTGAGATCGATATTTTGCAAATGTGCACCCACTATTTCATTGTTGAGCATGCGCTCCGCACCGTTACCAAAAGGCAAAATAACCAGTCCGTCGCTACCCGGCTGCAAAGTGGCAGCCATTTCATTCAGTTGTGCATAAGAAATATTTCCACTCAGGTTCCTGATCCACCGGTTGAGGATACCGGTACCATTGATACAAAGTAAAACACCTACGCGATTGAGATCTTGCTGATGGTTTACGTGAGCGAAGCTGTTAACCCGGCTTTGGGGATCGTATGTTAACTCATCACTTACACCATATATTACGCCGGATGTGCCCGCTGTAGCCGCAACGTCGCCCGGCTCAAAAACATTTAAGGAAAGTGCATTATTAGGCTGATCACCCGCTTTATAGGTTACAGGTATGCCTTCGGTTAATGACAATTCATCCGCTACCTTTTTCATTAAGCGACCATGATCGGAAAATACGGGCTGGATACAGGGAATGATATCATTACTGAAACCAAATTGCTGCATCAATTCCTGCGATACCGTATTCTCTGAAAAATCCCAGAAAACACCTTCAGAAAGCGCCGAAGGTGTAGTGGTAATGTGTCCGGTAAACCGCTGTGCAATAAAATCACCGGGTAACATGATCTTGTTGATGTTTCCAAAGATCTCCGGCTCCTGCTCTTTTACCCAGGCTAGCTTGGAAGCCGTAAAATTACCTGGCGAATTGAGCAGCCGCTCCAGGCAATACGCCTCCCCCAGCTGATGAAAGGCAGCTTCTCCATAAGGCACAGCCCGGCTATCGCACCAGATAATGCTATCACGAAGTACAACACCTTCCTCATCCAGCAATACTAACCCATGCATCTGGTAAGAGATCCCAATTGCGCCAATTTCCTTCGCATTATAAGCACCTGACTGGTTGACTTTTTTAATCGCTTCTTTTACATCGCTCCACCACTGTTCGGGCGATTGCTCTGCCCAGCCTAGCTTCAGCGCAATAATGTCCCTTTCCGTTTCAGGATATTGTGCAGCCGCTACCGTTTTTTGTGTAGCGCCATCTACCACCGATACTTTAATGGATGAAGTACCTACATCGATGCCTAATAATAGCATGGTTATGCTTTTTAAAAAATAGTCCACAGACAATCGGCTATGAACTATTAACAATGAACTATGAACTAAATTAAATAAACCGGTTAATAATATTTTCCAGGTATTCCTGTTTACCACTTGTAACAGCAGGCTCCCCGGCTTCTATTGCGTACGACCGAAGGTCTTCCAGTGTTAATTGTCCCTGCTCAAATGCCTGGCCTTTACC
>PJTT01000311.1_pt1 | contig 53385 bp, 35 predicted proteins | sample 1512261 | NCBI WGS metagenome assembly PJTT01 (sample SAMN08177685, study PRJNA422409) | Soil metagenome, whole genome shotgun sequencing project. | isolation source: Soil (2) enriched on wood chips | place: USA: Madison | collected 2015-01-15 | reverse complement strand
TTTAACAGAAGAAATCAAAGGGAATGGATCTTTCACAATCTTTTACGTTGTGTTTTGGCATTCAAGCCTTGCCCATATTCAATGGTGAAAATAAAATGAGAATGAAATACCTAATCCTATTAGGTGATTTGGAAATTTGGTAATGGAGAACAATGTAGGATTTCTGATTTGAAGATGTAGGATTTGAGGAGAATACAAATTTGAGAATTTGGAATCGAGAGGGATTTAATATTTTATATTGAAGATTGAATATTGGCAGATGCTCATGATCTAGTACAAGCGTCTTACGGTCTTTTTGTCTTCCCGACTTTCGGACTTTCTTCTGTTGATTAATAAATATACTTTACATAGCGTTATTCTAAGCCCCTCCTTCGGAGGGGTTTGGGGAGGCTTAAAATTTTTGTTTTGAAATTAATAAAATTAGCGCTGATAAGTTTTGTAATGCTGTTTTTGCTGGTAACTGGCATTACTTTTTTTATTCCATCCAACATTCGTATTTCCCGGGCGGTAAATATTAATGCTAACGCTGGCACAATCATTGCGCAAATAAATGATATAAGAAACTGGAAAAACTGGTACCCCGGATTTGATACATTGGCACTGGAAAAACCCATTGAAGAGAATGGAAAAGTAACTTTTGCCGAGGTAAAAGGATCACAGATTTCTTTAGTGCAGGATAGTGTAAATCACCTGATGGCAACGTTAAGTAAAGCCGGATCGCAAAAGACAAATATGGGTTGGCAGGTAATTGAACATGCCGGATCGGATGTAGTGACCGTGCAATGGTACATTGACTTTAAATTAAAATGGTACCCTTGGGAAAAATTTTCCAGTCTATCATTTGAAGCCAGATACGGCTCCATGTTAGAAAGCGGATTAGCCGGATTAAAAAGTTTTTTAGAAACCAAATAATATTTAACCCCCTCAATTGTAATTATCATGAAAGCATTATTTTTTATGGCATTTGCTATGTGTACCATGTTGGTAGCACAAGCACAAAATGAAACCGATAAACCAAAACCTAAAAGTCCGCCGGCTGTAGCCAAAGCTACTATTGCCAGTGGTACAGAAGTGACTATTGATTATAGCCAACCATCTGTAAAAGGACGTGTAATAGGCGAAACCCTTGAACCTAAAAAAGGTGAAGTATGGCGTGCAGGTGCTAACGCAACCACTATTTTTGAAGTAAGCAAAGACGTAACCATTAACGGTAAAAAATTACCCGCCGGCAAATACGGTTTTTTTACCATTGACAATGGCGATAACTGGACCATTATTTTTAATAAAGTGTGGAAAGAGTGGGGTGCGTATAAATACAAAGAAAGCGATGATGCTTTGCGTATAACGGTGCCTGTAAAAAAAGACAATAAACCTTTTACCGAAACACTTACTTATACCATTAATAAAAGTGGTGAAGTAAATTTGTTATGGGGTGGTATAAAAATAGGTTTTGCCGTAAAGTAATTGATTACTAGTTAATTAATATAAGCCGAAACAAGCTGTAATGTTTTAAAGTAAACATTTTAGTTTGTTTCGGCTTTTTTGTTGCATAAGTTGCACCCTTAATGCAGCGGTTGTTAAACAGTGGTTGTCAACCTTACGAATTAATGACAGATGAAAGGCGTTTAATACAGGATTGCCTGAAAGGCAAATTAAGTGCACAAAGGGAGTTGTACGAAAAGTACGCCGGCAGTATGCTGGGGGTATGTTTTCGTTATACCCGGTCGTTACCCGATGCAGAGGATGTATTACAGGAAGCTTTTGTAAAAGTGTTTAATAAACTGAGCCAGTTTAAATTTGAAGGCGAATTAGGCGGTTGGATACGCCGAATTATGGTAACCACCGCATTAAACTATTTAAAAAAGAATAAAAGGTACCAAACCGAAATGTATTTTACCGAGGAGTACATGCACCCGGTAACTAACGATAACCCCGAAATAAATATTGAAGCAAAAGAAATTGCCAATTTAATACGGCAATTACCACAAGGCTACCAGGTAATTTTTAACCTGCATGCCGTGGAGGGGTATTCGCATGTAGAAATTGGACAAATATTAGGTATTAGTGACAGTACTTCCCGTTCGCAATATGCCCGTGCCAGGGCGGTATTAATAAGCTGGATAAAAGCTTTGCAGGAAGAAAGACTGTCTGACAATGAAAAGTTAACTTATGTTGGCAAATGATTTTGAGAAGGAGGTAGAGCAGCGGCTGGCCCAATTACAAATGAGGCCATCCGAGGGCGTATGGCAAAAACTGGAAGCAGGTTTGCAAAAGAAAAAAAGAAGAAGAGCTTTCTTCCTGTTTTTTCTAACAGCCTTGTTATGCACAGGCGGGGGCTTTGTTGCCTGGCAACAACTTAACCCTACACAACCGCAAATGGTTAATGCATCTGATACAAATACAACAAACGATAAAAATAAATTAACTACAAAAGAAGTAGCCGGAGAAGCAGATACTCATACCATTACTGTAATAGATACAACAATTAATTCAACAAATAATGTGGTAGTTGTTCAGCCGGTAGTGCCTGCCACAAACAATAAACTAAATGCGCTTACTAATATAAAAGCTGCCAATAATGTTGATGTAGTTACGTATAATAACAACCCTAAAAACAAAAAAACAATTGTAGTTAATAGTAATAACAACAATAAGATTAATGAGATGATTGATGTAGCTGTTAAACAAGTTAATGTAAATGATGAAGTTGGTACCAATAATAGCATAACAGCAGCAAGTGAAAATAAAGTTGCTGATGTAATAACAAAACATCAGTTAACCGCTGCAAGTAACCTGTCCGATAAAAGTATTGTAAACATTGCCCATAATAATAACACAACCGATATTAAGTTGGATGTAGCAAGCATACCACAGCGTATAGCACCACAGGAAGAAATAATAAAAACAGCAAAGAAAAAGTATCCGTTTTACTGGGGTGTAGAAGTAATGGCAGGTGTATCCGGTGCAGTAGATAAGGCTGAAGGTGTTAATAAAAATTTACAACTGGATGCCCCTTCAAGCAATTATAATGGTAGTGTTAGCCCTATGCTTAACAACAGAACTATTTGGGAAAGCCAGAATACACACCGTGCTTCTACCGCACATTCTTTCGGTTTGGTTGGCTACAAACAATTAACCCGTCGCAATGCTATATCCGTTGGTTTATCGTATCAGTATTTATCTACCATAAGTAAAATTGGCGATAGCAGTACTACGGTATCTAACAGTGCCAATATGCGTACCTATTACTATGGCCGCGAATTAAAAAATCATATTAACAAGTTTCATTTTATAAGTGTACCGGTAACACATCATCTTATTTTAAACAAAAACGAAAACATGCCTTTCAGTTGGGATCTGGGTGCATCGTTTAGTCGTTTAATAAGCACCAATGCATTAGTAGCGTCCTCGTATTTAGGGGGTAGTTTTCACGAGGATGATAAGTCGTTTACTAAAACACATTTTTTTATACATACAGGTTTTACCATTGGCCTTACCAATAATAAAAACAGGGTGTGGCAAATGGGCCCTGTGTTAAATTATGGGGTTAATAAAATAGGCCAGTTAAAAGGCGATGATAAAAACTTTTGGGAAGTGGGTATTAAACTAAGATGTTTATTGCAGTAGTAAAATAAAGGTTGGTTTTTTTATTAAGTCAGCACCAGTACTACTATCATCGCCTGTTGTGTCACTCACTGCATCGTTCCGTTCATTAATCATCATAGGAAAGTCCGAAAGTCAGAAAGACCGAAAGACGATTAGATGCTTGTACCAGATCACGAGCATCTGCCAATATTCAATCTTCAATATAAAATATTAAATCCCTCTCAATTCTCAAATCTGTATTCTCCTCAAATCCTACATCTTCAAATCAGAAATCCGACATTATTCTTCATTTTCAAATTTCCAAATCATCAAATTTTCAAATTAATTCCCTTGTTTTAAAAATTTAATATTGCGCATAATACCTTTGTATTTGCTTCGCTTTAAAGGGGAGTGTTTAAATATTTTTTTAAAACTTTCTTCGCTCATATCTTCCCATTGCCTGGTACTAAGGTTTAACAGTTCGGGTATAGGCGTAAACCCATTTTCGTTGTTGGGTTTGCTAAATCTATTCCAGGGGCAAACATCCTGGCAAGTATCGCAACCAAACATCCAATCGTCAAACTGGCCTTGTAAGTGTTGTGGTATTAATTCATCTTTTAACTCAATAGTAAAATAAGAAATACACTGACTACCATTTACTACTTTGTTGGGTAAAATAGCTTGCGTGGGGCAGGCTTCAATACATTTGGTACAAGTGCCACAAAAATCCTTTGCCATCGGATCATCGGGTATTAAATCAAGATCGGTAATAAGCGTGGCAATGAAAAAAAATGAACCACTTTGTTTGTTAATGATATTGCCGTTTTTACCCACCCAGCCTAAACCGCTTTTTTGTGCCCAGGTACGTTCTAATACAGGTGCTGAGTCAACAAATCCACGACCATTAATAGCCCCAATTTTTTCGTTTAGTATAAATAATAATTGGTTTAACCCACCTCTTATTACGGTATGATAATCTTGGCCAAATGCATATTTGGAAACTTTTGGGGTATCAGTTTGCTGGTTTTGCGAGGGGTAATAATTTTTTAAAAAGGTAATGACAGATTTTGCTCCCGGTACCAGTTTGGTAGGGTCCACACGCATGTCAAAATGGTTTTCCATATAATGCATGCTGCCGTGCATTCCTTTGTGTAACCAGCTTTCCAGCTTACGGGCATCATCATCTAAAAAGCCGGCCTTGGCAATGCCACAATAATCAAAGCCGCAAGTTGTTGCGGCTTGTTTAACCAATTGTGTATTTTTTTCAATGATGCTCAAAAACAAGTTTTAGCAAATTTACTATGCTTTTTGGTTCTTTACACAAATTTGAAAATAGGAAGTTAGAAATGAGGGTTTATTGCATTTAATAGTAGCACCGGCATTATGCTCAATAGAATTATTTAGTTCATTTAAATTGTTATTAGCCTAAAGGAGGGCTTCGCCGTTATCGGACGGCCCCGATTAAAATACGGGGTACTACAAAGTGGTCAATAGAATTGATGCAGCACAAGTGAGTGACACAACAGACGATGATAGTAGCACTACAGTTGGTAAAATAAAAAAAAATTATTAATATTGGACTAATACAAACCACTTAGCCATGACCGTCCGCCACCTCTTGTTAGCAACATGTATGTTATTGTTGTATTCCTTTGTTTTAGCACAGGATAAATCGCCTTACAAATATGGTAAGGTTACTCCCGATGATTTTAAAACCACTGTGTATAGTATTGACTCAAGCGCAAATGCGGTTGTTGTTGCCCATATTGGATCAACACAATTAGTAGGTAATACAAAGGGTGGTTTTTCGTTGGAATATAAAGTGTACAAACGTGTACATATTTTAAACAAAAACGGTTACGATGAAGCTAATGTAAGTATTCATTTGTACACCAACGGCGAAAGCGAAGAGAAACTGGACAAGCTAAAAGCGACTACTTATAATTTGGAAAATGGAAAAGTAGTTACGACGAAACTTGAAAATAAGTCGGGCTTATTTAAAGACAAGCTTACAAAAAATAATATACTGAACAAGTTTACTTTTCCAAACGTGAAAGAAGGTTCCATTGTGGAATATGAATATCATATAACATCAGACTTTTTATTTAACCTGCAACCATGGACTTTTCAGAGTGATGTGCCAGAGTTGTGGAGTGAATACAATGTATCGATGCCGCAATTTTTTTATTATGTAACCTTGGTTCAAGGTTATCAGCCTTTTCATATAAGAGAATCGAAAAACAGCCGCGGCAACTTTACTGTTAGTGATGTAGGTACTACTTTAAGTTCTGAAAGAGTTTCATTTACTACCGGTGTAACAGATTACCGATGGGTGATGAAAGATATTCCTGCGTTAAAAGAAGAGTCCTATACTTCATCGTTAGATAATCATATTGCTAAAATAGAATTTCAGTTGGCAGAAAGGCGAGACCCGTTAACGTACCAACGCATTATGGGCTCGTGGCCGGATGCAACAAAACGATTGTTGGAAGATGAAGATTTTGGTGCCGTTTTAAATAAGGATAATAATTGGTTGAACGAAACAATACAAACCGTTACAACCGCAGCGGACACTAAAACTGAAAAAGCTAAAAAGTTATATGCATTTGTAAGAGACAATTTTGTTTGCACCAACCGTGGAAGTATATACCCTAAACAGTCCATGCGTGATGTGTTGAAAAAGCGTAGTGGAACAGTATCGGAATTAAATATGTTATTGGTATGTTTATTACGTAAGGCGGATATAGATGCTAACCCTGTTTTAATGAGCACCAGAGGAAATGCTACCATGTATGCCATGTATCCATTAATGGATAGAGTAAATTATATTTTGGCACAAACTGTTATAGATGGAAAATCGATTTATTTAGATGCTACAGAGCCGTATGGTTTTGGTAAATTAGATTATACCTGTTACAACGGGCACGCAAGGGTGGTAAACAAAACAGCCGATCCGGTACATTTTACTGCTGATTCTTTGTATGAAAAAAAACTGACCTCCATGTTTTTTATTCATGATAAGGAAAAAGGTTTTCAGGGTACATTGCAACAAAGTCTGGGGCAGTTTGAATCGGCAATTATTCGAAATAAAGTAAAGAGTAAAGGAAAAGATCAGGTGTTTGCCGATATTAAAAAAGAATATACAGGCGAAGTAGATATAACCAAAGAAGTGCTTGATTCATTAAAGGATTATGATATGCCACTGGGTATAAAATATGACATTGGAATAAAAAGCTTTGGTGAAGATATTGTTTACTTTAACCCCATGTTTGCTGAAGGGTATAAGTCCAATCCTTTTAAATCGGCCGAAAGGTTTTACCCCGTAGAAATGCCTTATTGCATGGATGAAACATTTCTGTTGCGAATGGATATACCGGAGGGTTACAAGGTTGATGAATTACCTAGATCAATGATGTTGAAATTAAACGAAAACAATGACGGTGTTTTCGAATACCGTATTGCCGCCTCGGGAGAAGCTATCTCCTTACGTGCAAGGCTAACCATAAAAAGAACTTTTTTTGTACCTGAAGAGTATGAAATGTTACGTGAGTTTTTTAACATGGTAGTTAAAAAACAAAGTGAGCAAATAGTTTTTAAAAAGAAATAACCCTACTGCCTTATGAAACGTTTACCAATACTAGTTGTTATATTTTTATGCAGTACTTTAAATCTGGTAGCTAATAATGGCAATTATGCTGTTAGTAATATACCTGTAGGTTTATTGGTAAATGCCAATGTGGTAGTAAGGCTAGAAAGCATGAACTTTAAGTTGATTAACGATGGCGAAGCAACGTATGAAAGCATATTAGCGGTTACTATTTTAAACGAGAATGGCGATAGGTATTCGGGCTTCTTAGACTATTACGATTCATTCCGCGATATTAAATCGGTTGAAGGAAACTTATATGATGCTACCGGCAAAAAAATAAGAAGTTTAAAAAAGAAAGATATACAGGATTTAAGTGGTGTAAGTGATATTAGCCTGATGGATCATAATCGCATTAAACGCCATAACTTTTACCATAAAGCCTATCCTTATACGGTGGAATATATTGTGGAAGTTAAACAAAACGGTACCATGTTTTACCCTCAATGGAAACCGCAGGATGCTGAATTTGTAGCAGTGCAAAAAAGTGTGTTTAGTATAACTGGCCCAGAGGCATACCAGTTTAGACATAAGGCTTATAATTTTGAAGGTAAGCCTGCTGTAACAACCGAAAAAGGTAAAAGCACTTACACTTGGCAAGTTGAAAATTTGCCTGCATTTGTACGTGAATCATATTCACAACGAATTAATAATTTTGTTCCCGTTGTATTAGTGGGCCCTACTGCTTTTGAAATGGAAAAATACAAAGGCAATATGAGTACCTGGAAAGATTTTGGCTTGTTTGTTTACCAGCTTATATCTAACCGCGATAAATTACCCGATAATGTAAAAGCTAAAGTACAAGAGTTGGTAAAAGGCTTAAATACTACCGAAGAAAAGGTGAATGTATTATACAACTACCTGCAAAAAAATACCCGTTATATAAGCATTCAGTTGGGTATAGGTGGTTGGCAACCTTTTGATGCAAAATATGTGGCCGATAAAAAATATGGCGACTGTAAAGCACTTACCAATTTTATGGCTGCATTGTTAAAAGAAGCCGGTATAAAATCTGATTATGCTTTAATACGTGCAGGTGAGGGTGCTACCAATATGTACGAAGATTTTCCTTCTTCACAATTTAATCATGCTATTTTATGTGTGCCCATGCCTAAAGACTCTATTTGGTTAGAATGTACCAGTCAGGATGTGGCCGCAGGTTATATGGGTAAGTTTACCGGTAGCAGACCTGCTTTATTGGTAAATGAAACCGGAGGCTACTTAGTACGTACACCTGAGTATACAGCCAACGATAACTTACAAATACGGAACATCAGTGCAACATTATTGCCCGATGCTACACTGGAAATAAAAGCCCGAAATAAATATACCGGTTTACAGCAAGACGATATGCATGGTATGATAAGTAATTTATCAAAAGATAAAGTGAAAGAACACCTGCAGGATAATTTTAACCTTACTACTTATGATATAGCTTCATTTGATTACAAGGAGTTGAAACAACGCATACCTGTACTACAGGAAAACCTGGATATAACAGTTTACAATTATGCTACTATAACCGGTAAAAGATTATTTGTTACACCTAATTTATTAACTCGTTCCGGTACACGTTTGCCTGCAAATGATAAACGTAAACAACCCGTTTATTTAACCTATCCCTATATAGATGTGGACTCGGTAACAATAGCCATACCTGCGGGTTACAAAGCGGAATCTGTTCCTAAAGATGTAAACTTGGATACCAAATTTGGCACCTATACCTCCACTATAAAAGTACTGGCCGATAAAATAATTTATTATCGTAAAATACAACAGGCAAGCGGCTTGTTTCCTCCCGATTCTTTTAACGAGTTAAGTGCGTTTTACCAAAACATTTATCAGGCCGATAGAACAAAAATTGTATTAGTAAAAGACGAAACTGAGAAAAAAGCTTTTTAAGGACAAGTTGTTTTAAAAGCTACATCGGTTATCATTTTTATATTCTTAATAATCTGCGCAGCTTCTATTCTTTGTGGTTGTTTTAGCAAACTTATATAGCCGTATTTTTTACACATATCAATGGTAATCGTATTGCCTTCAAAATCATAAAGGCTAATAGCATTGGCATCGTCACCCGCAACGCCGTTTGCCCAACCTGTTAATGTATAGGGCAAACCTTCGGTTAGTTTAGATGCAGTTTTAATAACACCACTGGTTGTATGTATTTTTAGTAATTCATTTACCGATGCTTCGCTCAGTATTTGTTTGCCTTTGTAGTTTCCTTTGTTTAATAATGTACGTACCAAAATAGCTAAGTCTTCGGCGGTGCTATTGGCTCCATCTGCCGGTCGAATGGCCGTGAAATCAGTGGTACTAAAATTTGTTCTACGCATGCCTAATGGCGATAATAAATGTTGTTTAACCAACACTTCAAACTTTCTTTTGCCTACTACTTCTACAACTCTACCGGCAATATTTGGTCCTGCCAATCCATAACTAAAAGCTTCGCCTGCATTATAATCTATTTCTCTCGATGCATAATTATCTGCAAGATCTTCCAGCGTTTTATATTTTTTAATCAGTCTTGCACCGGCCTTTTCTTGTTTAATACCCGTGTAGTGGGATAGGCAATGTCTTATGGTTAAATAATTTTTATTGTAACGTGCAAACTCAGGTAAATACGTAGCCACATTATCATCTAACGATATTTTTCCTTCCTCAACAAATTTCATCACCATCATGGCCGTTAACAACTGACTAACATCGCCAATGGGTAGCACCGTTTTGCTAACATGTACGTCACCCATTTCTTTTTTATAAATCGTAGTATCGGCAGTAGTAATGGCCGTAACAAAATTGTTTCCCAGTTGTTTTTGTTTACCGGTAAGCAATGCGCTCAACTCCGCATCATCAAACTGTTGGGCTTGTAAAACCTGAAATAATAGCAGTGTTATGCCCACTAAACTGAATTTCAGACAGTTAAAAGTAAATTTATATGCCATAGTTGCTTGTTTTCTGTTGTGGATTAGGATTTGATATTACTGAACAGGTAAATGATAATATGCTTGTTGCATTGGTACTAAAATAAGGCTTAAAAACAAATAATTATCACTACTGCATGTTAATTAATATAATGTATGTTAAATATTTTTTGTTAATCGGCTGTAGTACTACTATCATCGTCCCTTGCGTCGCACTCTTGTGCTGCAACAAGTCTATTGGGCATTTTGCGGTAAACCCGCATTATATCGGATAGACTGTAAAGCGAGATAAATTATTAATTACTCAAGCTGAAATATTAAATACAAATCAGGCATTATAAATGCTGTAAAACTTATAACACCGTAATAAAAAAACTAAAAATATGAACTTAGGAAATTTTACCATCAAAGCAGCCGAAGCGTTTCAACAAGCGCAACAAATTGCTTTTAATGCACAAGCTCCTAATATAGAGACAGAGCATATATTAAAAGCATTATTGGAGCAGCAAGATTCTCCAATTGATTACTTATTAAAAAAGAACAACGTAACCCTTAATTTACTGGATAGTAAGTTGGATGCTAGTATTGAAAAGCTACCTAAAACAAGTGGCGATGCCGCACAGCAAATTAGTCGTGATGCCAATACCGTTGTATTACGTGCAGGCGCAGTACTTAAGCAGTTTAACGATGAGTTTATAACACCTGAACATATCTTATTGGCAATGGTTCAAGGTAACGACAATGCCGCTAAATTATTAAAAGAAGCAGGTCTTACCGAGTCTGGTTTGGTTACCGCCATTAAAGATTTACGTAAAGGCGAAACAGTAACCTCGCAAACACAAACGCAGGAGTTTAATGCGTTAAATAAATACGCAAAAAATCTTAATGAATTAGCTCGTCAAGGTAAACTTGATCCTGTTATTGGCCGTGACGAAGAAATACGTCGTACGTTACACATATTATCACGCCGTACAAAAAACAATCCTATACTGGTTGGTGAACCCGGTGTTGGTAAAACAGCTATTGCCGAAGGTATTGCCCATCGTATTGTAAACGGTGACGTACCGGAAAATTTAAAGTCAAAAATTATTTATGCATTGGACATGGGCTTATTAATTGCCGGTGCCAAATACAAAGGTGAGTTTGAGGAAAGATTAAAAGCTGTTGTAAAAGAAGTAAGTGGTAGCGATGGCGAAATAATTTTATTTATTGACGAGATACATACTTTAGTTGGTGCAGGTGGTGGCGAAGGTGCTATGGATGCAGCTAACATTTTAAAGCCGGCCTTGGCTCGTGGCGAATTGAGGGCAGTTGGTGCAACTACTTTAAATGAGTACCAAAAGTTTTTTGAAAAAGACAAAGCATTGGAACGCCGTTTTCAACGGGTAGTTATTGATGAGCCATCAGTAGAAGATGCTATTTCAATATTACGTGGTTTAAAAGATCGTTACGAAACGCATCACCATGTACGTATTAAAGATGAAGCTATTATTGCTGCGGTAGAATTATCTGATCGTTATATTACCGACAGGTTTTTACCCGATAAAGCCATTGACCTGATTGACGAAAGTGCTGCTAAACTTCGTTTAGAAATGAACAGCATGCCGGAAGAGTTAGATACACTTGAAAGACAAATACGTCAATTAGAAATTGAAAGAGAAGCTATCAAACGTGAGAATGATGAAGGCAAGTTGAAGCAATTGAATACGGATATTGCTAACCTTTCTGTACAACGTGATACATTTAAAGCAAAGTGGGCCGAGGAGAAAGAGATTGTAGATAAAATTCAAAATGCTAAAGCCGGTATTGAGCAATTAAAACTGGAAGCAGAAAAAGCAGAAAGAGAAGGTGATTATGGCAAAGTCGCAGAAATACGTTATGGTAAAATAAAAGAACAAGAGGAGTTAATTACCAGTGAAACAAAAAGCCTTGCAGATATAAGTGAGAAGCGTTTGTTAAAAGAAGAAGTTGATGCCGAAGACATTGCCGAAAGCATAGCTAAAGCAACTGGTATTCCCGTAACAAAAATGTTACAAAGCGATAAGGAAAAGCTATTGAATTTAGAAGAGCACTTGCATGAGCGTGTAGTAGGGCAGGATGAAGCCATTACAGCTTTAGCAGATGCCATCAGGCGAAGCCGTGCAGGCTTGCACGATCCACGTAAACCGATTGGCTCGTTTATATTTTTAGGTACTACCGGTGTTGGTAAAACCGAGTTGGCAAAGGCCTTAGCAGCGTATTTGTTTAACGACGAAAGTATGATGACCCGTATTGACATGAGTGAATACCAGGAGAAACATACGGTAAGCCGTTTAGTAGGTGCACCTCCGGGTTATGTGGGTTATGATGAAGGCGGACAATTAACTGAAGCGGTAAGACGTAAACCATATAGTGTAGTGCTATTAGATGAAATTGAAAAAGCACACCCTGATGTATGGAACGTATTACTACAGGTGTTAGATGATGGTCGTTTGACAGATAATAAAGGCCGTGTAGTAAACTTTAAAAATACTATCATTATTATGACAAGTAATATTGGTAGCCATTTAATATCGGATGCTTTTGAAGGTGTAAGCGATAATCATTTAGAGGATGCTGCTGAAAAGGCAAAGACTGATGTAATGAACTTATTGCGCCAGACAATAAGACCAGAGTTTTTAAACAGGGTTGATGATATTATTATGTTTCAACCTTTGCGTAAAAAAGAAATTGAGTCTATTGTTAGAATACAGTTGAGGCAGTTAGCTGACTTGGTTGCTAAGAATGGTATGCAATTGGAATTTAGTGACTATGCGTTGGAGTTTTTAGCCGACCAGGGCTTTGATCCGCAATTTGGAGCGAGACCTTTAAAAAGACTTATACAAAAAGAAATAGTAAACGGATTAAGTAAAAAAATACTTGCCGGTGATATTCAACGTGACCATCCGGTATTGATTGATGTGTTTGATAATACAGTTGTATTTAGAAACGAAACATCATCTGAGAAAGTATAATCGAATGAGTGATAGGGAGGTAAGCGGACTTAAAATTATTTTAAGTCCGCTTTTTTATTTGCTAAACGACCTACGCATAACACGATGCTGATAAGCGAACAGAACGATGCAGGGTGCGACGCAACAACAGTTGAATAGAATTACTGTAGTTGATAACATAAAAAATAAAAAAAATTAAACTGTTTGGTTATTGTCAGGGTGAGGCACAAATAAAAGAGTGATTATGTTCTTTAAAATGACAAGAAGTTTGTCAGGCTGAGCTTGACGAAGCCCGATGAGATTTTATTTTATGTTGCGTAGCCCTTTGTCAAGCTCAGGGTGACAAAGACGCTGCTATTTTATTTAAATGATAACATGAATTAATCTTCAAAACGTTTCATCGCTTTTTCTGCACGGGTAATAGCAATTTGTTTTTTATAATTAAACCATTTGTCCTTACGCCAAATACGCATCAGGTTATCAAACCGACGGGTGAACAATAAATTGCGGGCACCTTGCAAGCGTTGTATGTATGAGCTTGACAATGCACGGTGACTAACAGAATAACCATGCGTTTCGTACTGAATGTAATGCCAGAAATGGGCAGGCATAAACAAGGTGTCGCCAAAATGTAAAGTACATTCCCAGCCTTGCAGGTATTTTAATGCGGGAAATTTTTCATAGTCCGGATTTTTTAAATCGGCAATGCCATGAAAATTATAAGGCAGTTTGTATAATAAATCTGATTGCTCAGGTGGAAACAACCATACTTTTTTTGCTCCTTCAAATTGTGATAAAAATACATTGCTTATATCAATATCAAAATGATAACGGGTGCTGGAACCTTGGCCACCAAAAAACATAAAGGGGAGTGATGATAAAATATTATTGGTAACCCTGTTTATAACCAGTTGTTTTTTAAACTCCGGTTTTTCGGTTAGCAGGTTAAACAAAAACAAACGGGCTTCTGTGGGGCCGGCCTGTACATAATCAAGATATTCGGAAAACTTCATTTTTGTAGCGGCCTCACTTACTACTTTATCCGGGTGTGCATTTTCGTGGCCATGTACCGATACAATTAAATCGCCGGCATGTTGTTTAAAATAATCGTAGTTCCATAAATCCAGTGCCGGACTGTCCTTTAAAAAATCTTTTATAATAACGGGTGTTCCTGTTTTAACGTACTGCTCGGTGAAGTCTTTTTTGCTAAAGCCGGATATACTGTCAATTGGGAGTAGCTGCATATCATAATATTTTAATAGTCTACTAAATTAGTAGAGTAAAGTTAATGAAAATGGTATTACAAAAAATATTTTTAAAATGCATTAACAATTGAGGAACAAATGGCACTTAAAAAGACTATCATTCGTTTGTGCTATTATGTTTATAACCCTCATTATAGCAGTATTTTAGCTGCTTGTTTAAACCTTTTAACATATATGCAGTCTATGTGAAAGTATTTTCAATAAACAGCTTCTAATATTCAAAATTTACATTTTGTCAGCCACCAAACTATTTTTGCTACCACTTTTGCTTTTATCGGTTAATTTATTTGCCCAAAAAAAGGTAAATATTACCGGTGTTGTTATCGATTCTGCCGGAACCTACCTGGCCGGTGCAACTATTAAAGCATCCAACGAAAAGGATAGCGTTTTTGCTTTTACTGATAAGAACGGAAAACTTGAATTAAGTATAACGCCGGTTTTTCCTATTGATATTACGATTAACCTGATGGGTTATATTCCGTACACAAAAAAAATTACATCCATAACTATTGGTGATGATGGCATTAAACTGGATTCCATTTTAATGGAAACCGATGTGGCATTATTGCCGGGAGTGGAAGTAACATCTGTAACCCCTATAGTAGTAAAAGAAGATACGATTGAGTACAATGCAAAAGCCTATAAAGTAGAAGAGGGTGCACCGGTTGAAGATGCGATTAAAAAAATGCCGGGCTTGGAAGTGGGCAAAGACGGCGCTATTACGGCGCAAGGAAAAGCAGTATCACGGGTGCGGGTAAATGGTAAAGATTTTTTTGGCGGTGATATACAAACAGCTACAAAAAATTTACCGGCCGATATAATTGAAAACATACAAATTATTGATGACTATGGTGATGAAGCCAACCTGACCGGTATTAAAACCGGTGAGCCGGAAAAAATTATCAACATTAATATTCAAAAAAATAAGAATCGTGGTGTATTTGGTAATGCCAGTGTGTCGGCAGGGGATAAAGGCCGTTTTGGTAGTGGTATTTCGGCCAATTTGTTTAGAGATGAAACGCAGATAAACTTTTTAGGTTCTATAAATAACACCAATGCCGACTTGTTTAATTTTAATGGTGGTGGCCGTGGTGGTGGTGCCCGTGGTAGTAATTTTGGTAGCGAAAGCCGTGGCGGTGGTGGCGGCAATGGTATTACGTTATCACAATCGGCGGGTTTAAATTTTAGAACAAAGATTGGTCAAAAGTTATCAGTGAATGGTAGTTACAGTTTTTCGGCCAGACATATGAATATGGAAAGCGAAACCTTTCGGCAGGAAATAAACCCTGATGGAAATTCAAATACGCTTAGTAAAAACAATAGTCATAACTCAAGTTACAATCATCGCATTACTGCCGATATTGAATACAGGATGGACTCGATGAATTATTTTAAATTCACACCGTATCTGTCTATATCTAATTCCTCGTCGGAAAGTGATGGTATGTCGGAAATTAGACGCCAGGTAAACAAACCCCAATGGCGATATTATACCACAGATAATGTATTTAATTCTTCCGGTAATTCTTCTTCACCTAATGGTGGCGGTAATTTAATGTATCATCACAGTTTTCGTAAAAAGGGTAGAAGCCTGAATATTTCAACAAGTTTAAATATTTCTTATAGCGAACAATCACGCCAAAGCTATGGCGATTATTATAACGTGACTTTTGATTCTTTGGAAAATATTGTGAACATGCTTGATACCATTCAGCAACAAAGTTCCTACACCGAAAATAAAAACACAGCAAGCAATATAGGTTTTTCGTTTAACGAACCGTTGAATAAAAGAAAAACAACTTTTTTAGAACTTAGTTATCGCTGGAGTAATTCAAATACCGAAAATATTCGTGAAGTAGATGATATTAATCCGCTTACAAACGAAGCCACACCTAATGCCGACCAGACCAATTACTTTAACTACCAGTTTGTAACACATAGGGCCGGTATTAATTTTAAAGGCAGAGAAACAAAATATAATTATACAGTTGGGTTGGTTGTTCAACCAAGTATATTAACGGGTCAATCGGTAGGTAAAGAAATAGAAACAAGTTACAAAAACCTTAACTGGATACCTACAGCAAGGTTTGTGTACAATTTTGCCCGTAGTCATAGTTTAACAGCAACCTACGATGGTGCCAGCCGTGAACCGGGCTTTAACCAATTACAACCTGTGTACGATAGCTCCAACCTGAACAATGTATCGGTTGGTAATCCAAATTTACAGGCCGAGTTTACATCAAGGTTTGGTTTAAGTTATAACAAGTTTGATGCTAAAGCCGGCACTTCATTATTTGCCAATTTAAACTTTGATCAAACACAGGATAAAATTGTTACCAGCAGGGTTAATAATAAAGAAGGTACAGGCCGTACAACTTCTTACCTAAATACAAACGGTTTTTATAATTTAGGTGGTAATGCAGCTTATACCAAACCATTTAATAATAAAAAATATTCCGTAACTGTTGGTGCCAATGCTAACTACAGTAATAATATAACTTTTGTAAATAACCTGCGTAATAACGGTAATACCTGGCGTGTATCGCCACGTACCAGCTTCCGGTTAGATTTGCCGGGTATTATTGATTTATCTGCCAATGCAAACTACTCTTTCCAGCAAATTATTACCCGTTACGATACAGGTGGCAAGCGTGTTAGCGATAACCAAACTTTACAGTTGGGTTTAGGCGGTAAAAACTTTATTAAAAAGCAATGGATATTTGGTTACGATGTTGCTAAAATGATGAACTTCGGCTTACAAGGAAACGTCAATGCCAATCCGTTGATTATAAATTTATCAGCCGAGTATCGTTTCTTAAAAAGGCAAATGGCCGCAGTGCGTTTTCAGGCTTTTGATTTGTTAAACGAAAATACGGATGTGCGTCGTACCATTAACGGCGATATTACCACCGATAGCCGAACCAATCGTTTAGCTCGTTACTTTTTGCTAACATTTAATTATCGCTTACAAAAATTTACGGGTAGTGGCCGTGGTAATTCAAATAACCAAGGCCGGAGAGGCGAAGGTATGCAGCAGGGTGGTGGAGGTAACCGTGGTGGTGGTACAGGCGGAGGTCGTGGTGGCGGCAGACCTTAGTTAGTAATACATTATTTGTTTGTCATCGTCCCCGCCCTGATTAGGCTTTGGTTGCGTCGCACTCTTGTACACCTGTAACTTTACTCAACTATGTGCAAGCCTCTGTGTTTCTCTTGTTAAATTGCTGTGGTTTTTATTTAACCATAAGTGTCTGTAAAATTCAAAACTGTTTTCTTAATCCCGAAGGGATGGTATTATTATAGCAAAAATCGTAAATGTAGCAGAACCCCGAAGGGGTGATATTATTTGTATAATGTCATCCCTTCGGGATTTTGTTTGTTACTTGTTTTTCTTCCAAGCCGAGTCTCCGGCACGGGACTCGGCGTGAATAAGTGGATAATAATTATAAAAAACAAGAGCCTGCACAATGCCCAATAGAATTACAGAAAGCACAAGAGTGCGACGCAACAGACGATGATAGTAGTAATGCAGTTGGTAACATAAAAAAACTCCTGATGCAATCAAAGTGCTTCAGGAGTAAATACAATTATTCATTACTAATTTTTAATTAACATCACGGAACAATCATCGTCTTTGTATCAATACCATGTACGCTAAAATAACCCAATGCACCGCCTTTAATATTGGTTACTGGGTTGGATGGTGTGGCTTGTGCACTGCCACCGGTAGCGCTGCGATCAAGGCTAAACCAGTATTTATAAATTTCGGGTGTTATGCTTAACATCTCCACTTTTACATGATCGCCGCTTACCAATTTGGGATCGTCTTCATCTTCTTCATCGCTAAAATAAAACAATCTGGATTCTGTATGTCGGCCATCGCTGTAATCATCGTTACGAACAAGGTTGCCACTTATTTTTGCACCATTAAAATATTGTATGTAACGATAGTTATTACCAAGGCCCGGCGGATCAGGATGATAAGCCGTAACCATTTTAGTGGTTTGTCCAAATATGGTTTCGTCATTGGTATTAATGCTATCCATTAAAACTATTTGCGGCATTTTACAAGTAGCCGTAAATGAGGAAGTATTAATATTTACTTTTAGTTCATAATTTCTGCCGGTAGTGGCCACAAATGCAGGAGCAGTGTATTGCCCTTTGGTTGCCGTTTCGGTTAAGGGAACAACAGTTGTGCCGTTTTCTGTAATGGTAATAGTGGCACCGCTTATACCTTCAAAAGTATTGTCTTCATCAAAATCTTTTGTTTGGCTTAACAGCACTATACAGCCGCCTGTTTTATCAGTCAGGTTAGCTTCTATAACATATTTGCGTTCTGCATTATTCAGGTTAAGATCAATAACTTTTTCGCAGGACGTTATAGTTACAAGGCCAAGTAATACCGCTACATAACTTAACCACTTTTTTGTTGTTGTAATATATGTTTTTGCAGGCATGGTATTAAAATTTGAAGTTGTAAGAAATGGAAGGAATAAACTTAAACAATGCATATTGCACGGCTTCGGTTTTTGTAGGATCGTTTTCGTTATCGCGGAAATTAATGGTGTATGCATTTTCTCTTCCGTATGCATTAAACAAGCTAAAGCTTAATTCCGATAGTCTGTTTTTCTTGGCTTTTAAAGTCCAGGTAGCACCAATATCTAAACGGTGATAGTCGGGCATACGATAACCATTACGTTCGGTATAATAAAAAATAGTTTCATCGTTTATACGGTATTTACCGGCAGGAAAAGTAACCGCATCGCCGGTATAATAAACCCATGTTGCAGATACTACCCATTTTTTACTTAACTGGTACGAGCCAACCAATGCTACATCATGTGTTCTATCCTGGCGGGCATTGTACCATTCATTATTATTAATGCCGTTAATCTTTTTTTCTGTTTTTGATAGGGTATAGCTAAGCCAACCCGTAAACTTACCGCTTGTTTTTTTCAGTAACCACTCCAAACCATAAGCACGGCCTTTACCAAATAATAACTGCGATTCAATGGCATCGCTGTTACTAAATACATCGGCACCATCACGGTAATCAATCTGGTTTTTCATGTCTTTGTAATAAGCTTCAACCGTTAACTCCAGTTGGCCTTTTACTAAATCGCGGTAATAGCCAAATGAAACCTGATCAGATATTTCGGGTTTAATAATATTGGTACTGGCTATCCATTTATCAGTAGGGTTGGATGATGTAGAGTTAGATATAAGATGCAAGCTTTGCGTATTACGTACATACGATGCTTTAAGTGATGTACGTGGGTTGACAAGATAACTGAACGCCACACGTGGCTCGGGGTTGTAATAGGTTTTTACAAACTCGCCTTTTTTATAGCTTAATGTATCGGTTACATTTCCATCAGCGTCTATATTAAAAAAATCGCCTTTACCTAAAATACTAAAGGCCGACATACGCAAGCCGTAAGTTACATTTAGTTTTGGCGTTATTTTCCAGGTATCGGTTATGTACAAAGCATTTTCCCAGGAGTGACGATTTTGTAAAGCCGATGAGTTAATACCGGAGTTTACATCGGCAGTAACTTTGCCGGGTAGTATATTATGGTAAATGGAGTTAAGCCCAATGCGTACATTGTTTTTATTACCGGCAAACCATTGAAACTCATGTTTAATATTCCAATCTTGTATTTTAGAAAATATATCAAACTTATTGGCGCCGCTTCTTATATTAATGTTGTAGTTGTAATTGCTGTAAATAAGTGAGGTGTTAGAAAAAAGTTTGCTATTGTAAATATGATTCCATCTTAAGGTGGCAGTAGTATTGCCCCAGTCTAAACCAAAAGTTTCGCCTACGCCTAATACATCTTTACCAAAATAACCCGATAAATAAATTTTATCTTTTTCGCCTAACTGGTAATTTAATTTTGCATTAAAGTCGTAAAAGTAAAGTTTGTTATTGCTAATGTTGGTATCGCTGGCTAGTTTTAAAAACATATCCGCATAGGTTCTGCGGCCTGTTAATAAAAACGACGATTTATCTTTTTGCAAAGGCCCTTCAACATTTAGTTTAGCCGATATTAAACCCAAGCCGCCACTTACATTAAAATCCTGGTTATTACCATCGTTCATTTTTATATCTAATACCGATGATAACCTGCCACCGTACTGTGCCGGCATAGCACCCTTGTACACTGTCATGTCTTTTATGGCATCGGAGTTAAAGGTGGAAAAGAAACCCAATAAATGCGATGCATTATAAACAGGGGCCTCATCCAGTAAAATTAAATTTTGATCGGCAGCACCACCACGTACAAAAAAACCACTGTTACCATCACCCGCCGATTTTATACCCGGTAATAATTGCACTGTTTTTAAAATGTCACGTTCGCCAAATAAAACCGGAATGTTTTTTATTTCTTTGGTCGACAGACGTTCAACACCCATTTGTGCATTGGTAAGGCTGCGGCCACGGCTGGTAGCGGTTACTACCACATCTTCCAGGTCTTTCACTTCATCGCCAAGGCTAATGTTTAGTTTAATGTCTTTATCAACCAGTATTTCTTTTTGCTCCGATTGTAAACCAACGGCCGAAAAACTAATTACATATTTGCCTTGCGGCAGGGTAAGGGAATAAAAACCGTACTCGTTACTATTGGTGCCAAACTGCCCGGTGCTAATGGATGCTCCGATTAAAGTTTCGCCTTTTGCTTTGGAAATAATGGTACCACTAATGGTAAATTTTTGCTGGGCTTGTACGTAGTAGCTAATACATAACAATAGCAACAATGCAGATATTTTACGCATGATTTTGATGTAATAAGGCGTGAAGGTAACAGGCATAGAGGTAAGTTGTTTCCTTTAATTGTTAAATTTAAAATAACCCCGTTATAAGTTTAAAGCAAAACTTGCGCCAACGGTTACAATGCTACAGGAATGGTTGTTACAGAAGTAAGTCCGAGAGTCCGTAGGCTTGGGAGATCGAAAGTTAGAAGTGAATAGTCAATGAATTCACAACTCACTATTGACTATTAACCGGCTTATGCCAAATGTTGAATAGAATTACAACAGTACCGCCGATGAATCGGGGTACACCTTGCACTACTTGTTCCGCTTTGCGGAAATGCTGAGTAAAGTTACCCACGACAAATGTCGGGGCTTACGCAGGTTTCTCCCATTAAAATACGGAGTACTACATATTGCCCAATAGAATTACTGCAGCACAAGAGTGCGACGCAAGGAACGATGCTCAGGGAACTAAAGCCGGTAACATAAAAATAATCTTACTGTGCAAACTGGTATTGAAAATCAATACGACCGGTTTGATCTTTGTTTTTATCAAACAAAACTTCTTTTGTTTTTAAGCCTGCGTCGTTAAAAATATAACGCCAGATAATATAGTCTTTACTCACGCTGCTAATTACCTGCGTTTTTTGAATAACACGATTTTGGTCGTCGTATTCAAACATTAATTCCGGCATCAGCATTTTTAAACGGGTATTGTAACGTACTATATCGGTAAGTCGGTTTTTATTGTCGTAATAATAATAAATAGGCTGACCAAAAGGATGGTTTAAACGGTACTGCTGTTCTTCGCCTATATTACCTTTTTCGTCACGGGCAAAGCGGTATTCGGTGGTATCGGATTGGTTAATGATGCGCAACATTTTTTGCGGCAATCCGTCGTTAGCATAACTCCATACAAATTGTTCTGTTTGGTTGGTATTTAAACCGGGTTCAACAATATGTTTGGTAATATTGGTTAACTGGCCTTTATTGTTGTAGGTATATTTTATGTTGTTAATAATACCGCCGGAGGTATCGGCCAGGTCAATTAAACGAAACTGATCATCGAAACGGCTGTAAACAGTGGCTTTGGTAAGACGGTCACGTGTGGTTTGCCTGATGATGCGGTTGGTATAATTAATCTCTTGCCAGTCGTTTAAATCGGTATTTTTTTGGCCGCGGTTATTGTATTCGGTGGCGGTAATATTGGTTACTTTATTATTAAATAAAGCGGATGAATAAACATTGTTTTCGCCGGTTGTAACAATATCACGGTAATAATATTGAGAAAAAATAGTTTGTTGTGTAATAACTAGCGCCAACAAAAACAAATACTTCATGTACGGGAATTTATTTTGCAAAAATAGCTCATTTATTTACTAAACGTAAAAAGAGCTTTAGTCGTGTATATTTGTGGCATTATTTTTTAGGTATTGGCTAAGCAGAGGGGTATGTGTGTATGGTAGCCTTGTTTTATGGCGTACTCAGCTTTTAATTTTTATTATTTATGAACTCAATCAGTAAAAACGGGTTACAACGGTTGCTAACTATTATGGATGAATTGCGGGAAAAATGCCCCTGGGATCAAAAGCAAACGGAGCAAACCTTGCGTACACTTACCATAGAGGAAACTTACGAGCTGGCTGATGCTATTACCAATAATGATTGGGATGGAATAAAGGAGGAGTTGGGTGATGTGTTATTGCATATTGTGTTTTATGCAAAAATTGCCAGTGAGCAGCAAAAGTTTACTATTGATGAGGTGATTGACGGTGTTTGTGAAAAACTAATAAGACGGCATCCGCATATTTATGGTGATGTAACGGTGAATGACGAGGAGGATGTAAAAAGAAATTGGGAATTAATAAAGCTGGCCGAAGGTAAAAAATCGGTATTGGGTGGTGTGCCTAACAGCTTACCGGCTACGGTTAAAGCCATTAGGTTACAGGAAAAAGCCAGAAAAGTTGGCTTTGAATGGGAGGAAAAAGAACAGGTGTGGGATAAGGTAGAAGAGGAGATTGGCGAGCTAAAAGAGGCTATTGCCGCCAATGATCAGGCCGCTACAGAAGCTGAATTTGGAGATTTAATGTTCTCTTTAATTAATTATGCACGGTTTTTGCGTGTTGATGCAGAATCGGCACTTGAACTAACCAATAGAAAGTTTATTAAGAGGTTTACACAAATGGAAGAGCTGGCAACTGCAAATGGCAAGGTTTTAGGTGATATGAGTTTAACGGAGATGGACGAGTTATGGAATATAATTAAAAAACAAAAAAGCTAGTGGCTAAGCTAAATAAAACCTTATTTTCAAAATTCGCATTGGCGTTTACAGCGCTATTGCTTTTTGCCGCTTCCTTTATTACCGAAAAAATTTATTTCAGTAAGCCCGCCATCATAGGCGACATAGCGCAGGCTGAACTATACCTGGCAAGAGAAGCCCGGCATTTTGATGCTTTTTTAGAAGATACATCACTGTTACGTAAACTAGCAGTACATACCAATGACCTGCATGACATTAACGAAACGAAATATGAAAACCTAAGCCTCTTTTTATATAAAGAGGGAACTTACGAACCCAATATTTTATTTTGGAGCACACAAAAAATATTACCGCCGCAAGAAGTACTAGAAGAAAAAGATGGAGAATACTTTTATCATCTTACAAATGGTGATTATTATGTAATACGCAAACAGGTGCCATCATTGCCCGGAGTAACGGCATACGGAATGGTTCTGGTTAGGTCTTCTTTTTTTATACAAACCGATTATCTCCCAAGAGAGTTTGCCTACAACGCATCAGCAGAAAATAGAATAGAGATTGCGAATAAGGTTACGGAATACCCTGTTAAAACACGAGAAGGCAAGGAGTTGTTTTATCTGGAGAAAAAAGCGGCAGATAATATTTTAAAAAGTAACTGGATTACGGTAATACTTCGTGTAGCCGGGTTGTTTTTGTTATTGCTGGCCATGCAAACCACAGCCGATAGATTGGTGCGAACAAAATCTGTTTGGGCCGGTATTGGTGTAATAGCCGCTACGCTAATTGGCTTGCGTGTTATAAGTTACTTCTATCCTTATTTCTTTAACCTGCGGCAATACGAATTGTTTGATCCGGCAATATATGGTTCAAACTTTATTCAACGTTCGTTGGGTGATTTGCTGATTAACTCAGCAATTTTTTCCTGGATTATTATTTTTAGTTGGTTTAAGCTACAAAATGTACAAATAGATTTTAAAGGCTGGAAAAGAACTAGTCTATGTGCATTAGGGACAGTCTGTTTGGTGTTATTAGTGGGGTCTACTTTTTATGTTGCCACTACTATTCGCAGTATTGTTGCCGATTCCAAAATATCATTTGATGTAACTGATTTTTTTAGTCTTACTATTTATACCGGTTTTGGTTTTATAGTACTGGCTACACTTTCTTTATCATACTACTATTTTACGCAGTTGTTATTCAGGGTAATGAATGTAGTATTTAAAGGACGTCTTTTCTTAATTTACCTGGCTATTGGTTTTTTCGGGTTAGTTTACTTAACCTTTAACCCAAGTAATAAACAGGTACTGTTTTACTTGCCGGTTCTGTTATGGTTAATTGGTTACACTTGGTTGGTAAGCAGGGATGGTTTAATACTTTATCGTTTACGTTTTAATATTGCCGGTATATTATTTTGGATTTTTGTTTTCTGTACGTCCATATCAGCCATTATGCTGCACGAAAATAAAAATGCAGAATGGGCTCGCAGAAAGTTTTATATTTTAAAAATAGCCGAGCAGTATGATCCTTCCAGCGAAAACTTGATGAGCATTGCGATTGCTTATCTGGACAATGATTTTTTAAGTGATAATTTTCATAGGTTTTACGATTCGTTAGATAACCATGAGTTCAGGGATAGCATTGTTAACATGAACTACTCCGGTTACCGGGATAAATTTACTACCAACCTTTTTGTTTTCGATTCGCTGGATAAGCCGGTAAACAATACCGAGGGCAATACCTATAACGATCTTAATACCATTATAAAAGTACAGTCAAAGCCAACAGGTATAACTGATTTATTTTATTACGAAACCTCGTTTGACAAGTATGCTTACATTACCGAAAGGGTAGTAAAAGATTCAGTAGGTAATAAAATGGGTTCTTTCTTTTTTGTTTCCCTACCCAAGCAATATAGTAGCGATGCGTTGTTTCCGGAACTGTTCAGACAGTTTAAGAAAAACGATCCCGAGAGCTCACCCATTTATTCTTATGCCGTTTATAATGCAGGCCGGTTAATGACGTCAACCGGTAAGTATCCTTTTCCTACATGGCTTTCGCAGGATCAGGTTCCTAAAGACCAGTATGTAACCAGGCCCAAAGAAGATTATGATGAACTGTGGTACCGTGCCAGTAACGAAAAGGTGGCAGTAATGGTGCGTAAGCGTGATACATTAATTGAGTCTATCAGTTTATTCTCCTATTTATTTTGTGCATTTCTTTTGCTGGTAGGTGTTGTAAGGTTACTCTCCTTCGTGTTTAAAAATGGGCATAGAGTAAAAGAGTTTAGGTCTGTGTTTTATGTAAGCATCAGAAACCAGGTACACAATACATTTATTTTCGTAAGTCTGTTTTCGTTTTTGGTTATTGGTGTGGCTACCATTTCTTTTTTCATTAACCGGTACGAAAAAAATAATAGCGATAAGTTAAGCCGCACCATGAATATTATGCTTAAGCAAATGCAGCAAGAAATTGGTGTAGGCTTAAACTTAATACCTGGTACAGAAACTGGCGAAACAGAAAAAGACTCAACCGGCAATAGCGAAAGCAGGGTACAAAAAATTCTGGAAGAAGTATCCGATATACATGGTGTAGATGTAAATATTTACGACTTGAGTGGCGATTTAAAAGTGTCATCACAAAAAGAAGTGTACACGCAAGGTGTATTAAGTAATAAGATAGATCCTGTTGCTTTTTACAATTTAAGCAAGTTGCGTTATGTACAACATGTACAAAAAGAAACTATCGGTCGTCTTTCATATTTAAGTGTGTATGCGCCGGTACGTGACCACAATGGAATTGTATATGCGTACTTAGGTATTCCCTATTTTACTTCAGAGCAGGAGTTGAAACAAGAAATTTCCAATTTCCTTATCACCATCATCATCTTAAACGCATTTATATTTTTAATTGCCGGTGTCATTGCGTTAATCATCACCAATCGTATTACGCAGTCGTTTACACTTATCAGTTTAAAAATGCGTGAGGTAAACCTTAGCAAGAGCAACGAAAAAATTGATTGGCCACGTAACGATGAAATAGGGCAGTTGGTAGATGAGTACAATACCATGGTAAGTAAGTTAGATGCCAGTGCGTCATCACTCGCAAAATCTGAAAGGGAAGGGGCTTGGCGTGAAATGGCCAGGCAGGTGGCGCATGAAATAAAAAATCCGCTTACCCCCATGAAGCTTAGTTTGCAATATTTGCAAAAAGCTATCAATAGTAATCACCCCGATGTTACTAAGCTGTCTCAAAATGTAGCCAACACATTGGTAGAACAAATTGATCACTTATCAAAAATTGCTTCCGACTTTTCGCAGTTTGCCAATATTGGTAATGTAAAAGTTGAAGTTTTTGATCTGCATGATAAAATAAGAAAACAAATAGACTTGCATAGTGCAAATAGCGCCATCACAATAAAATGGCAACCTATTCCTCATCCTATTTATGTTTCGGCAGATAGAACGCAGATGAACAGGTTGTTTACAAACTTAATCATTAACGCTATTGATGCGCTGGAGGAAAAAGAGAATGCGACTATTACAATTACCGAAAGCATTAGTAGCGATACTGTATTGGTAAGTATTGCCGATAATGGCGTTGGTATTCCAAAAGATTTTCAGGCAAATATTTTTACACCAAACTTTACTACCAAAACATCCGGCACCGGTTTGGGCTTAGCCATGTGTAAAGGTATTGTGGAGCAAGCCCGTGGTCATATTTGGTTTACCACTTTTGAAAATGTAGGAACAACATTTTTTGTACAGCTTCCAATTGTAAAACCTGAAGAATAATTTTTTAGTTGGGGCCGTCAGCTTGCAGTACTACTATCAACAGCAGTTGCGGCTATCCATTACAAGTCCGGCACAAGTAAGGTATAGGGCATAGGCTTTAACATAAAAGTTATTATTTATTACAAGGCTTCTTTCATTGGCCCTATACCTTACGCCACCCACATTGCCTCACTGGGCTTTCCATTGCTATCCGCCGGCCTTTCAACAGTAGAATATACCATCAGCAATATTGCCGGCTGTTATGTCTATTTTATATTATCGGCTCTTCAGGTTTTACATATTCTTCTTCGGGGTCGGGTAAAACATGCAATAAAGAATTTTGTATGGATATAACTGAGGAGGCTGAATACAATCCTATTCCTTTTCCCGAAAAAGCATAATCCATCAGCGTAAGTTTTACAATACCATTTATTGATAGCTCAATATAATTACCATACCTGATTAAACTAAAGTGTAAGGAGTTGGCAGTTGTCATAGAAAAAAATGCCGTCTGAATATTATTAAAAACAAAATTGTTTTTATTGTCCTTTGGGTTAAATCCCCAGGCTCTTATATTCGTTACGCCATGTGTAATGTCAAACGAAATAAAATAACCATTACCATCATCATCCATATCGCAAACCAATCCTAATTTCCCCATCCCTTCAACGGTAAGTATGCCTTCCCATTTAAATGAGTTAGAAGGTTTTTCAAAACAAAATATTTCATACCCACTTCTCGATCCGCAAAAAAACTTATCATCTTCAATAGAAGAAAATGCTGTCGGATTATTTAATATCGGTTTAAACGCATCAAACTCAGGTTGCATGTAAGTTTTGCTAATCATTTCATCCCAGCGGTAATAACTTTTTAGTATCAATCTTCCACGGTCATCAGTACTTAATTGTTTTGGTGGAGGTAATACTCGTAAAGCATTTATTTCACCAAAGGCATAAAAAAAGTTATACACCAGTAAGTGTTCACCATCTTCAACTACTCTAGCAGCATAATTACCGGGTGGTAATAAAACATCTTCGTGAAAAGAATGGTATTCACCCATAAACTCGGGGGCAAACCAGTATCTTATTTTTATATCTTCTCTTATCGATCCTATTAAATAAAATCTTCCATTTAATTCAAACACACAGGGGCATTCAATATCATCATATACTAATGGATACAATAATGGCGGCAAATATTCAATTACATCATTTGTAATCTTTACCAGTCCTACACATCCACGCCGCGAAACAGGCCCTTCTACACTCCGTGCTGCTATTAATAAATAACTTTCTCCGTTGTGGTCAAATTTAAAAGGGTCTCTAAAGCTTATCCATTTACGTGGATTTTTTTCATGTGCTTCATAAAAAATATCATCCGGCTCAATGGGATAACCTTTTTTATTTTTTTTTGTCCAGTCAATTAAATTAGTAGATGTTGCAAAACCAACTCTTGATATTACACCACGATCTTTACGTTGAAGACCGGTATAATACATTTCAAAAGTTTCACCTTCCTGTACCACATGCATGGTCCATAACATATCATCATCCCATTCGCCGGGATGGCCTACAAACAGTGCATTGTTAACTCTTTTCCAGGAAATACCATCATGCGAAGTGGCATGTGCTATATAATCATGATTAGGAATAATTAAATGGAATAAATGATAAACACCATTATGAATAATAACAGTAATATCGCCAATTTCCCAATCGCTAAAACCCGAACCTGAATACATAATCTTCTATTTTCAGTTTAATGAAATAATTAAATGAACACATAAGAGAAATGTTTTGGTTACCTTTGTAAAGTTAACAAAAAGGAAAGGGATGGAAGAATATTACGTACAGTTGTACAGCCCCCATGGCCTCATTAGATTTAACGAACCCGAAATTGGTAGAGATCCTGATACAGGTGGACAAGTAAAATACCTGTTAGAAATGTTAGACAGTCTTTCTAAACATCCACAAATAAGAAAGGTTGATTTATTTACACGCAGGATTAGTGATAAACGTGTTGCTCCTTCTTACGAAAGCGAGATAGAAGTAGTTAACGATAAAGCCCGTATCGTTAGAATAAACTGTGGTGGCAACACTTACAGAAAAAAAGAAACACTCTGGGATCATCTGGATGAGTTTATCGATAAAACATTACATTTTATTGAGAAGGACGATGATGTGCCCGATGTGGTACATGGCCATTATGCCGATGGTAATTATTTAGCCAGTCATATCAGTGAAATATTTGGTATACCATTTTTTGCTACCAGTCATTCATTAGGTCGTAACAAAAAGGAGTTATTACTTAACGAAGGATGGAGTGAAGAAAAGATTGATGAGAAATTCAATATGGAAAAACGTATTGAAGTAGAGGAAATGGTATTAAAAACCGCCGATGTAATAATAGCCAGTACACAGCATATTATCGAAAGCCAGTACACTCGTTATAACAATTACGGCCACGGTAAATTTCATGTAATTGCACCCGGTGTAAGCTCCGATATGTTTTATCCTTTCTATCGGCTGGATATGCCATCATACAGCATGTCGGTGGAGCAGGAACAAACCTTATACAAGGTTAATTCCGAAATGGAAAGGTTTTTATTTAATCCCAACAAACCAATAATACTTTCTATTGGCCGGGCAGATAAAAGAAAAAATTTCGAAACCATTATTCAGTCTTACGGACAAGATAAAGAATTGCAGGCCATGGCCAACCTGGCCATTTTTGCAGGCGTAAGAAAAGATATTGCCCTAATGCCCGATGATGAAAAGGATATACTTACTAATCTTTTATTGTTGTTAGATAAGTATGACTTATACGGAAAAATGGCAATTCCTAAAAAGAACGATCCTAAATTAGATGTACCTGAAATATATCGTTTAGCGGCTCGTAAAAAAGGCGTGTTTGTAAATGCCACACCAGGTGAAAATTTTGGATTAACTATTGTAGAAGCGGCCGCTTGTGGTTTACCGGTAGTGGCATCGCCAACCGGCGGACCTAAAGAAATTTTGGAACAATGCGATAACGGTATATTGGTAGATGTAGAAGATCCGGAAGCTATTGCTACCGCACTTAAAAAAATAATTGCCGATCAAACCTTGTGGGAAAAATATTCCACAAATGGTGTAGTAGCGGCAAAAGAATTATACTCCTGGCCATCTTTTGCGGATAAATATTTAGGTATCATTAATAATTTATTTCAACAAAAAAACAATACGGCTCTAAATTTTGTAAACAAAACAGCGTATGGCAAAAAGCTGGTTAATGCAAAGTTGTTTATTATCTCCGATTTGGATGGCACATTGGTGGATGGTGCAGATGTAGAAGGTTTGGACGAAGTAACACAGTGGGTAAATGATAACCAGGCCGATGTTGTTTTTGGTATAGCCAGCGGTCGCAATAAAATAATTACCCAACAGGCTATTGAAAAATACAACCTGCCTAATCCTGATTTGCTTATCTGTTCTGCCGGAACCGAAATTTATTATACCGATAAATTAATACCCGATAAAGGGTACGAAAGTCATATAGATAATCAATGGAAACGTGATGAATTACAAGAGGCCTTAAAACATTTTCCGGGCATACGTATGCAGGAAGATGATGCACAGTGGCCATTTAAGTTGAGTTATTATGTAGAAGATTTTTTCAACGAAAACGATTTATCTGATTTGTATAAATTTTTAGATGATAATAAATTCCGGGCTAAAGTATTATTAACTGATAATAAATTTTTAGACTTACTTCCTTTCAGGGCAAGCAAGGGTAGTGCGGTGCGGTACCTAAGTTATAAATGGAACCAACCCTTAAATCGTATTATTACAGCCGGTAATGGCGGTAATGATAAGGACATGTTAGGCGGTAAAACAAAAGCTATTGTCGTATCTAATTATAGTCCCGAGTTAGAGAGTTTGAAAAAGTATAGGTCAATTTACTTTGCAAAAAACAGAATAGCCAAAGGCGTATTAGAAGGTATTCATCATCATCTGGCAAGTATAAAAGATTTTCTGGATTAGGGCAATATTGCCCTAATCCTTTTACCTTAAACCCTCAACCCCTAATCCTTTCGCCTTATTCTTACAATCCATACTTATCTACCAAATAAATCAAAGCTGCCATATTTACGGCACCTAAATCAAGCTCACGTTTATTCACTGCTTCAAATACATCGTTACGTGCATGGTGATAATCAAAGTAACGTTGCGAGTCAGGCAATAAACCTGCCACAGTTGTGCCAAGCGTTCTGTTTAACGGATTAATATCTACACCACCACCTTCCGGTAAAAATTTACTACCACCGTATGGCGCTAATAAGTTTTCCCACATCTTTAATTTTGCAAATACTTCCGGTTTGGCAGTAAACCCAAAACCTCTTGGTGTAAAACCACCTGCATCACTTTCTAATGCAAAAACATGATTTTCGTTTTTTTCTTTTGCTTCTGCAGCATATTTGTTACCGCCTCTTACACCGTTTTCTTCATTGGCAAATAATACAAAACGTATCGTTCTTTTTGGTTGATAACCTATTGCTTTAAATGCTCTTAATATCTCAATAGTTTGTACACAGCCTGCACCATCATCATGTGCACCTTCGCAATTGTCCCAGCTATCTAAGTGTGCACCCACAGTTATAATTTCATTCGGAAATGCAGATCCTTTCCATTCTGCAATTACATTATGACCAATAGTATCAGGTTTAAAATAACCGTATGTTTTAATGGTCATATTGGTTTTCTTTTGTTTCAGTTCATTACTTAACCAATCTGCATCTTGTAAGCCTACGGCTATTGCCGGAATTTTCGGGTAAGCACTATCATACCTTGTGCCACCTGTATGCGGATGATTATTTTCGCCATGGCTAATACTTCTGATGATAACCGCCGCTGCACCATATTTAGCGGCACTAATTGGTCCGTTACCACGGTATTTTACGGCATCACTATAACCGTCAAAGGTTTCAACAAAATCTTTTTTAAAAGCATAATTATAAAAAACAATTTTGCCTTTTACGGCATCTTTCTTTTTCTCCAAATCATCAAATGAGCTTACTTCCACCACTTGCGCAGTTACACCTTTTGCACCCGACCCCATGCTGTTACCTAATGCAATAACATCTAACGATTTTTTTTGTAGCCGTGCATCCGGTACGCCAGCTTTATTGGCCGATTGTATATAACTTACCACCGCTTCATCTTTACCACCACGCACCCAATAAGGCACCATACATTCCTGCATCCATATTTTATCGGCACCAATTTTTGTAAACCTTTCGTAGCCCCATTTTTCCGATTTAACCATACCTTGCGAACCCGCCAAGCGTGGCCCTATTTTCTTGGTTAAAAAACGCAGATTTTCATACGCTTCGGAATTATTCAAAATTTCGCCGGCTATTTTGCGTATCAGTAATGAGTCATCATTTTGAGCAGCACAAAAAAATGTAGTTAATAAAAAAAGTGTAGAGGCAATTGCTTTAATCATGATTAATTTATTCTGCAATAAACTTAGTTAAAAGATGTAAGTTTTTAAAATTGATTTTTTGTTTACCAACTGGAGTAACACAGATGAACACTCGTTGCGACGCTCCGTTCATCGTTCTGTTCTTTGTGCATCATCGTGTTAGTGCAAAATGGTTTTTATTAGGCGCATGTTTAATATGCTCATAATGGTGTATGCAGAATATTGAGTTATTACTATTAAATACTAAGAATGGCGTAATATACGATTACACACAACCGCCTGCCCAATGGCCAATAGAATTGTTGCAGCACAAGTGAGTGACACAACAGACGATGATAGTAGTAATGCAGCTGACAAAAAATAAAACTAAACTATAGACGCTTTACGGTTGCTAACATACGCATCAAACTCCTGCAATGAAAAACTGCTCAGGTTTTTTTCTTTTACCAGTCCGCCTTTTTGTGCAGCCAGTACACCGTAGGTTACATCATTAAAACCTTCAATAAAATGTGCATCGGGATTAATGGATATAAGCACATTTTTTTCAAGTGCATAAGGTATCCACTGCCAATCAATATCTAAACGGCGTGGGTGTGCATTTAATTCAATAACCACATTGTTGGCAGCACAGGCATCAATAATCTTTTTATGATTAATAGGGTAGCCGTTACGGCTTAGTAACAACCTGCCGGTCATATGGCCCAGAATAGTGGTGTAAGGGTTTTCTATGGCGGTTAAAAGGCGTTGCATGGCTTTCTCCTCACTCATTTGCAAGTTGCTGTGTACAGATGCAATGACAAGATCGAAGCTGGCAAGTACATCATTGCTGTAATCTAACTGGCCATTGCCCAATATATCGCACTCAATACTTTTATAAATTTTAAACGGTGCCAGTTTTTTATTTAACTCATCAATGTATTTATGTTGTTCGGCAATGCGTTGTTCGGTTAATCCGTTGGCATAGGTGGCCGATTTTGAGTGGTCGGATATAACAAAGTACTCCATGCCTTTTGCAATTAAAGCCTTTGCCATTTCTTCAATGGTGTTGGTGCCATCGCTCCAGTTACTATGGTTATGTATAATGCCTTTTATATCGTTGGGTTGTATTAACTGTGGCAATAAGTTTTGTTGTGCCTGTTGTATAATGTTACTGCTTTCACGCAGGCAAGGCAATATATAATTTATGTTAGCGGCTGTAAAGTATTGTGTATCGTCGGCGTTATCTTGATTAATATTTAAATTAGGAAACTGTTGGTAAAAGCTGGTAACAAACTCAGGCGAACCGCTGTTATCAAAAATACGTTGTGCAAAATTTTTTGTACCGGTAAGCAAGCGTAAACGCAAACCATTTTTTAATTGGTATAAAATGCTGTCATCAGTTTCTTCTAATAGTTCAGGCGGATAGGCCGAAACAAATTTTGGTTTAACATCGGCATTGTTTAAGTTTATTACAAAGGCCATTTCTTCAATGGTTAACATTTGTCGTTTAAACGATCCGGTAAGTGCTACTTTATCGGCACCAAACAATTGGTTTAAATATTGTTGTACCTGCGGATAAATAGGGTGTAACTGCGCATATAAAAAATGTCCTTGATTGGCTATATAAAAATTTATAGCTTCTAAAACTTTTTGTTGTGTGGTTTGTCCAAAACCTTTGTATAAGGTTAAGCGGTTTTCGTTACAGGCATATTGCAGTTCACCAATACTTTCAATATCCATTTCTTTCCAAATGGTATTTATCTTTTTTGGGCCAATGCCTTTTATGTTCAGCATCTCAATAACACCTGCAGGTGTATCGGCAATTATATCTTCCAATTGCTGAAACTTTCCGGTGTCCAGCATTTCAAATATTTTTTTAGCTACGCTGTCGCCTATACCTTTTATGCGAGGTATAGTACTGCGTTCGGTAGTATTAAGTTGTTCAGGTAATTTTTCAATATAAAAAGCGGCGATGGAGTAAGTCTTGGATTTAAAACTGTTTTCGCCATGTATATCCATTAGTTTGGAGAGTAAAGAAAAGTTATCGGCAATTGCGGCATTGTCCATCATACTGTATAAGGCATTTAATGGGGCGAAGTTATTGTAATAAAACTATTCTGTTTGGCTAATGTAAATGGGGCAGGGGTATATAAAAGGAAAAACCTCCGAACTTCGGAGGTTTTTATAATTCTTAAAAGAAATTTTTTATTATTTCTTTGCTGCTTTTTTAGGAGCTGCTTTTTTTGCTGCTTTTTTAGGAGCCGCTTTTTTTGCTGCTTTCTTTGGGGCTGCTGCTTTTTTAGGAGCCGCTGCTTTTTTAGGAGCCGCTGCTTTTTTAGGAGCTGCTTTTTTTGCTGCTTTTTTAGGAGCTACTTTTTTTGCTGCTTTTTTAGGAGCTGCTTTCTTTGGGGCTGCTGCTTTTTTAGGAGCTGCTTTTTTTGCTGCTTTCTTAGGAGCTGCTTTTTTAGTTGCCATTTTTTGTGAATTTAATGTTTAGTAAATGGGTTATCTACAGTAAAAATAATAATTATTTTATACTACCCAAATTTTTTTCACAAAAATTAGTTAAACCAAAAAAGTATTATGCAGTTGCCTCAACGCTAACTACAGAAACAAACGTTCTGTCTTTAACACCTTTTCTAAATTCTACAACACCGTCGTTCAATGCGAAAAGAGTAAAGTCTTTACCTACACCAACGTTTTTACCAGGATGGTAAACAGTACCACGTTGACGAACGATGATGTTACCGGTAATAGCTGGCTGACCACCAAAAATTTTTACGCCAAGACGTTTGCTTCTTGAGTCGCGGCCATTCTTTACACTACCTTCACCTTTCTTATGTGCCATGATAGATTATTTTTAAATATTAACTTACTTGAAAATTATTAAACTAATAACAGACCATTATTACTTACTGTAAACAGTAATTAAGCAATATTGGTAACTTTTATTTTAGTATACGCTGTACGGTGTCCTCTTTTCTTGCGGAAACCTTTTCTTCTTTTGTGTTTAAAAGCAATTACAGTATCACCCTTAACTTGGTCAAGGATTTCTGCCGTTACTTTTGTACTTACTGCTCCACCAACTGAAACACTACCACCAGCATCGGCTAATAAAACCTCAAGGTTTAATACATCACCTGCTTTACCCTCTACACGTGGTACATATAATGTTTGGTCTTTTTCTACTTTGTATTGCTGACCCGCAACTTTAATTACTGCTAACATAGTCTGAAAATTAGGACGGCAAAGGTAAGGGGAAAATTTTAACTAACCAATAATCGTTTAAACTTTTGAATAGTTAAATTAGGTATTTTTTGAAACGGCATCCTGTATCTTTGCTAAAGCCTGTACAGGAATGGCTGGCTTGATTGTTGTAACTCGCAGCAAATCAAATAGTTTAAACAGTAGCACAAAATTAAGAAAAGTAGGGTTAAGCTGCCCGAAAAAGTAGTAAGTATATGAAAATCAAATCGTTCCTGGCTAAACCACTTGCCGCCATTATTCATAAATCCATTAAAAAGGGCATGCTTTCGGCAGTTGACGATCAGGAAGCCATCCTGAAAACTTTACTCAAAGTGGGACGTAATACCCAGTTTGGTAAAGATGTTAACCTTGCGCAAGTACATAATTATCAGGAATTTAAACAAGCCGTTGCCGTAAAAGATTACGAACAGATAAAGCCTTACATTGAATTAATTAAAGAAGGTAAACATAATATATTATGGCGAGGTGTACCAGCCTATTTTGCTAAAACTTCAGGCACCACCAGCGGTACAAAATATATTCCTATTTCAAAAGATTCTATTTCAAATCATATAAACTCGGCCCGAAATGCACTTTTATGCTACATGGCCGAAACCGGTAATACCAAATTTGCCGACGGTAATATGATTTTTTTATCAGGTTCGCCGGTGTTAGAGCGCATTGCCGAAATACCTACCGGACGTTTAAGTGGTATTGTAAACCATCACATACCCCGTTACCTGCGCAAAAATCAACTACCAACTTACGAAACCAATTGTATTGAAGATTGGGAAACCAAACTGAATAGAATTGTAGACGAAACCATCAACAAAAATATGACGCTGATAAGTGGTATACCACCTTGGATGCAAATGTATTTTGATGAAATAATGAAACGTACCGGTAAAACCATCAGCGAAGTATTTCCTAACTTTTCGGTGTTGGTACAAGGCGGTGTAAACTTTGAACCGTACAAAGCAAAACTGTTTCAAAGCATTGGTAAAAAAATTGATAGTATAGAAACCTATCCTTCCTCCGAAGGCTTTTTTGCTTTTCAGGATTCACAGGAAGCCGAAGGTTTATTGTTAAATACAAACAGCGGAATTTTTTACGAGTTTGTACCCGTTAGCGAACTACAAAACGAAAGCCCTACAAGGTTATCATTGGCCGAAGTTCAGGTAGGTGTAAACTATGCAATAATTATTAGCAGCAATGCCGGCTTATGGGGTTATAATATTGGCGATACCATTAAATTTGTATCAACCAACCCTTACCGTATTGTCGTAACAGGCCGTATAAAACACTTTATATCGGCATTTGGCGAGCATGTAATTGGCGAGGAAGTGGAGCATAGCTTGTTAAAAGCTGCCGCAGAGGAAAATGTACGCATTACCGAATTTACAGTGGCGCCGTTTGTAAATGAAGGCGAGGGACGTTCTTATCACGAGTGGTTTATTGAGTTTGAAAACAAACCCAACGACATGAATGCCTTTGCACAAAAGGTTGATGATAACCTTCGTAAAAAGAATGTATATTACGATGATTTAATTAGTGGTAATATTTTGCAACCGCTAAAATTAACAGCGGTGAAAAAAAATGCCTTTATCGATTATATGAAATCAATTGGTAAACTAGGCGGGCAAAACAAAGTGCCCCGCTTAAGTAACGATAGAAAGATTGCAACCGAGTTAGAAAAGTGGGCTGAGTAAGCGATAATGGACAGTTTACAAGTGACAGTTGAGAATGTACAATTGATAACTTATAACCGGTAATAAACAATTTTTTTTTATGATACCGGCTGCAGTACAAATGGCATCGTCCCTTGCGTCGCACACTTGTACTGCATCAATTCTATTGGGCATTTTGCAGTACTCCGTATTTTAATCGGAGTGCATATCGCTAATCAGCAGAAGAAAGTCTGAAATAACGAAAAGTCTGACAGACTGTAAGATGGATAAATAGTGAGTAGTGAATGCTATTAACTATGAACCATTAACTATTAACTATGAACTAAAAATGACAGAACAACAATACATAAAACGCATAGCCATATTCGGGTCAACAGGATCCATTGGTACCCAGTGCCTGGATGTAATTGCAGCAAACACCGATAAATTTTCGGCAGAAATTTTAACCGCACATAAAAACGAAGATTTATTAATACAACAAGCTTTACGCTTTAATCCCAATATTGTTGTAATTGGCGATGAGAGTAAATATAATAAGGTAAAACAAGCTTTAGCCAATACCGATATAAAAGTATTTGCCGGCGAAGCAGCATTAGATGATGTGGCTGCCATGGATAATTACGACATGATGATTGCGGCCATAGTTGGTTACGCAGGTTTAAAACCTACCTTAAAAGCTATTGAAAATGGTAAACCCATTGGTTTAGCCAATAAAGAAACATTAGTAGTTGCCGGCGATATTGTAATGCAAAAAGCAATTGAACACCGTGTGCCGGTAATACCTGTGGATAGCGAGCACTCTGCTATCTTTCAATGTTTGGTAGGTGAGGGCCGTAACAAAATTGAAAAGATAATTTTAACTGCATCTGGCGGTCCGTTTTTAGGACGTAAACCTAATTACCTGGTAAATGTAAAACGAGAGCATGCTTTGCAACATCCTAACTGGGCAATGGGTGCAAAAATTACCATCGATTCAGCTACGTTGATGAACAAAGGGCTGGAGATGATAGAAGCCAAGTGGTTGTTTAATTTAACGCCGGAACAAATACAGGTGGTGGTACATCCGCAAAGTATAATTCATAGCATGGTGCAGTTTGAAGATGGTAGTATAAAAGCACAAATGGGTTTACCCGATATGAAACTACCTATTCAATATGCCATGGCTTTTCCGCAGCGTATTGCTAATAACTTTCCACGTTTTGATTTTAAAAAAATAAACACACTCAATTTTGAGGAACCGGATATTAAAACCTTCCGTAACCTGGCGTTAGCTATTGAAGCCTTGGAAAAAGGCGGTAACCTGCCTTGTGTACTAAACGCGGCTAACGAAATTGTGGTGTATGCATTTTTAAAAAACCGCATTGGCTTTTTAGAAATGACCGATGTAATTGAAAAAGTAATGCACAAAGTACCACATATTCAACAACCAACTTTAGACCAATACTTTATGAGCGATGGGGAAGCCCGCAGTATTACAGCCGATATAATTGGCTTGTAGTCTAACCGCATCAAAATCTTAATAAAATCAAATAATTCATGGGCGGTAAGCATATATTTGGCTTTTAGCGGATATTTGCGTTCAAATTTTTATAATACTTCATAATAATACATGATACTTTTAGCTATTGATTGGGCTGCATTTGCGGCCAACCTTGGACAGTTTATACTGGCTTTTTCCATATTAATTGTACTACACGAACTGGGACACTTTTTAACCGCCAAATGGTTTGGTTGCAGGGTGGAAAAATTCTACTTGTTTTTTAACCCATGGTTTTCGCTTTGGAAAAAGAAAATTGGCGAAACCGAATACGGTATTGGTTGGATACCCTTGGGCGGCTATGTAAAAATATCAGGAATGATTGACGAGAGCATGGATAAAGAAGCCATGAAATTACCACCTCAACCTTACGAGTTTAGGGCTAAACCGGCCTGGCAACGTTTAATTATTATGTTAGCCGGTGTTATCATCAACTTTGTATTGGCGTTGGTAATATTTGCTATGATACTTTTTGTTTGGGGCGAAAAACGTATGCCCGTAGCAAATATGAAACATGGTGTTTATGCCGATTCTTTGGCTAGAGCAGCTGGTATAAAAAGTGGAGATTTGATAACTGCCGTAAATGGTGAGTCCCTAAAATATATGGATGATTTAGGAATGAAAATCTTTTTGAATGCAAAAACCACTTTGGGTATTAAAAGAGACGGAAAGGATACTACCATCGTTCTGCCTGATGGATTTATAAGTAAACTGAATAAATCCAAAATGAGTGGTTTTTTAAGTATCCGGGTTCCTTTTGTTGTGGCTAACACCAAAGGAGTAAAATTTGAATCAGGAGGATTTGAAAAAGGGGATAAAGTAATTGGTATTAATGGTAGTTACTTTAATTATTTTGACGAGTATATGTTGGCAAAGTCAAAGTTTAAAAACCAAACTATTGAAATAACTGCACTCCGTAACAATACTGATACTATTAGTGCAAAGGTAAAAACTGATGAAAATACAGCGACAGGTATAACCCCTGCTGATTATGATGAATTACTTGGCTACGAGAAAAAAGAATATACCTTCTTTCAATCTATTCCGGCCGGTATAAACTTTGGTATGGAAAAGCTGAGTGATTACATTGAAGGCATTAGGTTATTATTTGTATCAAAAGAACATAAGTTAAACGAAAACTTAGGTAGTGTAATAAGCATTGGTAAAACATTTGGTGGTGAGTGGGATTGGCATCGTTTCTGGACAATGACTGGTTTGTTCTCTATCATTCTTGCCTTTATGAATATATTACCTATACCGGCATTGGATGGCGGTCATGCATTGTTTACGTTAATAGAAATGATTACCGGACGTAAACCAAGCGATAAGTTTATGGAATACGCACAGTTGGTAGGTATGGTATTATTGTTAGGTTTAATGGCTTATGCAATTGGGTTGGATATTTTTAGATTGTTTAGGTAGAGAGAAGTTAATGGTTCATCGTTAATAGTTAATAGTTAATAGTTAATAGGGAAGTGTAGATATCTGTTTATTTACAATTAACATTTAACTAATAACGATTAACGTTACAGCTGAATAGCGAACAGAAAGTACCGCCGATGAATCGGGGTGCACCTTACACAATGGTGAGTAAAGTTACAGGCGCACAAGAGTGCGACGCAACGGAAGCCCAATCAGGGAACTGAAGTTGGGCTCATAAAAATGTATTTAGAATTGTTAATTACTAATTATTAATTGCTAATTAACTACACTATCTTTGTACACTGGCTTCTAAAATTTTGGGGGCGTTTGGTTTTGACAGCGTAGATCTTTGAAGGTGTAAGCATGTGGTGCGTTGGATAATTAGCACCTTAATCTGAATATTCAAACTATAAATGGCAATACTCAGTATGCCATGGCTGCCTAATCAGTGATTAGTTAGTCATTAGGGCCGCCGGGCAGGTTGGTCTGTTACCAAGCCCCGCCGCCGACTTAAAAATAAAACAGGCTGCTGCAACGGAAGGCTGTGCCCGTTGCTTAAGACCATCCAGCTAAGTGAATAATTGGTTTGTTCGTTTCCTGTTATTTGCCGACAATTAATAATGAAATAAACATGTAGAAAGCTTTTGAAGGATATGTTTGGACACCGGTTCGAATCCGGTCGCCTCCACTTTGTTTAAAAATGAAAAAAAACGGTTAAGTTTACTTGGCCGTTTTTTTTGTGCGCCAAATTTAAGCTTGCAAGTTGTTGTTTTTCAGGCAATCGTTTGTGTTGCGGAAGTGGATTTTTTGCAATTTTCAGGCAATCGTTTGTGCGATTTTTGCGTATGTATTTGTATTATTTTGTCCTTAAATAAGGATAAAGCAAACCATAACAACATTATTAACAACTGCATGATTGAAGTTTTACCTGATACTATTGATAAGATGGAACTTGGCAAAGTACTGCAACAATATGGATGCAATAGTGAAAATTTTGCGGTTGAGAAGTTGGGCGGTGGCTTAATTAATAGTACTTGGAAAGCAAGCTTTGGTGATACGGAACTGGTATTGCAAAAAGTAAATACCAATGTATTTGCTAACCCCATTAATATTGCTTTTAACATTGAAAGTATTAATACTTATTTAAAACAACATGCTCCTGATTATTATTTTCCTGCGCCATTGTTAAATACAAGTGGCGATACATTTTATAAAGATGAAAATGGAAATTGGTTTAGAGCCTTTGAGTTTTTAAAAGGATCGCAAACTATTGATGTAGTTGCCAATTGTGATCAGGCTTATGAAGCGGCTAAAGCGTTTGGTAGATTTAGTGCGTTATTGAATAATTTTCCTTCGCATATTTTACATGAAAATATTCCGGGTTTTCATAACCTTACAAAACGTTACAACGATTTTTTACAAGTATTAAAAACAGGTGATCCGGTGCGTTTGCAAGAAGCAAAAGCATTGATTGAAACTGCTTTAAGCTATGCGCATATTGTACAACAATATGAAGCTATTGTTTCGGAAGAGTTGATAAAAAAACGTGTTACCCATCACGATACTAAAATAAGTAACGTATTGTTTAACCCTACCGGAAAAGCCTTTGCTGTTATTGATTTAGATACGATAATGGAGGGCTATTTTATTAGTGATGTAGGTGACATGATGCGCACTTATTTATCGGAAATAGGAGAGGAGGATAAAGACTTTGAGGAGGTGCCGGTTAGAACGGATGTGTATATGGCGATTAAAGACGGATACATGTCGGAGATGGCAACACATTTAACCAATACAGAAAAAAACTACTTTTATTATTCCGGTCAGTTTATCATTTTTATGCAGGCCATTAGGTTTTTAACTGACTATTTATCCGGTGACCACTATTATACACCTGCTTATCCCGGACATAATTTTAAACGTGCACAACATCAGTTTGCATTGCTGAAATCATACAGGAACATAGCACCTACGCATCAATAATTTGCTTTTCTTTAATTTATTTACCTCTTTTTTACGTTACTGCACTTCCCCCATCAGTACTTTTTTAACAAAATAAATCTACGCTTAGTTTTATTAACATTTTAGTGTACTGTACAATATATATTCTTATAACGTACATGTATTTGCTTTATTTACGATAAAATGTAATGAGTGTCAATAGTTAGTATTTATATTAGAGGAAAGGTGTATTGTAATTGATACATACATAAATATATTAATATATACTAATATATTGTTAGAATAGATACTTTTTTATAAAGACTTTATTTTATATCCCGTTTTTTTATTTTACTTTAGTATTGCAATAATCAAACCTCTAAACCTTAAGCTCTTTTGTTATGGAACAAATTAAAATTTTGTTAGTTGACGACCATAAGCTAATACGAGACTCATGGGCTTTTATTTTAAACAGTGATACACGGTTTAATGTAATAGAAGCTACCGGGGACGGCGACACTGCCATAGAACTTGCAAAAGATAAAGACCCGGATGTAATATTAATGGATGTTCACATGACACCAATGAATGGTTTTGATGCGACCAAGGCTATCAGAACCATATTGCCCAAGGCAAAAATTATTGGCGTATCCATGCACAGTATGCCCGCATACGCCAAACGATTGATACAATTAGGTGCGATGGGCTATGTTACAAAAAATTCATCGAAGGAAGAAATGATTCATGCTATACTGGAAGTAAATGCCGGTAAGAAATACGTATGTGAAGAAGTGAAAAGTATTTTAGCCGAGCATGAAATACAGGAGCAGGAAGCTAACACAAATATTAACCTGTTATCACGAAGAGAAATTGATGTAGCTAAACTTATAAAAGAAGGGCTACCATCTAAAGAAATTGCTCAAAAGTTAGACATTACGTTGAAAACCGTTGAAGTACACCGTTATAATATCCTTAAAAAATTAAATTTACGCAACACAGCTTCATTGGTAAACTTTATAAATGCCCAGGGTTTATAAGTTGTGATTGCTTGTAAGTTTTAAAATCAAGCATCATTTCATGTCAAAAAAAAACGGTGCAAACGCAGCTTGTTTTAAAAATTTAAACGAGGCGTTTGAAAATGCTATTCAGCCTGTATTATTGGTAACAAATTCTTATGCCCTTATTTATATAAATAAGGCAGGAAAGAAACTCTTTAATCTTTCGGACGAAGAATGTAAGGGTCGGAATCTGGCTCATGTTTTTTCTATAAAATATGAAGATGTTGATTATTATTTGAAGCCTTATACTATTAGTGAGCCATACCCTTTGGCAGAACAATTAAAGTTGGTTGGCCCGGAAGCGTTTCATGTTAATATAACTTCTTTAGCAGAAAGCCTGTTAATTAATCTTATACCCATACAAAAGCCCAAAGAGTTACCCGCTACAAAAACAATATGGGTTTTAACATCTACTAAGCGAAATGCTAATAAAGAGAAAGATATGAGTATATATGATGACTATGTACTCCGAAATCTGATTAAAGAAAAAGAGTTTCATCACATGGTGATGAAGGCTACCAATGATATTATTTGGGACCTGGATATTGCAACAGGCAATATCCTCTGGAACAATAATTTTTTTATACAATTGGGCTATGCGCAAAGTGAACATTTATATGATATAGACTTTTGGGCTAATGCCTTATGCCCGGATGATAGGGCTACCATAGAGCACAGTTTAAATGAAGCATTGGAACAAGGAGTTGATCAATGGGCGGCTGAATACCGTTTTAAAAAATACGACGGCACTTATATATCCGTTTATGATAGAGGATATGTGGTAAAAGATGAAAATGGTAAACCGCAGCGTATGATAGGGTCGATGATGGATATAACCCGGTTAAAAATTGTGGAAGAGGAATTGGCTTTATCCTACAAAGAAATAAGAGAGCTAAGTGAACACGTTATTTATGTGCGGGAGGAGAATAAGAAAAAGATTGCCCGGGAAATGCATGATGAATTAGGCCAACAGATTACTGTAATGAAAATACAAGTGGCTTGGTTAAACAGTAAATTACAACCGGTTGATGATGATATACGGCAAAGATTACAAAATCTGGATGAAATACTTAATGATTCATTGAAGTCAATAAGAAGAATATCCGCTGAATTAAGACCAAGTTTATTGGATGACTTAGGTTTAATAGCTGCGCTGGAATGGCATTTGAAAGAAGTGGGACTTAAGTTGGGTGTTCAGGTAAAATTTGTTGCTAAACTTAATGAACCTGATTTAGCCGAAAACTCCAAGACGGCATTGTTTAGAATTGTGCAGGAGTCGTTAACCAATATTGCACGTCATGCAAAGGCAACCAATGTATCAGTAAAACTTATTGACAAGCAAAATACATTAATACTAACTATTAAGGATGACGGAGTAGGCATAAACTTACAAGAATTAAAGCATACCAAAACAATGGGTATTGTAGGCATGCGTGAAAGGGCTGTTATGATAGGTGGTGTTTTTTCAGTTGAAAGCAGTTTGGGTAAAGGAACTGTTATAACCGTTACCGTTCCTTTAAATACAAATAACTGATTTAATTGTAAACGGTGAAAAAATATACCATTTATGGTTGTACCGGTTCGGGTGGTTTAACTTCTGTTTCCGGCTTTTTCTTTTTATTACGCCTTAAAAATTGCCCTATATTATCAAACTCTTTACGGTACGATATACTGGCGCCAGAGCGTTTATTGCGGCTATTATTGGTTAATAAAAAATCTAAGTTCTCTCTGTAAAAGAAACTTACACGTATAGTGCCGCTCTGGTTAATTAACCATTCGGCCGTTACATCCGGTAAGTACTGTACTGTTTGTTGCAGACTGGCTTGTAATGGTACGTCCAGTGTATTACCCAGCGTTACTACCAGCCGGTCTTTAAATAACGAGATAGGTATATTTAAATTAAGGTTACTTTGGTTGATGTTGAAACTACCAGCCCCTTGTTGCGAAAATAAATTTCTGTTATAAACAGAACCGCTGAAGTTTACACTAACCTTATCTGTTTTTAAAATTTTCGATAATTCAGTATTTAATTTCTTGTTTATTTCATTAAAAATAATTCCTGAAATACTTGATATGGTACTGTAAGTAAATTCGTTAATAGCACTACCAAGACCTGATCCTGACGATTGAATAGTTTCCGGAGGTGCAAAACTATTAAATACGATTAGATAGGTAACCTGTTTGTTAATCTGGTTGGGGTCATTTTCCATTTGTTGAATAGCACTTGTTACCGCAAATTCATTTTTTAGTGTGCTGGTAGGTTCAAAACCTAAACTAAACTTAAACTGTGGGTCAAATAATTGTCCTGTCAAATCTGCGTATACATAAACATTTTCTCTTCTTGTTGAAAAATTTTGGTCAAGATTTAATCCTGTAACAAGCGGAGCGAAGCTCACTCTTTCAGCTTTGTACTGCGCTTCAAATTTTATTTGAGCATCCAATGGATCGCCGGTCCAGGTTATATAACTATCCCCACCTTTTCTTAACTCAAACGGTTTTTTAAAGAAGGATTGAAACGTAAACAGGTAATCACCTTCTTCAATATTATACTTACCGCGGATAGATAAAGGTTCTGCCGAGCCACTACGAATATTCAAAGTTCCAGAGCCTTTTCCTTTAATTTCATCACCTGTAAATTCATCCAATATTACTCTAACTGTTACCATATTGTTAGCAGTAATGTCCACATCGTACACTACGTTGGCTGTGCCTTTGGCGAAATTTGAGTCAACCATTTCACGACCAAATTTACGTTCTACTAAAAAGTCTGCCATACCCGAAGCACGACTGTTGGATGAAGGTATAGTAACCGAACTGCTATCGCTAGTTGATGCAATAGCATCAATCTTCATATACATATCCGATTCCTGTCCCGATAATGTAAACGACCCTGTTCCCAATACTTTACCATAAAACTGTTTGTTATCGTTATAAGTTGTGTTTAACAATAAAATGGGGCGGTTATTATCAGCGGCTTGTGTGCCGGGTTTACGGGTAGATACAGAAAGGTCAAAGAACATGTTTTTAAAACCATTGTGCAATATGCTGCCATTCAGGTAAACCGGGTTATCAGTTACAGGGTCTTTTAGCGTAATACCATCTAAATTAATTTCACCTGATTTTAATTCAATATCTCTGTCATCAATTTTATAATAACACTGAGTAAACTTTACTTTTAATCCTGCTTTAGACAGCCGGCCTTTCCCTGTTACATCTAAATTATCAAATGGCCCTTTAATACTAAAATTACCCGTAATAAAACCATCCATATCGCTAAACAAAGTGCCTAAAAAGCGTTCCAAGTATTTTAACTGAAAGGTTTTAGCAGTAAGGTCAATTACATTTTTTTGCTGGCTGGCCTTGTCTTGTAAAAATAAGTGTATGTCAAAAGCAATACCATGATCAGGGTTGGCATTTTTGCCATTCACAAAAAGCTCACCTGTTTTATTTTCATAAATAACACTGGCGTTTACTTCGCCTATGGAGTCATTGTCCAGTCGTACATATTCACCTTTAAAATTATTGCTAATAATTCTTAAATCGTTAAAAGGGTTTTCTATTAATACATCACCCGATGCTAATCCTTCCAGTCTGTTACGTGGCATTATAAAAGGGCCAAAATCACCCAAATTAACCTTGGTTAGTTTCACACTTACATCATTCCATTCTCCAATTTCAGATGGAAGTGTTTTGATAACTATTTCCTGGTTATTTTCTCTTAATCTTAGTTCACCAATAGCCGGTGCATTTTTTCTAAACTCCAGTTCACCGTTTTCATCAATGGTCCATGTTTTACCATTTACTACTAAGTTAGATGGATTCATTTCAATGCGTACGCCATTATGATAGGTTAACACGGCAGCATTAATTTTTGCCTGATCAATACCTTGATTAGCACCGGTAATAATATTTACATACGATGTGTCGTGAAAAGCAATAATGTCAAATGTAGCCAGTGGTACATTCAGGCTGTCGCCAATCATAATGTTTGATGCACTACCTGTAACAACTAAAGTATCTAAACCTCCGTTACCTTGTAGGGTAACATTGTCAAAATTGTAAGTAAGGTATTTAAACTGGGGTACATCTGCTGTTAAGGTTAAACTATTGTCAATCGTATTTAACGATCCCTTAATATTACTATGGTTAAAGCCACTTATTTGTTTGGTAAATAGTTTTAAGTAGTCATCAATATAACCGGTTTCAATATTAAAGTCAAGCTGTTCATTAATGTCGGTTAGCTTAGGCGCTGCAATGTAAGCAGGGTAGTACTTGCTTAAAAAAGTTTTAAAAGCATCGGGTAGTTCACGTATGGTGTAGTTGCCTTTTACAGTAGCCTTTAGTTCATTAGTGTTTAAGCTGAGTATTTTTTTATCATCCACATAGGCCGATGATAATGTAAGCGAATCAAAAGGTAACTGTAAATCATCATGTATCAACACCGCATCCGTAATATTAGCTACGCCCAAAAAGTCATCAATGGTTTTGCCCGAAAAGTTGGTATTAACCTTACCCGAAAAACGAATATCTTCTTTTGTTAAACCAAGGTTTTTAATGTTCGATTCCTGTACATCGGCAATAAAATTAAAAATCGGGGCCGAGTCATTAATATTAATCAACCCGTTCAGTGTAAGTTTTACATTCTCATCGTTTATAGATGCTACGCCATCAAATTCATTTTTATTTAAAATGCCGTTCAAGTGTAAGTTCTGGTAACGGTACCCATTAAAGTCAATAAATTTTACATCGCCTTTAAATTCTGCAATACGTCTTTTCTCCTGTGTGCCACTTCCCTTTAACGAGCTTTTAATGGCAATAGCACCTAATAAAGGCTCATGTAAAAATTTGCCCAGTAAAAAATTATCCGTTACCAAGGTTCCGGAGTAAACCGGATCACGGCCTTTGGGCAATTTCATATTCAGGTCGGTTTTTACTGTGCCCAATGCAGTTTTAATAGTGCCAAACGTTACAAAGTCTCTAATAAAGCCGGTAAAATTTCCATTAAAATGTATGTACTCCAGTTGCGATAAATCCGGTTTCTTTAATGTTTTAATTAACGGTACATAAGTGGCTGCTTCAGCATAAGTCGTTTTAAAATCTTCGGCACTAAAGTCAATAAAGGTTTCATTAATATCGGGCAGGCCTACTAAACTAATATGACCTTTCAAGCGGGTGTTATTACCGGCTTCTAATAAAAAGTCTCTGCCACTTAAGTTTGAAATCGGACCGCTAAATTTTCCCGATAAATTAATACGTTTATTCCAATCTGCTAAAGCCGGCGCAAAAAAAGCTATATCGTCACTATCAATCTCGGTATTTTTAAAATCACCAACCAGCGTTATTTTATTAATAAAGTCGCTCATGTCGCTAAACTTATCATAGCGCATGCTATAGTAGTTGCTAATACTACTATTATTGGTCGTAATTTTTAAATCAGAAAAACTCATTTCCCTTGGCGTTACTTTCGCCAGGGCTTCTAGTTTTTTTACTTCAAAACCACTTTTCTCCTTCGTTCTAACACTCAATTCCGAGCTAATCGTATCCTGTTGCCACCATACATTTTTTAAAGTAAGGTCAATATCATTAAACGCAATATGCTGACCATCAAATACACCGGCCGGCCCTTCGGGTACTGATAAATTATCGTTCTTAAACGAACCATTGGTTAAACGTAACTGTCCAATTTCAATAGCCCAGTCGCCTTTATTCCACTCAAGGCCTTTAGTTGTTGCAGGAGTGCCTGGTGTACGTGGCTTTACCGGTTTATTGCCTTTATATACCGATAAACTGATGTCCGGTTTATCCGCAGTTATATTTTCTATCGCAACTCTTTTGTTTTCAAAATCCGTTACACGTGCATTAGCAGTAAGGCTGCCAAAATAAATTTTCATATCCTGGCCCACCCAGGCATCATGTTGCCTAAACAAAACATTTTTAAAGTCCAGCTCTTTTACGTTTAACGATATACTGCTTTTCTTCTTTTCTTTATTGGTAGCTGGCGATGAAAAATAATCAATAATAAACTGGTGGCGCCAAACAGAGTCGGTATCTCGTTGCAGATTTACCACTGCATCTTTCAGGCCAACATATTTCAGCTCAATATTCTTTTTTATAAAAAACCAATCGGTAATACGCACGGTAACTTCACCGGCGGAAAGTAATGTGTCTTTTTGTTTATCCAGCACTAGCGTGTTCAATAAATGCATTTTATTAAACAACGAAAAGTCAACCCGCTTAATAGATACTTCGGTATTTAAATCTTTTGACAGGCGGGCCGTAACTTTTCGCACCAGCCAGTTTTGTACAAACGGCGTTTGTATTAATAACCATACTGCTACTAATAAAAGTAAAATTGATAGGAGAGTCCATTTCGCTATTTTCTTAAGCCGCTTCAGATAGGTTTTTGCCCGTAAAATTAGTTTAATACAAGGCTAATTACAAATTTACACATATAGTAATATAACCGTTTAACTAAGTTTTAATATTGCCCATAAACAAGGGCATTTGTTTGCTTTTGGCAAATAGTCTTTTAAGCGGTTGTTTTTTTTAGTTTGTCAACAGCATTACTACTATCATCGCCTGTTGTGTCACTCACTTGTGCTGCAACAATTCTATTGGCCATTGTGCAGTACCCCGTATTTTAATCGGGGCAGTCCAGTAACGGCGAAGCCCTCATTTAGGCTAATAACAATATAAATGAACTAAATAATTCTATTGGGCATTATGTAGGTTTCCTCGTTTATTTAAAAGCCTCATTAGCAAGTTATTTTCTCAATTCGGCATTATGTAAGCCTCTACTCATCTGGTGTAAAGCCAATTATTAATTTTTAATTACTAATTATTAATTCCTCCCAAAAGCTTTATGATTTTTTTTGCTAAAAACAGCCTTTTAGCCAAAACACTTTAACAACTGTTAGCGTAACTTTTGCAACCTGTTATTGGTCTTATATACAGAAACGGAAAATTTAAAGCCCGGATTTTTCACCGATTAAAACCAAATAACATGAAACGAATTTTTACCCTATCTGCATTGTTTATAACAGTTGTTGTACTGTTAGCCAGTTGCGTTAAAAGATCTGAACAATACTTTGATGAAGGGTATTGGTTAAATCAAGAACGAGGTGTGGTGGTGTACAGTGGTGGTGCTTGTTCTTATTATGTAGTAGAAACCTTCCGTGGTTACACGGTTATCCGTTCCAGCGATGGCTACCTGCCATTTGAAGGCGATATTGTGTACAGCAATTTTAGTAACAATGGTACCCGTGATATTTACAACTACTCTGACCGTAGTTTGATGCGTGGTAATATTATTGAATACTGGTTAGATTATTTCGATGCACAAGACGCTATTGACTACTACTGTGGTTACTATGGCTTAAACAGCAACGATAAAACTTTTAGCAAAGACAGCGGCAGCAGCAATAAAAAAATCATTATAAAAGCTGATAAGAATGTATTAAACGCAAAACCTTAACAGTATTAACACATGATAGCAAAGCGGCACAGAAATGTGTCGCTTTTTTTTATGTAATTTTAAAGTATTCCGTATCTAGCGCAGGTCTCTGAACTGTGCTAATGAGTTACTTGTCTTTAAATTAAATACACTACCCGAAAAATAAAGTTATCGCCATGATTAATTTAACGTCAAGGCACAGGTCAGAGACCTGCGCCAGATAGGTAGTCTTGGTTATAGATAACGTTGCACAAAATCAGCACAGTAATTTTTAATAAGGTTGCGGGTATAGCGGAACTGTTCTTTTGTTTCATTTGCTGTCCCACTGGCCTTGGCCGGGTCAGGAAAGTTGTGGTGAAACACCTGAGCTTTGCCAGGAAAAACAGGGCAACGTTCTTTCGCATTATCACATACCGTAATTACGTAATCGAAATTGATATGCCGGTACTCCTGTATGTTGTTGGATGTATGATGCGATATATCCATTCCATCTTCCAACATAATAGCAACAGCACCGGGATTAAGGCCATGCGTTTCTACGCCTGCACTATAAATGGCAGCTTTTTCTTTTACAAAATTACGTAGATATGCCTCTGCCATCTGGCTACGACAACTGTTGCCGGTGCAAAGCACCAATATTGTTTTTGTTTCCAATTTTTTTAAGTTTATACGAATAACCAAATAATATTGATGATACAAAATTTAGCATCAAACCCAAAGATGAGTTGCAGCACTATTACAGCCGTAGTAGTAATAACCGGCTTTCGGTAACGTGCCCATTTTGTTGTAGTATTAACAGGTACCGTTGCCACAGCAGGAGGTTGTTGTAAGGTTTGCTAAATTTATTTTTGTTTTGACCGTAGGCGTGCCACAAGCATCCTGTGCCAAGCATGCGGTAGTTTTGTTTTGTAATACAAAGTGTTGTCCGCTAAAATGCAGGTTGTAACGGCCAATAGTATTACTTTGATATTCTACTTCAATTTCGAGGTCTGGGATACCTAGTTTTGTTTGGGATAGGTGTATGATGTTTAATAATTTTTGAGGCTTTAAGCGATGGTCGTAATCATCAGCATTCCATAGTTGAAAATTAACAACCTGCTCATTGCGTATGGTGCCACCACAATCAATAAAATTCCGGTTTACCAGTCCTACTTCAGTTACATGAAAATGTTCGGGTACAAAACTATTATCGGGCAGTTGGAAAACCACATTATTTAAGGCCGGCAATATTTCTTTTAATTGAGATAGTTTCATATTGGTTTATTTATTGTTATAACGCAATATTGCGATGAATAAAAGCAAAAAAAAGTCAACAACAGTTATTAGTAGTAATGTTTTCTGTAAAAAAAACGTTTAATTCTTTTTTAAACTGCAACCACACTTTTTCGTTGATGCAGTAACAAACGCTGGTGCCTTCAATGCTCCCCTTAATAATACCGATGTTTTTTAGCTCTTTTAAATGTTGTGAAATAGTGGGCTGAGCTAACCCCAACTCTTGCACCAGATCATTACAAATACAAGCGTTTTGTTTAATAATGTGCTGCAAAATGGCAATACGGGCAGGGTGGGCCAATGCCTTAAATACAGTAGCAAGGTGGTTTTGTTTGTTGGTAAAAATATCTGATTTGGTTACACCCATTGTTTAATTGTATATCGCAATATTACGATGAATATATTAATTGTCAAATTGTTTTATTAAAAAAGAAATTTTTTTTAAATTAGCTAACGCAGGTCTCTGACCTGTGTTAACGAGTTACTTGTCTTTGAGAATAAAGGCACTACCCAAAAAATAAAATTATCACCTGGCTAAGTTAAGTAAGGTTAAGACACAGGTCAGAGACCTGCGCCAGATAGAAGGTTAAGAAACAGGTCGGAAACCTGCGCCAGATAGCAACAATGGTATGATTAAAAAAGTAAAGCCGAGTCAAAATGGAAAAACGTAGAATTTTCAGCATTGAAAAACCGTTGGAAGGATACAAAGAAGTAATTGTGTATGCTCCTCATATTGATGATGCATCTGGTATGAGTATTTACCCGGTTGATATTGATGGTATGCAATGTAACATACATTACTCTACTAAAGTATTAGGTACTGCTGATGCTGATATACCGGAAAAGCTTTTACGGGTAATTAATATGGTGCTGGATGATTATAATCTATAAAAAAGAGTGTAAGATTGAAATAACCTTACACTCTTTACGATTAAAACGGCAGCTGCATAACACGAAAACAATTTGGCAATGAGACAATTTGAAAATTTGCTAATAAAAGTTTACGGTATTGGTAGGGCACTTGCACAATTGCCCAATAGAATTATTTAGTTCATTTATATTGTTATTAGCCTAAATGAGGGCTTCGCCGTTACCGAACACCCCGATTAAAATACGGGGTACTGCAAAGTGGCCAATAGAATTGTTGCAGC
>PJTT01000310.1_pt1 | contig 53581 bp, 48 predicted proteins | sample 1512261 | NCBI WGS metagenome assembly PJTT01 (sample SAMN08177685, study PRJNA422409) | Soil metagenome, whole genome shotgun sequencing project. | isolation source: Soil (2) enriched on wood chips | place: USA: Madison | collected 2015-01-15 | reverse complement strand
TCTTAATTGCCGCCACAATCTGGCTCTCTGTAAATTTCTTTTTCATTTGTATTAAAGTTTAAAATTACAATTACGTATTTTAAACTCTAACTTTAAATGGCCGAAGTTTGGGGGAGCTTACATATCAAAGTCTAATGAAGTTCCGCTAAAACCACTATCAAAGTACTTACGGTTTTTGGGGTTGTAAAGAAAGTATAAACTTGAAGTGTTAGGGCCGGCATAGCTTTGCTCAAATACCGAAAAGTCTTCGATGCCGTCGAAGTTATAATCTCCCACACTGACATTGTCCAACCCCAAAAGCTGGCACTCAAAGTTTATCTGCTGAATAAGCTGATCGGTCTTCTTCTCCAGGATTTTCACTCCACTCACTGTTGCATAAAAATCTCCTCTTCGCTTAGAAACTACCAGTCTGAAATATTTATTTTTTAAAGATACCGGCTGAATGATTTCTCTTTTTGTCCATTCAATGTCTTCTCCATAGTCAATGTCAAAAATTTTTGTAATAGTAATTTTCAACTGCTTACCAGATCTGAGGTCTTTCCACATTCCTTCCAGCAGCAGGCTTTTAGCATCAAAATTATCAAAAGTCAGGGTTGCTTTGTTTTTACCGCTGCTATCCTTTTCATACAGTATCAACTGCTTTCGTTTAAGTGTTCCATCAATTACGATAGGTTCATCGTAATTGGTATAGGTATAAATGGCTCTCGCATCGCCATCAGAGAAAATATAGGTTACCAGCTCAATGGGATACTTATCAATACATCCTGAATAACTGCTTTGTCCCGATAACTGGAATGAAACCAAAAGAAACAACAATACATGAAATGTTCTTTTCATTATTTTAATGCATCAGGTCATTTAATACCTCCATTTCCTGACTGTATCTTCACCTACCATGGCAGATACGATCTCTTCAGCCCATTTTTCGACCTCGTCCTGTTCGGCTTCCCCAAAAAGGTCAGACTGTGCAAATATTAAACAGCCCTTTAGGTAGTCATCAACATGCTCGAACATTTTTGTCAGATAGGGTTTGCTATCATGATCATAATAATAGATCTCTTTTGTTTCACTATGAAAGCAGAACATATTGCCGTTTCCTAAATAGTCGCTAAATGAAACGAGGTGAGGTAAAAATTTATTATCCTCGTCGGTAAAGTCCGGGCCGTATTGAGGTTGCTCTGCCCAGATATTTTTTAGCCAGCCTATCTCATCCAAACTTTGTAGTTGTTCTCCTATATCTGCAATCCCGAATGCCTGGTAAAACAAACGTAAGCCCCCCGGAAGGCTTGTCCCTAAGCGGCTTTCAAGCTCCTCAACTTCCTTTATGGGAATGGGTTCTTTTAGGTCATCATTCCAATTTTCAGCAATGGACTCAATGATCAATCGTGTTTTTGTTTCCCAATCATTTTCGCCTATTTTATCAAAAGGAATTATGATATCTTCTCTTTTATCTATTTCGAGCATAGATGCCTATTTAAAAGTTCAATAATCGATTGCCTGAGTAGGGTTGCTCTATTTTAAATTCCGCTCCTTTAAAAGATTCTCTAATTCCGCCTTACTATGTTTGGGCTTCGTAATTAATTTATAGGCAAGAAATAAAGGAATTAATGTCAACCAACCCCAACTATTTTTTATTACACTGTAACATACTACTCCAAAAAGAAATCCAACCAATACAGCATCGGTAATAGCAGCCGATTTTCTTTTTTGGGCTTCCCGTAATAATTCTTCGTCTGTTAATTCAGCTAGTTGTTTCTGATTCATTGGTACAATAACCTTTTTGTTAAGTTTCGAGTGGTATCCCTTTAAATTCCTGATAACCTATGCCGCACTTCCATTCTCCCGCCATTATACAGCAGTTTGCTAATGTAACCATTTTCGGTAAATGAGTTACGGGCTGCTGCATTATATCTATCCCACGCTTTACATAATAAGACAGTGAGCTGCTGAGAAAAAGATTTCTCACTTCATTTCGTTCGAAATGATGAAAAGAAAGATACATAGGCTATAAAAGCATTACGACTTCCCCCTCAACACTTCCTTAATCCCCTCCAGTCCGTCCACAAACTGGTTCATTTGCGCAATGATCTGCGAAAACTTATCCTGGTCGCCCAGGCCTTTCAGCATCCGGTATTTCTTAAACTCTTTCTTAATATCTTCCCAACGGCTGCTTTCTTCAGCAGTAAGCAAGCCCATAATCTCTTTCAGCTTTAAAAGATTGGCTTCCGCATCTTTGGTAAGGGTTTGGGATTCGTTTTTGTAATGATTGGCTACCAGTTCTGTCACCTCAGCTTCCGTCATGATAGGAATAACCGAAGCCAGCATCTTATTCATATTACGATAAGACCCCTGCAGCTTAAATGGTGGTTCCTCTCTAAATGCATCCATTACTCCGGCCGACTGAATATAGGTTTCATTCACCTTAAGCACAGTAGCTCTTACCTGTAATGCATGCTTCACTACCTGTATAAAGTCCTGTATTTCGGAAGCTGTAAAATTGCCATCCAGGTTGGGGAGATTACGTTCCGGATCCTGTACGTATGCTACCAGCTTATAAAGATTTTCCATGCCGCTTTGAGATAATTTTCTCAAATGCGTATTAGCCATTAATGCATTCTCCAGCATACTCATTTCAAACTGGGCCTTATTCACCGAAGTCATATCACCCAGGTTGTAAATATCAGCACGGTTAGACAACATGTCGGGAATTTTGAATATCTCTCCCGACTCGGTATAAGGATTACCCGCCATTACCAGGGCAAAGCGTTTGCCCCGAAGGTCGTAGGTTTTAGGTTCGTTATTAAACACACCGTCCATCCTTCGTTGTCCGTCGGCCAATGAAATGAACTTCTGCAAAAACTCGGTATTGCAATGCTGTATATCATCAATATACAACATCACGTTATCGCCCATTTCCAACGCCAGGTTGAGTTTACCCAACTCACTTTTAGCAGCGGCATCTTTAGCCTCGCCCGGGTCTACAGAAGTTATATTATGCCCTAACGAAGGACCGTTGATCTTAATAAATACCAATCCCAGCCTGTCGGCCACATACTCCATTAAAGTAGTTTTTCCATATCCGGGTGGTGACACCAGCAACAATAAACCGCTGCGGTCACTACGTTTGGCATCGCCAGACTCCCCTATTTGTTTGGAAAAGTTAGCGCCGATCAATGGGAAATAAACCTGGTTGATCAGCTGGTTTCTTACAAAAGAAGTCAGCACTTCGGTTTTAAAATTCTCCAGGCTGAGCTGCTTACTTTTTTGCAATAACAATTCCTTCTTTAATTGCTGTAAGCGTAAAAACTGCGGAACAATATGCGCATCATGATCTTTCAATATTCTTGTCCAATAATAATGATCCAAAACAAAAGCCCCTTCCTGCTGTATCGACTGCAGACCCTGTAATTCGATCGAGTGATGATCTTCATCTGTTTCTATACGTGTGCTTCCTTCGGTGATCAACATGGCTGTAAGCTCCATCATCAGGTCTGATGGGATATCGATCTTTTCTTTAACAGCAAACCGGTACAGCCAGCTCTCCACTAACGCCCACAGCATCGCAGGTTTATCTTTCAGCTCCTGCATATACTCCTGGTATTTCTTATCTATGAAATCGGCTTTCAGATGCTTTTTAAACGTGGCAAATATTTCATTGTCCGTATGCGAGACCATAGTAATACCTGCAGGACTACTGTACAAATAGGCGGCCGCAGCTTTTGCATCGAGGTCTATATAAGGAAATTCTTTTTGTATAAACTCTTTGATCTTTTGTGCAGCTTCCTCTATAAAAAGTTCTATTTCTTTTTGCTGACTATAGTGGCTCTTTAAAAATTTTACGGCAGTAATTTTCCTTGTAAAATCTTCCCGGGCAGGTGTTGGCAGGTAATGCCAGAAAATATGTGCCAGCGCCCGCTCCTCTGGTAAAAAACTTAAAACACCCAGGTCTTCGCGAAGCTGCAGCCATTTTGTTACCAGCAGTAAAGCATCTTTATCATGTACGCCTTTTACGTAGCCTTCAGAAGGATGAGCGCTTAAGTATGCATTTACCTGCGGCTCCAAATCCTGGGTGGATACAGTATGGCCCGTTGGGTTTTGCTGCAGTACACGCCAGGCCAGGTATACAGCCCGGGGAACAACTTTGGTTTCAGACACATACTCTACCTCCGAAACCGCCTTCAACGAATCCAATTCGGGATGCTGAATGGGCTCAAAATAAGAAGTACCGGTAATATGGTAATGGTACACACCATCCCTATTGGTGAGCGTGAGTGCTACATTCTGCGACTGTATGGCAAACCGGTGTTTACCCATGGCGAGTATCTGTGCCCCGTCTACATATAATTCTTTTCGATCCTTCAAATTGCGGATCGCCTCCTGTTGCACTACCAGTAATTGCTGAAGGATCTCTTCGCTTTTAGTGGCATCCTCCATAGCTATTAACTCTTGTGCCATCTGGCGGGCACGGTCTACCATCAGGTCTGACGAAAAGAAAGCATTAATCTCCGATTCGCTCTCCAGGTTTTTTGCTTTGTTCTTAACACCCGTAATGATTCGTTCTGCTGCCTGTTGCAATTGACCCGCTCTTTTATTCTTTTGTTCGAGCAGTTGCATTTTACGTGCTTCAAAACTATCATACAGCATTTGCCGCTTCTCCCCCGTCTGTATCTGCACTTCATCCCAGTCCGCAAAACGCATTTCTATTTCCTCCAGCTGTATGGTAAGCTTCGATAAATATTCATTCACCTTTTCTGCACTGTCAGCCATATCCAGGAAGTTGATGATAGACTGATCTAGCAAAGTCATCTGTGCCTGGAACTCGGCTTGCGATTCCTTCTTATTGAGTTCGTTACGCCGGTTTTGTATTTGGGTACGTAACTGGTTTAAGCTGGAAAACAACTGCGATATATTCTCAATAATTTTCGCTGACTGGGAGGCATCATCAATTTTTAACTGGTTGACAATGTCTATCAACATTTCCAATGCACCCGCTATCTCTGTACTTTGCTGCTCCAGGGCTTTTACTTCCACTACTTTCGCCGCCTTGGGCAAAGCCTCCTGTAATTGCTGTATCTGTAACTGGTAAGGCTGTAATGCGTCCTCACGCAATAAAAACTCCACGCAGGCTTTAGAAAGTTCATCTGACTTTTCCGTCAATACTTTTTCATGTTCTGTCAATACGGCTTCATTGGTATACGCCACTTTTTTTAAAGTAATCAGCTCCCCTTTTAATAAGCGTAACGCCGATAAAAGCTTTACATAGTCCTGTAATGTCTCCTTTTTAGAAGTACGTACGTCAAATACCAGCTTCGAAACTCTTTCTTCGGCATCTGCCATTAATTTGGCTGCATTGGAACGCATTTCTACCACTTTCTGAAACTCGTCAATAGCATTGGTAGCTATTTGTTTCAGATCGGTAAGAGCTGCAGCAAACTGATAATGACTATTATCCTGCATCCAGAAATAAGAATCATAAATATCCCGGCTTTTGTCCAATATATCGTCATACAAACCCTCATAGTTATCCGGTTGATCCAGCAATACCAATAACTCTCTTACTTCGGCCATAGCCTGCACAATGGGTTTATTACCGATCTTGTATAAATGATGCTGACTGAGCGTTTCATTCAATATCATTTCTTTGGTAAAAGCTGTTTGCCAAACCTGTATCAGGTGATGGCGTGTGGGATCTTTTTCCGATATAAAATAAAGCAACTGCCCGTTCTCAAAAATGGTAAAGCCATTACAAAGAATAGGTGTTTGCACCTGCTGTTCAATTACGTTATACGATAGCAGTATGTAACTATGGCTGACTTCCTGATAGAAAACATATAAAAAATCTTCTCCGTTAGGTGCGTCAATACGCCCGCTGAATTTTACATTTTCCAGCTTCCGGTCAAAAATTTTGTTTTCCCCATTTTGTAAATAATAACCGTTGGAAAGAAGAATACCTTGTGCCTCCGGCAATAACAAACCTGCATCGGCCAGGGTATCGGCGCGGGTTACGGTTTTCAGCCTGTCGTTGAAGATAAAAAACCTGTTGTTTTCTAGATAAGGCTTTATACGAAGCAGGATGATATTACCCAAATCAGCAAAATAAATTTCTCCATCATCCAGGGTTTGATCTTTCTGCTCCACATCTTCATGATAAATGCCCTTGCCTGTATCTGTATTATCTTCTATTTTAATAGAAAGATCGCCATGGATGGTTTCTACAAAAACCCTGTCTAATATAGATACATGCGGACTCTTGCCGGTACGCTGCATATCGCGCGTGGCTTTTTCCCAGGTAAAATCATGCTGGTCAGGATATTTAACTTCATGAGCGCTACGCCCATCCATAAACTGTATCGTCTCGCCTTCCATCAGCCATTTAAAAGCTTTAATATCCTGCACATTGGCGGTTTGCTGAAAAACCATGTACAGCAGGTTACCTTTTATATGAAAACGCGAGAAGGAAGCATTGCGATAGTATTTGTACAGGTTTTTAAACTCCGTCACAAAATCCTCCTGTTCTAACAGCGCAGTATTTTGCGCAATAAACTCTTTTCCATCAAACCGGTAAATGCTGAACACATCTGCAATGCCAATATCCTGCTTTAATCCAAATTGTACATTGTATCCTAAAATGCACAATCCACCCATAGCCATTATATCTTTTGCTACACAACTATTAGCGGTGTTGATGCGCAGGTTAGCGAGCAACTCAAATGCGGTTGCGCCAAAGACTTCTTTACGCTCCTTGTTCAGCAGCGCAACATTATCCAGTATTTTATTTTTCTGAACCTGCAGCCTTTGAAGAATAACTTCATAGGCGCCTGAGTCCATTTGTATTTCAGTGGTAATTTCTGACATAGTATTGTGCTTCGAAAACGATGGAATGAGCTATCTGTTTTTTGTAACAGACTGCCTTTAATATGAATACGGAACCCACTTTATATTTCGGTATCAACGATCAGATTCCGGACTGCTGAAATCAGTCTAGCCTCTTTGTCATTTCGAAGATAGTTTTCTGAAAGAAACAGAGGAGAAATCTCCTTTTCGGAAGATTTCTCCCTCATAGCCTTCGGCTAAGATGGTCGAAATGACGTGTGCTTGTAAATATCCGCCAGGACTAACCTTTCAACTGTTGTATCTTTTTGTTTTCAATACCCAATCCCTTTGCAAAGCTGAGCAGGTTGTTTAAAAAGCCTTTATCAGAACCCGTTGCCGATGTTTGAATACGGGCCACCAATGCGGCGATAGAAAGATTTTTTATATCATCGCTGCTCACATCATATTTATCAGCCAGGTTACGTATCTTATTGATGACGTTCTCTTCGCCATCACCCTGGCCTAAAAGATTATCGGACAGTTGCGATAGGTGGTAGGAGTTATCAATCAGCTTATCCAAACCTTTACCATTCGACACCTGGCGCACTACGTTATCAAAGAAAGTATTGTCACCACCCACAATATCGATCTTGGCATTCCTGAAGGCATCGCCTAATACACTGGCCTGCGCTTCTGCAATATCTTTCTGGATATGGATCTCAGCCAGCGCAATTTCCTTATCCTTCTGCAATGTAAGACGGAACTCCTCGTGCTCTTTGCCGGCATCATTCAACTTTTTAATAGCCATAGATTTCTCGTCCATACCCTTCGCTTCCGCAACGATTTTTTCACGGATCACTTCGGCCTCGGCTAACCCTTCTTTACGTTTGGCTTCTGCTTTTGCTTCTATACCTGCCGCTTCAGCAATCGCGGTTTTTTCAATTACCGCCGCATCTACCAAACCTTGTCTTTCCAGCGCTTCAGCCTTAGCATGCATTACCTGTGCTTCTGACAAACCAACAGTGGCTTCTTCTTTAGCTTTTGCATCGGCTATCACCTTACGGGCTTCTGCATCTTTGCCAGCAGCTTCCTTACGGGCATTGGCTTCTATCAATATTTTCTGCGCCTCATGTGTTGCCGCCTTTTCCTGCGACTCAGCCCTTTTTACTTCTTCTATCATTTTGGCTTCGGCATCCTGGCTGGCTTTTATAACTGCAGCCTCTTTTGAACGGTTGGCTTCTTTCAGCACCTGTACATCTTTAATTTTCTCCTGCTCTTCTACCACCGTTTTCTCCAGTGCTACACGTTCCCGAATGGCGTCCTGTATATTTTTCTTTTCGATCTCAAGTGCCTTATCTTTTTCAATACCTGCTAATGCTACTACGCGCTCACGCTCTGTCAACTCCAGGTATTTATCTTTCAATACGCGCTCTGTTTCTACGGCTTCTGCACGCTCTTTGTTTTTGGCGGCAATAATTACCTGCCTTAATTTATTCTCTTCCTGTATCAGCAATTGCTCTTCCGTTTGTATCCTGATTCTTTCAGAACGTAAACGCTCCGTTTCTTTAACTGAATCAATTTCTGCCTGCTCACGCGATTTTATATTTTCAATCTCCCTGCGTTGCGATTCTTCTTTTTCTTTTAGCTGGCGCTCCAGTTCCAATATGGCTTCCCTTGTTTCAACATCCTGTTTTTTGATGGTTCGTTCTTCATCCCTTCGGATCTGGTTCGATTTTATGTTTTGCACCGCGGTTAATTCGGTAATTTTCTTGATACCTTCCGCATCCAGGATATTTTCTCTATCCAATAACTCTACCCGGGTTTGTTCCAGGTAATCTATAGCACAATCATCCAATACATACCCATTCAAATCAGTGCCAATAATATTAATGATCTCTTCTCTGAACTCGCGACGCGCTTCATACAGCTCAATGAAATCAAATTTCTTACCAACTGTCTTTAATGCTTCTGAGAATTTGGATTCAAAAAGATCTGTTAAGGTTTCATGCGAAGAAGACCGGTCTGTACCGATGGTCTGTGCCACGTTAATGATATCATCTACAGATTTATTCACCCGAACAAAAAACGCTACTTTAATATCTGCCCTCATATTGTCTTTACAGATCAGCCCTTCCCGGCCCATCCGTTCTATATCCAGCTTCTTTACAGAGATGTCCATTACCTCCTGTTTGTGAAGGATAGGAATAACCAGGCCGGCATTGAAAAACACTTTTACGCCACCCTGACCGGTACGGATCAGCACTTTACCCTGGCTTACTTTTTTATACATCGAGATGAGCCAGAAAATAAGCCCGATAACGACAAGCACTAAAAAAGCAGTAGTAATGTAGAACGAGTAATTCATAAATTGGTTGATTTTAAAAATTTATAGGTTGTAAGATTGTACGAAATAAAATTTTGCATCTGGTGAGGCTTCCAATATGATTACCTGCTCACCAGCCTTATATTCATCATCGGTCATAGATTTAGCATAAACTCTTAATACATCGCTTTCATGTTTGATCTCTATCTGGCCAATTTTATCCTGTTTGATGCCAGCCACTACTGTACCCACTTTGCCTACAAAGTCTATACTTTGTTCGCCCTTATGATTGAACATGCGATATAGTTTTAGGAATGGCATGGCTACAACTTTGGTTAGCAACAAGCCAAGTATAAATCCAGGAAGGTATAATACAAAGCCAATCCATTTATCCTCCCACCCCAACAAAGGAGTGATGTTGACCATGAACAGCCACATAAAAATACTAACCAGCGACAGGATGAAAAGAATAGGAAGCTCACCAATGTAAAAAAATTTCAATAGGCTGTCCCAGGCACTATCTCCGCTATGCTGCGTTTCGGGGTGATCATGGTCTAAATCTGCGTCTGCATCGGTTACATCTAAGTCAAGACCGGTAAAAATGGTAATGACCCAATAAATAGCAAATAATATGGCAAACAGCGTTGCTAGAAAATTTACCTTTGAAAAAGCGATATGAAAAAATTCCTCCATGTTGGTTTGGATTTGATGGTGTTATTTTATGACAGGTCAGCTTTTGATATATAATCCTCCTGACCATTCATTGTTTTTTTTACGGTTAAATGAATCGCCGATCACTGGTTCAGGAATTTTATTCCGGATTTCAAGAAGCCAATAAACAAGGCTGCCAATGCCGCTAAGCAAAATGATGATTAAGATCCATACAATTTTCATATCCCCATTTTCAAGCAGTGGATTTTGAGCAGCGTGCAATACAAAATAAACAGTACCCAATATAAAAAGTAACGAAGTGCCAATTACCAAAACAAGAAACATATTGACTCCATTAAAATAATAAGCGGGCGGCAGATCTGTACTTCCTGTTTTATCGATCCGGCCGAACGCTGAAACGAAAAAAGCAAAATAACTAACAAGGCAAAGACCCAAAAGCAGAACTGGCCCCACAGCCAAAAAGGTTTGAACTGGTTTATTGTTAAGTAGCCGCATTGTTTTAATTATTTAGTGATAAATAATATATCAGTCTGGGTTTGTAAGATCTACCGGATCAGGATGATGAACTATCCTGGTTTTTGGTATTCTCAATTCCCAGCTGGCTTTTCAATTGAGCTAATTCATCTTCAACCGAAATCTCTTCAATAATCTTGTTGACCTTCTCATCATTGCTTTCTTCTTTCTGGTTCATTTCTCCATAAGCCTGTGCCAGCGCCTCCTCATCCAGTACTTTATCCTTCATACGCTCCAGCATAGAAGCCACGCTGTTGGAATCCATTTTCATCAACTGCTTGTTGATCTGCTGCGTGGCATTACTTACTTTAACCCTGGCTTTCAGTGTTTTCAACTCACTCTCCCATTGCGAAATGCTTAACTTGATCTTGGTAACATTCCCTTCCAGTCCCGTTACCTGTTGTTGCAAAGATGCTACCTGCAGATCTGCTTCGGTTATTCTCCTGGTTACATCTGCTTTCTTCCTTAGGTTTTCTTTTACCAACTGGTCAGCCTCTTCACTTTGCACCGAGCCTTCCTGTGCTTTCTTCAGCAATAATACTGATTTGTTGTGTATAGTTTCCTGCTCGTCGCGATATTGTTTCAGCTCATTTCCCCTGCGAATATGCATGGCTTTTACCTCGGCTAATGCCCGGTTAGCCTGATCCAGCTCCGTATGCAGATCTCTCAGTCCCTGCTCAATCATTTTGATGGGATCTTCGAGCTTATCAATGGCCGAATGGGTTTCAGCCTGTCCTATTTTAAAAAGTCTTTGAAAAATATTCATGGCATTCTTTTTAATGATGATTAATTATTTGCTGAACTTCATTATTTCATTTGAATATTCTGAAAGTAACAGCGATAACGAGTTAATGGTGGTTTCCAGCTCTAGTTTGTCGAGCGATTCAACCTGCAATGTATTACGGAAGATGACTTTTTCGCCGGTTTCATCCAGCACAAAAGCCCCGTGCACGATGTCCCTGTTCTTGATGAGCAACTCGCGGTAAACCGAGTCGCTGTTACAATTAAACAGGTACTGCTCAACAATTAAAATAGGGTTAGCAACGCCCAGTACCATATTTCTTATTCCATATTCCTGCTTGTCTATGACGATGATGCCATCGTTTTCGCTTTCGTATAAAACTTCATAGTCAAGCTCGGTAACATAGTTTTTTACTTTACTAAAAAAACTCTCCATTCAGTGTGTTTTAAGTTTTTTACAAATAGATTGTACAATCTGATAACAAATCTACAAACTGATTTTCAAATATGCAAATATTATTAGCAATATTTTTAAATTTTGTTATTCTTATTTGCAATAATGTTACTTACATTTGCAAAAACAGCATAAATCATGTCGAATTTCGGTTCTAACATTAAAAAGATACGAAGCTTAAAGAATTACACGCAACAGCACCTGGCAGATATTTTAGGGCTAACCCGTGCAGCGGTAAGTTCTTATGAAGAAGGAAGAGCAGAACCGAAAATAGAAACGCTTACAAGGGCATCTCAGATATTTGGCGTTAGTGTAGATGATTTTATCAATAAAAAGCTCACTGTTAATGAGGTAACACATTTTAAGATCCCCGAAATTAATACCAAAAAGGCAGCGGAAGAGAAATCGGATACCCTGTTCCCTGATAATGCCAATTGGGTTAGCATCAAAAATGCTACTATTATTGACAATAGATTTTCAGAAAGCCAATTATTATTAGCAAAAGACGATATCATTAGTACGTCACAGTCGCAAATTATTTATACAGGTGACGCTTTTTTTGTTGCTTCAGCTAAAAAGATAGCAGGTGATAACTTAGTTATTGGAGCCCATACCATCGCTATCAACCATATAACTTTAGTGAAAACAGTTTTAGGCTGGTATCAGCCTTTAAGCCGGGAAGCAAGGGGGAATATTTTTGAAGAGTTAGAAAGCATAAAAAGCCGGTTATCAGTTCTTGAAAAGCGGCATTCTAATTAAGAAACGAATGCCCGTACCGCTATATACACGCAAAGTTTTTCTTTTGATCAACTAAAGCGTTATAAAAACTATTGCACTTGGATGCTTTACTCAACCTTGCTACTTGCATGATATGGGGCCAGACTCCCCAACGCAGCCCATTTTGATATCCCTCTCGTTTAAGTTGATCTTATTTTTGAATAAGCACCTAAATGCGCTTCTAAATCCGGTTGCAAAGTAAACCAGATTTTTTTTGATTGGGAGATTGGGAGGATTTCAACACATATAGTATGAAACACTTTTTTAAACCTAAAATAAAATCATGAAAAAAAACACACAGCGACAACAAATGCTAATGCTAGCCAAACTGTTTATCTTGTCTTGCTCTGTATTAACTCTTTTTAGTGGCTGCCGAAAATCAGAAATAAATCCAGGTGCTACAAGTGTTAAAGATTCAATTAGTAATGAACAGGTATTTATACAATATAACCCTGCATTCTATGATTCTGTAGTCAACCTTATGAAGAAAAATGCAACAAACTTTAATTTGAACCTAATACCTCAATCGCCTAAAACCATTAAACGTTCAGCATATGACGAGGGAGAAGCAGTAGCCGGTTATCTTAATGGCTACTCCCCGGATAATATATACGTGGGAGGACTTTACAGCTGGGCAACTCCTGAAGCCATGCGCTATTCGGATTGGTTTAATGATATTAGCGGCAGTGCAGACTACTACCATTGGGCGGCGGGCACTGACCACGGTATTTATTTTATAATGCTGAGAGTACTAAATAAATTTACGCAAAGAAATATATGGGTACAGTATTCTATGCCTATTAAATATATAAAAATAAAATACGCCTGGAATGATTACAGATTTAAGCTGGTTGATAACAACAATATTACTGGTGCAAGAGTCGACTTCAATGGATCTCGCCTGGGTGTAATAACCTCCGGCGGATGCATTGCTTACTACAACAGGGACGCCAACTGGGGTGACCTATGGAGCACTGACTCCGAAAGCAGAACAAGAATGGAAAGTGTTAGCGGAGAGGTGGGGTTTAGCCTCGGCGGAGGAGCCGTGCCGATCGGATCCGAAATTAAAGCCGGTTTTGTAGTACAGGCAACGAGCAATAGTGTATTTACTTTTAACTCATCCGGTTATTTTCAATGTACAAATGCAGGGCACATGAATGAGGAATGGCCCAAATTCTCAGCAACTTTTGCTACAACAGCCGTTGGTCCGCGCGGGGATTGGAGAGACTAAAGATTAAAACAATGCCTCTTATTTTCAAATTTCTTTTATGAAAAAAACTCAACTGACGGCATTGCTTTCGGTGTCTTGCATGGCCATAGTTTTGCTTTGTTCTAGCCGCTGCAGACCCGCTGCTGCAGAAAATTCGGTTAGCACCCCTCAGGGAGATAGTGGCTTTGTGGCTACTGGTTGGCGCTATACTGCTTTTGTAGATAGTACTGTCACGCATGTGAAGATGTATAATCAATCTTCTGGTATAGATTCTTTTGTGTACGATCCGAAAGAAAAGGCTATTTACACACGCTTTTGGTATCTCAAAGCCACTCCTCCCATTTGTAGGGGAGATACCATGTATGCTACCCCTATCGACGCTTCTGATTCAAGCTATATTCGCCGCAGCATTTTTGACTTTGAGCTAAAGGGTATATTTACCAGCCCCGAGGCTTTCCCCTGGAGCTTTATGTATTATATACACCCCGGCACGAAAGATGTTTTAAGATTATCCTATAAGTGGTACCCCGGATATATAGACGGTATTACTTTTTTCCTGCATGACAGTATTAACCCTATTGCGGGACGCATGGAGGAAGCACGCCGGTATTTTAAGCCAGCTATAGATCGAAAGCGGTTGCAGAAAGCGCTGACAGATACGGCAGAAGACGGGATCAGCACGGTCACGATTATACCCGCCAGCGACTCAGCCATATCACAAACTATTGATTAAAAAACTGGGGGTACAATAGATCGGGATAACAATAGGGGTATACACAAAAACAGTATGCCCCTATTGTTATTATGCCATCCTAAATGGAGCATATCCACGTTATCGGTTAAGATATTTTACTCCAGATCGTCTTTCCTTTTTGTGACTGCAGGAACTCTTTCAATGCTGCATTTTCGGGTTTAGAAAGATCAGGGTCATCGGTTAGTATTTCTTCGGTTACTTTTTTTGCAGCATCTACCATGCCCCTGTCGTTTACAATATTCGCCAGTTTAAAATCTACTACACCACTTTGGCGGGTACCTTCAATATCACCGGGACCACGCAGCTCCAGGTCTTTTTCTGCTATCACAAAACCATTGTTGGTGGATGTCATAATTTTCATGCGCTCGCGTGCCACATTGCCCAGTTTTTTGCCTGTAAGCAAAATACAATAACTCTTCTCAGCGCCGCGTCCTACCCTACCGCGTAGCTGGTGCAATTGTGAGAGACCAAATTTTTCCGCACTTTCGATCACCATTACTGAAGCATTCGGGACGTTTACCCCCACTTCAATAACCGTTGTAGATACCATGATTTGCGTATCATGCTCCACAAAGCGTCGCATATTTTCTTCTTTCTGAATAGCAGGCTGCTTGCCATGCACCATGCTGATCCAGTATTGCGGTTCGGGAAAATAAGTCTTGATCTCATCATATCCCCGCATCAGATTTTCATAATCGAGTTTATCACTTTCTTCTATTAATGGAAAGATCACATATACCTGTCTGCCCAAAGCAATCTCTGCTTTCAAAAAGTCCATTACATTGCTACGATCATTATCTAGTCTATGTACCGTTTGTATGGGCTGTCTGCCCGGCGGCAGCTCATCTATAACACTATAATCCAAATCACCGTAGGCCGTCATAGCCAAGGTGCGCGGTATAGGTGTCGCCGTCATTACCAGTACATGCGGCGGAGTGTGGTTTTTCTCCCAAAGCCGGGCCCGCTGCGCTACGCCAAAACGGTGCTGCTCGTCTACAATTACCAGTCCCAGATTTTGAAACTGAACCGTGTCTTCAATAACCGCATGCGTGCCTATTAATAAATGAATACTTCCATCAGCCACACCCTGCAGGATTGGTTTTCGCTCCTTAGCTTTTACCGAGCCAGTGAGCAAAGCCACACTAATATTCATATCTTTTAAGAGCGATGAAATACCCTGAAAATGTTGCCGGGCCAAAATCTCTGTTGGGGCCATCAACACAGACTGGAAGCCATTGTCTGCCGCCAGCAGCATACAAAGCAATGCCACAATGGTTTTACCACTTCCCACATCACCCTGCAACAGGCGGTTCATCTGCTTGCCCCTGGCCGTATCGTTTCTTATTTCTTTTAATACCCTCTTTTGCGCACCAGTCAGCTCAAAAGGCAGATACTGGTTATAGAAAGTATTAAAATGATCCCCTACTGCATCAAAGACAACACCTTTTGAAAACCGGTGCCGTTGCGAACGCAGCAGGTTCATGCGCATCTGGGCCAGAAATATTTCTTCGAATTTCAACCTGCGCAGAGCTGCCTCATAATGCTTCTGTGTTTGCGGAAAATGGATCTGCTGGAAAGCTTCAAAACGGGGCATAAGCTTCAACTCTTCTATCATTTTCTGCGGAAAGTTCTCCGGGATATCCTGCGGTTTTACATGGGGCAGTAGTAATTGCGTTAGCTTACCCAGCTGCCTTCCTCCAAGGTTTTTTGCTTTCAGCTTCTCTGTAGATGGATAGATCGGCTCCAGAAAAGCTTTCCCCTCAAGCTTTTCTGGTGTCCATGCTTCAATTTCGGGATGTACTAACTGCGGCTTGCTCATAAACCAGGAGAGTTTTCCATAAACGATATATGCTTTCCCCGGCTGTAGCATTTTCTGGATCTGGTTAACAGCGCTAAACCACACCACTTCCACTGTCCCGGTTTTATCCCTTACCTGAGAAACAAGACGGCGCGCCCTGTTTTGGCCTATTAGCTGAAAGGGCTCCAGTATTCCTACAAACTGAAGGTATTCGTCTGCCGGTGTGGCATCACCAATAGGCGTGAACTTTGTTTTATCTACATGGCGAAAAGGAAAGTGCTGCAGCAGGTCGTTAAAGGTAAAAATATGCAACTCTTTTTGCAACAGCTCTGCCCTTTGCGGACCTACGCCTTTTAAATAGGCAATAGGACTGGATAATATTTGCGAATGTTGACTGATGATCTGTGATTTGCACGAATTTAGATCATTTGAACAAACCGGCCATTTGCAGCATTATTGAAAGGTTAAAAACCTAAACTTCTACTGTATTCGTATTTTTATTTGCCAGCTTATTTATCGACAACCCCTGGATAAGAATGGAGCAAACCACCACGATGTAAGTTATGGCAACCACGCTGTTTTTACCGGCAACATCGGGAATCGAAAGAGCCAACGCAATGGAGACGCCACCACGCAACCCGCCCCAAACCAAAATTTTGATGGTTTGAGCGGAGAATTTTTTCCGGAATGCCCTTAGCCGGGTAGGTAACCAAATGGAGACAAACCTGGCGGCTATGACTAATACAAAGCTTAATATACCCGAAATCCAGAATTTGTTCAGCTCAGGTATTACCATCAGTTCCAGCCCTATCAATAGAAAAAGAACCGCATTCAGAATTTCATCGATCAACTCCCAGAATTTCTCAACATACTCGCGGGTTGGCGCCGACATTGAGACCTTCTTGCCCACATTGCCGATGATAAGTCCTGCCAATACCATCGTAAGCGGCCCTGAAATATGGAGCTCGTGGGCTATCAGGTAACCGCCCATCACCACCGAAAGAGTGATCAGCACCGTTACGATGTAATCATCGATTGACTTGATAGCTTTGGATGCAGTAAAACCCAGGATCAGACCGAGTAAAATTCCGCCGCCCGCTTCTTTCAGGATCAGCCAGCTTACGGTACCTGCATTGATAGTTTCATCGGTTCCTTTGGCAATACTTAATAAAATAGTAAACACAACAATAGCAATACCATCATTAAATAAAGATTCTCCCGCAATTTTTGTTTCAAGCGATTTATTCACTTTAGCCTTCTTTAAAATGCTCAGCACGGCAATGGGATCGGTAGGCGATATCAATGCCCCAAAAAGCAGACAATAGATCAAAGACAATGAGATACCCAACAAGGGTAATACGAAATAAAGCAGATAGCCTATTACAATCGTAGATATTACTACGCTGATGGTGGCAAAAATGACGATCGGAGCCCGCTGCTCTCTCAGGTCATTTACATGAATATGAATAGCCCCTGCGAATAGCAGGAAATTCAGCATAGCGCCCATTAAAACGTCTGTAAAATCAACACCGCCAATTAGGTTAGAGATATGTTCAAGCGTTTTAGGTAAAAACAGATGCCCCACAAAAACCAGTAATGCCGAGCTCACCAGGGCAATCAACATTATACCGATACTGGACGGCAGCTTAAGAATTTTAATATTTAGAAATGCAAATAAGGACGCAATAACAATTAGTATAGATAGCGAGTAGTACAATTCCATCAGCTCAAATTCAATTTGGAGAAGAGCGCAAGATAAGGTATTTGAAAAAAATGGGCTGCCCGGTAAGGGGCAACCCATTTCAATTACTTAATACCGGCAACTTACCTGATATTAATACCGGTTGATCTGTTCTTTTAACAACTTACGCGCAAAGTGGATACGACTCTTAATCGTTCCTAATGGCTCATCCAGGTATTCGGAGATCTCCTGGTACTTATACCCCTCAAAATACAATTTAAAAGGTACCTTAAAAGTTTCCGGAAGCCCGTCAACCGCTGCCTCAATCTCTTTTTGTCTCAAACTGCTTTCTGCGGAATTAGATACGGATACCTGGCGCAGGTTGATCAGGTAGTCTTCGGGTGTATTATCGAAAACCGTTCTGCGTTTTGCATTGCGACGATAATCGTTGATGAAGATATTACGCATGATAGTAAACAACCATGCTTTAATATTAGTACCCGAATTGTACTTTTCCTTATTAGCCAGTGCCTTATACAGGGTTTCCTGGTAAAGGTCGTTTGCCGTTTCGTTATTTTTAGTGAGGTTAACCGCAAAAGGTTTTAAAAACCCTGCATTGTCAACCAATAAATCGCTGAACTCTTTTTCTTTTTCCATACTGCCCGGGGTTTATTCTTGTGAAGAAATGTGACCAAAATTAATGCTTAAACATTAATCCTTTCTGGTTGAAGCAAAATATTACAAAAACTTTACCGAACACGATTGCGTGACAATACTACAGTTCTCATTTTTATAATTTTCCACAATTGGCAGTTTAACGCTATTAAACTGCCAATTGATCCGCCAGAAATAAGTGGCCTTCGGGGAGTAGACGTATTCAGAACCACAAAAGTTCGCAGCCGCTAAAATATTTATTCTGAATAGATAAGCTATTTAGAAGACACGAATTCTTTAGGCTGTTTAAACCATTCTTCTGGTGGCAGCGACTTGAAATAATCGTAAGTATTTTTTAGTCCTTCCGACCGGTTGATCGTAGGCTCCCAATTCAAAATGGCCTTTGCCTTAGTTATATCTGGCTTTCTTTGCTTTGGATCATCTACAGGTAGGGGCTTGTAAATAATTTTCACTGTATTGCCTGTTAAAGACAGCACTTCTTCTGCAAAATCCTTAAGTGAGATCTCATCAGGATTTCCAATATTCACTGGATTTACGTAATCGCTTAATAATAAACGGTAAATACCTTCTACCAGGTCACTTACATAGCAAAAACTACGCGTTTGAGAGCCATCGCCAAAAACAGTGATATTTTCACCTCTTAATGCCTGACCGATAAATGCAGGAAGTGCACGGCCATCGTTAAGTCGCATACGGGGACCATAGGTATTAAAAATACGAATGATACGCGTTTCCACATTATGGAAAGTATGATAAGCCATAGTGATAGACTCCATGTAGCGTTTGGCCTCATCATATACACCTCGAGGGCCCACAGGATTTACGTTTCCCCAATATTCTTCAGTTTGTGGATGAATTAAAGGATCGCCATAAACTTCACTGGTAGAAGCTACGAGAATACGTGCACCTTTTGCTTTTGCCAAACCTAAACAGTTATGCGTACCCATAGCGCCCACTTTGAGTGTTTGGATAGGTATTTTCAGATAGTCGATAGGGCTGGCTGGCGACGCAAAATGAAGAATGTAATCCAACTTACCGGGTATATGGATATATTTGGTTACATCGTGGTGGTAAAATTCGAAATCAGGATTAGGAAAAAGATGCTCCAGGTTTTTCAAATCACCAGTTATCAGGTTGTCCATGGCTATTACGTGGTAGCCTTCTTTAATAAAACGATCACAGAGGTGAGAACCCAAAAAACCGGCTGCTCCTGTAATTAATATTCTTTTCTTCATTTTTTAGATTTTACCGTTGACAATTTTACGTCCGATGCTATTATAATAAAAGCCTAACTCTTCCATTTTTTCCAGGCTGTACACATTTCTTCCATCGAAAACCACTTTGGATTTCAGATTCTTTACCATGCGCTCGAAATCGGGATTTCTAAACTCGCTCCATTCTGTAACGATCAATAAGGCATCCGCTTCTTTTAAGCCTGTGTATTGGTCCCTTGCATATTTTATTTTGTTGCCCAATAACGCTTTTACGTTGGACATAGCTTCCGGATCAAAAACTGTTACTTCCGCACCGGCATTTAAAAGTTCATTGATCAGTTCCAGAGCAGGCGCATCCCTGATGTCATCCGTTTCTGGTTTAAAGGCCAATCCCCACATAGCAAACTTTTTACCTTTCAGGCTATTCTTATAAAACCTTTTTATTTTTCCGAACAGCACTTTTTTCTGGTTTTTGTTCACCTTCATTACGGTGTCCAGCAATTTGAAATCGTACTTATTCTGTTTCGAAGTGTGGTGTAAGGCCAATACATCTTTAGGGAAGCAACTTCCGCCATAACCTATACCGGAAAAAAGAAACCGCTTGCCAATACGGCTATCGCTGCCAATACCCATACGCACCAGGTCAACATTAGCTCCTGTTAACTCACAAAGATTGGCCACTTCGTTCATATAGGAAATACGCATAGCGAGATAGGAGTTGGCTACATATTTTGTCATTTCTGAGCTACGCTCATCCATAAAATAAATAGGATTACCCTGGCGTACAAATGGCTGGTACAATTCGTTCATTACATCGCGGGCGCGATCAGATGAGGTACCAATTACCACCCTGTCTGGCTTTAAGAAGTCATCTACAGCAATACCTTCCCGTAAAAACTCAGGGTTGGATACCACGTCGAACAAATCGGCTGACAGATTCTTAGCCAAAACTGCTGCTACTTTTTCAGCAGTTCCAACAGGAACAGTACTTTTATTTACGATTACTTTGTATTCTTTAATGATTTTAGAAAGGTCTTCAGCTACATTTAAAATGTACTTCAGATCAGCTGACCCATCTTCGCCCGGCGGTGTGGGCAATGCCAAAAAGATGATATCAGACTTATCTACTGCTGTTTTTAAATCTGTAGTAAAAAGAATTCGCTTTTCTTTTATATTTCGTTGAAGCAGAACATCGAGTCCTGGTTCATAAATAGGGCATTTGCCTTTTTTTAACTGGTCAATTTTTGCTTTGTTCACATCAACACAGTTTACAACATTTCCGGTTTCAGCAAAACAGGTACCTGTTACTAAACCGACATAACCGGTTCCAACGACAGCTATTTTCATATTTGTTTTTTAATTATATGATTGCCGGACGGTTAACCACGACAACTTAGAAGGCTTTTATTAATTTGGTTTGTGCTACCAGCAAATGTATTCTTAAAAAAGAAAAGTTTGAACACTATTTGAACAATTAATTTGTGAACTCAAGGCTACTGTAATTTTTTAAGATACTCTCCATAGCCGCTTTTAATAAGTTCATCTCCCAATACATTCAGTTGTTCTTTGTTGATAAATCCGTTGCGCCAGGCTATTTCTTCAATACAACCAATCTTTGTGCCTTGTCTTTTTTCGATCACACGAACAAATTCAGCTGCATCCGTTAAAGAATCAAAGGTGCCTGTATCTAACCAGGCGGTTCCTCTATCCAAAACGGCCACATGCAGTTTTTCATCTTTCAGATATATTTTATTAACATCTGTTATTTCATACTCGCCTCGTGCAGACGGCTCCAATTGCCTGGCAATATCCACTACCGAATTATCATAAAAATATAATCCCGGTACGGCGTAATTAGACTTCGGCTCCCCGGGTTTTTCTTCTATAGAAATAGCTTTCATATCTCCATTAAATTCTACCACTCCGTATCTTTCCGGATCACTTACCTGGTAGGCAAAAACGTAACCACCGTCTACATCTGTTAGCTTTTTCAGCTGTGTGCCTAAACCTGACCCGTAAAAAATATTATCGCCTAAAACAAGAGCTACTTTATCATTGCCTATAAACTCTGCGCCTATAACAAATGCCTGAGCCAGCCCGTTAGGCACTTCCTGTACTGCATACTCAAAGCGGCAGCCAATACGCGATCCATCTCCCAATAACCTTTGGAAGCCCGCATTATCTTCGGGGGTTGTTATAATCAGCACTTCGTTTATACCCGCCATCATTAATACAGAAAGTGGATAGTAAATCATCGGCTTATCATAAATAGGCATCAGCTGTTTACTGATTGCCCTTGTAATAGGGTATAGCCTGGTGCCAGAGCCACCGGCGAGAATAATTCCTTTCATTTTCTTTTTGGATTTAGGTTTTATTTAGATACCAATACGTTATTCCGCATACTGTTTATCATAATATTTCTGGTAATCTCCACTGGTTACATTTTGCAACCACTCTTTATTAGTTAGAAACCAGTCGATGGTTTTAGACAGGCCTTCTTCGAAAGTAACCGAAGGGGACCAGTTTAATTCCTTATTAATCTTGGTAGCGTCGATCGCATATCTTAAATCGTGGCCCGGCCGATCTTTTACAAAAGTGATCAGTTGTTCGCTGGTACCTGCATCGCGGCCTAGTTTTTCGTCCATTTGTGTACACAGCAATTTTACGAGGTCTATATTCTTCCACTCATTGAATCCGCCCACATTGTATTTGTCTCCATTTTTGCCTTCGTGAAAAACAAGGTCGATAGCCCTGGCATGATCCAGCACGTAGAGCCAGTCGCGGGTATACTTCCCGTCCCCATAAACCGGTAATGGTTTATTATTAATGATATTGTGGATCATTAAAGGGATCAACTTCTCGGGAAAATGATTCGGCCCGTAATTATTAGAACAATTGGTTAAAACAACAGGCAAACCATAAGTATCGGCATAGGCATATACAAAATGGTCAGAAGAAGCTTTTGATGCTGAATAGGGCGAATGAGGATCATAGGAAGTCTCTTCCGTAAAGAATCCTGTATCGCCCAAAGCGCCATACACTTCATCAGTTGACACATGATGAAACCTTTTGCCCTCATAATTACCCTTCCAGAGCTCCTTGGCTACGTTCAACAGGTTTACCGTACCAATAACGTTCGTATATACAAAATCTAACGGAGAAGTAATTGAGCGGTCCACATGACTTTCAGCCGCCAGGTGGATTACCCCGTCCGGGTTATGCTTTTGAAAAACTGCTTTTATAGCTTCAGCATCCACAATATTGGCTTTCTCAAAAATATAGTTGGGCTGCCCTTCAACATCTTTTAAATTCTCCAGGTTCCCCGCATAAGTGAGGGCATCCAGGTTCACTATTGTATAATCAGGATACCTATTTACAAATAGTCTTACCACATGCGAGCCGATAAAACCGGCCCCACCTGTAATAATAATGGTCTTTTTAGCCATAGATTCTAATAATTTTTATATAAATAAACAGTTTGCAAATATAACTGTATGACAGTTTACCGTGAAATTCATATTTCCCATTTATTCATCCCTGGTTTCCCGTCTATATACTCTCCTAAAAGAGTATATTTATAGCTATTATTATTAAAAATGAAGACACGCTACCGATCTTTAGATATTTTCAGAGGGGCTACTGTTTGCCTCATGATTCTGGTAAATAACCCGGGCAGCTGGTCGCAAATTTTTGCTCCGCTAAAGCACGCGCCCTGGCATGGCCTTACGCCAACCGACCTGGTTTTTCCTTTCTTTCTCTTCGCGGTTGGTAATGCTATGGCTTTTGTATTACCCCGGTTAAAGGAGCAGGGTGAAGGAATATTCTGGAGAAAAGTAATCAAACGCTCTGTTCTGATTTTTGCTATTGGTCTTTTTTTGAACTGGTACCCTTTTATAAGATGGCATGAGGGGAGCCTGGAATTTATTGGCTGGGTAAACCAACACAACAGTGAAAAAGGAGTGCGCATTTTTGGTGTTTTGCAGCGCATCGCAGTTTGTTATTTTTTCGCCTCCATTATTGCTTTTTACCTCAAACCCAAAGCCGCTTGGTTTTTCTCTCTGACCCTATTATTGGCTTATTGGGCTATCTGCCTGATCGGCAACCCTACCGATCCCTATAGTCTTGAGGGCTGGATAGGCACTGAACTGGATCAAGTCATCCTGCACATCCCTCATATGTATAAAGGTGAGGGCATCGCTTTTGATCCGGAAGGATTACTGAGTACTTTACCCGCCATCGTTGAGGTTGTTTTAGGTTTTTTTGTGGGCTCCTATATTAAAAATACAGCGATTTCAGCAGAGCCTTTGGCGATTTACAAAATGCTCACCGGTTTGTTTGTTGCAGGAATAGCAATGTTATTGACTGGCTTTTGCTGGGATATGGTGTTCCCCATTAACAAAAAAATATGGACCAGCTCCTACACGATATATACCGTGGGGTTGGCTATAATTACACTTTGCACCATGATCTATTTGATCGAAGTTAAAAATTACAAGGGCTTTCCTACCCGCTTCTTTGAAGTATTTGGCAAAAACGCCCTCTTCATCTTTTCCCTGAGTGCTTTTTTACCTAAAACAGCCGGGCTGTTCACCTCGGATGAAGGTGTTAACTTCTGGAATTTTCTTTATAAAAAGGTTTACATCCATATTCCCGGAGATCCTAAGTTGGGTTCTTTGGCTTATGCTTTGACCGTCATCATTTTTATGTGGGCTATTTGCTGGTGGTTAGACAAGAAAAAGGTGTATATAAAGGTTTAAAGGAAAACTTAGAAATAGCAGCTAGGGCGTTACGACGAGGTTTTGAAATGCCATTTCCTTTAGCACCTGCCAGCTGCTAAAACCTTCCATTCGCTTTAACAGCAGCATTTTGTTGGCAACAAATGTGGCTGAAAAATTTTTTTTCTCGTATTCCTTCCAACTTTTCACAAACTGAAAGGGTTGCAAACCTTTAGCTATGGTTATTCTGGGCAGCCGATTAACCCTACCGCCTTCAGGCAAACTTCCCATTGTATCTACTTGCTTTACCAGCATTTGAGCAGGCAGGTCATTTTCAAGTGGTATAAAGATTTCGCTCTCTTCTGACTGATCAAAATTGCTAAGGTGTAGTTTAAAAGGCATAAAACCCAACGCAATCCGGTTAAGTTGATCGACAACATCTTGCTCCTGCAGCTCACGGGCCGAAAACTCAGCTAAATAAATAAAAGCTTGTCCGCCCGGTATGATGATCCCTTTATAATCCTGATCGAATGCGGCTTTGATTGCTGCTATTTTTCTTTTCACCTCAAACGGAGTATCCAAAATCAACCGGTAATCATTGAGTGGATTATATATAGTTATCGATTCCTGCATAATTATTTATATATAATGATATAACAATACTTATGCCATCTACCAATTAAAAAACATTAAAATAGCAACCTGAACCAACGCTAAACTTATTTTTGCAGCATTTATGACCCGTCAGAACAATAATAATATCATGTACAGCAGAAATAGTAGGGAGTTAATACCACAGGACAATTCAATAAAGTTTGTAAGTCAGCCGTTTAAAAAAATGAACCGCTTTCCCATTTTCTTATTCCTGACCTTGGCCTTCCTGTTCGTTTCATGTACTCAAAACAATGTAAAAGAAGACGATACGCCCAAAAAATATTTAGATGCTCACCAGCTTACCGGTTGTTTTGCGCTGTATAATAATGGTACCGGCTTATTTACCATCTATAACCTTAAACGCTACCGAGACAGTGCCTACCTGCCTGCCTCTACATTCAAAATCATCAATTCCCTGGTAGGATTGCAGACAGGTAAGATCTCCAGCGACAGTATGGTCATTCCCTGGGACGGGGTTACCCGTAATATACCAGACTGGAACAAGGACCTGAATATGTACGAGGCTTTTCGCGTTTCTTCTGTTCCCTATTACCAGGAAGTTGCACGCCGTATAGGAAGAGATACGATGCAGTTTTGGCTGGATTCTTTAAAATACGGGGCAGGCAAGGACAAAAGACTCTACAAAATCTCTAAAATTGACAGCTTCTGGCTTGACAATACGGTTAAAATAACTCCTGATCAGAGTTTAGGCATAGTTAAACAACTGTATTTTGATGACCTGCCTTTTTTTAAGGTATACCAGCAAAAGGTAAAACACGCTATGTTATTTGAAGACAATTCTAATTACCGACTGGGCTATAAAACCGGCTGGGGCTATACCGAAAAAGGCCATTCCCTGGGGTGGGTTGTAGGATGGATCGAGGAAAACAAGCACCCATATTTCTTTGTACTGAATGTAGAATCTCCCGACCCCAATTACAATATGAAAGAGGTACGGCTGAAAATTCTTAAGGATATTTTAAAGGAATATGGCTTTTTCGACGGAGCTATGTAATAAGCTGTTTCATAATTTTGCTACAACCTGTGTTATTGGCAGGAAAGTTGGACCATTGGGATAAACTCATCATATATTGGGCTTTCAATTTCAATACAACATTTTCATTTGGCTTTTTGCGGCGCTGTTGGTTTTTACACTTCTTTTTTTAGGAGTAAAAAATTGGAAGAAGCGTGTGGTAAAAAATATAGGTAGTCCATCCCTGGTGAAAGCATTAATACACCGGTATAGTCCCAAACGCTTTACTTTAAAATTTATATTGATTTGCATTGCATTTTCCATGGGCGTACTGGCGGTGATGAACCTGCGCAAGCCCGGTGGTAGCGACGGCATTGTGCGCAAAGGAATCGATGTGGTTTTTGCCCTGGATGTAAGCCGTAGTATGCTGGCAGAAGATATTGAGCCTAACAGGCTGGAACGTGCTAAACAATTCATCAGCAAAATGATGGATGCGATGCCTGACAGTCGTGTTGGGTTGGTTCTTTTTGCAGGGAAAGCCTATGTACAAATGCCACTTAGTGCAGATCATGGAGCCGCGCAGATGTTTGTAAATGAAGCATCGCCAGACGCAGTGCCCATGAAGGGTACTGTTATCAGCGATGCACTGCAGGAAAGTATGAAGGCTTTTGGAGACAGAGATGCCAAGTTCAGGGCCGTTGTTTTAATTTCTGACGGAGAAGATCATGATGAGGAAGCACTTGATTTATCTAAAGAGTTATCCAAACGCGGACTAATGGTGAACACCGTAGGTATTGGTTCTCCTACGGGGAGCTTTATTCCCGATGACTCCACCAGGGGACATAAGGTTGATAGTGAAACCGGTATTGAAATTATTTCTAAACTAAATGAGCAAGAATTAAAGCAGATTGCCGCTAATACTAATGGTGTTTATGTGCACCTGGAGAATAGTGATGCGGCTGTTAAACAGATTGCGGCTAATCTTTCACAGATAGAAAAAAAAGTAACGGGCGACACGAGCCTGATGAGCTTTTCTTACTATTTCTGGGTGTTTGTTGCTGTTATGATTTTGCTGCTGATTGGGGAACAATTACTGCCGGAAGGAAGAAAGCCGGCAACGAAGTGATCAACTGGTTAGTGCATTAATAAAAGTAGAGATGCGAAGAATTACCACCTTATCCATATTATTTTTTATTGCTGTATTGTCGGGTAAAGCGCAAAGCCAGCAAAGCTTTATTAAAGAGGGAAACGAGTTCTTTAAAAAGGGACAACTTGAAGAGGCCGTAGCCAGCTACGATAAGGTGACGGATGCGCCTTATAAGTATACCGCGCTTTTAAATAAAGGCACGGCTTTATACAAACAAAAAAAACCTGAGGATGCATTGAAAGCGTATAACGAGGTGAGTGCAGCACCCAACGCGACTAGTATAATAAGATCAGGCGCCCATTACAATGTGGGTGTAGTGTACAGTAATCAAAATAAAATAGAAGAAAGCATAGATGCTTATAAAAGAGCCTTGCGGCTAAATAGCCAGGACAAGGATGCCAGAGAAAATTTGCAAAAAGCCTTATCCGAATTGAAGAAAAGTGGCGGTGGAGGCGGTGGTGAAGATAAACCACAGCAAGCGCCGTCTAAACTTAACAAGAGCCAGGCACAGCAACAATTAGACAGGTTGGAACAAAAAGAGAAAAATACGCAGCGTAAAGTATCCAACAAAAAAACACAGTTTGGTGGTAGCGTTGGAAAAGACTGGTAACAAAAAAGAGTGTCCGAAAACACTCTTCTTTACTTTATATCAAACTAATATTATTTATTGTACAGGAGGTTTAACTGCCTGCCTGGCCAACAGCACCCACTTCGTTCCCTGCTTTTGCCAAATGGTCATTACTTTTAATGTAACGTGCCCCGGCTTGTTATTATCATTGGTATCTGCATCAAATAAATGTCTTACTATCGCTGTAGTTCCCGCAACATCTACTGTTTGATCGGTGATGTTGATCTTTACAAAATCTGAGGCCCCGGTTTTAAAAGTTTGCAAAAACTGGTCTTTGGTTTCTATTTTACCGCTGGAGTGGCCATAAGTTAATTTAGGTACCGTCAAGCTGCTGAGCAATTTGAGGTCGCTATCTTCCAGCGCTTTAACAAATTGGGCTACTGTTTTCTGTACCTGTTCTTCATAGCTACGCTGCGCCTGGGTACTGATACAAAAAGCCAATGCGGCTAATAAAAAGATATGCTTCATTTGTTTCTTTAATGTTTTAGTTCACGTAAAATTTACCAACGGGCTACTTCTGTAATGCCACCTACCGCAATATCTCCTATTTTCACCTTAATATCAGCATCCAGTGGTAGTAAGAGATCTACACGGGAACCAAATTTAATGAATCCCATTTCCCCAGCCTGATCTACTTTATTGCCTACCGACAAATAGTTTACAATACGCTTTGCTAAAGCACCCGCTATTTGCTTGGTTAATACTTCCTTTCCGTTGGCTGCTTTAAACACATTGGAATGACGTTCATTTTCGGTAGATGATTTCGGATGCCAGGCCACCAGGTATTTACCTTTGTGGTATTGGTTGTATACTACTTCCCCGCTTACCGGGTTACGGTTTACGTGTACATTTAAAGGGCTCATAAATATGGAAACCTGTATTCTTCGGTCTTTAAAATACTCATCAGCGTCCACCTCCTCTATAACAACTACCTTACCATCACAGGGAGCTAAAACAGTATCTGCACCCAACGTATAATTTCTATTGGGTATCCTGAAAAAAGACACCACCAATGCCAGTAGCACTAACGTCACTAACAACAATAAATAGAAAATAGCTGGATAAGCAACGAATAAATATTTGTAACTAAGGAAGTTGATCAACAGAAATAAAATAACGGCGATGGCAATAGAGCCTTTTCCCTCACGATGAAGCGTCATGTACGATTTGTTTTTTGTGCTGCGAAATTACAGCTTATTGCCTAAACAGATGGCTGCGAATGCACAAATAAAACTATTTGCGCACCGCAGCCATTAAGAAAGAAGAGAAGAAAAGACTTTTTTTATTGCTCTAACACCTGGAAGGTAATAGGTTGTTTGCGATAGGCTTTCACCAACTGGCTATTTTGCCTTGCAGGATTCCATTTACCCGATTTTTTAATCACCCGCATCGCCTCCTGCTCCATGCCATAGCCGAAGCTGGTAAGCGGCTTGATATCGCTCACATTGCCGCCCGCGTCTACTATAAACTGAATAATTACGGTATAAGTGCCCGGTACAGCTCCATTATCCACCGGCACTTCGCCTGTCAGGTTCCGTTCCAAAAATTTCTTCCAATCACCCACGTAAGAGGCATCAATCTCTACTTTATAGAAAATTTTATTCGCATCAAAATCTTCTTTTACCTTTTCTACTAAAAGTCCTTTTCCATCAGCGTCCGACGGTGGAGCTACAACAAGTCCCACATCTTTAACCCCATCCTGAGATATGCTGCTGATCTTTGTATCGGCCAACGCCTCCTGGGTGGGCGGTGGCTCAATAATCTCCTTATCCGTAATAACAGGGGTGGTAAAAGCAATCGTCTGTATTTTTGGCACTTCCACTTTAGGTGCCGGAGGTGGTGGCGGCGGTTCAGGGATTTCTTCTTCAATAGGCTTGATATCCAGTATTGTAACTTCCGGTCTTATATCAAACAGTTCGGCATCTGCGGTTTTAGCAAATGTGCTTTTCAGCCAGGCGCCTCCTCCTATAGCAATGCAAATACCCGCTGTTATTAAAAGCGCCTTCGTCATGCGCTGGTGATAGTTTCTGCGAAGCTCATAGGCTCCGTAATTTTTGTTTCTTCCATCGAAAACGATGTCGAGCATGTCTGCCCGTAGAATAGCTGCTGTTTCCATAATTGTTTATTTAAAATTGTGATTTGAGATTGTATTCCAATTGCTCACCCATTGCACTCTGTAAAATGCATATCCCTCCCATTACCCAACCGGGTTTCGTTTTTTTTGCTGAAAAATTTCAATGTTTACTTTATGGTCTGAAGTAGATCCAGATCTTTAGCATTAGGCTCGATTAAAACATAGCGGGCAATTTTGTTGATCGTCATTTCGTCCAGCATAGCAACAATCGCTTGGTAGCTCGCATCGGCAGTAGGTTTAATGAGAATCATCAGATCTTTTTGCCGGCAGTTGTCAAGGGTAGTTTGGTTAGCAACGGCCTTTTCTTCGCAAGCCTTATCGGGCTTATAGTTTTTAATTACTTCCTGTTTTTTACGGATCAGCTCTTTGCGGATATCTGAAAGCGAGCTCTTCTTTATCTCCACGTTACTGCTCCCTGGCTGGCCTTCATAATAGAAAACACCAGCGTCTTTATCAATAAGTATAGTAAATGCTCCCGATTCGGCAATTGGTGCTTCCGGCCCATCTTCAGGCATATACAGGTCCATTGCTTTAGACTCATTCATGGACGATGTAAATATAAAAAAGGTAATGAGCAAAAATCCCAGGTCTACCATTGGCGTCATGTCTATTCGTAAGGATGCTTTTTTTTGTTTCCTTGCAAAGCCACGCTGTACGCGGCTTTGGCTTTGGTTTGTTTCTATGCCTGCCATAGTTGTGCTTTTTTAATGAGATACCTATAGCAAATTTTTCCATAAAATATTTTCGGTGTTGGGATCGCTTATTCGAACAATAAAAAAACCTCACAGGCAAGAACCTGTGAGGTTGTATACAATTTTTAGTTGTAGTCAGCGCTTCAAAATACCATCCAATTACTTTTTCAGCCAACTGTTATTAACGCGATTCCAATCGGGCAGCTGGTTATCAGGATCTATCTTTACCTCCTTCAATTCACTGGTTGTGGGTACTCCAAAAGTATAGGAGCTTCCACGCTGCCAGATCTCCACGGGTAATTTTATGGTTTGTTGCTTACCGTTTGTTTCGGTAATCAATATTTTTACCGGCATAGGCATCTGTTCCAGGTTTTCGATAGTAATGGCGGCACCATTAGCCGGCAGATTATCCCTGTAAGCTACCCCTTTCACCGCCTGGTCAATCTTCCAGGTATTTAACACCCAGCCCCTCCAGAACCAAGACAGGTCTTCTCCTGCTACATTCTCCATAGTGCGAAAGAAATCCCAGGGAGCAGGATGTTTAAAAGCCCACCGATTGATATACTCTTTAAAGGCTACATCGAACCGCTCCGCACCTAATACATTATCCCGCAAAGCATGTAGCATTTGTGAAGGTTTATAATACGCTGTTACACCCAGACTTCTCTGCTGAACCGCATCGGGTATGGTGTATAAGCCATCCACATTTTCGCCAAACGAGCTTCTTCCCTCATCACCTGTTGACTGCTTACTAAATTCTCCATTATTAAATGCGTTTGTAGAAAAGCTATTAATAAAAGTATTGAACCCTTCATCCATCCAGGCATATTTTCTTTCATTGCTACCCACAATCATGGGGAACCAGCTATGCCCGAATTCATGATCGGTTACACCCCAGAGACCGGCGCCTTTTGCCCTGTATCCGCAAAACACAATACCCGGATACTCCATACCGCCAACAATACCTGCTACATTCGTTGCCGCAGGATAAGGAAACTCAAACCATTTATTAGAATAATGCTCAATGGAGGCTTTAGTGAATTCTGTACTACGCTCCCATCCGCTATTGCCAATTGACTCTACCGGGTAGGCGCTTAATGCCAGGCATTGCTTACCACTGGGTAAATTGATTTTAGCGCCATCAAAAACAAAAGCTTTGGAGGCAGCCCATGCGGCATCTCTTGTATTCTGTATTCTAAATCTCCAGGTATTCGTTTTCCTGGTAGTCTTAATGCCCGCATTTACCTCTGCGGCACTCCGGATCGTTACCGTTTTTTCGTTGATTTTGGCATTAGCATAGCGGGTGGCTTCGGCAGGAGAAAGACATTCGGCAGGATTTAATAATTCTCCCGAACCCACGATGATCATATCAGCAGGAGCGGTTACTGCAAAATCGACATCTCCATACTCCAGGTAAAATTCACCCTGTCCTACATAGGGCAATACGTTCCAGCCTTGCAAGTCATCATATACACACATACGCGGAAACCATTGGGCGATCTCATACACCCAACCGTTCTTTGATTGTAAGCGGCCCATGCGATCGGTTCCATATACCGGCACCTCAAAAGACCAGTCTATGACCAATTTAACTTTACCTGCATTCTTTAACGATTCCTGTAACCACACCTGCATGCGGGTATCTGTAATCGTAAACTGTGGTGTATATTTTTTCCCGTTTACTTCTACTGTCACTGACTTGATTACCTGTCCTTTGGTAAAGCCAGTATTAGCCCAACGACCGCCTGAAGCGGTAGTAGTTGCTGACCCGCGGGAATCGTTCCGGTAAATATTCTGATCCAGCTGCAACCAAAGAAATTTCAGGTTATCAGGGCTATTATTGGTATACACCAGCTCCTGCGATCCGGTCACCGTATGGTTAGCTGTATCAATGGAGCAATTGATTTTATAATCTGCGCGGTTTTGCCAGTATTTCACGCCTGGCTCGCCAGAGGCGCTGCGGTACTCATTTCCCGGATAAGGATAAAACTGCGGATTAAATGCTTCTTTAGCATTGTATACAGAAGTTGTTTGAGAGAACACGGGGATTGCCAGCAAAGCCAACAAAAAAGAATAAAGCAATTTAGGTCTCATGTAAAAATTTTAAACGTTGAATTTAATGCAATTTTTGTGCGCCAATCGTTAACAGAAGTAAAATGTGATAAACGGTAATGGTAGCGCAGTGCCTGGTCGGCTATCTAAAAAGATAAAAATACTTTAGTTTCCGGATACACCAGCTTGTTGCTTTTACGGTTCCCCTTATAAATAAAATGTACAATATTCACCTGGTCATCAAAAAGATCGTACAATACATTATTCTCCACTGTAATGCTTTTACTATTAAAGGAGGGCGCTTCGGCGGTAGTGTATACGTACACAGCTTCGTGATCAATTTCCCAGTCATACAGTTTTATGGGAATTGTCTTATCATTATTTTTTAAAGCCAGGTGCGTGGTAATATACTTATTCACCAACAAGGTCATCTGTACTTTAAGTTTAGGATTGGAGAGATCAATCTTCTGCTTATATAATTTAGCTAATACATTTTCAAAATCATCGGTAAAAATTTTGGTGCTGATCTCCACCCTTTTGCTCTTTATATCATACTCCAATTCCGTAGCACTTACATGATAGGGATGTACATTTGCATTGAGCAAAAACAAGCCCAACAGCCATTTATTGAGTAATAATACCACCGACATATTTCGCGAAAATAATACTATGACAAAGATTTAGCTTTAGAAGTTGTGTTGGAGCATGAGAAATTAAACATTATGAACGATTTCAGTTTTTATTTTGTAGAAGGATGGAAGCATATTGTCAGCACTGATGCGCTGGACCATCAATTATTCATCCTGGCATTGGCAGTAGTGTATACCTTCAGTGACTGGAAGAAAGTGCTGATCCTGGTCACAGCCTTTACCATCGGGCATTCGCTTACGCTGGCGTTCAGTGTGCTGGATGCGATCCGGATATCTTCGGCCTGGGTGGAGTTTCTAATCCCGGTAACAATTGTGTTGACCGCTGGCTGGAATATGATCAATGGCAAACCCGTTAAAAATGTACATACGAATTACTTCCTGGCTTTGTTCTTTGGCCTCATACACGGCCTGGGCTTTGCCAATTCTATACGCATGATGCTGGCCAGCGACCAATCTTTAGGATGGGGGCTGTTTGGCTTTAATGTGGGTTTAGAAGCGGGTCAGGTGGTGGTGGTATTCATCATTCTTTTACTGGGTAAAGTTTTACTCGAGTTGGTAAAAATTCCTCAAAGAATTTATATATTCGTTGTATCACTGGCTGTATGTGTTTTTGCAGCCAAAATGGCTATAGAAAGAGTTCCTTTCTGATTTCAGAACGGAGCATATAGCGTACAATCAATATTGCGCTACCTATAATTTTTTCTATCACAAACTGTTTTTAAGGTTCAGTAATAAAAAAATATGTCAAAGCTATCATGTATTATCGCTGGTCTTTCGTTGAGTATCACCGCTATCGCCCAGGATATTCAAAATAACCCTACCAGTAACCACGGCAATAAATTTGAGCAATTGGGAACCATCCTCCCAACACCCAATGAATATCGTACAGCAAGCGGCGCGCCTGGGCCTAAATACTGGCAGCAACGTTGCGACTATACCATCAAATGTGAGCTGGACGAAAAAAACAATGTTTTAACGGGTAGTGAAACCTTGAATTACTTCAACAACTCGCCTGATGAACTCATCTATATCTGGTTTCAGCTAGATGAAAATGAGCACAGCAATATCAACAATGCAAACTATCAAACATCTTCCCGTATGCCACAGGTGATGACGGATAATATGCTGGCTACCCAGGAAGAAGAAGCGGGAAAGACTGATAATGGTTATGGGGTAAAAATAAAAAAACTCACAGACCTGAATGGTGCCGCGCTGAAATATACTGTCAACAAAACTATGATGCGGGTGGACCTTCCCAACCCGCTGAAACCCGGCCAGAAGTATATCATCAAAATAGACTGGTCTTATAAAATTAGTGACCGGATGAAATATGGTGGTCGTGGCGGATATGAACATTTTGCGGAAGATGGCAACAACCTGTATACGATGGCGCAGTGGTTTCCGAGGGTTTGCGTGTATAGCGATTTTCAGGGCTGGCAGAATCACCAGTTCACCGGTCGTGGCGAATTTGCCCTCACTTTTGGTAACTATGATGTACAGATAACCGTTCCTGCAGATCATGTAGTGGGCGCTACCGGCGAGTGCCAGAACTATGCACAGGTTTTAACGGCGGCACAGATGGGACGTTATAACCAGGCGCGCAATGCCAAAGAACCGTTAGAGATTGTAACATTGGCCGAGGCGACCGCAGCGGAAAAAAACAAGAACACTCAAAAGAAAACCTGGTCCTTCAGGGCTGATAATGTAAGAGACTTTGCATGGACCGCTTCCCGGAAATTTGTATGGGACGCCATGCCGCAGCTCATCAATGGTAAAAAAATTATGTGCATGAGCTTTTACGGCAAGGAGGCCTACCCGCTTTATCGTAAGTTTTCTACACGTGCAGTGGCACATACTATTAAAACCTACTCCGATTTTACGTTTCCTTATCCGTACCCGGTAGCTCAAAGCGTGGAAGCAGCCAATGGCATGGAGTATCCAATGATCTGCTTTAACTATGGACGAACAGAAAAAGACGGCACTTATAGTGAGAGTGTAAAGAATGGCATGTTGGGTGTGGTGATACACGAGGTAGGCCATAACTTTTTCCCGATGATCGTTAACAGCGATGAGCGCCAGTGGACCTGGATGGATGAGGGACTCAATAGTTTTGTTGAATACCTTACCGAAGAACTCTGGGATAATAAATTCCCTACCAAAAAAGGATGGGCAGGCGCGATCGTAGATTACATGAAGTTACCCAAGGACCAGCTAGAACCTGTGATGAGTAATTCGGAAAACATTATTGGTTTTGGTCCTAATGCTTATACCAAACCTGCTACTGCATTAAACATTCTTCGCGAAACCGTGATGGGGCGAGAGTTATTTGATTTTGCATTTAAAGAATATGCACGCCGCTGGGCCTTTAAGCACCCTACTCCTGCCGATCTTTTTCGTACCATGGAAGATGCCAGCGGTGAAGACCTTGACTGGTTCTGGCGCGGTTGGTTTTATGGGATACAACCGGTAGACATTTCGCTGGACACCGTAAAATATGCTAAAGCAGATTTAAACAGTGAGCTTCCTAAAAGCCGTTCTACTCAGAAGAAAGTAGACGGACCGGCAACAAATCCCTACGATGACATTTCCAAGATTCGCAACAGGGAAGATAAGACCCTAAAATTTTATACAGATCTGAACCCGGAAGCCAGGGATTTTTACTGGCAATATGCACGTGGACAGGTAAAGGTTGATACCACACAGACCTTCACCGTAGAAATGCCCATGACAGTAACGTCCTTAACTTCTGAAGCGAAAGAGAAATTTGCCAATAGTTATTTTTATGAGCTGAGTTTTAGCAATAAAGGAGGATTGGTAATGCCGATCATTATCGAATGGACTTATAAAGATGGCAGTAAAGAAACTGATCGCATCCCGGCACAGATATGGCGTTATAACGAGCAAAAGGTGAAAAAATTCTTTGTAAAAAATAAAGAGGTCTCTTTAATACAGTTAGACCCATTGCAGGAAACTGCCGATATCGATGTAACCAATAATGTATGGGGACCTATTCCCGCGCCTACAAGGTTTAAAGCTTTCTCGCAAAAGACAGAGGCGGGCCCTCGCCGTGGTCAAAGCGTAGGGAAGAACCCGATGCAGGTGGCACTGTAGTTATTAGTTGACTGGTTGACAAGTTTACAGGTTGATAAGTTAAACGCTTATCAGCCTTTTTGCTCTAAGACCGGCTCAACAATATTGAAAGGCCTTTTATTGCTTTTGGCTATCTGTTTTAATTCATTCCATCTGCGTAACATAAGAACAGAAATCATAGCCACCAAAGAAAAAAGGCTAAGTACTACTTTTTCGGTTTTTGCGGGCGAAAATGCAATTGCCAATCCGAGTACAGCTACCAATGTCATTATAGCATAAAGTCCTGCCCTACTGGAAAGGAAACTGGGCGTTCTTTCAATGAATGGATGATGTTCCTGCCGGTTAAAAACGTCTATTTTCTTTAGCATCTGCTCCACAATTTCAGCAGTTTGCAATGCCACACCTTTTACCCTTCGCTTGTGTAACAGCGTTAACTTAGTAGAGGACCCGGATGATCTGAAAACAAGCCTGGTTTTTGTCAACACCTGGCTTGAGTGATCGAAACAAGAGAAACTAACGAGATCTTCCAAATTGATTTTCTCCATTCTTTGAACCTCATCCTGCTTGTTCAGATACTCCAAATCGAACCCCGCTTCAGTTTCTATCACTCTCATGAAATAACCCCAATAGGCAGGGAAAAATACGGCATAACAAAACATGAACAAAAGACATGCAATTGTAATTAGTAAAAGGGGTATCCTTAACTGATCAATATCCTTAACAAACCAGGAGGCGAACAGACTTATCATGGACGTCGCTGTCACTCCTAAAAAAACTTTATGTGTTGTAGAATAGGTTATCATAGCTATACCTACTAATATACGAAAAATTACCTGAACATTGCTTCAGCAACCGCCACACTTTCCGGCTTTCCGACATCTACCCATCGGTCGCCGCTATGTTCAAAACCAACAATTTTATGTGTTTTTGCCAGGTCAAGATATAAATCGATCAGGGAAAATTTTCCCTTAAAATTGATATGATCAAACACCTCGTATTCAAAGATCACCACGCAATCATAAGCCTTAGGCACCAGGTTTTCTTTGGGTACAGATATACGTTCTTCTCCTGTTGCATTATTCCGCCAGCCACAAAGCCTGTTATTTTCGTCGAACAGCAGGTTGCGGGAAGTTTTGCGATTACTGACGGCAAATGAGATCAATGGCTTTTCCTGCTCATGAAAACGCAGCAATTCGTTAATATTCAGATCCGTTAATATATCTGCATTGCAGGTAATAAAACGCTCGCCGGGTTTAAATAAACGCTTTGCATGTAATAACCCGCCGCCGGTTTCCAGCACACTCTCCCGCTCGTCACTAATAATGATGTTAGAACCCCAACCTTCACTGGCGTCTACCGCTTCCTCAATCTGGTCAGCAAAATGATGCACATTTACGATAACATCTTTAATACCATACTGCTGCAGGTACTCGATATTGCGCTGGAGCAAGGGTTTGCCATTAACCGGTGCTAAAGCCTTAGGATGATTGTCCGTCCAGGGTTTAAAACGCGTGCCAAGGCCGGCACAGAAGATCATCCCTCGCGCGCCCCCTTCTCCTAAAGGGGTGGTCTCTGCTGCAATTTCCGACTGTGATTGATTGTTTTTAGTTATACTCATTGTAATAAACTCCTCAATTTTTTCGATTACGCTTTCTAAATGCTTTTCAACTTCGTTGTTTGTAAATCTCAATACAATCAAGCCATCTTCTTCTAACAGTTGTTGCCGAATGATGTCATGGGCCTTTACCTCCTCTTTTAAATGTATACTACCATCTACTTCAATAGCTAGCCTTAATGCATGACAATAAAAATCGAGAATATAAACAGAATATGGATGCTGTCTTCTAAATTTTATACCCAGAGGTTTTGCTTTCAAATACCCCCATAGAATTTCCTCCGCATGAGTGCATCGATTACGCAGCTCTCTTGCTCTCTGAAACAAAAACTTACCAGCACCCGCATGCATTCTCTGTTTCATAGATTTTAATTTTTAGCCGCTCAGGTCACCCCTCTTTAGGGGTTGGGGGTCTGCGTCGGCTCATTGCACCAATTCTTCGCATCCTGTACATAATGGCATAGTTCAATCTTCACATTGAACTTGTTCTTTAGGTGCCTTACCAATGCATCCGCTGCATATACGCTTCGATGCTGGCCGCCAGTACAGCCAAAACTCACATACAGGCTTTCAAATCCACGCTTAATATAATCTTCTACACTTATATCCACTACATCAAACACGCTGTGCAAAAACACCGGCATTTTGGTTTGCTGCTCCAGGTATTGTATTACCTCCTTGTCACGCCCCGTCTGGCATTTCATGCTTTCCACGCGACCCGGATTTAGAATGCCCCTGCAATCAAATACAAAGCCGCCTCCATTCTCTTCGTCGTCTATAGGCAACCCCTTTTTAAAAGAAAAGCTGCATACTTTTACTATTAAAGGCGTGTCGTCTGTGGCCTGGACAGGCGTAAATTGTTGAATAATACTTTCGTCAACACATAGCTGCAATACCTTTTCAAACTCGGGCAAAGCAATGCCCATGGGATGGGTTTGCAGGAAAGATTTGAGATTCTTTAAAGCCAGCGGGATGCTGGTTAAAAAGTGTGCTTTTCTTTCGAATAGTCCTCTGAATCCATAAGCTCCCAGCACCTGCAGTAGTCTTATTAACACATAGCCATTGTACTGGCTAATAAAGTTTAGTGTGTTCAAAGGCCGGTCCAACAAAGGTTCCAGCGCATTCATATAATCCTGTAGCAGGTTCCGTTTCCAGTCTTCCGGTAACCCTGCCCGGGCCTGCCAAAGCAGGGATGCTACATCATATTGAGGTGCTCCTTTCATGCCGCCCTGGTAATCGATAAAATGAACGGAATCGTCTTTCATTACCTGGATATTCCGGCTTTGAAAATCGCGGAACATAAAAAATTTATAATCGGTATGAGTGAGGTAATTACTTAGTGCCTCAAAATCATCGATCAGTTTTTGCTTATCGTAAGGCTTACGTAAAGCGTCTAAAAAATAGTATTTAAAGTAAAGCAGATCGGCCATAATCGCCTGCTTACCAAACTCAGAGTTGGTCAGGCATTTGGTGTAATCCAGGTCTTTATCTCCTTCTACCTGCAACCGGGCCAATTGCTGCAAGCTTTCCTTAAACAGGCCGTAGACAGCCGGTGTATACCCTTCGCCTTCTAACCGGTTGATGAGGGATACGTCTCCAAAATCCTCCTGTAAATAAAACTGACGATCTTCGCTTACTGCATAAATATTCGCAATCGGTAAGTTTTTCTCAGAAAAGTTTTCAGAAAAATATAAAAATGAGTTGTTTTCCGGCACATTAGCGCCGTAGGTGCCGATTACCGAACCTCCTTCTTTATCCCAGATACGAAAATAGCGTCGCTCGCTACCTGCCTGCTGTAATACATCGATAGAAGCGGGTTCGTTACCGCTCCAGCTTTTATAAAGATCCTGTATGGCTTCAATTTTTTCCTGCATCGGGCAAATGTACCATGATTTTAAGATTTTTATATTTTGCCCGCTGATTTTTAATAAGAAGGTAGTATTGAATAAATAAATTCAGCATTTTAGCCTTCTGTCTTTTGTTTTCATAGCTATCTTAGCCCAAACAACAATTTATGCCCATAATATTACCCGTAGAAGGAAAAGAACCTCAATTTGGAGATGACTGTTTTATAGCGCCGAACGCCACGATTGTAGGAGATGTGTTAATGGGCGATCAATGCAGTATTTGGTTTAATGCGGTATTGAGGGGAGATGTAAATTATATAAAAATGGGCAATAAAGTGAATGTGCAGGATGGGGCCTGCATTCATTGCACTTACCAGGGTGCCAGCACTACCATTGGCAATAATGTTTCTATTGGTCACCATGCTATCGTACACGGCTGTACCCTACACGATAATGTATTGATAGGAATGGGCGCCATTGTGATGGATAATGCCATAGTACATAGCAATACCATTATTGCAGCAGGCGCTGTAGTTTTAGAAAATACTATTTGCGAGCCGGGCAGTATTTATGCAGGCATTCCCGCTAAAAAAGTAAAAGATATTTCTGAGGAGCTGGTAAACGGCCAGATCAACCGGATCGCTAATAATTATGTGAAGTATGCGGGATGGTTTAAATAACACCTATTTAAGCGTTTTCGTTTTGTGAACCGCTACGGGGTCTGTTTTATCACTTTTTATTTCGTATTGGGATCATCCGGGGTGGAATGATGAGTATATCCTTTCCAGTTAAAATCAGATTGGTGAATACCAATGATGGTAGCTGAAACATACTACGCTTCCGAATTCCAGCTTTACATGATAACCGTTTTTAAATTTCATTTTCATGTATTGTTTATTTGAAATCGTTAACGCGAAGGAAGTGCTACGTTTACAGGTAGGTATAGATTCGGAATCATTATGCTCAAACTTACAATTAAAATTTGCTTTCGTCATCATTCTTCCATTTAGCAGCGGTTAACGGTAATAAGCTATATCATCAAACCCTAGATATCAGTTATCTAATAGCATTACATTTTTTTTAATAGCCCTTGTTTTCCATACTATCTAAAATATTCACATAACTCACATACCGGTCCTCATGTATTTCCTGATCGATCACTGCCTGCTTAATGGCACAATCGGGCTCGTTAATATGCATGCAGTTATTATACCGGCAATCGTTTAACCGGTCCCGCATTTCTGGAAAATAATGGGAAAGCTCCTCCTTTTCGAGGCCCGCAACAGCCAGCTCCCTGATACCAGGAGTATCAATAATGCGTCCTCCCTGAGGCAAATCGTACATATTAGCAAAAGTAGTAGTATGCATACCCTTACCACTCCAGCCACTTACATCCTGGGTTTTTATTTCTTTGCCAGGCAGCAGGTAGTTAACGAAAGTGGATTTACCAACACCGCTATGCCCGCTTACGAGCGTAGTTTTATCCTGTAACAGCTCCTGTAGTGCTTCCAGCCCCTGGTTGGCTTCTACACTTACCGCATGTACATGGTAATTTAAAGAGCGATACATGGCACTCAACTCTTCCAGCTTCCGGAATTCTTTATCCCGATAGATATCTGTTTTATTAAAAACAATGATTGCCGGCACATGGTACATTTCACTTACCACCAGGAAACGATCGATAAAACCCTGGGAGGTTTTGGGGTCCTTTAAAGTGGCTACCAATAAAGACTGATCGAGATTGGCTGCAATAATATGCTGCTGGTGCTTTACCCTTGGTGATTGCCTGTTGATATGATTTCTACGGGGGAAGATCTGAGTGATCATAGCCGTAGCTTCTTTTTCGTTCTCTACCTCAATCTCTACTTCATCTCCCACCGCAATAGGATTGGTACTGGTGATACCATCTATCTTAAATACACCTTTCATACGGGCGTTATGAAAGTTCCCTTGCTCATCTTTTACCGAATACCAGCTACCGGTTGACCTATATACGAGTGCTTTGATCATTTCGACGTTTTGCCTGTTCTTAATTAAAAAGTCCATGGCCATTGGACCATGGACTAAAAGTTTTATCTTCTACTACAACACTAGTTGCAATGCAGTAAATGAATATAGCACTTTTACCCTAAAAAAATTACACGGCCACATTAAAGTCGCGCAAAGCATCATTTAAACTGGTCTTCAGATCAGTACTTGCTTTACGTTTACCGATGATGAGCGCACAAGGTACCTGGTACTCACCAGCTGGGAATTTCTTAGTATATGTGCCCGGAATCACCACACTGCGAGCAGGGATACGACCTTTGGTTTCAATGGCTACCTCCTTGCTTACATCAATAATACGCGTACTTTTAGTTAATACTACATTTGCACCCAACACCGCTTCTTTCTCCACAATTACGCCTTCTACCACAATAGAACGGCTACCTAAGAAGCAACCATCTTCGATAATAACCGGGTTGGCCTGCAGTGGCTCTAATACCCCGCCGATGCCTACACCACCACTCAGATGCACGCCTTTGCCAATTTGTGCGCAGCTGCCTACAGTAGCCCAGGTATCTACCATGGTGCCCTCATCAACATAGGCGCCAATATTGGTGTACGAAGGCATTAATACCACATTTCTGCCTAAAAAAGCACCGTAGCGCGCAACTGCATGAGGTACAGCACGCACGCCCTGCTTTTCGTAGTCTTTCTTCAGCAACATTTTATCATAAAATTCAAAAGGCGCTACATCCCAGGTTTGCATGGGCTGAATAGCAAAGTACATCAGGATGGCTTGTTTTACCCATTCATTTACTTCCCATTTGGTTTCCTTTTTTTCTGCTACGCGCAATTGTCCTTTATCCAATGCCTCAATTACTTCACGTATGGCATCGCTGTACTTTTTGTCTTTGAGTAAGTCTCTGTTACCCCAGGCTTCTATGATCAGATCTTGCATGATAAAATTTTGTGTGGGCAAAGATAAACCTTGAAATCTGAACTATACCGATTAAAAATGCTCGTTTTGAGGTAAAATCCTACCGTCATTATTGTACAGGTCATGAATGCAGTTGCTGCACAACACACCAAGGTGGCGGGTAAAACCGGCCTGCTTAAAAAAAATAGCCAATGGAGAATGGTCTATAGTCTATAGTTATATTTGCCACATGAATATTGGTTTTGATGCCAAACGGGCTTACCATAATGGTACAGGACTTGGTTTTTTTAGCAGGGTATTGATTAAGTTAATGGCCACCCATTATCCGCAACACAACTATTATTTGTTTAACCCCAAACCGGGAACACTTTTTACACCGGGTACCGCCAATATTAACGAGATTTTGCCTACCCAGTCGCTCCATAAATTATTAAGCAGCGCCTGGCGCAGTAAATGGGTGACCAAAGACCTTCTAAAGCTTAAGATCGACCTTTACCATGGCCCCAGCCAGGAAATTCCGAGGGGTATTCCCCAAACGGGCATTGCGTCAGTGGTGACCATACACGATCTTTTTCCTGAGCTATATCCCCAGGATTTTAAACCCATTGATGTAAAAATATACAGAGCCAAGCTAAGGTATGCCTGTAACCATGCCAATAAGATCATGGCCATCAGCGAAGAAACCAAGGGACATATTATGGATAAATATGGCACTGACCCTTCCCGGGTCGATGTGGTGTATCAAAGTTGCGACCCCATTTTTAATACAATAGAAAGCGCAGCTAAAAAGGCCGCTATACAGGAAAAATACGGCCTGCCTCCACAGTTTTTTTTACATGTAGGAACGGTTATCGAAAGAAAAAACCTGTTGAATATTTGCAAGGCTTTTAAATTGATACAAAATGACATCCCGATTCCCCTGGTAGTGGTGGGGAAGGGCGGCGCCTACAAGGAAAAAGTAAAACAATACCTGGCTGAAAATAAGTTGGAGGAAAAAGTGATCTTCCTGTCCGATCAGCTGGCTGTCCAGGGTAAAAAACCATTTATTGCCACAGAAGACTTCCCCGCTTTGTACCAGTTGTCAACGGCCATGATCTACCCTTCTTTTTACGAGGGATTTGGCATGCCCATCATTGAAGCCATGTCAGGTGGGGTACCGGTTATTACTTCCACAACCTCCTGCATGCCGGAAATAGCAGGCGATGCGGCCTTCCTGGCTCATCCGGAACAACCGGAAGAAATGGCTGAAGGTTTTCGTAAATTTTACGGAGATGGCGCTTACAGAGAAGCAGCTATAGCAAAAGGCTTTCAAAATGCCCAACGCTTCTCACCTGACCAATATGCCCAATCGGTAATGAACATGTATAACTCAGCTTTATAAATCATGAATTTCGAAGAAGATATCAAAAAATGCATTGAAGTACTGCAGGCAGGTGGTACTATTCTTTACCCAACCGATACGGTATGGGGTATTGGCTGTGACGCCACTAATGCAGCAGCAGTAAAAAAAGTGTATGAACTGAAAAAAAGAGACGATAGCAAAGCCCTGATTGTACTGGTAGCCACGGAACGCGACGTGATGCAGTATACAGCAGCTGTTGACCTGAGTTTATTTGACTACCTGGATACCACAAAAAAACCCACTACGGTAATTTATGAACATGGATTAGGGTTTGCAGAAAACCTGCTTGCAGCTGACGGCAGCATTGCGATCCGTATCTGTGATGAAGCATTTTGCAAGGCCCTGATCAAACGCTTTGGAAAACCCATTGTATCCACTTCCGCCAATATTTCCGGTGAGCCGGCAGCGCCTTTTTACACATCCATAAGCAATACTATAAAAAATGGTGTTGACTATGTTGTTCAATACCGACAGGATGATAACAATCCCGCTCAGCCGTCTTCCATCATCCGCTGGAAAGATGGTACAATAGATGTGATCCGTTAATTATTTTAACACCGCGGTTTTGATATTGACGCTAATAAGCTTATAGCCTTCATCTGTGCGTAAAAAATCGAAACTTTCCTGCTGATCCAATTGGCCCTTATTGTACTGGTTGATGTAAATACTCATCTGCGGGTACTTCCACTCTTTTGCCTGGTTACAGTTATCAAAATACTTTTCATACTCTCCGGATTCGTAAATAAAAGGGTTAAGACCATTACGGGTAATAAACGAATTGCAGGCAGGTTGCTGCAGCTTTTGTAAGGTTGTTTTTAAAACCTGGTAGTTCTTATCAATAAAAGTCTTCCCGTTTCTAAACACCCAGCCTTCCTTATCCGTATAGTAAGATATTTTGTCAAAAACATGCGCTTTGAACACATCCATATTCAGGGTAAGCAATATGTTCTTTAGCCAGGTTGCAAATTCCTTTTCATAATCAATAAAAGAATAAAAAGTCCCGTCGCCAGCTTGATAGCTAATGCGGCAGCTATCATCAACCTGCTGGTTTGATATCTTTAAAGAATAAAGATTGATACTGTAGGGTGCAGCAAAAGACCTGATCCATATTTTACCCGTTGTATCCAGCAGCAGCGTTTCACCGCCTTCCCAATAATAATGTTCCCCATCCGTTTTCTTTTGAGCGCCGGTCAAACCCGACAAGAGGCCGTTCTGAACCCTATCGAGGTAATTATAAACAGCGGGAACAACTACCTCACCGTTTCTGTTCAGCAATCCCACTTTATCGAGCCGGGGATCTCTGAACCTGATGAAACCTTCATTTTCACAATCGGGCGCATTATCAAAAAAATAAAGACTGTCTACTCCTGTTTTTTTGCTGTTGCGGGTTAGAAAGTAGCTGTCCCATTTACCTGTTTGTAGCGACTCTTCTATCACAGACATAATATGCTCCAGTTTCCTGGCCACACCTGCACCGGTAAAGCGGGGCGCTATCATCACTTGCCCACTGCTATTTTTAAATCCATATAAGGTAGTATCCGCATTCCAGTAAGCGGTCCAAAGATCGCTTTGTGCCTTACTAACGCTATAAATCAAGACAAGGAAAAAAGGTAGAATTATATATTTCATAAAGTCATCTCATATACGACACAATAAACAACAATATCCACAAATACAAACTCTTTTATCTTTGTCGCCGCATGGATATTGAATTAAACGAACCCGAACAGTTAGTTATTGCAAAAATTGCAGCCGCAGCCCAGGAGTTAAAGCTTGAAAGCTACCTCGTAGGGGGCTTTGTACGCGACAAGCTTTTAGGCCGCCCCACCAAAGATGCAGATATTGTTTGTGTAGGAGACGGCATTGAACTGGCCAATGCGGTGGCCGCAAAGTTTCAACCCATACCACGCGTAAGCTTTTTTAAGAATTTTGGAACAGCTCATATCAACGTTCTTTTACCCGGTACCCAAGAACCTTTTGATATTGAATTTGTAGGAGCCCGTAAAGAAAGCTACCGGCGCGATAGCCGCAAACCACAGGTAGAACCGGGCACGCTGTCTGATGACCAGAAAAGGCGGGACTTCACCATCAACGCACTGGCGATCTCTTTGAATAAGGATAATTACGGAAAGCTGGTGGATCCTTTTGAGGGAATAAAAGACCTGGAGCAAAAAACAATTGTTACGCCCTTAGCGCCTGAGCAAACCTTTAGCGACGACCCCTTACGCATGATGCGCGCTATCCGTTTTGCAACACAGCTCAATTTCGAGATCGCCGGCGAAACACTGCTTGCTATTACTGAGCAGGCGGAAAGAATTAAAATAATTTCGCAGGAACGCATCACCGATGAACTTAATAAAATTATCAAAGCAGCCAAACCCTCTATTGGCTTTGACCTGCTTTATAAAACAGGACTACTAAAACTGATCTTCCCCAAAATGGTGGCATTGGCCGGTGCCGAAATTGTAGACGGTCATGGTCATAAAGACAATTTTTACCACACTTTGCAGGTACTGGATAATGTGGCCAAACAGTCTGAAGACCTTTGGCTGAGATGGGCTGCTATACTCCACGATATCGCCAAGCCGGCTACCAAAAGATTCGAAGACGGCCATGGATGGACCTTTCATGGTCATGAAGTAGTGGGGGGACGCATGGTGCCCAAGATCTTTAATGAGCTAAAACTACCGGCCAACGAAAAAATGCGTTTTGTAAAAAAACTGGTAGAACTGCATTTGCGGCCCATCAGCTTAACCAAAGAAGATATTACAGATTCTGCTATACGCCGGTTACTGTTTGATGCAGGCGAAGATTTTGATGCCCTGATGATGCTCTGCGAAGCCGATATTACCAGTAAGAACCGGCAGAAAGTGAGACGTTTCATTGAGAATTTTAAACTGGTAAGGGAGCGTTGCAAAGAGGTAGAAGAAAAGGACCAGATCAGAACCTGGCAACCGCCTGTTGACGGCTCAGAAATTATGCAGCTATTTAACCTGGGCCCATCAAGGCCGGTGGGCATATTGAAAGATAGTCTGAAGGATGCAATATTAGATGGAGTAGTAGAAAACAATCGAGAGGCGGCTTTAGCGTTTCTTAAAATCAAGGCCAGGGAGATTGGCGTTATCAGTAATTAGCCTTCCTCACTTATATTTTTCATAAAAGGTATTTTGAAAAATTTCAAGCGGATCGTATTTTTTCTTTAACACAAAAAAGGAGTCTGCCTGAGGATAAGCTTTCAAAAACTGTTCTTTTGGGGCATGCAGGCGATAGGGCAAATAATAAGTTCCCTTAAAAGAGATGGCAATATCTATCAGCTTTTGTGTTAAGCGTTTCATGTCGTCTTCACCCTCAGGTGTCCGGGATTGATTAAAAAGCATTACAAAACCAAACATTTCGGTGGAAGCGTATCTTAAATAGGTATCTGTATCCTTTTCAACATTTCTAATTGTAATATTAAGCAGGTCGGTATTGTAACAGGGTATTATTTTTTTTAAGGAATCTATAAACGGAGATACCGAGGCCCCGGGGATGAAATATTCATGTAAAATATCTGTCTTGCTGGTATCCGTATTTTGAAACACTTCTACGCTTTCGTTAAGAAGCTGGTTACGCGAAAACTTTTTGTTCCTGATTAAAGAGACCATTATTTTTTCGGCCTTCCATCGGAGGTTCTTTCCATAATCACTGTTGGCAGAGGCTCTGAAAACCGTTCTCCTCAACCTTTTGTAAGGGCCCTCCTGTAAAGTACCTGATATATTTCCTGTATCTTTCTCGAACGTAGAAATAATTGCCTCTTCAAGAAAATTATCCGGATTGACATTGATCCGGCCATAAGCCATCGCTACATTGGCATTACTACTAAGTTCCCTGAAGGCTTTCACATACTCATCACTATTAATGATATATTGACGGGCTGTATACATCTCATTGGGCACCACCTTTAACTTTACATCAACTACAACACCGAATAGTCCATAACCACCTAATACCAAAGAGAACAACTCTGCATTCCGATCACGGCTGCATTCTATTATATCACCCCGGGAATTTATAACACGAACAGAAACAACCGTATGCGCAATGGGAGGCACATTGGGCTGCCAGCCATGACAGTTTACACTAATTGACCCACCAACAGAAAAAGAGTTATTGGTTTGCATTACAGCGACAGAACGGCCATATTGATTGAGATAAGGCACAATATCTGACCACAATGCTCCCGCCCCTACTGTGAGCACATTTTCTACAGTATCTAACTGCATGTAATTTATTGGCTTCATATCCAGGTAAATGCCATTCTTACTAATAGTATGACCACCCATGGAATGCCTGGCGCCACCTATAGAAATCCTCTTCCCGGTTAACGAGGCCCGTTTTACCAATTGAGCGATGATCAACAACGATTTTGAGGAGTCACTTCCGGGATCTGTTACCTCAGAAACCGGGGTTGCGTTGAGGTGGCTGGCATCATCAATATAACCGCTGATAGTAGTGTATTTCAAACGGGGATTATCTTTTGCATATTGATATGCAAGAAAAATTAAAGGACCAGAAATGATCAGCAGAACAATTACAAGAACAAGTATAACTCCCCTTGATATCAGTTTTCTTTTAAAGGGAGCCATATTAAAATGTTAAACATCCGATATCCATAGATTCGCGGTTATTATAAATAAAAACAACCTAAGATAAACTTAAAACATGAATGAAACCATCGGCTACATCTATTAACAGATATCAAATTCAAACCCAGTCCACGTCATTACTGTTTAAATGAGCCACATAGGACTGTAGCGCCAGCTGGCCTTTCAGCACCATCCCCTGCATCTCTGGCGGGTTAAATACCAATCCACCGGGGCCGCCACCCAGGTCGTCCTCGGGTTGTATCAGGTGTATTTTTAGCGGTTCTTTATTTTGATACGTTCCGGGGAGCTCGTCAACATTGAAATAGTTCTCAATGTCGGCATCCGCTACACCCATTGACTTCATTTTCTGTTTGACCTGGCTGATGTAAGACAATCCCCGGCTGTACTGCAGCGGTCCATACATGTCGTTTGCGGCTACGTCTGTAATAAAAATGGATATGGTCTTTTCCAGTATACTAAATAAACTGGTTTGCTCACCGTTATCCTGTTTTACATTTTTGCCGGAATGAATAATGGTAAAAATTTCATCAGCCCCGGCATCAATTGCAATTCCAAGGCCTGCATACTCCCGTACGCCTCCATCAACAAACTGATGCTCGGGAAATGATTCTCCCGGCACTGTTTTATTAACTTTAACGGGAGGCATGAATACCGGTTGACTGGAGGAAGCTAGTACAGCCCTCCTGAATTGATCGGCGCTAACGATCTTTCTTACTTTATAATAGCTGCTTTCTACCGGATCTTGTGCTGTAGTAAATACTACTAATTCTTCCGTTTGCAGACAGGTAGTAGTTAAATAGATTTCTTTACCTGACTGTTGCAGTCTTTTGAAATAATCATCAGTATATAAGGCGTCGATCTTCTCGCTTAACGGCCCCGCTGTAAAAATGGAGTGTGTATTGAGGCGCTTGCCGATATTGTATTTCACCAGTATCTGCTCATCTGTAACCGTAGTGTATAGCTGCTCCAATTTTCCCAGCTCACCCAAAGCTACCAATGGAACGATGAGTGCGCCGGTACTGGTTCCCACCAACACATCAAAGTCTAGCTGGTATATATTCATGAGGTCTTTTATAACCCCTACCGAAAAAGCTCCTTTGGAACCTCCGCCACTAATAACAAGCGCATTTTTCATTGCATATTTTTTTAGATGTACAATGTTCTACCGGGCATATTTATCTGTATCCTGTTTTTGTTTATTGAGTCTTATTGCGATAGAAGATTGCAGCCACCAGTTATTTAGCTTATAGTCCCGCTGCGCAGTAATCCCGATATGGGCCACCGACAATATTTCAAATCCCAGTCCCCCGCCAACTGTCTGTTGCTTATGAGTGCCCCAGTTAGCCTCTGCAATCAGGTGCATGTTTGCCAGGGTCCCAAAATTCTTCGTGCCAAATTCTGCAAGTTTTAGCGTCGCCATCGGGCCAAACAGGCCGCTTATTTTCTTGTTGGCATAGACCCCTCCGAGGTTGGCGCCTAACCTTACTAGGCCCGGCACTAATGTCACCTGCGGGTTCATGGATAAGCCTCCCATGTAAATGTCCGGCGCAGTGCTTTTAAAATTGCTGACAGCTCCATTTACCAATTTCAGGTTCAGTAACCATCCTTTTGTAAATTCAGTGTCCTGTTGCTGGGCATTAGCGAAACCTGCTCCCAATACCAGGAGTGACAGGAAGATCTTTTTGAAGGTTTTCATGGTATGTCTTTCAGATCTTAAAGGTATTACATCAGCAACTGCATACCGATAGCTAATTTACGGGATCATGCAAAGTATTACCGGTTGGTCTTATAAGTATAGTGGTTCACCAGTATCCTGATCTCGTTATAATCCCAGGAGTCCGGCAATGCCTGCTTCCACTCGGTAATACTTTTAAACTTGTGTTGTGCAAACCGGGTTTCAAACAGCCTTATATCCTCCTGGCTGAAAAGACGTTCGAGCGCAAGCACGCCTACGGATGCCATTTTGGCCAGGTGTCCCAATATGGTTCCTTTAGCAAGCGATCTCAGTGCCGCAATTTCATCAGGAGATTTACCTTCTTCAAAAAGCTGGAAGCTGGTAACATGTGTAGGCTTTTTTGCAACGGCTTTCTCAACTACCAGTATCTCTCCTTCCATTAACGCGGTATCCAATAGCCTGGCATCTTTTAACACAGATAGATAGGAACCAATTACATCAATCAGCCCTTTTAACACCTCGTTATACGCTTTCAAACCTTTAGCACCTTTTGTTTCTGCATACAATTTCTTTGCCGGAGCAAATATTTTTTCATTGATGTTCTTAAAAAAGAAGCCTACAGCGCCTTTACTTTTCTCTTCAATAGGTTGCCATTCTTCAGGCGTTTGGGTATAATGCTGAAGCCGGTGATTTAAAAATGCTGCAAATTTCCCATATACAGTTTCCAGCTCTTTCAATGCTTCTATTATCTGCTGCGCAACAGGCAATGTCTCTGTCTTGTCTATCACAGAACTTTCACCTATAGCGGTCTCCCACTCTTCTGCTTCTGTTAAAAGCTCCTGCGTGTTGAGTTTTTGAAGTAGTTTGTTTCCCACGTATTTATACTGCTCAGCAGCTACAATGGTAGCAATCTGGTTGCCCGCATCTGTTTCCTGCTGAAAAAGTTGTATTCGCGGGTCGTTGATAATGGCTTGTGCAGGTATCTTTGTCTTCAACACAATGCCTTCCAGGGTTCTGCAACGGCTTAGGGCTACATATACCTGGCCACTGGTAAATGATTTCCCCGCATCGATGATCACTTTATCAAATGTAAGTCCCTGGCTCTTATGGATGGTAACAGCCCAGGCCAGTTTGAAGGGGAACTGCTCATAACTGCCAATTACATCCTCTGCTACATTATTCTCCTGGTCTATAAAATACTTTTTGTTCTCCCAGGTTTCCCGTGCAATCTTCAATTCTCTTGTTTCATCCTGGGGCAACACTTTTACGTCGTCATCGCTAAGGCCGGTAATAGTAGCCAGCTTGCCATTGTAAAAACGTTTGTTTTCATCTTTGTCATTACGGATAAACATGATCTGCGCACCCTCCTTCAGCTCCAGTTCCTCATCATTGGGAAAAAGATTAGGTTTAAATTCGCCGGACACTTTGGCTTTATAAATATGACTTTTACCCTTTAGCTCCTTTAATCTCTGCTTATTAATAGTATCCGCCATATAGTTATGCGATACCAGGTGCACATAAAATTCTTTCGGATCAAAATCGGGTTGGTAGCGGCTATGCAGGAGATTAAAATTAATGTTCTCTATATCACTATCCCTTATAGCATTCAGCATGGTTAAAAAAACCGGATCTGTTTGTCGGTAAACAGTAGTGAGCGAAATGGTCAGCAGACTTAAGCCTTCCAATGCTTTGGCCTCAAAGAAGAAAGGTGAATTGTAGTAGCTTTGAAGAATACGCTCGCTTTCCGGCCTCACAACAGGCGGCAACTGGTAAAGATCGCCGATAAAGAGCACCTGTAAACCACCAAAACGGACCGGGGATTTCCGGGCCGTTCGCAAAGCTAGGTCCATCATATCCAATACATCGCATCGCAGCATGGAAACCTCATCTATAATCAATATCTCCAATGTCCTTAATAACTTGAGCCTATCCCTGCGGTATTTGAAATGAGGTAATAAATTAGGAATATTGATAGCCTCGTTCCTGTCAATAAATTCGACAGTAGGAACAAAGGTCGTTAACGGTAACCCAAACATCGAATGAATGGTGGTACCTCCCGCATTAATAGCCGCAATTCCTGTAGGGGCTATTATCGCAAATTTCTTACCTGTTTTTTGTACAAAGTTCTGCAGGAAGGTAGTTTTACCCGTACCCGCTCTGCCGGTAAGAAAAACACTACGGTTCGTATGTTCGAGTAATTCAAATAGGTGTTGCAAATCGATATATTAAGCAGTAACAGATAATCTCTAATGATAATAGAGTAACTAAAAAAAGAACAGTGGCTTACCTAAGTTCCGGTACATTCGCACAATCACCCCTGCTATATAATGGCCCGGTATAGCTAACTAATTTTGCATCAGGCACGTAAGCGGTATCGCCCCTGGTGGCTTCATTGGATATACCCGTAACCAGCCTGTCTCCCTCTTTTTTAAAATATAGTTCACGCACGCTATTCATTCCTTCCGATTGATGGTTATACCAAAGATGCATGACCTCACCCTTCATAGTTCCTTCTACTGTTCCACGATTGCTATCTTTTTCAAAGTTCCTAAATACAGCAGTACCCTTAACCGTAGTATCTACAATGCTGATTTTTAGTGCATAGGTATCTTTAGCGGCTATAAAAAGATAACATTCGTCGCTGACAATGGGTGGGATTTTATCTGTGGTCCCAATAGTCGAATCCACAGAGTTCTCATCTCCCTGCCTGGGTCCATTGTTACAAGAAATAAGAACAATTGCTGTCACAATAAAAAAAACTGATTTCATATTGTAGTTTTTAGGGATAATAAATGGCGCATTATAGGTTGGTAATACTACAGGCAAAGCTAATCAATATCACCAAAATAAAAAACCGCCTCATTGCTGAGGCGGCTACTTGTATGTTATAGCAAAAAGTGACTTAGTTTTTGCGCAGGTTTGGATGTGGAGGAGCGATAGTGTTTGGACCATCTTCTCCAGGAGCAGCTGCACGGATGTCAACTGCATCGCAATCACCACCTTCCTGGCCTGAGCTGAAGATAAATCTGTCGCTGCTTACGCCTTCTTTTTCAACTAAGTGAGAAATCACTTTATTTACGTGATCCCAGCTTAATTGCTGCTGACGTTTAGTA
>PJTT01000305.1_pt1 | contig 54116 bp, 39 predicted proteins | sample 1512261 | NCBI WGS metagenome assembly PJTT01 (sample SAMN08177685, study PRJNA422409) | Soil metagenome, whole genome shotgun sequencing project. | isolation source: Soil (2) enriched on wood chips | place: USA: Madison | collected 2015-01-15 | reverse complement strand
TCTTTAACCCTCACATTCCATGTGCCGAAAGCACTTTCCGGAACCACATGCGTGAAAATTGTGCCGTAAGTTAACGACGCATCGGAAGCCGAAGGAGCGCCTTGCCAATAGGCAACTTGCAAAGGTGTGCTGCTGCCTGCGGTGGTGCTTACATTGATTGTACCGGCTGTAGTACCGGCACAAACGTCTGATACAGAAGTAGTAAATGAAAAGGATGTGTAGTCGTTGGCTATCGTTACCGTTGTGTCTGTATAACAACCATCATCCTCGGGGTTGTATATACGTACCACATAAGTGCCTGCAGCCATGCTTAAAAAGTCACCGCTGCTATTTGACCCGGATACAGATGTTGGTCCTGACTGAATAGAGTACTGTAACGATGGTCCACCAGTAGCATCAATGTTAATAACGCCATTTCCCGGGCAAGTAGCAGCCGTAGTAGCCACAGCCGTAACAGTTGGGACTGTACATTGAGCCGAAGCGCTGAACGCAGCACCCCCTCCAATAATAGCAGTCATCAAGCCTTTGCTCAATACACGCCGAAGCATCGGTGGTGTGTCAAACATCCTGATAGATTTGTTTGTCATAAAATTTGTTTTGGTTAATGTATATACATATATCAGATTGGTGATATAAGAACACTACCGATGCAAATCCTATGCCAAAGTTTAATCACGTATATACAACAAAACAGCGTTGAGTAGTTTTTTGTGCCGTAACTAATTGTCTGTCAGTTGCCTAATTCCTAAAATTTAGTATAAATATTTTCATTTACCATCGATTATTTGGTAGAGTTTTAGCATTAATTATACATCCATGTGTATACAATTCATTTATCTGGAAATGAGGTTTCTAATCTTTTGGACTTGGCTATAGCTTGATATAGGCTATCGGATGGCGAGAAAAGGCGCTAATCACTTTCGATAAAAAGCGGCTTAAAAAAAAGAAAACATGTTCAAATTTCCGATCTAAAGCGCACGTTCAACAAAAAGAAAAAAGCACCGACGTTATCGTCGATGCTTTTCTCTTTTTTGCCCAAATATTATTTCAGGAATAATAGTTCTCTGTACTTAGGCATTGGGTATATTTCATCATCAATAATCAGCTCCAGCTTATCAGCATGGTAGCGGATTTTGTCGAAGCGTGCTTTTATCTTGTGGCAGTAAGCATCAGCTCTGTCGCGTGCGTGCTCCATTTTGTTAGCCAGTTTACGCTCGCCTATCATGGCCTCTACATTATCATTAATCTCTTGAACATGCTTGGATATTACTTCGATAAGATTCAGTTGTGCTTTGTAAGTTTCGCCCTTCAATCCTATTTCTTTCAATCCGCGCACATTGTCAATTAAGGTATTTTGATACTTAATAGCCGCCGGCAATACGTGATTGGTAGCAAGATAGCCCAATATACGCGCTTCAATCTGTACCTTTTTTACATAGTCTTCCAGCACTATTTCATGACGGGCATGTAGCTCGCGCTCGCTGTAGATACCCATTTCGGTAAACATTTTGATAGATTCTTCTTTTACCAAAATGTCCAGCGCTTCGGGTGTAGTTTTAAAATTGCTTAAACCACGTTTTTTAGCTTCTTCTGCCCATGCATCGCTGTAGTTATCGCCTTCGAATAAGATATTGCGTGAGTCGCTGATGTAAGTTTTCAATACTTGCAAAATAGCTATTTCTTTCTTCTCGCCTTTTTCAATTTTACCATCAACTTCTATTTTGAATTGCTTCAAAGTCTTAGCCATAATGGTGTTCAGCACCGTCATAGGCGAAGCGCAGTTAGCAGTAGAACCTACAGCACGGAACTCAAATTTATTACCGGTAAATGCAAAAGGACTTGTGCGATTACGGTCGGTATTATCCATCATCAACTCAGGAATGTGCTTGTGAATATCGAGTTTCAATATCACTTCATCCTGCTCGTTGAATTTACCTTTTACGCGCTCTTCTATTTCGTCCAAAACGCCCGTCAGATATTTGCCTATAAATACAGACATAATAGCCGGTGGTGCTTCGTTTGCACCCAGACGGTGGTCATTACTTTCTGATGCAATTGCAGCACGCAGCAGGTCTGCATAATCATGAAACGCCTTAATTACATTGATGAAGAAAGTAAGGAAGATAAGGTTGGTGCGTGGTGTTTTACCCGGTGCCAGCAAGTTGATGCCGGTATCGGTAGCCATGCTCCAGTTATTGTGCTTACCGCTTCCGTTTACGCCTGCAAAAGGCTTTTCGTGAAACAGTACTTTTAATTTATGACGCTTTGCAACGCGGCTCATCACATCCATCAACAAAGAGTTGTGGTCAACCGCAATGTTTACTTCTTCAAATATAGGTGCACATTCGAATTGCAATGGTGCAACCTCGTTGTGGCGCGTGCGCAAAGGAATACCCAGTTTGTAAGACTCTTGCTCGAAGTCTTGCATAAAAGCAAAGATGCGCTCAGGAATAGAACCAAAATAGTGGTCTTCCAATTGCTGGCCTTTTGCCGGCGCATGGCCTATTAATGTACGACCGCACATAACCAGGTCCGGGCGCGCATTTGCCAATGACTCGTCTATAACAAAATACTCCTGTTCCCAGCCGAGTGTTACAGTTACTTTGTTTACATTTTTGTCGAAATAATGGCACACATCTACTGCAGCTTTATTAAGCGCGTCGATAGATTTTAAAAGGGGCGCTTTATAGTCAAGCGACTCGCCATTGTAGGCTATGAAAATAGTAGGAATGCAAAGGGTTTTTCCTTGTGCAGTCTCCATGATAAATGCAGGAGATGCCGGATCCCAGGCTGTATAGCCACGTGCTTCGAAAGTAGCACGGATACCACCATTAGGAAAGCTGGAAGCATCCGGCTCTTGTTGAATCAAGGCATCGCCGTCAAAAGTTTCAACCGGTGTTCCATCTGATTTTAAAGTAAAAAATGAATCATGTTTTTCAGCGGTAGTACCCGTCAATGGCTGAAACCAGTGACTGTAGTGGGTTACACCACGTTCTTCGGCCCAGATACGCATGCCTGCTGCAACCTGGTCGGCCATCTTACGGTCTATTTTTTCGCCCGCTTTGATGGAATTCATCAGGCTTTTGTAAGCTTCGTCGCTCAGGTAGTCGCGCAGCGCCTTTCCTGTAAATACGTTGCTGCCAAAGATGGCTGTAATTTTTTTGCCGTTGTAACTGCCCACTTTTTGCGTAGTGTGGTCATTTACTTTTTCTACGGATGAAGAACGTAAAGACATTTGAATTTTAATTTTAAATGTAAATAAATTTAATGTTGTGTTTATTCACTAATTCACGGCAAAATTGAAAAGAATTTATTAAAAAACGTCACATTGTAAAATAAATATTTTGTTTGTCGGGTAGAATGTCGATGATTTCAATGAAAAAAATGACGGAGACGCTCAATTCGATTGGAAGTACTAAGATAATCACATTCTTTATCTTGATATTAATCTTCAAAAAAAAGCAACATGTTTTTTTCCTAATTTTAACCCCTATGGAAAAAAAGCAACGCCCGCCCGTTTATTACAGTGAATATTTACAGTTAGATAAAATTCTGGAAGCGCAACTTCCGGAAAGTGAAAAAGAAGGTATTAAAGCCGATGATGAGATGCTGTTTGTAATCATTCATCAGACTTATGAATTATGGTTTAAGCAAATACTGCACGAGGTAAATATTGTTCGCGATATTTTTAAACAGCCAAGTGTTTCAGATAATTCCCCGGATATCTACAACGCATTGCACAGGCTGAAGCGTGTTTGTTCTATTTTAAGAATTTTGGTAGAGCAGATAAGCGTAATGGAAACCATGACGCCGCTTGATTTTCTGGATTTCAGAGATTTACTGCGACCTGCTTCCGGCTTCCAAAGTATTCAGTTCAAAATTATAGAAGCCGCGCTGGGATTGAGTTACGATCATCGCTTTGGTAAAGAATATTATCTGTCTCAACTCAATGAAAAAGATATTCAACGTGTAAAAGATGCTGAGGCAGGTGAGTCGCTGATTGTGTTGATTAACCGCTGGCTCGAGCGTATGCCTTTCTGTGCAGATGCTTCTTATTGGGAAGGTGCAAACGATAGCAAAGACCCTTTCTGGACTGCGTTTAGAGAACGTTATGCTTCTGGCCTTTCGCCGGCTGAATTGCCGAATCTCGAAATGTTTGACCGCCTGTTTGTAAATACAGAGGAATATCCTGAAGATAGAAGACTGAGCGCACAAGCAAGCCGCAACGCCTTATTCATCATGCTTTACAGAGATTATCCGCTATTGCATCTGCCATTTGAATTGATTAGTATTTTGCTAGAAATAGATGAGCACTTATCTCTTTGGCGACACAGGCATATACACATGGTGCAACGCACGATTGGCAAGCGCATTGGCACCGGTGGCAGCACAGGCGCGGGTTACCTGAAAGCCGCGGCAGATAGCCATTATATCTTTAAAGAAATAGCAGAGTTAACCTCTTTCCTTGTGCCGCGTTCTGAGTTGCCGGTATTGCCTCAAAAACTAACCCAAGACCTATGCTTCGCAAGATAGGGCTGGTCAAAATATCGGTAATGAGCGTATTGTCAATCGCGATATTGAATATGTGGAGCTGCACGTTTGCTAACAAACGTGCAGTCCGCCTATATAAAGCCGTTGAGCAACAAGGCTACACTTACGATGCTATAATAGTGCCGGGCGTACCGTTCAACGGTATTAGCTGGGATAGCACGATGAAGGGTAGGGTATTGTGGAGTTATCATCTCTACAAAAATGGGATAACGCGCAATGTTATCTACTCTGGCGGTGCTGTTTATACAGCCTATTACGAAGCTAAAATAATGGCACTCTATGGCGAACAGCTCGGCATTCCAAAAGAACATATTTTTTGCGATACCCTTGCCGAGCACAGTACCGAGAATGTTTTTTATTCTTACGAAATAGCACGCCGGCAAGGCTTTAAGTCTATTGCGCTCGCTACCGATCCCGGCCAATCATCTCTATTAGGCGGCTTTACCCGAAAGCGTTTTGGCACACCAATCGCACACGTTCCTTTTGTAGTAGATACACTTAAAAAATACAGCCATCTTAATCCTAAAATAGAGCCATCATCTGCCTTGAAAATAAATTTTCAATCGCTCGTAGAACGAGAAGGAACTTGGCAGCGCATGAAAGGAACAGCAGGTAAATACATTCCCTGGAAGAACGAAGACAAGCGCGCAGATAGCCTGTAATTTAATCCACTATTCTATTTTTGCGGCGAATAGCCAATTTAATCTCCGCATTTTTGCGGCGAATAATCTTCCTAATCTCCGCAAATTTTCGGCAATTGTTTTATGCTATTTTCATAGCACGAAATTGTAGTAAGAAAGGTTAGTAAAGTGTCTATAACTAATCTTGATTTTCATAATCCACATCGTCCATCAATGATTGCGTAACTTTGCCGCGCATTCTGCGAATACAGGTTTGATGTTTCAGTTGATGGCTGCAAGCGCAAAATGGAATGCCGTACATAAAGAACCGATACAATGTTAGATATAGAAAAGATAAGGAAAGATTTTCCGATACTGAGTGAACGCATTTACGGAAAGCAGTTGGTCTATCTTGATAATGGAGCAACCACGCAAAAGCCTTTACAGGTAATAGATGCGGTAAATAATTACTACAAAGAGTACAACAGCAATGTGCATCGTGGTGTGCATTATCTTAGTCAAAAGGCAACTGATGGGCATGAAGCAGCACGTCGCAAAGTAGCGTCATTTATCAATGCGGCGCACGATTACGAAATCATTTTTACACGTGGCACCACCGAAAGTATCAATCTGGTGGCCTATTCTTTCTGCAAGCAATTCGTACAGGCCGGCGATGAAATTATCATCTCCGAAATGGAGCACCATAGCAATATTGTGCCCTGGCAAATAGCCTGCGAAGACCGTGGAGCAGTGCTGAAGTATATTCCTATTGATGAAAAAGGTCAGTTGCAATTAGCGCAACTCGACACTTTGATAACAGAGCGCACTAAACTGATAGCGCTTACCTGGGTATCCAACTCGCTGGGTACTATTAATCCTGTAGGGGAAATAATAGCCAAAGCCCATGCACGCAATGTGCCGGTATTGCTGGACGCCGCGCAGGCTATACAACACGCGCATGTAGATGTGCAGGCGCTCGATGTAGATTTTCTGGTTTTCTCCGGTCATAAAATTTATGCTCCTACAGGTATTGGCGTGCTATACGGTAAAGAAAAATGGCTGGATGCAATGCCGCCTTATCAAGGTGGTGGCTCTATGATTAAAACTGTATCGCTCGACAAAACGACCTATACTAATCTCCCGTTCAAGTTCGAAGCGGGTACGCCCGATGTGTCTGGTACTTTTGGTTTACATGCTGCGCTTGACTATATCGATGCTATTGGTCTGGATGAAATAATAGAAGCAGAGCATGAGTTGATGGATTATGCGCAGGAGCAGTTAAGTACGATTGACGGCATTCGTTTTATAGGCGAAGCAGATAAAAAGGCAGGTACTATTTCTTTTCTGGTTGATGATATCCATCCGTTTGATTTAGGTGAGATACTCGACAAGCAGGGAATAGCGGTGCGCACGGGCCATCACTGTTGCCAGCCTATTATGGATAAATTTGCTATTCCGGGTACGGTGCGTGATTCGTTTTCTTTCTATAATACGAAAGCAGAAATAGACCTACTGAAAGCAGGTATTGAAAAAGGTGTAATGATGTTGAGATAAAGCAGATTGCGTGATGAATTTTTTTGTCTTTAGTTAGATTTTTTTACAAAAATTATGTTTTTATAAAACTAATCATTACCTTTGCACTCCTTTTTGAGGCGCGGGTGTGGTGAAATTGGTAGACACGCTAGACTTAGGATCTAGTGCTGCGAGGCATGGGGGTTCGAGTCCCTCCACCCGCACACACGAGCAAAACCCCTGCAATATTTTGCGGGGGTTTTTATAATAAATAATTTGAAGCGGCGTTATAGCCCTTTGTCTTAAATAACAATAACGCGAAAGTCGGTGCAGCCGGATTTCGATTTTTTAAAAATATATAAACAGTAAAATGGCTACGGTATCAAGAGAACCAATAGGTAAGTTACACGATAAATTAGTAGTAAAAATTTCAAAAGAAGACTATTTGCCTGCTTTTGAATCTGCACTGAAGCAATATGGTAAGTCTGCAAATGTACCAGGCTTTAGAAAAGGTAATGTACCGGCAGGAATGGTGCGTAAAATGTACGGCCAGTCTGTATTTATGGATGAAGTTTTGCGCAGCGCTAACCGTGAGTTGGAGTCTTATTTAAAAGAGCAGCGCCCTGAAATATTTGCGCAGCCAATGGCTTTGCCAGCAAAGGATTTAAACTTCGATATGAACCAACCATCTGAGTTCGATTTCGAATTTGAAATTGGTTTGAAACCTGAGTTTGAAGTTACACCATTAAAAGATAAAAAAGGTGCTATCACACAGTACGAAATAGCGGTCGACGACAAAATGCTGGATGCAGAAGTTGAAAACCTGACGCGTCGTGCCGGTAAAGTAGAGAACCCGGAAGCATTGGAACTGGATACTGATATCGTGTATGCTGACTATATTAAAGTGGATGCAAACGGTGATGCAGTAGAAGGTGCAGAGAAAAGCGAAGATGTGGTAACGATGGACCGCCTGCCTAAAAAACTTGCTGAGCAATTGAAAGGTAAAAAGGCGGATGATACGGTTGTATTCGTGCCTGCTGAAATAGGTACAGAAGAAGAACTGAAAGACTTTATGAAAGATGCATTGAAGCAAGACGCAGAAAGCGACGACGCTAAAAATGCACACTATAAATTGACGCTTACTAAAGTAGGCCGTCTAGTACCACGCGAATTAAACGAAGAGTTTTTTGCTGAAGTATTTACCAATGGTGACGTAAAAGACGAAGCGACTTTCCGTGAAAAAGTAAGAGAAGAATTGAAAAAGCAAACTGCACGTTTTGGTGTAGACCGTTTGCAAAATGAAATCTTTGAAACTCTGGTACACGAAACGCCGATTGAATTGCCGGTTGCGTTCTTGAAAACATGGTTGAAAAAAGGTGGCGAGAAAGAGAAGACAGACGAAGAAGTTGAAAATGAATTTTCAGCATTCGACCATCAATTGCGTTGGACTTTGATTTCTGACAAATTGGTGCGTGAATATAAAATCGAAGTTTCTTACGAAGAGGTAATGGCGGATATCCGTAGCAAAGTAATGGCCTATTTCGGAATGAAAGATAGCGACGATACTTCGTTCATGGATTCTTACATGGAGCGCATGGCTAAAGACGAAAAAACAATCGACGAAACTTACCGCAGATTGTTGTTCGACAAATTATTCGAAAAATTAGCAGAAGTAATGGACGTGACCAAAGCAGAAATCAGCGAAGAAGAGTTTTCTAAACTGCCTACTGCGCACCACCACCATCACTAATCAAATTAGCAATATTATAGGGAAAGCTGCATCTTGTTAGGTGCAGCTTTTTTGTTTGATTGTATTTTTGAATATCTAATATTGGAAAACAACAGATGGAAGGTGTTATAATAAAAAGAGCAACGACTGAAGATGTAATTGCTCTACAGGAAATAAGCATACGCACGTTTGTGGAAACATTTGCAGAGGCCAATACGAAAGAGAATATGGAGCGGTATCTGGCGGACTCTTTTGATATAAACATGCTTACAGAAGAACTGAAACATCCTGATTCAAGATTCTATTTTGCTTTGCTTGGCGAGCGCATTGTTGGCTATCTGAAAATAAACTGCGGTAAAGCACAGACGGAGAAACAGAATGATGACGCAGTTGAAATAGAGCGTATTTATGTGCTACAGGAGTTTCACGGTAAAAAGGTAGGTCAATTGCTATACAATCACGCCGTTAACGAAGCAACCGCTGAAAATGCCGGCTATATTTGGCTTGGAGTGTGGAAAGGGAATAAGCGTGCAATCAGGCTTTACGAAAAGAATGGTTTCAGAGCCTTTGACAAACATGTATTTACCCTGGGCACGGATGAACAAATAGACATTATGATGAGAAAAGAGCTGTAAACCGCATATTTTTCAGCAAATTGAAAAATATTTTATCCGCTACAGTTTTTTGGCACGGTTCTTGATTATACAATTATATCTTTTCATAGTGCGGTTTATTGGTTTAGCCCTCCTTGGTCGGAGGGCTTTTTTTATGCGCGCTATTTTAGGCTTACTCTTCTTGCGTCAGGTCGTCTTCCTCTGTTTTAATAAGTGCCCAATCGTGATTCGCAGGGCTATATTGATAGGTATAATGAATCATTTTACAGCAGCCTGCCGGTGCCGAGCGATAAGCCTGTAGCGTATTTGAATCGAAGCTATCCATCATCAGCCCTACCTTGTCAGATAAATAGTCTTCCCGGCGGAAACTATCGTCCGTCTGAACATAATAGGCATATAAAGAGCCCACATTATTGTCGGCGACCTTTATTGCAAAATCTTCCCGATTGTCGAAGTTGAAATCGCGCACTATGAAATTGCCCCAATTGTTGTCTATTATTTCTTCATCAGCATTTACGCCGGTGTAGAAAGAGCGCTTATTAGCGCAGGAAAAGCTGTCGAATATTACCGCCATAAATTCGGATTGAACTGTTACAACCTGAGCTTTAATGCGACTATTCTTATCCGTTATCTCAACTTCCATTGAGCCTGCAAAAGGCATGTCAAAGTCATTTTCTGCCCAATTAACTGTGACGGTAAAATCAAAGTTGGCCGATAGGTCTTTAAACGAGCAGGTAGATACAGGTTTTGCCTCTGTCGGCTGCGCGTGCATATTACTAAGCGCACGTAAATAAAAGCAGATTAGAACAATCTTTTTCATTTTTCAAATTTATTGACAAATAGCTTTGTTTTAATGGCTATTTAGGAACAGTTCCAATTTGTATGCATTTATGGTATAAATGTGTTATTAATTATACTGACAACCCCATAAATATGGGTTGTTTAACATCTTTTTTGCTAACCTTTTAGGTGGTATTGAGTTATTAATATATCGTCATAGTGACGGTTATTGGTTTAAAGGCTCCGCTTGTCTAAGCGGGGCATTATTTTTTGAACTAATCCAGAGCAAGTTTGTAACTACAAGACAATTCAGCTAATCATCTTGTATTGTAATGAACAAATAATTACGAACCTGATGAAGCTATTATTCGATGTTTCGCGGTTGCGAGGCCTTTAGACCAATGAAAAAAGCCACTCAGCTTATGAGTGGCTTTTTAGGAAAGGTCATTTACCCAGTCCCTTCATATTACTAAATTCTCTTCATTTATTCCTGCTAATAAATCGTTATGCTGATTTTGTGTTAAGCGCATTTTCCTACTATCGTACAGTTTATGCGATATAGATAATACCTCTAGTAGTATCTTAACTACTGTTGCAAACTGTTACCGAAAATTTTGGTTCTTGGCATTTCTTTTAGTCGTTCGGAATCCATGCTATGTCTATTTCGTCAATCTGATACTCAGTTTCTTTAAATCCCCATTCTGCCAAGTCAGATGCGAACATTTTCAGTAGTTCGAAGTACTTTAAAGTTAACGAGCGGTCAGGCTCGTGCTCAATCATATTGCTTACGAGGCTGCATTTTTTTCTGAAAGCATTTATAGGGTTACGTAGTTTGTAGAGGTTTCTGCTGACCAAGGGTATGGGCTTGCTACCAAGCAATTTAAACCATTTGTCGGGATGGTACCATTTGCCACTCACTACAATCCAAAGGTTGTGCTCTACAGCAGTTTTATAGATGAGGCGGTTTTGTTCGGGCGATTTCCATTTGTAACTCATAGAGGATGCTACAAAAGTAAAATTGCTTGAAAAACGAATAGCTACCCCAATGGGTAGCTTTGTAGTTTTTAGAATATCTTAAGTTTTATTCCCATCATTGTTGCTCCAGCATGTCATAACATTATAGTCGTAGTTGCTGGAGAGATTTTCGAGGTAGCACATTTTCATTTGCCTGTTACTCGCACTTTCCTGAGCGAATAAACTCGTAAGCGAAAATAGCAGGAAGTTTAAAGCAAATATCTTTTTCATGAATGCGGTTGTTTCGCTCAAATGTAAAGAAAATGCCTTTGTATAAAGCTTGCTTTAATGGCAATTCATCTATTTATTCTTTGGTTGATATGCATGGATGCCTACGCCGAGTTTCAAAGAAAAGGTTGAATGCTTTTAGCTGTAAATAAAAGCTGCGAGCCATTTATATTAGTCTACCTTCAATACATGAGCGAAAAAAATGAGTCAAAGGATTTGAGTAAAGAATTGCAGGAAATTCGCAATAAGAAGATGGCTTATTTGAACAAGCGGCGCGATGAAATAAACAAAGAAATTGCAGAAACGCAACGAAAAATACAGTCTATTTTGCACTCCAAAGGTGCCGTGCTGAGTAGTGGTAACAAGAAGCTATATCAGTAGCTTCTTTACGTATTGACTTTTTGGCGATTGTCAACGACGAACTCATTAAATCTCCGTTGGTCGTAGCGTCTCGCTACGACCTTTTTAGTCAACCCCGCTGTCCTGACGTCTCCGACTCAGGACAAATCCTCTCAGGCTGGCAAACATATATGCTTGAGTAATTATTGAAATAAACTATATCCACAATTTTTGAACTTGATTCTCTATTTCTCTGAAATATAAAAACAAAAAAAGCCCCAAACTAAGTTTGGGGCTTGGGACGATGTAGCGAGGTCAGGGATCGAACCTGAGACCTTCGGGTTATGAGCCCGACGAGCTACCGCTGCTCTACCTCGCGATGAGGATGCAAATGTAGGGCGTTAATTTTTACCAGCCAAATCTTTCTGATAATAATTCTAAAATAGTTTGCTAACCCTCCCATAACATTGCTGCGCATTATTCGGTATTCGCTACAACTTGCTGTAACTTCGCAGCCTGATGCAACAAAACCACAAATCCGGCTTCGTCAATATATTCGGTCCGCCTAATGCAGGCAAATCTACATTGCTCAACGCCTTGCTGGGCGAGAGTCTGGCTATTATTTCGCCTAAAGTACAAACTACCCGCCACCGTATATTGGGTATTCTTACCGAGCCCGATTATCAAATAGTATTTTCTGACACGCCGGGAATAATAGACCCGCAATACAAGCTGCACAACAAAATGATGCAGCAGGTGCGCAGCGCTGTGGAAGATACTGATGTGGCCTTGCTGATGGTAGATGCTACCGATAATCCACAGGAATTTGCAGCCGTAATCGAGCCTTTGAAATTGAAGTCGAAGAAAATTCTGTTGATTAACAAAACAGATTTGATTAAAGACAGCAAGCAGTTGAAGACTATTATCGAGTCATTCGAAGCTTTGATAAAGCCGGACAGGACTATTCCTGTATCTGCCTTGAAAAAATCTAATACCGATAAAATCATCCCGGCAGTGCTGGAGTTTTTACCGGAAAATCCTCCTTTTTATCCGGATGAAGATATCTCCGACCGTCCGGTTCGCTTCTTCGTTTCTGAATTGATTCGCGAGAAGATTTACTTTTTATACGGACAGGAAATACCTTACCACACAGCCGTTCTGGTTCAGTCTTTTGAAGAGTTGCCGCATGTTACTAAAATTCGTGCCGATATTATAGCCACACGCGAAACACAAAAAATGATTTTGCTGGGGCAAAAAGGTGCGATGATTAAGAAATTAGGTATGCAATCGCGGGAGAGTATCGAGAAGTTTCTGGACAAAAAAGTGTACCTCGAGTTGTTTGTAAAAATCCGTCCGAAATGGCGCGAAAACGATAATTACCTGCGCGAATATGGCTATTGATTTTGATGAAAATATCAAGGTCGATTATCTGGAAGATGAAAGATTAGCCAGTCGAAAAATCAAATTGGGTATTTTAAGGCTGGATAAAATACATCCTGAAATTTCGGGTAATAAATGGTTTAAGCTAAAGGAAAATATCAAAGCAGCGATTGAATTGCAGCACGATAGTATTCTTACTTTTGGCGGTGCATATAGCAATCATCTTGCGGCTGCGGCCGCTGCGGCACATAGCTTTGGGCTAAAATCAATTGGCATTGTGCGCGGACTTCATGGCGATGCACAATCGTCTCCCACGCTCAGCTTTTGCAGGGAAAAAGGTATGCACATCGAATTTGTAAGCCGCGAGGTTTATCAGCTCAAATATGATGATGCTTATCTCGCCACGTTATCCGCTCAATACAATCAACCCTATATGATACCCGAGGGCGGCAACAATCAAGCCGGCAGAATAGGCTGCATGTCTATCGTGCCACACATTCCTCAGTCTGCTACGCATGTGGCTATTTCATTGGGTACCGGCACCACTTTTTGTGGTGTAGCCGATGCGCTGTATAATGATGTGAACCTATTGGGTTTTCCGGTAATGAAAGGCGGCAATTATTTATTGGAAGAGGTAAAGCCATTTATAAATAATCCGGGTTTAAGCTATTCGCTCAACGATTTGTATCATTTTGGTGGTTTCGCAAAAAGCAGCCCTGTATTAATCGATTTCATGAATGATTTTTACTTGAAACATAATATCAGACTGGATTTCGTGTATACTGCTAAAATGATGTACGGTATTTTTGATTTGATTGAAAAAGGCTATTTTCCTGAAAGTACTCATCTTATTGCAATACATACCGGCGGCTTGCAGGGTAATTTGTCATTGGGAAGTAAAATAATATTTTAACCCGCTTTAAAGCATTCTTTACAACGCTGATATTATCGAGTTGGCTATTTATTCCGTAAGTTTGGCACATGAAATTACGATTACAATCTGTGCTGCTTTTTGCAGCCTTATTTATGTTAAGCCAATATGTTTATGCACAGCCTACTTTGCCGGAAGTAGGAGCCGCCACTCAAAAAGGAATCAATATCCTTAGTTGGACCAACCCTTATGCCAACGGTATCAAGTCTATATCTGTCATGCGCTCGGCTGATAGCGCATTAAATTTTACCACAATTGGTTTGGTAAGCAATCTCTCTAAACCTGTTCAGAATTTTGTGGATGCACATCCCATGCCGGGCAATAATTATTATCAACTGAAGCTGACATTTACCTCTGATGTAGATTGGAAAAGCAATGTAATTATGCTGCATGTAGATAGCGCTGCAATAGCCAATCAGGCAGGCCTGCCGCCCAATGATACGCTGCAAAAAATCATTGGACAAATGGGCACTACCAATATCGAAAGCCTGAGTACAGTTACTTATCCGCGCTCAAGATATGTATTTACCAATCCTTTTTCGGGTAATATAAACATAGTGGTACCCGAGCCTTTTAAAGATACTTACTACGTGCTGTTTTTTGATCAGAGCGATAAGCAAGTGCTGAAAATACCACGCGTAAATGATACAACTGTCGTGCTCGACAAGCGCAATTTTCAAAAGAGCGGTGTTTTTAAATTTACCCTATTTAAAAACAATCAAGAATTTGAAAAAGGCTTTGTGACTATATATTAATGACCACAAGAATTACCCTACACCATAAAAAAACAACCTAATGTTTTCGATAGCAATACACGGTGGCGCAGGTGCTATTACCCGCAGCCTGATGACGGAAGAACAACAGCAAAAATATGAACAGGCATTGGGCATCGCACTTGATGCCGGTACGGCTGTATTGGAGGCAGGCGGCACTTCGCTGGATGCAGTAACTACGGCAGTTGTAGCATTGGAAGATTGTCCGCTATTCAATGCAGGCAAAGGTTCTGTATTCAACCACGAGGGTAGCCACGAGATGGATGCGAGTATTATGCGCGGCGATAATAGAGAAGCCGGCGCAGTTGGTGCGGTGCATCTGATTAAAAATCCTGTAAAGCTTGCGCGGCTTGTGATGGAACATTCGGAGCATGTATTTCTCGTAGGCAAAGGAGCTGAAGATTTTGGCAGGATGTATGAGATAGACTTCGAGAAAGAAAACTATTTCTTCGACAGCTTTCGATATGCGCAATACAAAGAGGCGATGGCAAATGATGTGGTGCAACTCGACCACACAACAGGCGATGGCAAAAAGTTTGGAACCGTTGGTGCTGTTGCATTAGATGAATATGGCAACTTATGCGCAGCTACCAGTACCGGCGGCATGACGAATAAAAAATATGGCCGTCTGGGCGATACGCCTGTGATAGGTGCGGGCACTTATGCCAATAACAATACCTGTGCTATTTCCTGCACCGGTCATGGCGAATTGTTTTTACGTCAGGTTACAGCGCACCAGGTACATTGCCTGATGGAGTACAAAAATATGTCCTTACAAGAGGCGGTAGATAAAGTAGTTATGGAAGATTTAGTGGCTATTGGTGGTGAAGGCGGCTTGATTGCTGTTGATAGCAAAGGCAATGTGGCATTGCCTTTCAACTCGGAGGGCATGTACCGTGGATATGCAACCAGTGCCGGTTTGCGTGAGGTATTAATCTATCGATAAACTGATAAATATATGGAACAGTGCTGCCCGACTAACAGTTGTGGCAGCACTGTTTTTTTATATTGTACATCCCAATCCAGTCAAAATAGACGGCCATAAAATTTTTAGTATATTTGATACCTTAAAAAACCGGATTGATGATAAAGAGTTACCTGACTGTAGGCCTTATGGCTGCTACAATGTTTGCAACAAGTTGCGATAAGAAAAATAATACACCTGTTACGCCACCAGTTACAGATACAACAGGAAGTGTTGCTATTCATGTAGAAAATGTAGCCGGTGATAAGCCTTTGCAGCTAAATAGTGAAACCTATGTAAATGCAAATGGCGATTCTTTTACGGTGCGTATGTACAAATACTATCTTACAAATTTTAGATTGGTAAAAGAAGACGGCACCGAATATGTACAACCCGAAAGCTATTATTTAATTAACCAGGCAGATGAGGCATCTTTCAAATTTAATATAGACAATGTTCCCTCTGGCAAATACACACACATCCGCTTTATGCAAGGTGTCGATAGTGTTCGCAACGTAAGCGGCGCTCAGGACGGTGCACTTGACCCTTTGCACGGCATGTTCTGGACCTGGAGTACAGGTTATATCATGGCGAAAATAGAGGGTAATTCAACCAGCGTACCTACTTCTGCCGGCAATCTTATTTTTCATTTAGGTGGTTTCACACGTAACGGAGCTGTAAAAGAAATTGAAATTCCACTGACGGAAACGATTGTTGTTGGCAAAGAAAAAAATCCGGCTATATACCTTCGCTCTGATATTCTTAAATGGTTTACAGGCTCGGCCAATATTGACTTTAGTACAACGTATAATGTGATGGAGCCTGGATTTACATCTACCTTATTGGTTGAGAATTACAGCAAAATGATGTCTGTTACAAAAGTTACTAATTAATAGCCAGGGTTCAAATGAAATTAGTGTTGATGAAAGCGAGTAGATTGCGTAACGCAGGCATAGCTGTAGTGGCTGCGGCTGCTACATTGTACGGTTGTAGCAAAGATCCGAAAGTTGAAGAGCCAATTGATCCTTCGTTGGCTAATATTGTGTTTTCGATACCTACAGGATGGCCTTCGCCTGCCTATAATTTTGATGCCAATCCGCTTACGGTTAATGGATTTAAACTGGGTCGCAAGCTATTCTTTGATAAAAAACTATCACGCGACAACACCATTTCCTGTGGTACCTGTCATCAGCCATTTGCAGCCTTTTCGCAAATAGACCACGACATCAGCCATGGGGTGGAGGATAGATTAGGCAACCGCAATTCTCCCTCGCTATTTAACCTCAACTGGCATACCAGTTTCTTTTGGGATGGTGGTGTGAACCATATAGAAGTACAGCCTTTGAGTCCCATCACTAATCCTGTGGAGATGGATGAAAGCATGGAAAATATATTGGCAAAGTTAGAGGCGGATGCAGACTATAAAGCCATGTTCAAAGATGCCTTTGGCGATGATAAAATTACCACGCAGCGTATCTTTAAATCGATGGCGCAGTTCATGGGTATGCTGGTATCTGCCAATGCGAAATACGATAAGTATATGCGCGGCGAGACTACACTCACAGCAAGCGAGACAAGTGGCCTGACTATTTTCAAATCTAAATGTGCGAGCTGCCATACCGAGCCTTTGTTTTCAGATTTTAGTTTTAGAAATAATGGCCTTGCATTAGTGCCCAATGCCGACGGGCAAATAGATAGCGGTCGCGGACGAATCCCGCCCTTTGATGCCACCAATATGTATAAGTTCAAAGTGCCGTCACTGCGCAATCTTAAGTATACAGGGCCTTATATGCACGATGGTAGATTTACGAGTTTGAATCAGGTACTGGAGCACTATAATAGCGGCGTAAACAGCACGCCAAATCTCGATCCTGCGTTGAGTAGCGGTATCTCTTTAACCGATGCTGAAAAGGCGGATTTACTGCAATTTTTGAATACGCTTAATGATGAGGAATTTGTGAAAGATGTAAGGTTTAAAGAAGTATTATAGTCTTTCTCATAAATTAAAACAGCGAGCAAAAATTGCTCGCTGTTATTGTATATAGGCACTTGTTCGTTACTAATTTTCCTCCGCCATTAAAGACGCTGCCAGCTTATCGTCTATTTTTATAAAATAGCTTCCCGGACTTAACTTGTTTTCAGCTTTTACGGTAAAGGTTCCATCAAGCGCCTGCGTAGGCTGCACGATTGTCTTGCCTAATATAGTTCCCTGCTCATCGACCAATGTAATAATGGAGTTGTGTTTTATATCATTTCGACCAGACATTATCACGATGCTATTTTCATAATCGAATGTTACAGTTGTAGGCGTGATGTCGGCGTTTAGCTCGCTGCCGGCTATGGCTTCATCCTGTGTATTTCTATTAAAGTCCAGTATCTTTCTTTTGTCTTCTGCTGCTTCGCTGCTCAGGTATACCCTGCAATTAACAGCCTCTGGCAGTAAGCTATATGGAACTGTATAGCTGTTTTGCTTCAGCATATTTTTGTCGATGCGCAATGCCCATAATTTTTTATCTGCATCATCACGCACTTCCAGTTCGCGCCAGTCTTTTATGCCATCAGTAAAATGGAGTGTAAACGTTTGCGCCTGCTGATCTATCACAAACGATATACCAGATTCGGGCAGAAAAGTAGTTATTTGCGAAAAGACAGGGTTGGATAAAATAGCTACAAACGCCAATGCAAGCAATAGTTTTTTCATAGATCCATTTGTCTGATAACGACAAGAAAAATGAAATTATTGCACTACACTAATTCAATCACCGTTATCTCCGGTAATATACCTAATCTGCCTGAATAGCCCAGGAAACCGAAGCCCACATTGACATACAGGTGTTGCTTATCTTGCGAATACAGTCCGCCCCATTGCTTGTAGATATACTGCACCGGGCTCCATTTCATCCAGCTAAGTTTGAGGCCAAATTGCATGCCATGCGTATGTCCGCTAAGTGTAAGGTTGATGTCTTTAAATTTTTGCCTTATCTCCGCATCCCAGTGCGTAGGGTCGTGGCTCATCAATATTTTTACAGGCACGTTTGCTGCTTCAAGTCCTGCGTAAGCATCGCTCAATCTTCCATGTTTTGGAAAGCGCGCCATAGCGCTCCAGTTTTCTACACCCAACAGTGCTATTTTATCTTCGCCTCTTTCCAATAGCACGTGTTCATTCATCATCAACCTCCAGCCCATATCCGCATGGTGTTGTTTCAGTGCTTCCAGATTGGCCACTTTAGCTTCCGGAGATGGCCATTCGACATAGTCGCCATAATCATGATTGCCAAGCGTGGAATACACGCCCAGCGGGGCTTTCAGCCTGCCGAATATATCTTTGTATGATTCTATTTCTTTTGCTTCGTTATTGACTAAATCGCCTGTAAATAAAATCAAATCGGGCTTTTGCTCCATTATCAAATCAATGCCATGTGCTACCGCCTTATGGTCGTCGAAGCTACCGCTGTGTACATCTGATATCTGCACTATTTTCATCCCTTTGAATGCAGCAGGTAATTTGTCTAATTTGAGTTTTACTTTACTCACTCTGTATTTATAGCGATTGGTAGTTCCATAGGCAAATCCGCCTAATGTGAATCCGCCTACAAGCAAGGCCAGTCGCGCTATAAAGGTAGAGCGGGAAATACCTTCTGCCGGAACATCAGAGTCTGGCAGTTGCGGTGTAACCTTGGTAAAATGTCGCGCAATCCAGGTAAATAGCCTGCGCAAATCGTCGAGGAGCATAAATGTTGCCATCAGTATTTTAGCAACAAAAAAGCCGATCATCAATGCGATAAAAAGATTCTTGACCGTCGATGGCCATTCTGCCATATTCCAGCCGCGAAAGCTAAGCATACTGTACCATGCTGCTACCGAAATAGCAACGTATATAGTGAGCAAAGTATACCGTACCGTATTATTAGCCGTGCGCAACGCAACGTTTACAGCGGTAAAGCAATAATATTCTACAAAAGCTACTACGGCGAGTAGTATAATCAGGGAAGATGCACTTTTAAACATAACACAACGAAATAAGCTATTTATCTTCAAAAATAAAGCCGGCTTAGGTGTATTTTAGGTAAAAGGTTATTGGGGTAAAATAAAAATACCGGAACTGCTCCGGTATTTCTCAAATCATGGTGGCAATAAATTGCTATTTTACTTTCTTCAGCGTGTTTTTCACGCGCACGTCGCTTAACGTACTGCTGCTTTCCTGCTTGTAGCCATCTTCCATCGTTTCGGCAATGGTTATGGTAAATGTGGTCGATTTTGGCCAGTCCTTGTATTTTCTCAAAGTTTCCTTTGTCGGTTTTAAAACGAACGTGCAATCATCTTTCCATTTTAGTGAAAAGGTCGTCTTGTTTTTGCCGCCATCAGTACTTTCCGTTTGCATGGTTGCGGTACGCTCTATCAATGTGCTTGCACCCGTTTCTTCATCTACATTGGTAAATGTGCCTGTTTTAAAGTCTTTGCAGGATTTTTGTTTATCCTGGGCAAATAGGGCACTGCTTCCCGCCAGCATCATACCCAGCATTACTATTGTTTTCATACTCATGATTATTATGTTATTTGTTATTCAAACAATATTAGTAGGATAAAGTTTGATGCAGCTATTTGCCACGAGGCGAAATACCATTGCCAATCGCAAATAATAGCCGCTATTTTCTTTAAAATCTCAATAAATAAAAAATGCTGATATCTGCATTGCTCAAATACCGTACTCGCATTTTTTCATGTGCATTTAGAAGTGTAATTTTGCACATCTTTTTACCTTTTATTCTTGTAGAATATGAATCTTTTCGCTCAGCAACAGCATGAGTTTTCTCGTCGCCACATTGGTACCGGTGGGCACGATACCCAGGAAATGCTTAACGTTATCGGTGCTTCTTCGATAGATGAACTGATTAACAAAACAGTACCTTCTGCCATCCGCCTGCCGGGTGCATTGAATTTGCCGCAGGCAATGAGCGAAGCAGATTACCTGCGTTTTCTTAAGAATGTATCTTTAAAAAATAAAGTAGTTCGTAACTATATCGGTCAAGGTTATTACGATACCATTGTGCCGTCTGTTATTCTTCGTAATATATTTGAAAATCCAGGTTGGTACACACAGTACACTCCTTATCAGGCCGAGATTTCTCAAGGCCGTCTGGAGAGCTTGCTCAACTTCCAAACTGTAGTAAGCGACCTTACAGGATTGCCTATTGCCAATGCATCTTTGCTGGATGAAGCAACTGCTGCTGCTGAGGCAATGGCTATGTTCTTCCACGCGCTGAATAAGAGCCAGGACAATCCTGAAAGACCAAAATTATTTGTAGATGCAGAAATGTTCCCGCAAACTAAAGATGTGGTGCGCACGCGTGCTACGCCGCTGGGCATTGAAATAGTAGAGGGCGATTATAAAACGGCAAACATTGATGCTGCCTATTTTGGTGCATTGGTGCAATATCCTAATGACAAAGGTTCGGTGGAAGATTATACCAGCTTTGTAGCGCAGGTACATGCTGTAGGCGCATACATCGGTATGGCTACAGATTTGCTGGCGCTTACCTTGTTAGCTGCTCCGGGCGAATTAGGCGCTGATGCTGCATTTGGTAACTCACAACGCTTTGGCGTGCCAATGGGCTTTGGTGGTCCGCACGCTGCTTTCTTTGCAACTAAAGATGAATTTAAACGTGCTATTCCGGGTCGTATCATTGGCGTAAGTATTGATGCTAATGGCAACCGTGCATTGCGTATGGCTTTGCAGACAAGGGAGCAACACATCAAGCGCGAAAAGGCAACTTCTAACATTTGTACTGCACAAGCTTTATTGGCTAATATGGCCGCGATGTATGCGGTGTATCATGGGCCAAAAGGCTTGAAAGATATAGCGCTTCGCGTAAACGTATTGGCGACTGCATTGGCAACCGCATTGAAAGATGCTGGTCATGAATTAGTAAGCGAGTCTTACTTTGATACTGTTGTTATCAAAACAAATAAGGTAGCGGCTATTAAAGAAAAAGCAGAAGCTTCTGACATCAACTTCCGTTACATTGGTACTGATATGATTAGCATTTCTATCGATGAAACTGCTACGCAAGATGATTTGTCTGATATCATCAATGCATTGAATCTTGTTGAAGGTGCTGTTGCTTTTCATATCGAAGACGACAACTATTTGTCAGGTGTACCGGCCTCATTGGTTCGTACTTCCGACTATTTAACGCATATAAATTTCAACTCGCACCACAGTGAGTCGCAAATGATGCGCTACATTAAATCACTGGAGAATAAAGACCTTAGTCTGAATACTTCTATGATTAGCCTTGGTAGCTGCACCATGAAGTTGAATGCTGCTACTGAAATGATTCCGTTGAGCTGGGGTCATTGGAGTAAAATACATCCTTTTGCACCCGTAGAGCAAACAGGTGGCTATTTGCAATTGGCAAAAGAGCTGGAGCAATACCTATGTGAGATTACAGGCTTTGCAGCTTGCAGCCTGCAACCTAATAGCGGCGCATCCGGCGAGTATGCTGGTTTGCTGGCTATAAAAGGCTATCACGAGAGCCGCAACGAAGCACATCGTAAAGTGATTCTTATTCCTATTTCTGCACATGGTACCAACCCTGCATCTGCAGTAATGGTAGGCTACAAAGTAGTAGTAGTTAAGGCACTTGAAAATGGTAACATTGATGTAGAGGACCTGAAAGCTAAAGCAGAATTACATGCTGCAAACCTTGCCGGTATTATGATTACGTATCCTTCTACTTATGGTATTTACGAGGAAAGCGTAAAAGATATTATCAACATTATACACAGCAACGGCGGACAAGTGTACATGGATGGTGCGAATATGAATGCACAGGTTGGCCTTACTGCTCCTGGCTATATTGGTGCTGATGTATGCCATCTGAATTTGCACAAAACCTTTGCTATTCCGCATGGCGGTGGCGGTCCTGGTGTAGGTCCTATTTGTGTTGCGGCACATCTGGAGCCATTCTTGCCGGGCAATATTATTGAGACTGAGGGCAAATGGGCACACGCTGTATCATCTGCGCCTTATGGCTCTGCATCTATTTTGTTGATATCTTATGCCTATATAAAAATGCTGGGTGCTGATGGCGTGAAGAAAGCAACAGAACACGCTATCCTCAATGCCAACTATATGAAAGCAAGATTGGAAAATGATTATCCAATTCTTTACTCTGGTAGCAACGGCACTTGTGCGCATGAGTTTATTGTTGATTTGCGTCCGTTCAAAAAGACAGCAGAGATTGAAGCAGAAGATGTGGCGAAACGCTTGATGGACTATGGTTTCCACGCACCAACGATGAGCTTCCCTGTACCGGGCACTATTATGATTGAGCCTACAGAAAGTGAAGATAAAGCTGAGTTGGATCGTTTCTGCGATGCGATGCTTTCTATTCGCGAAGAGATAAGAGCGATTGAAGCAGGTAATGCAGATAAAAAAGATAACGTGCTGAAAAATGCGCCACACACGCAGTTCAGCGTTATTTCAAGCGATTGGAACAAACCATACACGCGTGAGCAAGCTGCATTCCCATTGGAATATGTAAGAGCAAATAAATTCTGGCCATCAGTAGCACGTGTGAATAATACACATGGCGACCGTAACCTGATATGCACTTGCGAGCCTACAGAAGCTTACATGGAAGAAGCATAATTAGCCTGATTCTTTATAAAAAATAGACTCTTTGCAATCTGCAAAGAGTCTATTTTTTTGCGTATAAATGTGTCTAAATCCGACCTGTTAACTTGAATGTAAATGTTAGTCATTTACGTTAAAAAGCATTTTTAACGATTGTTTTTTATTTAGTACTTAACAGCTTGATTAATTTATAGTTTAGTGATGATGATTTATAATAACATCAATTATAAATGCTAATATCCTTTACTGTGGCTATTTTCAGCGGTCGGTAGGGCTATTCGTTGTAGTATTTTTGTGTAGAAAGGAACGTTGTCTGATTGTTATTTTGAAGACAATTTTCCGTAAGGTTACTCACTAATATTTTTAAATGAACAGCTTTTTATGAAGATTACATCTATCCCGCTATTGCGACGTTTGCGCAATGTACTGATGGTGCTTTTTGCAGCACTGTTTTCGGTAAGCACGCAGGCCCAAATGGTCGAAATAGGCTCGTCTACCAGTACGGTAAGCAACTATACAATTCCGGTAAACAATTTCTACAATTACAGCTATACGCAGCAAATATACTTAGCTGACGATATAGGAATGCCGGGTACGATTACAACCATCCGGTTCTATTGGACCGGCGGATCTTCAGGGCTCGAAGGCTCCGACAACTGGACTATTTACATGGGGCATAAACCAGAGGATGCATTTGAAGATGCAGATGATTGGCTGGCTTTTAGCGAACTTACAGAGGTATTTTCCGGAACGGTTACATTGACTTCACCTATTACTACAGCACAATGGGTAGAGATTGAATTAACTACACCCTTTGAATATGATGGTGCGAGCAATCTTGTAATAGCCGCTCTTGAAACCGATGACGATTATCCAGGCACATCCAGTACTTTCAGAACAACGGCCGTTACTACTGCCGGCTTTAGAAGCATAGCCTATCGCAGTGATGGTACCGTTCCAGATCCGGCCACGCCACCTACAGGAGGTTTTTCAAATTACACCTATAATTACTACAACAATATACAAATAGAGCTCACGCCAGGCACAGCCTGCGAGGGTGCACCGGATGCAGGTACTATTACAGCACCTGCCGGTATATGTGCGCTCAATTCCTTTACAGTAGTGGGTTCTGGCAGTACAATTGCATCAGGCATAGTAAGAACATGGCAACGCCGCGCTCCGGCGGGCACAGGTACCTGGACTAACATTACGGGCGCGACCGGCATGAGTTACAATAACACTGCGGGTATCACAGAAAGTACAGACTATCGCTTGATTGTGACCTGTACGGCGGCTGGTATCAGCGATACGTCTAACGAAGTAACGGTTGCGCTTAATCCCGCTACAGAGTGTTATTGCACGCCGGTATATACATCCGGATGCGGTAGTGGCGATGATATTGATGATGTCATATTGGTAGGTGCTACCATCACATTATCCAATCTTGACACAGAGTGTCCTGAAGATGCTTATGCTGATTATACAGATGATGCAACATTGGGTGTTCCCGATTTAATTCAAGGTGTTACTTTCTCCGGCAATGTGACTACCAATTATGGTAGCCCTTATGAGAATGTGCGCATCTGGATAGACTTCAATGACAATGGCTTCTTCGAAGCGACTGAATCTGTGGCAACACTTACCGCAATCAGCAGTGATGATGATGGTGCATTCTCTATGCCTATTCCTATTGACGCAGCGTTGGGCTTGCATCGTATGCGTGTTCGCCTTGTTTATGGCGGAAGCCTTGACCCTACTACAATCGATCCATGTTCCAGCTATGGATTTGGTGAGACGCACGATTATATGGTGAATGTAATAGCACCCGAGCCTTGTGCTGATGTTGATTTTCCAACCGCTGCTACTGCATTGGCTTCGCCTATTAATGTGTGTGGTACTGGTACTGTCTATTTGAATTTAGATACCTTGATGCCGCCTGCAACCGGAATTACTTACCAATGGAAATCATCGCCAACCGCTACGGGTACGTTTACCAATGTTGGTGCCGTATTGGAATATAGTCCTGCATTAGAGTTACCAGGTGTATCAACTTCTCTATATTACAAATGTGAAGTAATGTGCGAAGGTACCGTTGTGCTTACATCATCTGCGGTACAGGTACAAGCTGTTAATCTGGAAGATGTCAGCATTGAAGTTGCAGATGGTCAAACATGCGGCCCGGGCGTAGTTTCACTTAATGGAACTATTACAGAAGGAACTATTTTTTGGTATGAAAATGAAGAGGGTGGCACGCCTATTGCAACAGGCGATACATTTGAAACCCCATCGCTTACAGCCACTACAACCTACTATGTAAGTGGTGGTGCGTATGCACCGCAAGAGTTACAAATAGGCACAGGCAGTACTGCAAGTTCTACATCAAGCGCGGGAATCTTTGGTGCCTATGGTGGAGCCAAGATGATGCAGATGATGTACACTGCCGAGCAGTTGAATGATGCTGGCGCAACCTCCGCCGGAAATCTTTCCAGCGTTGCGTTCTATATGTCTGGCGCACCGGGCGTTGCATTGGAAGATTATACCGTAAAGATTAAAACAGTACCACCTGTTGGAACGCTTACGTGGCAAACTGAAGGCTGGACAGAAGTTTACACGAATGCCTCTTTCACGCCTACAGAAACAGGTTGGATTACATTCCCGTTCAGCACACCGTTTGATTGGAATGGTTCCGATAATATCATTGTGCAGGTATGCTTTACGCCGGATGTAGAAAGCGTATACACGTATGCCGGAACACACCGCTACAGCAATGTGATGAACCAGTGCATGTACAATAATACATTTGCCCTGACAGGTACTTGCGCATCCACTTCAGGCACGAGTTACTACAATCATTTGCCTAACGCGCTATTTACAATGGCTGGCTGTGAAATACCGCGCGTACCCGTTACCGCACACGTTCGTCCTGTGCCAGCACCAATTGATATAGGTCCAGATGAAACTATCTGCCGCGATTTAGGTGGTGCACTTACGCTCGATGCAGGTCCTCAACCTGAGACTTATACATTCCTTTGGGACAATGGTGCAACTACGCAAACCCGCGTCATTACTGAGTCTGGTGTGTATTCTGTAATCGTTGCTAATGAATTCGGCTGCGAAGTATATGATACAGTATCTAAAGTTCTTTTGGATAATCCTGTTGTAGAAATAGGCAATGACACGACTATTTGCGAAGGTGGTAGCATCACTTTGGATGCAGGCGACGACGGTACCGACTATTACTGGAGCACCGGTGAAACTACGCCTGAGATTCTTGTAACTATGGATGGTAAATACACAGTGCTGGTTACAAATGATGATGGTTGTATGATAGGCGATACTATCAACGTGGATGTAAGCGGTATCATGCCTAAAATCGACGGTATTTCTACCACTAATCTAGCGCCATTCACGTTTAGCTTTGCTCCTATTAATCCTGAGCATATAGATGGCTATAGCTGGGATTTTGGAGATGGAACACCTGCGAGTACAGTCGAAGAACCGACACATACTTACGCGGATGATGGAGACTACGAAGTAACATTAACTGTGAGTAGCAATTGCGGTGATGTTGTATTCAAATCTTCCATTCATATTCTTGGCTTGAACAATATCGCATTGGATGATACCGAATTGCTGCTGTATCCTAACCCTGCAAGAGATAGGATTACAATCGAGAACAAAAGTAATCTGAGTATGAAGTTTGTATTGGTGAGTAATATAGTCGGTCAGACTATTTACAGCAGCCAAACTGATAACGCACAGAAAACGCAGCTTGACCTATCGCAATATGCGAGCGGCATGTACACAGTTCGTATCGAAACAGATAAAGGTTTTGTCATTCGTAAGTTTGAAGTGATTAAATAGTCGCTAATTTCAACAACAACAAAATAGCCCGCAGATTCTTTCTGCGGGCTATTTTATTAATAAAAATACTAAGCTATTATTTCATTATCTCAAATTTTCTTACAGTCAATCCCTTGCTGGTATTAATTCTTACAGAATAGATACCAGAACTCAGATTCTCTGTCGGTATGCTTATCTTGTTATTTTGAATAGATGGTAAGTGATAAATCATTCTGCCCGTAATGTCATAAATGCTCAACTGTTGGAATGGATTATTAGTGCTTTTATTTTCCAGCAATAAAACATCGCGAGCCGGGTTAGGGTAGAGTACAATGGCAGCATCTTCATTAGTCGCTATTTCTATGCCGGTTACTTCTACACTTATTGGCAAAGAAATAGACCATCTGAAACATTCGTTGCCTACTGTAAGCGTAACATCGTAATGCCCATTTGTTTCAAATTGATGAATAGGGAACGTATCGTTACTCAAAGGGCTGCCGTCGCCAAAATCCCATTCGTAATACTGAACAAGATCTGATGGATTGAGCGGGAAAAATTGAACGCTTCCCCATTTGTCTCCAAAAAACGGAACGAAATTAAATCCTTCAACCATGCTATCTGCGCTTGAGAAGAACGTGCGGCTATCACTTACTGTGCAGCCGAAAGAATTGGTAACGGCTACCGTGTAAGTTCCTTCTTCTTCCGCAAGAATTGTTTGCGTAGTAGCGCCGGTGCTCCATGCGTAGGTGCTTCCAGGGTTACCTGCATTCAACGTATAACTTACGCCAGTACAAATAATAGTGTCGGTTCCGATATTTACGATTGGTAATGGATTTACTGTGCCTATTACAGCTACGGGTGCCGTCTGGCAAGGTGTTGCGGGGAATGCCGTGCTCACATAAAAGGTTGTCGTTTCTGAAACGCTCGATGTAGTAAACGGACTTCCTGTACCCAATAAATCGGTACCCTCTTCATCAGCATACCAGCGAATAATACCGCCTATTGATGCAGTGGCACTCAGCGTAACAGTGCCTGGTCCACAACGCTCTGTATCGTCAAAAGATGTAAGCTCAGGTAGCGGGCAAGTAGTGGTAAAACTACCTGTCTCTGACCACACGCTCATTTCGCCGGTTTCAGCACAAGTAGTTCTTATATAAAAATCATAATCGGTTGCGTAATCGAGGCCTTCTAACAAGTAAGGTTTGGAATCAGTGGTTACAGTCGTGCCGCTTGTAGCAGGGTCAAAACCTGCAGGTCCGTATTTAATTTCCCACTCATCAGCAATGCCATATTGCTCCCAGTCAAGCACCACGCTGGTTCCTTCCACTGCACTGCCAGTCAATTCGGTTGCAGGCGAGCATACGCTTACTACATTTATCTTGTAATCTTCTGCCTCGCCATAGGTAAGTTCTGCGCAAGGGTCAGGCGTAGCATCATACACCAGCATTACGCGCATTCTTGTATCGCCGCCCAATGCAGTAAAGGGTATTTCTATAGAGAGTGTGTGCGGACCAGTTGTGCTGCCGGAAGTCAATAAGGTGTAAACTTCTCCCGCATCGTCCAAAACCTCATTCTGATTCCAGTCGATATAGGCTGTTATAGTAAGAGAAGATCCCGAAGAATTGTTGACTGATAAAGTGTAAGTATCGCCGGCTGTTACAGAAGCTGTGCCCGCTGAGGTAGTATAATTTACTGGTCCGCCGGAAGTTCCGCCCGAACTTTGGTTAATTGTACCAAAAGTCACATTATTGATATAGCCCATACTGGTCAGTGAAAAGTTGGAACTGCAATACTGCGACCAAACAGACGTTCCGCCTCCCAGCAAAATCAATGTTAGTAAAAGGAGCCGTGTAATGTTTCTTTTCATAGGTTGTGATTTTGAGAAAAAAACAAAAAATTAATGTTAGTTTAAAAATTATATTGGTTAGTTGTGGACGAATTTAAGCAATTGTTTTGTTAATCCTAACATGTTCGTGTAGGGAACGGTAAATTTTTGTTGTATCAGAAATATTAAAATACCCATAAAAATTCGAGAATTAAGTTTTACATTTGCGCACCTTTTTAATACGATTATTTAAGAAAATGGCGAATACTGTAAGAAATCAACCAGGCGAAGCACCTGTTACCAATATAACCGGCGGAGAAGTCGCCGTTAGAAAGATGCAAAACTCTTTTGAGAAAAATCAAAAACTGATTGTAGGTGCAATCGTTGCTGTAGTAGTGTTGATAGGCGGCTATTTTGGCTACAAATATTACATCCAGGAGCCTAAAGAAGAGAAAGCGGCTAATGCGTTGTTCAATGCAGAGCAATGGTATGGTATCGATTCTTTCAACCTTGCATTGAATGGCGATGGCCAGCGTCAGGGTGCTTTAGGCGTTATCAAAAAATTTGGTGGAACTAAAGCTGCTAATCGTGCAGAATATTATGCCGGCGTAAGCTTGCTTAAAACAGGTAAACCACAGGAAGCAGTAAAACATTTTGAGAAATTTGACGGTAAAGGAACAGTATTTCAATATATAGCCTACGGTGTAACCGGCGATGCTTATCTGGAAATGAACAACAACGCTAAAGCACTTGACTTTTACAAAAAGGCTGCTTCAGGAAATGAAAAAGACAACTTTACCAATCCTTACTATTTAATGCGTGCTGGCTTTGTATGTGAGAAAGAAGGTAAGAATGACGAAGCGAAAAAAATCTATCAGGAAATTAAAACTAAATACCCACGTAGCATGCAAGCGCGTGATATCGATAAATACCTCGCCCGTTTAGGCGATGTTTCTATCGACTAATTGAGAGATATAATTGTAATAAAGAGCGACCCGATGGTCGCTCTTTTTTTATGCGAAACTATTTTTGAAATTTGCTGCTAATATCTTTGTCATCTTAAATGTAGCGCAGCGGAATGAAGGATTTCTCAGTTTTATTTTTTAGTAAAATCCTCAGAGATATTTGTTAAGTATGACCAACTACTATTTCTACTTCAAATACTTAGCAATCGCGACTATAGCCGCTTTCAGCCTTTCTTCTTCATTGCCCGATATCACAACCGATGGCACACCACTTTCGCCTGCGAGCGATTTGTAAATCTCGAAAAAATAACTGCGCATCTCCAGTTCGGGGTATTCACGCTGCGGGTCATATTCCCAGGGCATATCTACATCGGTAAGCAAGTACAGGTCGTAGGGGCGTTGCGCTACTTGTTCCAATATCCAGGGATGGCAGTTTTTAAATCTATGCTCGCTCCATACTTTTATTACAAATAGGTTAGTGTCAAAAAATGTGATTCCGTTACTTGCTCTTTCGATGGCTGCTTCTTCCGTTGCTACCTGCCCTTGGGCTATTTTTAATAAATCGCTTTCGATATAGGCACGATCAAGCTGCTCGATATATTCACGCGCATATTCAACGGCCCAGCTTGTATTAAAATGTTGTGCCAATGCGCTTGATAAAGTGCTCTTCCCGGTTGATTCGGGACCCAATATCACTACCTTTTTTATACAAGGTGTTAAGGGTTTCTCTGCCATTTACAAATAAACTGAATTTATTCGTTACTTTGCTTGAGGCAAAAAATCATTGCCAATATTTACCTTTTTATATGAAGAATTTCGTTCGATACGGCAAAGGCTTATTGCTGGGAGCAGCGTTCATGGCCGGTGCAGGAGTCCACGCTCAAACAGATGATGCTACTGATAAGTACTTTGAAATATCTAAAAACCTCGAGCTCTTTTCCAACCTATTTCGGGAATTGAATACCTATTATGTGGATCCTATTGAACCGGGCAAAATGGTCAAAGCCGGTGTGGATGCGATGTTGGTCGATTTGGACCCTTATACCAATTTTATTACAGAGGCAGATATAGAGGACTACGAATTTCAAACGACCGGTAAGTATGGCGGCATTGGTGCGGCTATCCGCATCAGCGATGGCGACATCATAATAGCCGAACCTTATCAGGATAGCCCTATTGATAAAGCAGGTGTTAAAGCCGGCGATATAGTGGTGTCTATCGACGGACAAAAATTAAAGGGTAAAACGGATGACGAAGTAAGCCTGTTGATGAAAGGTGCGCCAGGCACGCCTTTGAACATGGTAGTAAAAAATCCTGTTACCGGAAAAGAAGAATCTAAATCAATCAAGCGCGAAGAAATAAAAGTATCGAGCGTGCCTTATGCGGCATTGGTAGGCGAGGGCAAAAATATAGCTTATGTTTACTTAAGCCAGTTCACGCAAAATTGTAGCCGCGATATAAAAGGTGCATTGGATAGCCTGAAAAAGCAAGAGCCTGCGCTCAAAGGCGTGGTGCTTGACCTGAGAGGAAATCCCGGTGGCTTACTGGACGAAGCTGTAAAGATATGCAACCTATTTATCGATCGCGGCGAATTGGTAGTAAGTACAAAAGGTAAAAACAAAGAGTGGGACAAGCAGTTCCGCACCACCGAAACGCCTTGGGATTTACAGATTCCTTTGGCTGTTTTAATCAATCATGGTTCTGCATCAGCAAGTGAAATCGTATCGGGCACCGTACAGGATTTAGACAGAGGGATAGTAATAGGCACACGTTCGTTTGGTAAAGGTCTTGTGCAAACGGTACGTCCATTGGGCTATAATACCCGACTGAAAGTCACTACAGCTAAGTATTACACGCCAAGCGGCCGTTGCATTCAAGCACTTGACTATTCGCATCGTAACGAAGACGGCAGCGTTTCTTCTGTGCCTGATTCCTTGAAGAAGACTTTTAAAACTGTTGCGGGACGTGTGGTGTATGATGGTGGTGGTGTAGAGCCGGATGTGAAAATAGAAGACAGTGAGTTGAGTAAATTAGGGATTCACTTGCTCGTAAATGGCTATATTTTTGATTATGCGACTAAGTACTATTACGCGCATCCAACAATTGCGCCTGCTACCAGTTTTACTTTTTCCAATACAGATTTTGAAGACTTTAAAAAGTGGATGGCTACTAAAACCCTGACTTATAAAACAGAGAGTGAAGATGCTTTAGCCTCGCTGAAAGCTACGATGGAAACAGATAAAACGTTGGACAAATACAAAGCGGAATTTACTGCATTGTCCAACAAACTATCGCATGACCGCAACCAGGATATAGCTAATAATAAAGCCGAAATAAGCAGGCTGCTGGCAAATGAAATTGTGAGCCGCTATTATTATCAAAAGGGGAGGGTGGTTAATAAATTGAGCAATCAGGATGAAGACCTTAAAAAAGCAAACGAATTATTAGGCACCAACAGCGCTTCTTATAAATCTATACTAAAGAAATAGCCGCTTTACTAATGCTTTGCTAAAAGCCATTACAAAAAATATTTTAGTTGTATTTTAAGTAACTTTGAGTATGTTTTTGAAATTCATTATATTCCTATTTGTTGTTGGTATCATCCTTCGTTTCGTCATGAAATTTTTAATGCCTGTTTTTCAGGTGTCGCGTATGGCACACCGTCAGATGACGGACATGAAAAAGAAGATGGACGAAATGCAGCAAAAGAAAAATTCATTTGAGCCGAAGAAGCAACAAAGCAGAGATACGAAGCTTGATGGCGAATACATCGATTACGAAGAAGTAAAATAATAATTTTCTACTAAACAGGACAGGGTCGGCAATTTGCCGACCCTGTCCTGTTTAGTTATTGCGCCTATTTACAAAGTGGAAACCGGCGTTTTAATATCATGGTAAAATAAAAATTTCCAGCCCTCAGTCTTGCCTTGTTCTGCCCATTTTTCGCGCAGCTCCATCGCCTTTTTACCGTCGAAGTCATACTTGGCAACATACTTCATTTTCATTTGCTTGTATTGCGGCGCTTCGTCACCTCCGTAGAATATTTTTCCATCTTCGCTATCTATCCAAAAAACAATATGTTGCGGACAATGTGCGCCCGAATGTTGCCAATGTATATAGCCATCAATACTGCCTTCCGTACCTTTCAGCCATTGTACTTTATCTGTGCCTTTTAATTGTTGCAGTTCATCTACATAATAAGAGGGGAAGCCCGTTTGCTCCGCAAACTCCAGCTCTGGTTGGTATACATAAAATACTGCGTTAGGAAACATTTGTAAATTAAGCCCTCCTGAATGGTCTTTGTGTAAATGAGACAGCAAGACTTTGGTTACATCTTCGGGATAGATATTGTGTTTCGCCAGATTCTCCGGCAAATGCGCAATCCCATCAGGGCTATTAAATCCAAGGCCAGTATCCAGCACAATAATGTCTTTGTCATTAGCGATGGCAAAAGGCTGTACTTCTACCAATAGCGAGCCCGTGCTGCGTTCTGTCAATTCATCAGAAGCCTGATTAAAAGGCATAAATACTTTATCTCTGCCCACCGTAAAGGTGCCTTCTGAAAGTGGAAATATCTGTGTCAATCTGTGTTGTTTGGTTAGTTCAAAAAGGAGTAAAATAAAATTGATGCTATCGTATCAGCACCTGCCGGTCTGCATCTAATCTTAGCAAAATAAAAATAAGAATACTGAAAGACATCAGCGATGTACCGCCATAACTCAGCAACGGCAAGGTAATACCAATTACCGGCGCGAGGCCCATCGTCATGCTAAGGTTGATAGCAAAGTGCATGAACAAAATAGCGGCTACGCAATAGGCATATACGCGGCTAAAAGTGCTTCGCTGTCGCTCCGCCATTACCACGATGCGCCACAGAAGTACGGTATAAATAATGACTAATAACATACTGCCCAGAAAGCCAAATTGCTCGCCAATACCGCAAAATACAAAGTCGGTATGTTGCTCAGGTACAAAAGAATATTTTGTTTGCGTACCCATCATGAAACCCTTGCCGGCAAAGCCGCCCGAGCCAATGGCTATTTTAGATTGGCGTACGTTGTAGTCGGCATCTTTTTTAGGTTTGGAGCCCGGTTTTTGATATTCAATAGGTACATCTTGCCCCAGCATAGAGTAGATACGCTCGACCTGATAAGGCTGAAATACTTTTTTAAATACCATAGGCACAGCCACCTGGCTAAATAGCACTGCGATTAGCCAACCGCCGGCTATAAATGCGATGACGATTCTGTTTCTTTTTATTTGCTTGCGTAAAATATAAGCCGCTAAAATAGTAGCTGCTGTAATGATGATAAACAACGGTAAGCGCTCAATCAATAACGTTGCCAACACAAGGCCTATAATCGAAAAAGCAAGTCCCAGTATAAAATTTGGCAAGCCCTCACGATACATCGCAAGGAAGAAAGAAAAGTAAACAAGCGCCAACCCAGTTTCATTTTGCAGGATAATAATGAGGCAAGGCAACATGGCCATACCTGATGCAATCATTTTGTCTTTCAGCGTTTTGAAATTAGTCTCTGACGAAGCCAGAAACCTTGCCAAAGCCAGCGCAGTAAATATCTTACATACTTCTCCTGGTTGTAAACTAAAGCCGCCAAACTTGATGAAGCTATGTGAGCCTTTCACATCAGAGCCCAGCGCAAATGTGGCGAGTAATAGCAGTATGCCAAACAGATAGCTGAGATAGGCGACCGAAAAGAAAAATTTACTATCGGTAAAAAGAATAATCAGCCCTATAAACAGAGAGATGCAAAGCCAGGTCAATTGCTTCATGTGGCTTTTGCTCATGTCGAAGAAAGGCTCTGAAAAGCTGGTATACTCCACCGAGTAAACGGCGGCCAGCCCTATCAATACCAAGGTAAGATAGAGAAAAAATGTAAGCCAGTCGATACGGCCGGTTAGTGATTTGCGCGAGTTGCTCATGTAGCTATATGCTTACGCCCGAGGCGTGGTATTTTATTCGTTAATGATGATGTCTTCTGGTTTACGCGCTGCCCTTGTGGTAGAGATATTGTAATAGTCTTTCAATATATCCTGTACGAGCATGGTATCACGGTTGCGTTTTACACTGTCGGCAGTACGCTTGTCTGCATATTTCAACTGGTCTCTCAGGCGGTCTTTCATACGTTGTATGCTATCGAGATAGTAGATATAAGGCTTCACAATTTTTGTATTATACATGCGGTCTTCAAGTCCTTTCCTTTTGGTAGAGACAGAATCCATCAGGTATTTTTCCATCATCAGGCTCGCTACTGGACCTGCCCATGTAGCACCGTAACCAGAGTTTTGTACAATTACAGCAATTGCTATTTTAGGGTCATCCTTTGGCGCGAAGCAAACGAATACGGAGTGGTTGTCCAATTTTTGTTTGTTGCCGCGTATCATGGCAAAGTTTTCTACCGTACCCGTTTTACCACATACTGCCACACCCGGCAATAGCGCCACACGTCCGGTACCATGCGTTACCACATCTTCCATACCATCAATTACCGTTTGGAAAGATGCGAGCGGAATATGCGTTACTTCATGTTTTTCAAGATATGGTTTTAATAAAGGGTCTTTGGTATTACCATCAATTGCTTTTACAAAATGTGGCGTATAATAATAGCCTTTATTAGCAATCAAAGCCATGGAGTTGGCTAATTGTAAAGGCGTCATCAATAACTCTCCTTGTCCCATACCCACAACCACCATGTTGCAGCTATTCCAGCTATTGTTGTAGATTTTATTGAAATAGGCAGAGTCAGGAATATTGCCCGGTTTTTCGCCTGTAATGTCAATGCCAAGTTTGTGGCCTAATCCAAAATTGTACAAATAGTCGTGCCACTTCTGCACACCTTCACGCACTCCTTTAAATTTCTTAGCATCGACCGATAGACGGAACACATGGCAGAAATAAGCATTGCAGGAATTGGCCATGGCGGCACGCAAATTAGCCGCGTGACCGCCACCGGAGTGAGTACAGCCTATTCTTCTGCCGCAGGCATAATAGCCACCACCACAAGGATAACCAAAGGCTGGTGTGATAACGCCAAGGTCAAGCCCAATCAAAGCTGTGAGCGGCTTGAAAGTTGAGCCTGGTGGATATAGTGCTTGAATAGCACGGTTAAACATTGGCGTAGTAGGATCTGCAAATAGCTTGCCTATATTTTTACTGCGGTCTGCACCGGAGAGCAAATTGGGGTCGAAGCCTGGTGCAGATATCATTGCGAGAATACCGCCTGTTTTAGGGTCGATAGCCACAGCACTGCCTATTTTTCCAGCCATTAATTTTTCGCCATAAGCCTGTAGCTCTGCATCCAGATACAGCGAAAGTGTTTTGCCGGCAATAGCAGCAGTATCCATTGTGCCACCTTTATAGGCATCGCGCGGACGGTTCAATACATCACGTACCAGATATTCTACACCTCGTCTTCCGCGCAGCACTTCTTCATAAATATTTTCCAATCCTGTAATACCCACATAGTCGCCTTGCTTGTAAGATGCGTAGCGCTCATCTTCCAGCATGCCTTTGCTTACCTCGGCTATATAGCCAAATATATGTGCACCAATAGGCTGCGGATAGGTGCGGGTAGTGCGCTCTATCATTTCAAAGCCAGGAAATAAATATAGATTCTCCTGAAGCCTCGAGTTTTTCTCCTGTGATAATTGCGCCTGAAACACACCCGCACGTTGGCGTCCATCGCGGTTAATGATTTTCGCAATTGTTTTTTCAAAACCCGCTTTATCAATCGCCATAACAGAGCAAAAGAGCGCCGTATCCATATCGGGCGTTATTTTGTTGGGCGTTACCATCAGGTCAAATGTGACATTGTTAAACATCAGCGTTTTGCCTTTGCGGTCGAGTATCACACCGCGTGCAGGGTACACCACCTTGCGGTAAATAGCCTGATCGGCCGCGAGCAGCTTGTATTTATCATCCACTACCTGCAAGGCAAACAGGCGGCCGAGCAGGATAATGGCCATAATAGCAAACATTATCCGGATAATCCAGGAACGTGAATTTTGTTCAGTTGACGACATCTAAAATCGAGGGGAATAAAAAATTATACACAAAGATATAAAGGGCATACATATTGCCTGCAAAAAATATTCATAAATACTGCTAAAATAGCTCGCTTGCATCTGACCGATTAATGATTCGGTAATATTACATATCAATCGGTTGCTTACATTTGTAGTTTGCCCGCTTTTTTGTCTTTTCTGCTATGTCTGTTTTCAATTCTAAAAATACCTCGCCCTCGCGGCTTTCATTTTATAATGCCCTGATTATGTCGTCGCTGATGGCCATATTTAGTGTATTTCTCGACCACCGCTGGATGGTAGTGCTGGGTATATTTGTTATTACATTCACGGTAGCCTATTTTCTGTATTTCTACACGCTTCAGTATTTTATCTACCGAAAAATAAAGCTGATATACAAGTTCATTTTTCAAACAAAAGCCACAAAGAGGGAAGAGTTTTTTTACAAGAATATTCTCCCGCAAAAATCGATTGACGAGGTAAATTATGATGTGGAACAATGGGCATTGCAAAAGAAAGATGAAATAGAATCGTTGCAGCAAAACGAACAGTTTCGTAAAGAATTTTTGATGAATCTGGCGCATGAATTGCGCACCCCTATATTCACGGTTCAGGGTTATGTGCACACCTTGCTGGGCGGGGCGATTGATGATGCTGCTGTTAATCGAAAGTTTCTAAACAATGCAGCTAAAGGCATTAACAGGCTGGTGCAATTGGCCGATGATTTAGACCAGATATCTAAGCTGGAATCAGGCAGAATACCCATCGTGCAGGAGTCTTTTGTAATACAAGATTTGGTAAAGGATATTTACGAAGAGTTGATGCTGAAAGCACAGGAGCGAAAGATTGAAACCCTTTTCAAGAAAGGCACAGAGGCATCTTTATCTGTTTATGCGGATAAACAAAAAATCAAACAGGTATTAGTAAACCTGATTGAAAATGCCATCAAGTATGGCAATACGGGTGGTGCTATTGTTACCGGTTTTTATCAGGTGGATGATGGACACGTGTATGTGGAAGTGAGCGATGATGGACCGGGTATTGCGGAGCAACATCTGCCAAGGATATTCGAGCGTTTTTATAGGGCGGACAAAAGCCGTAATCGTGAAATAGGCGGTACCGGATTAGGCCTGGCTATTGTAAAGCATATTGTGGAAGCACATGGTCAAACCGTAACGGTGCGCAGTAAGCAGGGCGTTGGTTCTTCCTTTGGATTTACCTTGGAGCGTGGCCGTGGTCAGGCTTAGCTTTTGTGATCGTTTTTAGGTTTGAATAGTGGTATTGTAGCGCCAAATACTACGTTCTTCTGATAAAATAAAAAGTGCTGCGAAGCCTTATCTGTATTGTCTTTCGTAGTTCTTATATCCGGCATATTTATATAGCCGCCTTTTAGCTCTCCTTGAATAAAAAAGTGATTGAAGAAGGTAAAATTAATACCTGCCACCGCAGAGATTCCATAGCCGGAAAGATGAAAAACATCGTTGCGCTCCTGTCCCATCAAAGTAGCATTGGTGCGCGGATATAATATACCACCACCTAATCCTGCAAGTACATTTATATCCATACCACGTGCTTTTTTACTGCTAAACGGTACATGATAAATATGCTCGTTTTTGCGCAATTCTATATTGACATAATTGAGTCCGTCTGTATGCTCGAACATGAGGAACTGCGGTGTCAGTTTTATCGGTGCATTGTTATAGATGCCGTCAAACTCTCTGCCAGTATGGATTTCGCCATTTATAGCTACTGATTGGTCTTGCTTCATCACATACTTCATATGGTCGATGCCAAAAGAAATATTCCAATGATCATCGATAAAATAACCCAATCGAAAATTGTACTGCGGAATAGTCATGTTGCCCGGATCGATGTAGGTTATGGAAACCTTTGACTGGCGGTCGGCTGCCGATACACTCTTCAATGTAAAGCCATAATCGTTGCCGCTAAATTTTATATCCGATTTTGAAAAGCGGTCACTATTCCAGCCCCAATAGAAATAGAGCTTTCCTTTGTTGTGCTGCTGTGCAATGCTATTTGTATTGATAACAATGAGCGCTGTCAAGAATAGGAATAGTTTCTTCATCAAATCAAAAAATTTGGCAAAAATACCATGGTATTTTCTAATGAAAGTTGATAATGAGGGCCTTCGGTGTAATTTAGGTAGAATGCTGTCTTATTTGGGCACTTTCTATTTTGAGTCCTTCATAAGTATTTATTAGTTCTGGGGGAAATACATTTAATGAAATTCATCATTTTAAATTGCAAATACTTTTCAGATGTTAAATAAAATACAGTGCGCAACTTCACATAAAAATTATGTGTTAGTATTGTTCAGTTAACAAACCAATATTAAACGACCACTAAATTTTTACATAGATGAAAACCCTAACCCAAATCAAAAACGATTATGCCATCAGTAAGAAATTTAAAAGCTGGGAAGACTTCTGTTTTATGGCTAATGATGGAATGTTTGCTGTAGCTGTTGATGCTATAGCGAGTTTATACGCCGATTACCGAACCCGATTTATATTAAATGTAAACGCTCGAAAAACTGTAATTGGTCATACCTATTTTGCTGAGCAAGTAGGATAAGAAATCTTTTCCTTCCACTGAAGTGCTGTTTCAAAATAGAAGCAGCACTTTCCTTTTTAGGTATTTATAAGTACTACAGATATTTATAACGCTATAATAAAAACTGAATACGTAATTTGTAATCCTTGCTGGTAGCGCATTTTAGCCTGATATTACATTTTTGTCTGATTTTTTTGTACCTACACTCGTGTCAGGTTAAGATGTAACTTTGCATACTTATGAAATTACTTCTTCGGTACCTGAGCAACTACAAAGGGCTTATTTTAATTACGCTTTTACTTGCCGCAGTCAATCAGGTTTTCTCACTATTTGACCCCTATATTTTTGGTCATTTTCTAATCGATCCATTTGCCAATAAAGTGAAAGACTTTCAGGCAAAGGGCTTGAGCAGAGACTTTTTTAATGGTGTATTGCTCGCGTTGCTTATGCTTATTGGCACAGCGATGATAAGCCGTATTGCCAAAGCCTTTCAGGATTATACCACCAATGTTGTTATCCAAAAATTTGGCGCGCGCCTTTATACCGATGGGCTGAAACATGCTATGCGCCTGCCTTACCAGGATTTTGAAGATCAAAGAAGCGGCGAAACATTATCCGTACTGCAAAAGGTGCGTGCCGATTGTGAGAAGTTTATCACAAGCTTTGTGAACGTGCTGTTCGTAACTATCGTAGGTATTGTGTTTGTGTCAATTTACGCTTTCACTTTACACCCTATGTTGCCACTCATCTATTTTGGTGGTGCTATTTTGCTAAGTGTGCTTACAAGTGTGCTGAGTAAGAAGATTAAAGTCATACAAAAGAGTATTGTAAAGGAAACGAACGCACTCGCTGGCTCCACTACAGAGTCACTTAGAAATATAGAGCTGGTAAAGAGCCTCGGACTTACGCACCAGGAAATTAGCCGGCTCAATGCCAATACCATCAAGATTCTTGGGCTGGAATTGAAGAAAGTTAGAGGCATCCGGTCGATATCATTTGTGCAGGGAACGTTTGTAAACTTTCTGCGGCAGTGCATCATGTTTGCGCTCTTGTATTTTCTCTTCTATGATAAAATTACTTTGGGGCAATTGTTTACCATGCAGTTTTATTCGTTCTTCATTTTCGGACCATTGCAGGAATTAGGCAATGTGATTATGTCTTATCGCGAGGCGCAAGCATCGTTGAACAATATGGAAGAATTGCTGAAGAAGCCGGTGGAAGAAAAGCCGCTGCATCCCGAGCCTATTAATGATGTACAGGAACTAAGATTTGATAGCGTAGGCTTCAAACATCAATCGGCTACAAAGGCAGCACTGGAGCAGATTTCATTCGAAGTAAAGAAAGGAGAAACGATTGCATTTGTCGGTCCGTCGGGCTCGGGCAAAACTACTTTGGTAAAATTGCTGGTAGGTTTATACCATCCTAATAATGGACATGTTTACTACAACAATCATAGCGACCGCCATATCGACTTTGACGAATTGCGCCACCAGATTGGTTTTGTAACGCAGGATACCCAACTATTTTCCGGCACGATCAGAGAGAATTTGCTTTTTGTAAATCCTAAAGCAACAGATGCCATGATAGAAGATGTGCTCGCAAAAGCAGCAGGGCAAAGCATCTTGGCTCGTGCAGATAAAGGATTGGATACGGTAATAGGCGAGGGTGGGTTAAAGTTAAGTGGAGGAGAACGTCAACGTTTGTCGATTGCACGCGCTTTGTTGCGTCAACCGCATTTGATGATTTTTGATGAAGCTACATCTGCATTGGACTCTATTACAGAAGAAGAAATTTCAAACACGATAAGAGGTATTACATCGCAAAGACAACACATCACTGTGATGATTGCACATCGTTTGTCAACGATTATGTATGCCGATAGAATCTACGTATTGGAGAAAGGTAATATCGTTGAAACCGGCAGTCACCTTGAGTTAATAGCCCTTAAAGGCTTGTACTACGCTATGTGGCGCCAGCAAATAGGCGAACGCAAAGAAGAGGTTGTGGCTTCCTAAAAATAGAACGAAAATCATAGACAAAAATAAAGCGACCCAATAGGTCGCTTTATTTTTTTATTACTCAGCAAGAAATTATTTAGTTGCAACAAGGTGCAATGTCAGGTTGATTTCTTTATTGATAAATTTATCTTTGATGCTCGCATCGCTATTGTAGCTAATACCCCATTGTGTGCGGTCGATGTTGAATACAGCGTGCGCTTCAACTCTATCAGCAGTTACACTTACTTTAGCAGGGAAAGTAATGCTCTTGCTCACACCTTTGAGCGTAAGGTTGCCGGTTACAGTGTGTGTGCCCTCTTTGAACTCAACTTTCGATGTATCAACACCGGCAGTTACACCTGTAATTTCAAATGTACCGTCCGGAAATTTAGCAACGTCTAAGAAATCCGGAGCCAGCAAATGGCCTTTCAGCTTGGCATTGCCGGTGCTGTCCTGATCCATTGGGGTAAGGCTATTCAGGTCAAATACAAATTTACCGCCGGTAATATTTGTGCCATCAACCTTTACATTACCCTCTTTCAGAGAAATAGTGCCTTTGTGATTATCGCCCAATGGCTTGGAGCCTATCCAGTCAATTTTGGTAGCAGTTACATCAGCTTTAAGCTCTGCGCCAGCGCCGGCTTGTGCTTCTTTTGCATCGGTAGCATTTACGTTATCGCCCTTTGGAGCATCGTTACAAGCCGTAGTAAATAATAGTGCTGCTGCGGCAATGGATAAAGTAATTTTCTTCATAACTGATTTGTGTATTTTGTTTTGGATGTTATTTTGTCGAAGTTCTGAAAAAAAAATGAAGTAAGTGTTATCAGTGCTTTGTCATGCTATATTTTACATACTCGCGAAAGTCAATTTATATAAATAGCGAAAGCCCGCCAATTGGCGGGCTTTCGCTATTTATAACCTGATAAAATTATTTAGCTGTAGCTTTTACATCCAATGTCAACTCGATGTCTTTGCTGATCATCCAGTTTGCAGGGTCGCCTTCGGCACCCAATGTAAGACCCCATGAAGTTCTGTCAACAGTAAATTTAGCCTGAACTGTTGCTGCGCCATCAATAACCGAAATTTTAGCAGGGAAAGTAACGTTCACCGTGCTATCTTTCAAAGTGAGGTTACCGCTTACGATATCAGTTGCACCTTCCAAAAGAGATTTGTCAGTTGCAGCATCAAACGGTTTTACACCAGTGATTACAAACTTCGCAGTTGGGTATTTTGGCACGTCAAAGAAATCTGCATTTTTAAGGTGCGCTTCAAGATCAGTAGCCTTTTTACCTGCTTCAGTTACAGAAGCAGAATCAACCCAAAGTGTATTCATATCAACGACAAAAGAACCACCTGTGATTTTACCATTGTCAGCAGAAATGCTACCGTTAGTAACTTTTAGTGTACCAAAACGAGGAGCCATACCGCCTTTGTGCGTAGCTCTCCAGCCAATTACAGTAGTTGCTGCATCAACATTAAATTCTTTACCAGTTTGTGCTGATGCTTCTTGAGCAGCACCGGTTTTAGCTTCGTCGCCAGAGTTTGAGTTACATGCAGTAGTGAACAACAATGCTGCGGCTGCAAGGGATAATGTAATTTTTTTCATACTAAATGAATGTGTGTATTTTACGTTTTATAGTGCAAAAATACATCAATCATTGTAGATACAGTATTTTTGATTCGATATTTATATTATTGTTTGATAGACAAAAATTATTGCTGCCTATGAATGTGCGTTGGGGGTAGTCAAAGACAAGGAAACAGCATCGTCCGACACACTCAATGTATGCTCTTGCCCGAGCCTTAAAGTATAGTTGATATCCTGGTGGCCGCAAGGAAAATCGAAACAAACAGGAAAATTATACTCTTTTACTTTATCAGAAATGATTTCAAATATAGACTGTCCGAACGGCCTTTCGGTATCCTGCAAATCGGTAAAGCCGCCACAGATAAGGCCAGCAATATTATTGAATGCACCCGATCTTTTAAGGTTGTACAACATGCGATCTATATTGTAGAAGTATTCGCCTATATCTTCAATAAAAAGTAATTTCCCTTCATTGTTAACCTGGGATACAGAACCCGTAAGGTGTGCCAGCATGGCTAAGTTGCCGCCGGTAACTATGCCTGTAGCGGTACCGCTTCTATTATTTGGATGAGGTAAAATAGGGTAGTCGATTGCCGCATTACCCTCTATGGCTGTTTTTAACGAAAGTAAAAATGGTTCCTCCAGATTATCCTCCTTAAAGGCACCACACATGGGGCTATGTAAGGTTGCTATATTGTAGTTGGCATGGATGTGGTTGTGCAGTACCGTAATGTCGCTAAAACCCGCTATCCATTTGGGCTGCGCTACAAAAGCTGAGAAGTCTATATCATCAATGATTCTACTTAATCCATAACCACCACGTCCCATCAGTATTGCTTTCACATTTTCATCATCAAGAAAGCGCTGCAGGTCTTCCAGCCGCTGCTCATCTTTGTCTGAAAAATAGTAATGCTCGGTTCCTACAGTTTTTCCTACTATAACATTATAGCCCCAGTCTTCCAGGGTTTTCACGGCCTGGGTAATGCGCTCTCTGGCTACATAGCCCGATGGACAAGTGATTGCAATAGTATCGCCGGGTTGGAGGTAAGGAGGTATTATCATAAAAGGTTATCGTTAAAATGTTGAACGTTTAATCGTGGGTTTTTACCCGGAAAAATCTATTATTGCGCAATAATAAACGATTGTAAAAATGTTGCAAAAAATATTTACGGTTTCTTTATCTGTATTGATTTTGGGTACCGGTTGTGTTGACTCTAACACTCCTAAGCAGTTGCCTGTAAGCACCCCTTTTGCTGGCTTAGATGATCGACTGGACTGGACGCCACCACCAACTGGCGAAGTTGTAGATAAATGGGAAAAGCCGATTGCAAACACTCGCTTACACAATGCCTATTTCCGCGCTTCTGTCATCACTACTGATAGTAGCGATAAAGGCCACTATATTATTAAAGCTGAATATGGTGCAAGTGTACACGAAGTGCCCTATAAACTGCCTGAGTGGAATGATGACAGAGTATTGAAGCCCTGGATACAAAAGGTGGATTCGCTGCCATTTGGTTGTGCGATTGGTTTTAATAGTGGCGACGATGTGTTCAAGCCTTTTTATGTGCTGAAAGTGATTAACGGAGTAGGTGATATGGATATCAAGCAGGTAGCTACCTATACTTTGTCGCGGTAATAAAATAGCACATTCTCTTAAAAAAATAGCCGGGCTGCCAACATTGTTGGCAGCCCGGCTTCACTTAGTGTGCATCAACCAGATTATTGGTTTTTGTCCACTTTAATTGTTTGGGTATTTACATCATCCTGGTATTTCACCATATACAAGCCTTGAGCAAGGTGTTGCATATTGATTGTTACCATTCCGTTTGCATCCACATCTTGTGTGCTGATTAAGCGACCCGTAGCATCGGTTAAGGTAACTGTACCTTTTCCGTTGATAGCGCCTTTAACTTTCACATTAAGATTGTGACTTACAGGATTTGGATATGCATCTACCTGGAAGCCTGTAGTAGCGACAGTTGCATGTACAATTTTGCTGTACGCTCTGCTGCCATCGTTGTTTACAAGTTTCAAGCGATAATAGTTAATACCATTAAATGGTTGGTTGTCTAAGAAATTATAGCGTGATGCAAAACCATTTGCTTTCATCTCATCTATTTTCGTAAACTGTTGGCCATTTTGGCTGCGCTCGATTTCGAACATATCGCCATCGTGCTCTGCCAGTGTATTCCAGTCAACTCTGTTAGAAGCACCCACATTTACTGCACTGATGTTTTCCATTTTGATAGGAAGCGGTGCATCGTCCACATTAGAGTGTGGTACTACCAATGAGAAGCTGTCTATATCAAAAGTTATTGACCAGTAGTCTGCGCTAACAGTAGGAGCCACAATCGTCATGTCTGTCAATGTGATAACCTCTTTGGTTGCCGGGTCATCATCATATCCAAGAGGGCCTGCGCCCGAACCAGCTTCGCTGTGGAATACAGTGAACTGTAAGTTCTCAAGTGCTGCGCCTATCGCAGGATATTCTGTTCCTATTTCAGGTAATGCGTTGTATGCATCGATATCCGATTGATTCAGATAAATAGTCACACGTGCACCAATGTTATTGGTTGCAGTAAACTCGTAGTAACGACCCATGTAAGGTTGTCCTGTGCTAGTAGTTGCAGGAGCAGCAACAGTTACTTTTGAGTTAACTGTACCTAAGTTACCATTGATTGCCTGAATAGTTGAAATCAACTCACAAGAACCGTTGGTATAGCTAACTGTAGAGCCAGCACCTTGGTCGTAGTTCATATCATCGGTTGAAGGAGCGATGTCGCCGGATAAACCTGTTGTAGTGATAGTCAATGGACCAAAATAGTTAGACACGCAAAGTGTTGCATTGTTTTGGATAGAGATACTATCGTAGATTCCTGCGGCTAAGTCTTGCAATTCAACGATTCCTGCTGTCATGCTAAACACGGTATCAACGGCAAAAGCGCCATCTTTTTTGTACCTAACCCAATGTGTAGAGAAATCAGGTACACCAGATGTGTTCATGATGATTTTACCATTTTCTACGCCGCAACTTGCTGCCGCAGTAGAGGTAGAGATGATCGCAGGGCTTGCTGGGTCAGCAAGGGTGATCGTTCCTGAAAGGTCAGCAGAGCAACCTCCAGTCTGCGTAACAGAAAGGTCAGTATAGCTACCTGCAGACAATCCTGTGATAACGATGTTTCCACCTGCATCTGCAGTAAGACCAGAAACAGTAACAGGACTGCCACCGGTAGTGTATGTTGCAGAAAAAGTTTCACCTGTTGCCAAACCACCTACTGTGATTGTACCTTCGTTACCGCCACAAGTTGTTGGACTTGTGTTGGCTCCTAACGTTGCACCAAGGTTGGTAACATTTACCGTTGCACTTACAGACGTCGCAGACAAACAACCGTTTTTAACGCTGTTTACTGAGTATGTAGTGTTTGTAGTCGGTGACGCATATACAACTGAGTTCGTATCTGTTGCTCCCATTGCTGTCGTCAATGCTGCATCTTTGTAAAGACCTGCAACTGTCGACCATTGTATCTCTTTTTTATCAACCCATCCAAAGCGAGTATTTGGCCTGTTGTATGTACGCGTCATCACAGAAGATGAGCTCCAGGCATTTTCTCCCGGAAAGTCTTCATCTTCATCGTCCGCATAGGATGTAGCGCGATACATCTCAGTTGTACTACCCGTAACAGAGTTTGCCCAATAAGGCCTGTCAGAAGTGTAAGCTTGATATCCTTTAACGATTAATACCGATAGGTTGCCCGTAGAATAATCAAAAGGAGTTGTCAGTGCTTGGTTCATCCAGCCAGAAGGAGCAGTATTTGGAAAGCTGCCTGAGTACACCAAAGTGTATCCGGCCGTACTCGCAGTTGTACCAGGTACACTATCCGTTGTAGATTTCATATAGATACTCACGGCTGCGATTGCATCGGTGTTAGCTCCTGATACTTTGTTAAACCCGATTGAATTGATTTTGCCAGAGAAGCCTAATTCTGAATTCATATAAATAGTTTCAGAAGCAGAGTAGTCGTAGAATCTATTCATCGGAGTGGCATTGCTGTTTGTCGTACCAAACCCAACAGTATCATTACCTTGTAAGAAAGGTACAGAAAGCATTACCGAGCTTCCTTCGCAAATAGTGGTGTCAGCTGGAGTGATACCTAATGGTGCCGTAGGCAATGCGTTAACTATTACTCTAACTGTATCCATTGCAGTACAACCTGATGTGTCGGTAGCACTAACAACATACGAAGTTGTCGAAGTCGGTGTAGCAGTTACGCTTGCTCCGGTTGTTGCGGAAAGACCAGTTGCGGGAGACCATGTGTAGGTATAAGTACTGCCTGAGCTGGTAGCTTCTAATGGGGTAGAATTGCCTGCACAAATAGTTGCGTCAGTACCGGCGTTAATTGGTGTAGCAGTTTCTACATTTACAACAACTTCCTCACGAGGGCTCTCGCATTCGGCTGATAATTGTAAGTTGTAGAAATAGTAATATGAGCTGGTCGCTCCATCCCAATATCCCCCAGTAACAGAAAAGTTTCCGGAAGGTGACGTATAAGGGTATCCTCCTATGCCGCTTTCGCGAATCAGATTCGTTAATCCAGTGTAGCTTTTCAGTAACAGTCTGTATCCTGTACCTGCTGGCACTGTAAGGTTTAAGGGGATACTCACAGGTGTGCTAACACCAGTACCAGTCACAGATATTGCTCCGGTAGCTGCAATTTCTGTTCCTGAACTGTTTGTAACATGCACAGTAACTGTACCCGTACCAACAGGATAAATTGTTGCGCTATTAATTGTCGCATCTCCTAATGTATTAAAGACAAAACCTGCATTATCGTCAAGGTAGCCTGTTGTTCCTATGTTGGCTGGTATTCCCGCTGATTCTGTTCCCAGACCGGCTGCTGCCGAAACCCAAAAAGACGTAGTGTCGGAAATTGTCGGAGTTGTAAATGTAGCTCCAGTAGAAATAGGAGCCCCTCCGGTTGCAGCTGCATACCACTTAATGGTAGCTCCGGCTTCATCGCTTGTAGCACTCAGGCTCACGCTTCCGGTTCCACAGCGGTTAGCGTCTGGCGCAGAAACGATAGCAGGAGGATCGCATTTGGTTCTTTGCATACCAGTAACCCATGCATTTTCGCAAGCCATATTATTCGCTTTAACACGGTAATAATAGTTAGTCTCTGGCGTAAGACCTGATAGCGTTTGCGTAACCGTAGGATCAGTAATTGTAAACGGCGAACCTGTAATAGGTGTTGCGTAAGCTGCATCGGTAGTTACTTCTAAAGTATATGTAACTGTAGATGCGCCACCTCCTGATAAGCTTGTCCAGCCTATATTCATAGAGTTGTAAGTTACATCAGTCGCAGCAACTCCGGCCATTGGGCCGGTGCAAGTGGTGTCTTTGCCCATCAGCGGAGCTGTAGTATAATACTTCGGACCGCCATCACAAGCATAATGATTAAAAGCATACACATAATAATCGTAAGCTGTATTAGCCGTAAGACCAGTGTTGTTGAATGTGTGTGCCGTATCTACTTTTACTATAGTGGTACCTGTGCCTAATACATCGGTAGCACCTACTGTGTAGTTAGTTCCGTCAACCGGAGCAGTTGGCACTGCGCCGCCGGTAGTTCTTAATACCAAGTAGTTAGATGCTACATTACCAGCGAAAGTACCTGCAATAGCGGTTCCCGCTGCATTGGCTGCTAATGCCAGTGTAGTAGGTTGAGCTGTAGGCGTCGTACAACCTAATGGTAGTGTACGAATAGTATCTGCAGTATTCGATGTCCATGTTCCTGTGCAGCCATTTGAAGCACGCACTCTAAACCAGTATTTGGTAAAGTCCGTAAGTCCTGTTATTGGATGCGGAGCAGCTACACCGTAAAAAGATAGCGTATCAAGAGTGAACGTTGAGTTCTTGGCTATTTGCACATCGTAGGTGATCGGGCTTGCTCCTGCAGGCACATCAGTCCACATAACTTGGAATCCACTGGTAGTAGCCAGCTCAGCATATTCATCTGTGGGAGCACCCGGGCAGGTAATAGCATTGCCGCTTAACGTTACAGCTGTTCCATAAGTAGGGCCGCCTGTACAAGGTGTATTGTTGTAAGGAAACACCGTGTATTTATATTGCGTATTACTCGTAGCGCCACTATGGGTGAAATTCGAGTCCGTGCCATTGTATAATGATGTGCCACCGCTCGGTACAGTACTGCCAGAAGCGTAAGTGGTACCATTGACAGGAGCAGGTGTTGCAGCAACTGTGCTACGTACTACTAAATATCCATTGGCCTCTACAGATTTATTGAACCTACCCGATACTGAAGTTGAAGTAGGATTCAATACTAAAGCAGTAGGGGCAACTGATGGAGCTGAACATACTGTATTGAAGTTCAAAGGTCCTACCCATCCGCTATTGCTTGCACCGCAGGTACTGCGCACATATAATGCATAATTATTGATATATGGAGCAAGGCCTGAAATACTTGCGGATGCTGTAGCAGAGGTTCCGGTAGCATATACAAAAGCTGTGTCTATACCAAGGCCTTGGCGGATTACACGATACTCATATCCGGTAGGTGCGGATGCCGGCGCAGTCCAGGTAGCATTGGTAGTCGTGCTGGTAGTGCCACTCACAGCAAGGCCAGATGGTGCAGAACAAGCAGTGATTTCCAGATCTTTTACGATTAGGTTACGTACATCAGCTGTACTGCTTGCAGGTCTGCGCGCATAAATCGCCAGTTGTATGTCGTCACCTTCATAAGCCGTTAACGGGAACGAAAAATTTACAAAACCTGTAGCAGCACTATTAAGTCCGCCATCAGCAGCGCTGTGGTAGGCGTTTATTAATGTCCAGTTAGCGCCGCAATCCGTGCTTACCAATACTTTCATACTGTCATTACGTGCAGCTACAAAGCTTCCCGCAGTTGCAGTACCGTCTGTACTTAAAAAGGCTTTGAAGTTAAACATATAGCCACCACCTACTGGGATAGAAACTTTTGGAGAAATAATCCAACCATTATTGGTGCCTGTGTAGCTCATTCTCGCACCATTACCCCAGGCAGTAGTTTGCGCGGTAGCCAGTGTGTTAAAAGATCCGTTGACAGGGTAAGAAAAAGTACCGCCCCATGTGCCGCTTCCTTCCTTCCAACCAGCAGGTAGGGTTGCATCAGTGCCACCATAGCCCGAGAAGTTCACAAATTGAGGTACGGCTGACGGTGCAGCATTAGTGCGCGTTGCCGTTGCCATTTCGTCATTTGCAGCATTCATATCGCCTGTCATGCTCACGCCAGCATCTATAGTGAAACTGCCGGTAGCAGACATATCATAGCTGTTAGTCATCACTACATCGCGCGTTGCCCCCGCAGCCAAGCTGCCGGTAAGCGTATCTATAATGAATGTAGTCTCAACAGCCGATGGGTTGGTTACTACGGCAGTTACTATCGCATCGGTAGCTCCCAGATCAATAGTAGCAGTTCCCGCATTTCTGATTCGGATAGTGATAGGTACCGTACTGTAGCAATTAAGCGTGCTGCTTGCCGGAGCTTGTAGTTGCAGTGCCTGCAAATCATTAGCAGCGGCCGGAGTGGTTGCCGCTTTACTTGTCCAGAAGCTTTTTTCCGCTCCGCAATTAGCTCTTAAATATACAGTGTATGCTGTAGAAGGAGCTAATCCTGTGGCGGTTGCGGTAAGTAATGTAGTTGTTCCACTTGCTGCTAAGCCAGTAGCACCACTTCCAGGTGCCCCCGAGGTGCGGACTTCCCAATCGTAGCCCGATGAAGGCGTGCCGCTTGTTGGAGTAGACCATGAAAATGGAATAGAATTGTAAGTTACAGTACCCAATGTCAAAGCATTTGGTCTTTTACAGGTAGCATCCACAATTGATAATGTGTAATCCTCTGCCTGCCCATACCCTAGAGTATTACATACTGTTGCAGTCGCTACAGAATAGCGCTTCCATACCCTCATGCGTGTATTACCAAGCGTTGCTCCAGCGGGAACTGGAATGTTCCCTGTAAGCGTTGTAGCATCTGTACCGGTCGATCCAGTTATGGTGCCGATGTCGAAAATTTCTCCCGCATCTGAAAAGTCACCATCTTGATTCCAATCCGCGAAGACGAAAAATCTATTGGTAAATGTTGCACCGTCCGTGTTACCTTTCAACGATATTGCAAAAGTATCGCCGCGAGATACAGTACCGATGATGGCAGTGTAATTTTCATGGGCTGTGCCGCCAGTACTTGCCGCTGTGCTGTTATATATCCCGGCAAAATCGACCAGCGTTATAGGTTCTACAGCGCTCGCAAATGCCTCAGCGCAATAGGGTGCCGGAAACTGCGCATGTGCTGTGCCTATAGAGCAGGCTGCAACTGCCGTAAATAGCATCGAGCGAAATGCACTGCGCCAGGCTCGTTTGCTCGGCGGCGAGGCATTGGCACTATGGCCACAAGTTGGTACAAAAGGCACCAAAGTAGTCTGTGTCTGTGTTAGTCTCATAAATTTTGATTTTTTAAAATGCTTACTCTGTTTCGGATTTTCAGCATAGTCCGTCTTCTCTTTTCTTGCGGTTGACAGATTTAAAAAATCAAAGCTTCAATACATAATACCTCCAGTTTTTAAAATTTTGTGATGCAGATTTCCTACACTTCCGTGTAGCTTTTATGTTAAAAATGTTCACACAAATATAATGTTATCATTCATGCATCAAAATTATTTTTCGTAATTTTTTAATTAAAATTATTTTTTAGTAAAATGTTTTTTAACAAAAAATTTCACTAAGATTGCAGTGGATTTTGAGTTATATGAATACGTCAAAGAAGTAAATCGTTCTTTTCGTTGAAATATTTAGTCCAGTAAAACCACCTTTAACGCTGCATTATTTTGATTGATTGCTTTTTATAGCATTAATCTAAACTCATGTGTATTTAAACATATTTGAGTTGAAAGGATAACCATCTTTTTCGTCAAGTCTATTTATAGTTTTTTAATATTAGCATATTTATGCTATTTATTTGATGTTTTTATGCATTTTGAATTAATAACGCGGTGTCTTTAATTAATTATAAAATTAACTTACTTGTACTGAATCGTTAGTTGCCGACTCTGCTAAATATTTAATTATTCTAAATATATGAGAATTTTTACACGTTTATTTTTTTTATTTACTATTTGTTTTTTGGAGCTATTTCCTGACCAGGCTTTAGCGCAAGTAACGCTTGGCTGGAATACTTTTGACCCAACAACGAGTGCGACAACCAGCAATTACACTGTGCGCCCCAGCTATTGTGGTATTTCGGTCAGTACCTTTTTTAGAGGGAGCGGTGCTGATACAACTACGGGTACTCCTCCATCAAATTTTTTCGCAGCCAGAGCTTTCGGTTCTAGTGGTTATACAAGTGCAGTTGCCAATGGCGACTACGTTTATTTTACCATAGCAACCGATGCATATACAACAATCTCCATATCGAGTTTAATGTTTAGAGGTAGAAGAAGTCCTAGCTCGCCCAGTCAAGACATAACACTAGACTATGGGTTGAACTCCGGTGGCTTTGCTTATTCCACTGTCGGTTCCTTTACTGTTACCAGTGCGACAGGTTTTCCATATACCGTGACACCAGCCTCGGCTATTGTGATTGGGCCTAATGATAGTGCTGTTTTCAGACTGGTTGTTACTAATGACCTTGGCAACGATTTATACACATTTGGGCTAGCGCCTACTGCAGCTTTATCTACCACAAATTCAGCTACGTTTACAGCTACTTTTTCAAATAGCCTGGGCGCCGGAGCTATAACTCTTCCCGATACACACGTGTGCTATGACGGGGTAGATGTACCGGTCGCAATAGATTTCACCGGACACGCGGGGGCAACTGCATATTATAGAATAGGCACGGTTGCCGGTTCTACGCTTTTAGATGCTTCAGGCGTTGGGTCTGCTACATTTAATGCTAACCCATCCAATACACCTGCAACCGTTACTTTGGATAGCGTGAAGTTTGGCTGTCATAGGTCAGCACTTACCGCTCCTTTAACTAAAACTATAAACCTGGATACTGTTTCGAGAGCTCATTTATATGGGGTAGTTTGTGGTGCGGGGGAGTTTTCTTTTGCCGGGCCGTCTATCACAACTATTCCACCTGGTCCGGGAAATCCATTAACAACCTATTCAGTCAATGCGACTCACTTCGCAGCCGGCTTAGATACGGTCACGCGCTCCTGGACTTTTACAAGTTCCCGTTGGTGCGATTCAGTCGTTTATGCCCATGTGAAAAAATATACACCCCCAACTGTTGCGGTTTCACCTGCTGCTGCAGATCGGTTTGTGTGCTTGGGTGATACTTTAACCTTAGCTGCTACAAGCCCTAACGATCCGGATATTGTCTATAGCTGGATAAGGACGAGTCCGACAATTTCACCTCCCTATGATGCAAGTGAAGTTATGGCAGGTTCTACCTGGGGAGTAAGTCCTACAGTTGCATCTACTTATAACGTTACCGGTGTTATGGTAATACCACCACCTTATGGTAGCGGTACTACATCAGGTGGTTGCGGGTCTGCAGCGGTGACGGTTAGTGTCGCAGTAAGAACGCTTCCTACGGTTAGCATTGCACCTGCAAGCAGCGCGGTTTGTTTAGGCGACTCTACAGCCTTGACAGCATCGGCAACCGGAGGGGGAGGTACTCCATACACTTATACTTGGGCTCCGGCTACATCACTTTCGGCAGCAACCGGAAGTTCAGTTAGTGCTTTTCCCGTAACCGCTACTGACTATACTGTTGAAGTAACCTCAACGAATACTTGTAAAGACACAGCTCATGTAACGGTATCTGTAAATAGCCTTCCTCCTGTAACTGCTGTATCCTCTGTACCTGCTATTTGTGCGGGCGGTTTGGCTACGTTGACTGGCGGTGGTGCAACGACTTACAGTTGGAGTCCATCTACCGGATTGAGTAGTACTACGGGTGCTTCGGTAACGGCTAATCCTACAATGACAACAACCTATACTGTGACGGGAACTGATGGCAATGGCTGTGAGGATACTGCGATGGTAACGCTGACAGTGAACACGCTTCCTGATGTATCCGTGACAGCTGATGATCTGAGTATCTGTATCGGTGATACTGCAACGTTTACCGCAGCGGGTGCTGCTACTTATAGCTGGACGCCGGCAACAGGTCTGAGTGCTGCAACAGGTTCGGAGGTAACAGCAAGT
>PJTT01000302.1_pt1 | contig 54651 bp, 36 predicted proteins | sample 1512261 | NCBI WGS metagenome assembly PJTT01 (sample SAMN08177685, study PRJNA422409) | Soil metagenome, whole genome shotgun sequencing project. | isolation source: Soil (2) enriched on wood chips | place: USA: Madison | collected 2015-01-15 | reverse complement strand
TTTGGCCTTTTATATATCGTGGCATCGCTGCCCGAACTATCTTGTTTTGTTTCCCTCCTTCTCGTTGGGACTGCAAAGGTAGAAGACTTTTTCGGTTCCGCAAAATAAAGTTGAACTTTTTTTTCGACGCCCTTTCGGGCTTTTAACCGTGGAAACGCCCTTCGTTAAAGGCTTTTTCCATCTTCCGTTTATCGCTTTTCAATCGTACCTCCCTTGCGGAGTGGTGCAAAGATAGAAACTTTGGCATATATCTTGCAAATTATTCCAGCTTATTTCTTTCGGACAGCACACAAGATGCTGGAATACTGTGCGATATTTTTAACAGAAAGTGGCAACCGCTCCCTGTACAGCCTGTTTCTATATAGAATCCGGGTTGATTTTCTTACGCAATCTACTTCGATCTTACATTGGGCAACAAGCCCGTCACAATACCGATCAATGGAAGATAAGCGCATACCTGGAACACATAGGCAATACTCGTTTGGTCGGCAAGATACCCCAATGATGCAGACCCGATCCCCCCCATTCCAAAGGCAAAACCAAAAAACAAACCGGCGATGGTTCCAACCTTGCCGGGGACCAAGTCCGTGGCGTAAACCAAAATTGCGGAAAACGCCGAGGAGATAATCAAACCAATAAGCATGGCAAGGCCTACGGTCGCAATCAAGCCTACATGCGGCAGTAAGAGCGTGAACGGCGCAGCGCCAAGGATAGAAACCCAAATAATCAACTTTCGACCATAACGATCACCCAAGGGACCGCCCAATATGGTACCTACCGCAACTGCCGCCAGGAATGCGAACAAGCAGATCTGCGACTGTTGAACCTCTAAGCCAAATTTATCGATCAAATAAAAGGTAAAGTAACTACTCATGGAGGCCATGTAGAAATACTTCGAGAAAATGAGGATCAATAAAATGACAACGGAGAAAATTACCCTTCCCTTTGTCAGCCCGGGAGCATAAACAGACGATGGGGATGGAGCGGGCCGACGTTTCCGTTCGGCCAAATTTTCTTTATACCATCGACCAACAATGGTTAAGACCACGATACCTAAAACAGCGAAGAAGGCAAACCAACGGATATTAACCTGACCGTGGGGAATGACGATCAAAGCCGCCAAAAGGGGGCCTATGGCACTCCCCGCATTCCCTCCTACCTGGAAGATAGACTGCGCTAGACCTTTACGTCCTCCCGAAGCTAATTGCGCCACACGAGATGCCTCAGGGTGAAAAATCGACGACCCTACGCCTATCAATGCAACGGAGGCCAAAATAAAGATAAAATGGCTGGCAACAGATAAAAGCAAAAGCCCCAGTAAGGTAAATCCCATACCTACGGCCAGCGATTGCGGATTTGGCCTTCTATCGGTGTAATTTCCGACGAATGGTTGTAGAATAGAGGCCGACAGTTGGAAAACTAACGTAATCAACCCGATCTGTGTGAAATTCAAATTAAAATTCTGTTTTAGCATCGGATATACTGAGGGGATAACAGATTGCATAAGATCATTCAATAGATGACCGAAGCTAATCGCAAACAAAATGCTATAAACCGTATTTTTTATGATCGGCTCTGCCGATGGATTCATTGATTTCATAGTAATGGGATTAAACGGCTTCAATAATTTCATGAAGGACGGAGCGAGCCAGCAGAACATCTTGGCGTTCAATCGCGAGAAACAATTGTTCATGCGACTGCTGGGTTTTGACAAAAACATCCGTATTGACGTAGATCTGCTTGAAAGCGGAAACAATGTGCCTAGACGAGGCGCTATACAATTCGCACAGGATAGGATTTCCACAGGCGTCAGCTATCGCTTGATGGAAGGCAATATCTGCATCGATACAAGTAGCCAGTGCATTTGCGTGAGCTTCAATCCTACGCCACTCCAAGGCTTGTGCTATCTTGGACAAATCATCATCATTACGATGCAATGCAGCCTTTTCTGCTATCCGCATTTCCAACAGTTGCCGTACTTCCAACAAATCCGCTAATGCAGCCCGCTCAAAAGCTACACCTAGCTTCTCGCTTCCCTCACTACCCACCACAAATGTTCCGACTCCTTGCTGCACGTCGAGATATCTTTGATTGGCTAAAATGCGTATCGCTTCCCGCACACTAGATCGGCCTACACCAAACATTTTCATCAATGCCGGCTCTATGGGCAATTGGCTGTGCAAAGGCAATTCACCGGATTTTATCTTTACCCGAATCCGTTCGGCCACTTCTTCGGCAAGGGATATTTTCTTGATCATGGTTAAATTCATCTGATGATATGATGATCTGGCAAATATAAAAGAAAGGATCTGCTTAGCAAGTAGTTTATGGAGAAAATCTAGAGAATTTGGTGCGACTCTTTAATTGTATTCATGACGAAAATACTTTTAGTTTGTCCTATCCCGTCGATTTCTGATAAGCGATTGACAAAAAAATCATGAAAATCGTCCATGCTAGAAGCGATTATCTTTAACATGAAATCGAAGTCGCCACTGATATTATAAAACTCTATCACTTCGGGTAGTAGGGTAACCTCCTGAATAAATTTCCCTGCCGTTTTTTTATTGTGCACGCTCAGCGCAATCATGCAGAGCACGGTCAGCCCCTTATTGACCTGCTTTTTGTCGAGTACGGCTACATATTCTTTGATCGCTCCAGTTCGCTCTAGCCGTTTGATACGTTCATGGGTTGGTGTTGGGCTGAGGTGTATCTGTGCAGCAATCTCCCGCACACTTAGCTTGGCATTCTGCTGCAGCAGCCGCAAAATTTCTAGATCCTTGGCGTCCAATGCGAGCAAGGCACCTTTAGACTGTTCTTCTTCCATCATAAAAAAACGCAATTAATAGAACAAATAATCATAAAAAACACACAAAAAGAGCAAATGTTCTAAAAATAAATTAAAAAACAAAACAAATGATTCATGCGCGTAGATTCGCCTAAAATTATAGTTGCATGAACAATAGACGAAACACTATACTAGTATTGGCATCTGTAGGCACATTTGTAGAAGCCTTGGATATCGCTATCATCAACCTCACCATTCCCGCGATACAAAAACAGTTCGATATAGACCACGATACCGTGCAATGGCTACAGACACTATATGTATTGTTTTTTGGAGGCTTTCTTATTATTGGCGGAAAACTTAGCGATCAAGTAGGTTGTCGAAAGATTTTTCTTATCGGCGGAAGTATCTTTCTATTGTCATCCTTAGCGGCAGGAACGTCGCCAAATTTTCCCGTCTTAGCACTAGCGCGTGCAGCGCAGGGCCTCGGTGCAGCATTGTTGATGCCGGCATCGCTAGCCATGGTTACCCACACCTTTGTCGAGCCAGAAGAGCGAAGCGGTGCGATTGGAATATTCAGCTCCTTCGCAGCCATAGGGTCGGGTAGCGGTCTTTCGGTTGGCGGCCTCATCAGCACCTATTGGAGCTGGCACTGGGTATTTTTAATCAACGTTCCTATTTTGGCCGTCACATTAATCATGGCGCTTAAATACTTTCCAAAAGAGCGTCCTTTCGCTGAAACAAGAAAGAGCGATATGCTTTCCGGCATACTGCTGGTACTGGGTTTACTGTTCTTGAGCTTTGGCATTCATGACCTTACACATTTCCAGCAGCGCCCGTACCTCATTACGGCTTGCTTTATCGGTGCATTTCTGCTGTTAACACTTTTCATCCAACGTTTGCGAACGGCCAAACAGCCGCTTATTTCTCCGAGCCTTTTTCAACATCGGTCGTTGGTCGTTTCCAACATATCATTTTTTATGCTTGGTGCTTTGTTCATCGGATTTCTATTCTTGGTATCGCTGATGCTTCAAGACGACATGGGGCACAGCTCTGCTTCCGCTGGACTTATGTTGGTACCTTTCAGTATATTGTCAGCACTCATTGCCAAATTTCTGATTCCGGCACTCAGCAAAAAATTGACTCCCGCCAAGTTGGCCATCTCAGGAATGTGCTGTATGTTTTGCGGACTGAGCTTACTTCTTGTTGCAACCTACACGCATCACCCACTCATGTTGGTGCTATGTGGAGCAGCCTGCATATCCGGAATCGGCATGACGATCTGCTTCACCAGCTTATCCATCCTAGGCGTTAAAGATGCCCGGGCTCAATATTACGGTATGGCATCCAGCTTGACCAGCACCAGTTATTTTCTGGGTGCTGGTATCGGATTATCGTTCGTATCCTTTTTAGGACAATGGTTCCCCAGCAGCCTTGCTGTAGGGCCGGTCAGTCTAATCGTACTCCTATGCTACGCACTTTTTGCCATAGGATTACTAGGATACCTAGTCCACGCCGACAAACGTATCCTTGCAAAAACATTACAGACAGCGAACGTGTAAGCGTTCATGTTTCCGTATTTTTACGGGAAGAATACAGCTTATTTATATGACGAAATTAAACGGAAAAACGGCGTTGATCACCGGCGGTGGACGAGGTCTAGGTAAAGCCACCGCGATTGCTTTGGCGAAGGAGGGCATTAACATAGCGATTAGCGGTCGCAACGAAGAACAACTGAAAAGTACGATCGCCGAACTACAGGCTTTCGGCGTCAAGGCTACCTACGCTGTGTTCAACGTTGGAAATCAAACAGAGGTTGATGCCGGCATCAAACAGATCCACCAGATCTTCCCACAAATTGATATTTTGATAAACAACGCAGGAATAGCAGCATTCGGAAGCGTGGAGGACATGCCGAGCAAAACTTGGGAAGAAATCATCCAAATCAATGTGCTTGGCGTTTATTACGTCGCTAAAGCCATCGTTCCCATTATGAAAGCTCAAGGGCAGGGCGACATTATCAATATCGCGTCGACGGCCGGGCTTAAGGGTAGTGCTGACTCATCCGCCTATAGCGCTTCCAAATCGGCCGTTATAGGCTTCTCGGAATCGCTGATGTATGAGATGAGGAAAGAAAATATCCGCGTAACGACACTCATGCCCAGCACTATTGCGACTGACATGACTATGGTAGACCTGAAAATCACCGATGGTAATCCAGAAAGAATTTTACAACCGGAAGATTTTGCTGAGCTTATTGTCGATGTTTTGCAATTCAACAGGCGCGCATTATTGGCCAATGCTTCTATATTTTCAAGCAATCCCTAAATACATTATGATAAACACAAGATACCGAACAGCATATTATTATTTTGGCACAAAAATTGCTAATAATATAATTCATAATTTAGGTTAATAATTGGTTTGGAAGTCCCAAAGTCGCCCGACTTTGGGCTTCTTTTTATGTGTGAATTAGGCAACCTCATCCCAGTCAATTGGAAAAACGCTAAGCCCACAATTACGAGAGCTTATTCAAAGCTTCTAACCTTCCTGATAAGTATAAACATTATATGCACAAAGTCGTTTTGAGATCAAGTAGGCAACAAGTGCACCCAATGCCAACGGAAACAGTAACTGATATCCACCCGGAACCACACTGCAAATTAAAAAGATAGATGTAAAAGGGCCATGTATGGCCGCTGCCAATGTCGCAGCAGCTCCAATCAAAGCAAAATTTACCACAATAAATTCCATCCCCAAGTAGCTGTTGCATAAATACGCGAATAATATTCCTAGAAAGGCGCCTGCAACGATACTTGGCGCAAAAACACCTCCGTCGCCGCCTGCGCCCAGAGTCAAAGAGGCTGCTAAAGGTTTTAAGAAAATAAGCATTACCAAGGTTATCGGAGCCGCTTTTATGATATCTGGAGAATTAAACGTAGCCAACATGTTTCCTAACCCCTGATAACTATCACCATATAAGCTTGGAAAAAATAAGATCAGTGTTCCCACCGCTAAAGCGCCAAGATTGACACGTAAGAAGTTATTTTTTATGTGTGCGAACCAATGCTTACAATAAATGACTACCTGCGTGAAAAAAGTAGCCAACAGGCCCGCTAAGATTCCCAAAATTAACATGTAAGGTAGAGCTTTCCATTTCCAGTCATGAGCGGGCAAGCTAATTAAAAAATGTTGGTCAAATTTGGAGATAAAGATAAAACCAACTATAGCCGCTATTGCGGCACTATACATCACGGATTTCGTTCGCCTTTTAGTAACGACTTCAATAGCAAATAACCAACCACCAATTGCGCTACCAAATAACACCGCTACACCTGCTGCAACGCCCGCACATACAAGTTCCTTTTTTAAGGCAAACGGCACCTGCTTATTTTTGTAGACCTGATTGCCTACACTTGCAGAAGCCACAACGGTAGACACCTCTATACCCGTAGAACCGCCAAAAACGACCGTCAAAAATCCGTTTACATAGTGTGAAGGGATTTTGTAGAATGGCAAGTGATCCTTCCTGGTCTGTAGGGTGGTGTAGATCTCTTTGATACCTTTGTTTTTCCTATTCTTAAAAAGATACTTACGTAAAAAATAGATTGCTGTAATTCCTATCGACGGAAAAATAATATACCATAATGGATTCGATTCCTTAATATAATGGAAAAAGAAATCTTGTACATATTCCGTCAGGTGTTTTAGAGAAAACGCGAGCAAACAACATAGCAATCCCACGATAATGGAAGCGCCCGTCAGCTTCAAATAGCTGTAAAAAAGAATTTTATTCCGCATGATTAGACGTTTTGCGATGCAAAGGTAGGAACAAAATCGAGGAATGGCGAAGTGCACAGGCGATAAATATCTTCTTCTCCGACATTCGACGGCCAATCCATTGCCGAACCGCTGAAAAAGGAAGTATCCGACCGAGGCTATACGCATCCTCTGATCTATATCGTCTACCATGGGCTAATTGGAGGTCATAAAAGGATGGTGATTGGAAATACAGGGAACTTGATGCCGGAGTCAATAGCAACTCGGGAAAAGCTCACCCCTGCCGCATATGAACGCTTTAAACTCGCTGCCGATCGCAGTGAACGGACTAACCTTATCGAGAAACCCTAAAAAAGGCGCGCGCGATGAAAGCTTTGCTCGACAGCTTTGATAGCTATACCAACTGATTTCCCGCAATGGAACGAAACCGCAAAGATAAAAAAGGAAAAGGGGCTTCCGGGGGATCTGTTCCCAGAAGCATCCTTTTCACGACTAAACTACTTAGCTACATCGACTCTGTACAACTTGCTATGTATATTTTTGAGAGTAGCCTCTGGAATTTTGATCACTTTCCTGTCGTAGGTCATGAGCCCGTTTGTTTCTACCTCGACATCCGTTGTTTGGGTATAAACGCCGGCAGATAACCCGAGAGGAACCAGACTCGCTAGGTTAGCAATAACCTCCTCATAGCGCTTTTGCAATTCTTCTTTGTTTTTGAAGGATTGGTAGCCCCAATTGTCTTTCTGCTGCCAAGTATGTCCTTCCACGGGTAGCCCCAAGCCACCAAACTCGCCCAGCGCCAAAACAAACTTATCGCCAAAGATAGCTGGATCGGGCATCGCAGCATCCGGATAATTGTGGATGTCCAAAATATGGCCTGTGTAAGCAAAATTCCCCCCGCTCGCACTGTTCACTAAGCGTGACGGATCATATTGCATTGTCCATTCCGTGATTTCTTTTGTTTTGAACTGCCCCCACGCCTCGTTGAAAGGAACCCAGATGACGATACTTGGGAAATTGTGCAGTACATCCATAATATTCTTCCATTCCTTCTTGTAGATCGCTTCGGATGCTGCGCTGCGTTCTTTGTCGTGCTTGCCGTTCGAGATTTTGCCGGGCTGCATGTCCCAAACATTACCGCCAAGATCGCCGCTAGGCATATCTTGCCACACCAAGATACCCAAGCTGTCACAGTGACGGTACCAGCGTGCTGGTTCTACCTTGATATGCTTACGTATCATATTGAATCCCATCTCTTTGGTTTTCACAATATCGAATTTTAAAGCTTCATCTGAAGGAGCTGTATGCAGACCATCAGGCCACCAACCTTGATCGAGTGGGCCATAGTGGAACACAAATTGATCATTTAGAAACATCCGTTGGACTCCTTTCGCATCTTTGCCGGCGCTAATCTTACGCATGGCAAAATAGCTATCTGCTTGGTCAACCACCTTGCCTTTACGCACAACCTTCACCTGTAGGTCGTATAATTTAGGACTATCCGGGCTCCACAACTGCGGGTTTTCAATTTTCAAGTCGGCTTCAGCACCTACAGCGACCGATGCCTCCGCAATCTTTTTGCCTTGATCGTACGCTTCTACATGCAACAAATCCCCAGGTTGTGCTGCATCCACCTGTGCCGAAACCTTTAATGATGATGCATTCACTTGAGGTGTCTGCTTCGTTTTAACGATATAGGTCTGCGGAACGCTTTCCAACCATACGGTCTGCCAGATTCCCGTCACAGGCGTATACCAGATACCATGCGGATTGTTGATCTGCTTTCCGCGCGGCTGAGGCCCATCGCTCGTCGGATCCCAGACGCGAAGGCTTAACGCTTGCTTACCTCCTTTTTTAAGAGCCGAGGTGATATCAAACGAGAAAGGGTCAAACCCGCCTTCATGCTGGCCAATATGTTGGCCATTGAGATATACGTCGCACTGCCAATCTACGGCTCCAAAATGCAAAAGCACCCTTCCTTTCTGCAGCTTTTTGTCGACCGTAATGTCATTATGGTACCAAAGTGCCTGATCCTTACTGACACTTTTCCCAACGCCTGACAGTGCAGACTCCACAGCAAAAGGCACCAAGATATCACCATCCCAAGTTGAAGGTACATTGGTTTCTTCTTTACTTGCGATTTTGTACTTCCAGAGACCGTTCAGATTTTGCCAATTCCCACTACGCTTTAGTTGCGGCCTAGGGTATTCTGGATGCGGCTTGGAAGCATCGAGCTTTTCTCCCCAAGGGGTTAAAATCTTGTCTCCAGCAGGCTTCCACTGTTGTGCGAAGCTCAGGGAAAACGACGTGGCAACCACACATGCCAGAGCCATTGTTTTTTTCATCATTTTATTTTGTTTTCTCGTCATATATTATTCTATTCTTTTATTCTCGGGCCGGAATGTTGCTGGAGACGGTCGGACATCCACAGCGGCCTTTAACTTTATAAATGCGGGATGATCAGCTCGCCATATATTGGATGTTTCTAGCAGCACATTCTGATAGTCGTACAACTCATACGCGACTGGAGCATGCCCCTGTAAAGGCTGTCAGGCAATTAGCCGATATCGTTTGTCACGAACTGCTTTAACGAGTTTTCCATCACGTAGAAAAAAGTGGCGGACATATCCTTATGTGCCTGTCTTTTCATTCTTCAAAAAAGACATAAAACTTCTCCCATCTAAAGGTTTGTACCGTCTGGTTTATTCTCCACAGCGGGATAGTTCATCAGCGATATCCAACTACAAGGTAACTTGGCCATCCACCGTCGACATGGCTAATTTTCTTTCTTGATCCGTGGTCGTACCCAGCGAGGACCAAACTTCGACCGCACGGTGCTGCCTTCTAACGGATTGCCCTTATCGTCTATAACGATCCCGTTCAACACCTGTTGTTGCAAAAACAAATGTCCATAATCAACGGTTGGCAAAGCCACGGCATCAGCAGGCACAAACCCGCCTACCAAACCGCAGAGCCGCATATAGGTAAAGCGCAACGATTGTATCAAGTTGATTGTCATGGACAGTTTTGGGTTTATGTTTATAATCGTACAAACCAAAGTTAGCCTCCCGTTTCGGGAAAAGATTTTCAAATCATATCAATTTATCGACAAATCGTCTCATTATCAACCTTGCCGCCCTTCAGTATCTGTTTTTTGCATATCTCTTGGCAGAAAGGTTCTTTTAACCTATGCCACTTTATTTAGTCTCCACAGGTCCAACCGTTGGTCCTTTCACCTGCAAACGACCATCTTCCGTTATCTCCAACGGATCTATAAATACCAGACGCTGATCTCCGGTTTCCGTTGTTCGTCCATGATACACGCAAAGACGTCGACCGTCTTTGGTTATCAGAATACTATTGTGCCCGGTCCCAGAAACAACCCCACCCTTATCGGTATTTTTTTGAAGAACTGGGTTAAAAGCTGATTTTTCGAATGGTCCTAACGGTTGCGTCGCCGTAGCATAGCCTACCGCATAGTTTTCTCCCGCAAAATGGTTGGCGGAGTACATCATGTAGTAGAGCCCCTTATGTTTAAAAAGGTAAGATCCTTCCGTCCATCGACGGTTTACCTCGCCCGATGTCACGGAACGGCTCTCCCACTCGGCTTGCTGATCATCCATCGCCACTGGTGGACGCAGCAATAATTTAGGTTGGCGTATTACGCCAGAAAAATCACTTTTCAGCGCAACGCCATATACCCAGCTCTCCTCAACCTCGTTATACAGCCCTTTATCCTTCGCCCAAGTTGCTATCTCAGATTGAACAGGATGCTTGTAACAACAGCGCGAATAATAGAGGTAACATGTACCGTCTTCAGCAAAATAGACGTTGGCATCGATAATGGGATATCCAGGATCAAAAAGAGGCTTACCTGTCATATCTTCGAAGGGGCCGGTGGGCTTATCGGCGACAGCCACCCCTATACGGTAATTTTCCAATTCATTTTGCGGATTATCCTTCCAATGTGCACTGTAAAAGAGATAGTACTTTCCTTGATGCGCGTACACCTCCGGCGCCCAAAAATCTTTTGTCCCCCAGCCTTTCGCCTGTTGTGAGGAATATACCACTCCCTGCTTCTCCCAATGGTTTAAATCTGGAGAGGAATACACCACAAAACCATTCTCCGTACCGCCTGTGCCATAGAGATAATATTGATCCGATGTTTTGTCATAAAGGATGTAGGGATCCCCAAGAGGGATATCTAAGGGGTTGTCCGTTTTCGTGGTCTGACCACAAGCAATCATCGTTTGCAGTACCGCCACAAACCATGTCAATATTAAGTTGTATTTCATCGTTTACTTTTAAATTGAGGCATTTTCTTATCTTTCAAGTTGGGCGTATTGGCTTCAAACTTGGGCCATCCATCCTCCCAAACTAGGCGATCCAACATCAGCACGCGGCGGCTAGCCCCTGATTTCACCTTGTCATTATCTTTTAATATGGCATGGTAGAGCAGCCAATCTTGGCCCTCATCGTCGGCGATAATTTTCGTGTGGTGACCTGGACCTGCAATGATGTCGTTCCCTGCTAACAGCAAGGTTCCATTTCCGCGCCGGGCGATGGGCTTCCCTGTCCGGTCGAGATACGGGCCCTTCAATGTCTTGGATCGGGCGGTTAAAACCTTGTATTGACTGTTAGCCCCTTCACAACAGCTTCCTTTTGATCCGAAGAAATAAAAGTAGCCATCACGCTTGTGCAGCATGGCCGCCTCCCAGTCGCCTGCGGCAAGCCGGATCTTGGCAGCTATGGGCATGGCTTTGGTAGCATCGGCCGACAGTCCAATCATGTGGACACCCTGATTTACCCCATCACCAAAACTCCCCCAGATTAGGTAGTTCCTCCCCTCTTCCTGAAAAAAGGAAGGATCAATGGAGTTAGGCACGTCCATATCTTGTGACGTAAAAAGCTTGCCCTGATCCACGAAAGGTCCTTTCGGCGTCGATGCGATGGCTAAACCAATACCTGGATCGGGATCACCCCAAAGGGAATAGGAGTAGTATAAATAATATCTACCCTTAATAAAATTTATGTCGGGAGCCCATAAGCCCCCATTTTTTTTCCACGCTGGCTTTTTTGTAAATACTTCTCCTACGTAGCTCCAGTTTACCAAGTCTTTAGATTCCAGAATGGGCATCAGCCTGCTGCCCTTTCCGTCACCCCAGTCATCTTGTGTTCCATATGCATAAAACAAGCCGCTCTCCTGATCGCGGATCACCGTCGGATCGGCTAGGATCGGTTGAAAAACCGGATTCGCGTAGCTAGATACCGTATCCTCGACGAAAAATCGTGGATGGGCGATTCCCAAAACACAACCCCAAAAAGATGGACTGATCAGCAATACTAAAAATAATAGAAAAACAAGAAATCGAAGACGCTCATCTCCACGCGCCAGCAAACTTAGGTTTGTTTTCATTCACCAAATTTGTAAAATGATTTTGGCAAAGCATTGCTTATTTATTTCAATAAATCACTAATTTGTCTCAAAATAACAGACATAAACCATATCCACCCATGCAAAAACGATTATTTCTCTTTGTCGGTATACTGCTGTTCGTGCTCGTTGGTCGTGGACAAAGCTACTATTTCAATCATTTTGGGGTTGATGATGGACTTTCGAACAACGCTATACTCTGCAGTGCACAAGACAAAAGTGGATTTTTATGGTTTGGCACGAAGGATGGGCTAAATCGTTTTGATGGATACAATTTTAAACAATTTTACAGTGACACAGATAGCAATAACGGTTTAGGAAGTAATTTTATCCACAGCCTCATGGTGGATCGAAACAACCACATTTGGGTCGGCACCGATCAGGGAATCTATATATACAACCCCTATTTGGAGCTTTTTTCGGCTTTTAAAGCAGAGGCCAAAGGGGAAATACTGCAGATAGAGGAAGATCGATCCGGCAATGTATGGTTTATCTCTAACAATCGCCTATTTTGCTTCCAACCTACAAATGGGCAATTGAAACAACATACCGACGTGGGTGAGCAGGTGGTATCTGCTTTTGGATTTGACAGATATGACAACGTTTGGGTGGGAGGTAACCAATCGCTGAAAAACTTAAAAACAGGAGATACCTTTATCCTTCCCATTGTGCATGCTGCCACACAATGGATAGAAAAAATCTATCGCGACGATCGAGAGCAATTTTGGATAGCCACGTCCAAGCACGGACTCTACACCCTCGACCCTGCTGCCGGTACCATCAAACACACCTTGCCATCTATTGATGGCAGCCCTTTATTCGTGCGCGACATACAGCAGGCTGAACCTGAAATCTTTTGGATAGCGACAGAGAGTGGTGTTATCGTATACAATAGGCACAGTGGCCAATACAGCTCGCTCCGTCAGCAGGCCGACCATCCTTGGGGTCTTTCTGACAATGCCGTGTACACCATCTGTAAAGACCACCAGGGAGGAATGTGGGTCGGCACCTTCTTTGGCGGGCTCAATTATTACCATAAGCAACACAATATCTTCCAAAAAATTTTCCCCCGTTTTCTGGTTAGCTCGATCCAAGGACATGCCGTTCGGGAGATTACCCAAGACAGGCGGAAACAACTATGGATAGGCACCGAAGATAATGGACTCTATGCCTGGAATAAGCAAAAAAACGTATTCCAGCGTTTTAACACGACAAACGGACTATCGCATACCAACATACATGGTTTAGCATTGGCCGGCGACAGCCTATTGGTAGGGACATTTGACCGCGGCCTTGATGTCATCGACATCCGAAGCAATAGGCTGATCAAACATTTTGATACGCAAAGTAGCCCAGGTCTAAGCAACAATTTTATTTATCAGATATGCCGCACAAAAAGAGGTCGCGTTCTACTGGCAACAGCTCGCGGATTAACCGAATTTTTCCCGGGTAAAGATCGATTCCAATTGGTCAAAGAGGCGCCAGATTATATATTTTACACCTCTATTTTTGAAGATGCAAAAGAGAATATATGGCTAGCAACCTGGCGCGACGGCCTCTACCACATCAACCGTAAAACAGGACATACCAAGGTTTACCTCCATCAGAAGGACGATTCGACAAGCCTAAATAGCAACCGTGTAAATCGTATTTTTCAGGATAGTTTCGGCCACCTTTGGATTGCAACAGAAAATGGATTGGCTTTATGGACGACAGAGGGGCGACATCTACGTCGGTTTACCAAGGCCGATGGACTGCCCAGCAACCTCATCTTGGCCATGCAGGAAGACAACAATCGCAACCTATGGATATCCACCACACGGGGCTTGGTACGGATGCACCTTCCCGACTTTCGTCTACATGTCTACGATAAGGAATCCGGACTTTTGGATCTACAGTTTAACTATAACTCGACATTTAAGGATCACGATGGACAGCTTTACTTCGGTTCATCTTCGGGTCTTATACAATTCCACCCAGATAGCCTTCTTGAAAACAGCCATGCCCATCTCCGCAGTCCGATCTATATCACGCGTATACAGGCTCTGCAGCGCGATCTTCGCGTAGGGGCCACCACCCCTACCATAGACTCCTCTGTCACGTACCTCCAACGGATCCATTTGGAACATGATGAGTCCACGATTGCCATTGATTTCGCCGCGTTACATTTTTCTTCTTCCCAATCGACGGCATACATGTATATGTTGGAAGGGTTCGACAAAGACTGGATCTTGCTACGTAACAGTCACACCGCACATTTCACTAAAATTCCGCCGGGCGACTATACCTTTCGCGTAAAAGCAGTAGACGCCAACGGACAAGCACTATCCGACGAGAAAAAGTTACAAATACAGGTGTCGCCCCCCATCTGGGCGACGATACCAGCCCTGATTACCTATGTCTTCATCGGAGGGTTCCTTCTCTATTACATTCTCCGTTCTTACGACCGGAAAATAAAGGAAAAAAACCGGCGTAGACTGGAGGTTATCAAGTCCCATCGCGAACGGGCACTATTCAAAACGAAAATGGACTTCTTCGCCCGCATAGCCCACGAGATCAAGACGCCATTAACCTTAATCAAAGCACCGCTGGAGCGTGTTATACACAGTGAACATAGGGATCCCAAGACTGGAAGATTATTGCAAACCATGCAACAAAATACCGAAAAGCTTGTTACCCTGACCAATCAGCTGTTGGATTTTAGGCAAATAGAAAGCAGTGAGTATAACTTGAAATTAGCATGGCAAAGTATAAACCAACTGGTTACGGAACGTCTACAAGAGTTTCAACCGGTGTTTAACCAACATCAGTTAACGCTAAGCTATCATTGCAACGAAGTCATCGATGCCCTTGTTGATCTCGATATCTTGGCAAAGATCCTCGACAACCTCTTGACAAACGCGAGCAAGTATGCTGAACTTCAAATCATCGTCCTATTGAATATCGTCGATCAGGGAAGCGCTTTCTGTATAACGATTAAAAACGACGGACGGCTACTCTCCAGATCGGAAATAGATCATATTTTCAAACCCTTCCATCGCGCTTCGGAGCATTACCAAATAGAGGGATCCGGCTTAGGGCTTGCGCTAGCCCATTCTTTCGCGGAACTGCACAGGGGTAAGCTATTTTATTTAGATAACTCGGAAAATTTAAATATATTCGTACTTAAGATACCGATACGAGGAACCTATGGCTAATGAAAACCAACTGAAGCCCACCATTTTGGTAGCTGATGACCACCAAGAAATTCTTGATTTTATCGCGGACGATCTCAGCGAGTACTATTATGTACTGAAAGCTGCCGATGGGGAGCAAGCATTGTCCTGCCTCGAAAACCACCCGGTGGATCTCATTGTGAGCGATGTGATGATGCCCAAGATTGACGGTTACGAACTATGTACACGCCTGAAAGAAAATCTTCATTTCAGTCATATCCCTTTTATTATGCTGACGGCAAAGAATAGCTTACAATCAAAAATCGAGGGATTGGAATACGGCGCGGATGCCTACATAGAAAAGCCGTTCTCTCCCACCTTTTTGCAAGCACAGATTACCAGTTTGCTGCGCAATCGACAGCATGTGCGCGCGCACTATAACCATTCCCCGAGCAGCCACATCCAGAGTTCTGCACTCAATAAATCCGATCGGGTATTCCTGGAAAAACTAAACCTCCTGATTTTAGACAATGTCACGGAGCAATCGCTTTGCGTCGATCTTCTGGCCGACCGAATGAATATGAGTCGCCCTACATTGTACCGAAAGATCAAGGCCCTCTCTGACCTTTCCCCTAACGAGCTCATCAATGTGACACGCTTGAAAAAGGCCGCCGAATACTTGAACGACGGCCAATATAAAGTGTATGAAATTTCCAGTTTGGTCGGCTTCAGCTCTTCCTCTCACTTCATTCGCAACTTCCAGAAACAATTCGGCATCAGCCCGAAGGAATGGAGCGAGCAGCGTAGGCAATTGTCTTAGTAAACGTTGATCGAAAAGCTAAGCTCTACCTGTAGAAAGTTGGTCAGAAACTTGCCTGTACTGGACCAACTTACTATTTTTGTTTGAATCAAACTAGAAGGCGCACTATTTTATGGAAGCAATCATTGCATACTTTTCGCGAATAAATCCCGTACTTGCTGCATTTTATGCTTCTATCTTCACTTGGCTTGTTACTGCGCTAGGCGCCTCTTTTGTATTTTTCTTCAAAACCATGAACCGCAATTTTCTGGATGCAATGTTGGGGTTCACGGGTGGAGTCATGGTTGCAGCCAGTATATGGAGCCTACTGATCCCTGCGATAGACATGAGCGAAGGCGAAGGCTTTTTTCAGGTTCTCCCAAGCATCATTGGTTTTCTGCTGGGTGCCAGTTTTCTATTTGCGCTTGACAAAGTACTTCCACACTTTCATGTCAATTTCAAACAAGTCGAAGGTGTAAAATCCCCATGGCAAAAAACCACGTTGCTGGTGTTGGCGATCACCCTACACAATATACCTGAAGGATTGGCTGTTGGGGTATTATTCGGCGCGGTAGCCGCCGGTGTGCCGGATGCCAGTATTGGTGGAGCGGTAGCGCTTGCAATGGGCATAGGCCTGCAAAATTTTCCTGAGGGCATCGCCGTATCCATGCCGCTACGTGGAATGGGTATATCTCGACGCAAGAGTTTCTACTATGGACAGCTGTCGGCCATCGTGGAGCCAATGGCCGCGGTTCTAGGGGCGCTCGCCGTTGGATTTTTCACCCCAATATTGCCGTATGCGCTCGCTTTTGCTGCTGGAGCGATGATTTTTGTCGTCGTTGAAGAAGTTATCCCTGAAGCGCAACAGAATAAAAACTCCGATTTAGCCACCTTAGGCTTCATCGGTGGCTTCATCGTGATGATGACCTTGGATGTTGTGCTAGGTTAATTCGAAAAACGGTCGATTTGACAACATAAAAAACCTGAAGCGGAGAACTTCAGGTTTTTCTACTAACCAATTATTAACTAACCTAATTTATGAAAAAAATTACTCTATTGTTATCTATAAAACGAGGGGGATCGATGTTTAGCATATAAGCTCTCGGCTTTTAACATCTTTTAACGAAGCTGCTCATATCCCACCCTATTTCTATGAAATATCCATCATCCAAGATTAGCGAAAAGTAGCATAATCTCTTAAAATAAGATTACGCAAATAAACGACAAAACAGCAACGGGCATATTACGAGCGCTCACCAAGGCGTATCAAGGCCAAAATTTAGGAGATCAAGTGGTACAACTGGAGAATTACAATAGCGAGAAATATCAGCACGAGCCAAAATAATTTCAACGTGATAGGCACGGTGTTGATCGATTTGAATAATTTATAAAGCATGATCTCTTTAACTCTTCTTTACTAGATAACGGCGTTAATCTTTCTTTGCCAAAACGACATTTCCACAACATAGGAATAACGAGACAAATATACATTATTAAGATGTATATTTCAAAAAAAATTGAAAGAAAAAATCTTTAAAAAGCATCATGTTTGACAGATTTTTACAATCATCCACGATTTGAAGAGGAATTTTTCAAAAAAGCTATACGACATGACGTTTCGCCAACATACCGGTCAATACATATTGTAAATTTACTACTGGCCCAATTACAATTATCGCCGGATGTCCTATATTCTCCGCTGCACACATTTTAACCAAATCTTTGACTTCTCCGATGGCAATTCTTTGTTGCGGCAGCGTAGCATGTTGTATCACCGCTACCGGTGTTCCCCCTTTCTCCGACCATACATACATCCGTGCGATCTCATGCAGCTTTCGCATCCCCATATAAATCACGACCGTTGACTTACATTGTACCGCCAAAGCCAGATCAGAGGAAAAGCTGCCATCAGTCTTGGTTCCCGTTATTGCCCACACCCCATCACTTACGCCCCGATGTGTCAACGGAATCGCGTTGACCCCTGCCCCCTGCATACTACTAATACCGGGAACATACTCCACATGTATTCCCGAATTGATCGCCTCGGCCCATTCCTCGTAGCCTCGTCCGAAAAGATAAGGATCACCTCCTTTCAACCGAACAACTCGATCATATTTCGCGCAAAAATACAGAATTCGCTTATTGATATCTTCCTGCGGAACATATTTGCCGTAAGGACACTTCCCAACATATTCTTTGATACAGTTTTTAGGGGCCAAATTTAGCAATTCAGTATTTATGAGATTATCAAACAGGATAACCTGTGCTTTTTCCAGTATCCTATAAGCTTTTACGGTCAATAATTCCGGATCCCCCGGCCCGGAACCCACGATGTACATTTTTTTATCAAAAAATTCCATATAAAACAAAATAAAACGGTTTTAAAATTCAAAACTTGAAGCAAAAACAAGTTTTAATCATATAAAATTACAATAATTTATCATTTTATATTAAAAAATATTAAAAATATCATGTTTTTATTGATTTTATAAATAATAAATACATAAATTAGCGGAAACAAACACAGCAAAACACAATTAACACCATAAAAAATCATTTATGAAAAATAAAAAGGTCATTATTATCGGAAATGGAATGGTTGGGAACAAATTTTGTGAAAAAATGAAATCAAAATCATCACATTTAGACATTATCGTATTTAGCGAAGAGCCAATTCGAGCTTACGATCGCGTCCACCTCACCGATTACTTCAAAAAATCGAGTGTAGATGAACTTTTTCTAAAAGAAATCAGCTGGTACGAAGAAAACGACATACAAGTTCACCTCAACGACCCAATCCTACATGTGGATACCTCCAGACAAGTTGTACAATCGTTACATGGCATAACAGCAGTCTATGACTACTTAATCTTTGCAACAGGCTCCGCGGCATTCGTTCCTGATATTCCAGGCACCGAAAAAGACGGCGTGTTTCTATATCGAACGATTGAAGACCTAGAATTGATCAAAGCACATGCTGTACATGCAAAAAAGGGCGCAGTTATGGGCGGGGGCCTACTGGGGCTGGAAGCAGCGAAAGCGTTGATAGACCTTGGTATTGACGAAACCTCGGTTATTGAATTTGCACCGCGTCTAATGCCTCGGCAGATTGACGATATCGCGAGCAACCTACTCCAGGATAAACTCGCTCAACTGGGTCTCCACTGCCTGTTGCAAAAATCTACCGCCCAATTGCTTGGCGATGACAAACTGACCGGAATCTCCTTCACAGATGGCAGCAGCATTGAAAGCGACCTGTTAATCATATCTGCCGGAATACGCCCGCGCGACGAACTAGCGCGAAAAATTGGACTCCAAATCGGAAGTCGAGGCGGAATCATGGTAAACCCCCGGATGCAAACCTCCATTCCCAATATATATGCTATCGGAGAATGTGCGCTGTTTGACGAAATGACTTTTGGACTTGTTGCTCCTGGCTACGAAATGGCCGAGGTTGCCGCATCCCATATATCGGGCGAGGAGAAAACCTTCAAAGGCTTTGACATGAGCACTAAACTAAAGCTCTTGGGCGTTGATGTTGCCAGTTTTGGAGACCCTTTTATTGGCAGCCCACATGCAAATAGCCTCATCCTCGAGGATCGCAATAAAGGCATCTACAAACGACTGAATATCAGCCTGGACGGAAAACGATTACTGGGCGGAGTCTTGGTCGGCGACGCATCCTCGTACAACATCCTCCTGCAGACTGTCAACAACAACATCGCACTACCCGATCATCCCGAAACATTGCTCTTCTCCGAAAAAAGCGGTGAAAAATCTGTATCCGGCGGTCTAGAAGCCCTCCCCGACCATGCTTTAATATGCAGCTGCGAGGGAATCAGCAAGGCACAAATCTGCGACGCCGTTACTTCATCGGGATGCGAAAACGCAGATGCCGTAAAGCAATGCACGAAGGCGGGATCTGGTTGTGGCGGATGCACACCAATGATCAAAGACCTTATCAGCCAAACCTTAAAACAACAGGGAAAATACGTCCGCAACATCATTTGTGAGCACTTCGATCTTAGCCGACAAGAGTTATACGACCTTATCAAGATACACGACCTAAAGAGCTACGACCAAGTATTGGACAACCTCGGACGCGGGCACGGCTGCGAGGTATGCAAACCGCTGGTCTCATCGCTACTTGCTAGCCTTTGGAATGAAATGATCCTGCATAAAGGGAATGACGTAGCACAGGACAGCAACGACCGTTATCTCGCCAATATACAAAGAGGTGGCACCTATTCGGTGGTACCTCGCATTCCCGGTGGCGAAATCCTTCCGGAGAAGCTGATCGTTATCGGCCAAGTTGCGCAAAAATACGGCCTGTACACAAAAATCACAGGAGGCCAGCGCATTGACATGTTCGGTGCACACATCAACGACCTCCCGCAAATATGGGAAGAGCTGATTGCAGCCGGCTTTGAAAGCGGACATGCCTATGGCAAGGCCTTACGCACGGTAAAAAGCTGCGTAGGGAGCACGTGGTGCCGTTTTGGCCTACATGACAGCGTCTCTTTTGCCATAGACATTGAAGAACGCTATCGCGGCATTCGCGCGCCGCACAAGTTCAAGTCAGCAGTAAGCGGATGCATTCGGGAATGCGCGGAGGCGCAGAGTAAAGATTTCGGCATTATCGCCACCGAAAAGGGCTGGAATCTTTATGTATGCGGCAATGGCGGTAGCAAACCCCAACACGCCTTGCTTTTAGCAAACGATATCGACCAGGAGACATGCATCCGGTACATCGATCGTTTCTTGATGTTCTACATCCGCACAGCCGACCCCTTGACCCGCACTGCCACTTGGCTTAATAAAATGGAAGGCGGCATTGAGTACCTCCGAAATGTCGTCGTAAACGACAGCTTGAGCATGGGACGCCAATGGGAGGACGATATGCAAAAATTAGTACATGCCTACCGCTGCGAATGGAAAATAGCGGTGGAAGATCCGCAAGTCCGAAAACGCTTTGTACATTTTGTGAACGCTCCGGAAGAAAAGGACAGCAATGTACGCTTTGAAAATTTTCGTGGGCAAAAGAAAGCTGCCGACTGGAACATAACGACAATCTAAAAACCACTATCAAACTGAAACACTATGGAAACCCTTACAAACGTCCAATGGCTGGAGGCCTGCCGTACAGAAGATGCCATTGAAAACGGAGGCGTATGCCTTAAATTAAACGATAAGCAAATCGCACTCTTCTATTTCACGCGACGCAACGAATGGTATGCCACACAGAACGAGTGTCCACATAAACGACAAATGATCTTAAGCCGCGGCATGCTCGGCTCCATAGGCGAAACACCTAAAGTTGCCTGCCCCTTTCATAAAAAAACATTTGCACTAGATACCGGCGAATGCTTATCGGGCGATGAATGCGCCATCCGAACCTATCCAGTCAAGATAGAAGACGGCTGGGTTTACATCGCCGTAAACGACTAACCGCCTGACAGCACACACAAAAGAACACCTAAAAAAACAGATATGGATTATATTAGCCCCAAAGAAGTTGCCGGCGCCATGATGAGCACAGCAATTAACAAATCATCGCTAACCATTAAAGATCTTTTGATCCGAGGCGCATTATCGGGCGCCCTACTAGCGATATCGGTGACCCTCGCCTTAATGGCTACTACACAAACCGGCCTGAGCCTCGTCGGCGCATTTGTCTTTCCGGTCGGCTTCGTCATTATTGTCATCCTAGGCCTAGAACTTGTCACGGGAAGCTTCTCGCTGGTTCCACTTGCTTGGCTTGAAGGCAAGATCAGCCTCGGGGCCATGCTGAACAATCTCTTTTGGGCATTTACGGGAAATCTGATCGGCAGTGTGGTCTTTGCCACACTTTTTTGGGCAGCGAGTACCGAAACAGGACAAATAAGCCAGCTAGGAGCTATTGAAGAAGCATTGATCAGCATCAGCGAAAAGAAAACGTTGGGTTATGGTCTACATGGCGCATCAGGTCTGTTTGCCGCGTTTGTTAAAGCCATATTATGCAATTGGATGGTATGCATGGGCGTGGTCATGTCCATGACGTCGAAATCCACCTTGGGAAAAATATTGGCGGCAGGCATCCCCATTTTTATCTTTTTCGCACTGGGTTATGAACATGCCGTGGTCAACATGTTCGTTATCCCCGCAGGAATGATGTTTGGCGCAAAAGTGAGTTTTTCGGACTGGTGGCTCTACAACCAATTGATTGTCACGGCAGGGAACATTGTAGGTGGGCTGCTATTCACAGGGATGGCCATCTATTATACCTACAGCACAAGAGAACAACCTACAGCAACCCAAAACTAAACCCAACCTCAAGATGAACCAACTTTTCGGTATACTAACAGTGCTGCTACTTCTTTGCAGCAATACGCCCTTTGCGCAACAAAAAGCTGTAAAAGGAAGCCTATTCGAAGGGCTGGTCGTTGCTGGATATGCAGATCGTGGTGCCTACGTAAACTGTGCGGGACCTGCCCTGAAATACAGCAAATCCAACGCCGCGGTATTAATCGGACTATTACCAACGATACGGATAAAAGAAGACCGCGTAGATGAGGGCAAACCAAAAAACACACTGATCACACCTACCTTAGGCTTTGGCCTAACAGCCGTGCTGGGACATTTCGCCATACAAATCCCCACCTTTTACAATCCAAAAACCGCAACCGCAGATGGCAGATGGCATGCTGGAATTGGAATCGGTTACAAATTTTAGAAAGCATACTATGAGGGAACCCTACCGGGCAATATGAGGGGATTCGGGCACCCCTCTCCTTATTTTATGCTTTTTCTTCCGCCAACAACTGTAACGCATCAATATCTTGCAAGTAAATCCTTTTGCCCTCCATACGTAAAAATCCAGATTCTGCCAGCTCGCCCAACATCCGATAAACCGTTTCATAAGTCGCACCAATATAACCCGCAATATCCGTTTTACTCAGCGTAAGTCCTAAATACCCATCTTCGAACCCTTCGCCAAACAAGCCCCGCAATAGCAGCAAGCTCCAAGCCAAACGGTTTTTCACAGGCAACTGCATTGTGTAGCACATCTTTTGCTCAGACAACTGCAACTCATCAGCAAAAAACAACATCAATTGATAACTCAGGCTCGGATTGAAGCGCAGGGTAGACATAAAGAAAGGCAAATCTATAAAACACATCAACGACGGCTCTAGAGCCGTGGCAGAAATGGGATAAACCGACTGTTTTGATCCCAAGCCTCGATGACCTACAATATCGCCCTTTTTAGCAAAACGAACGATTACATCCTTATCCCCCCATCGCCGATGAACTTTCACAACTCCAGATTGCACAAAGTAAACCCCACGAACGGACTCTCCTTCTTGAATAAACTGTTCTCCCCGCTTTAACTTGATCGTTCTTTTTTGCGCATCGATTTGGCTTTGCCAATCTTCGATAACATGCTGGCACATAAAACAGGAATGATCACAGGGTTTCTCTTTTTTTTGTTTCATGGATTTGAATATACGACTTTACATAAGGCGAACTGCACCTTGCCAAAGGTAGAACTAATCGTGTAAATTTCTATGCGGGATGATAAATAGCCCCCTTAACGAAGTCGCTCCAAGCTATTGGAATAACTTTCTAAAAAGGGTATCAAAATGCCTGCCCATTAGCCCTCGGACGGGAGTCAGAGAACTTCTGGGCATTCATTTGATAACTAAACAACATATATGAAAAAAGCAGGCTGACTAACACAGCCCTCTACTTTCCGAAAGAAAATTCCCAGATATGAGGGTTAGCAAACAAAACATACAAACACCTCCCCACTAGCTCGATGAGCAAAAACATAGCCTCTATAAATGGGATTGCAGCAAGCGCATTACACGAACAGCTACAAAGTCTATAAATATAGTATTTAATTATCAAAATGCAAACATAAATGCATAATTTTTATGATATTTAACATTTTGCACAGAGTTTATTATAATTGTTTAAACAGATATCAAAATCATAGAAAAGAGTATAAGACGGCATTTCCCTTATCTTTTCTTAGCTTTGTAGGTATATGAAACTCCTAATATTCGACCTAGACGGCACATTGATCAATACTTTGCAGGATTTAGCAAATTGCTGTAACCATGCGCTTCAGCTGCATGGCTTCCCTACCCATGAAACATTTGCCTATAAGTATTTTGTAGGGAATGGCATCGACATGCTAGTAGAACGTGCCCTTCCCGAAACCCACCGACAGACGGCTATCATCGAGAGCGTAAAAACAGATTTCATCGCTTACTACGAACAACACGCACAGGATCATACTAAACCGTACACAGGTATACCAGAACTGCTCATCATGCTGAAAGAGAAAGGATACCTACTTAGTGTAGCCTCCAATAAGTATCATGAAGCAACAGTTCCACTGGTACAACATTACTTCCCAACTGTTGGCTTTGATCTGATTTTAGGTCACCGGTCAGGTCGTGCAGCGAAACCTGACCCCGATATTGTCCTCGACACGTTAAATACCTTATCCGTTGGGCCAGACGATTGTTTTTACGTCGGTGATTCGTCGGTGGACATGATAACAGCCGTTCGGGCGGGCGTTAAAGCGATCGGCGTCACTTGGGGATTTCGTACGGAAGAAGAACTTCGAGAAAATGGAGCAAATTACATAGTACACGAGCCGTCGCAATTGCTAAAAATTATCTAAAACCGTCATTACATTCTTCAAACAAGACAAAATAACGGAAAAAGTCAGAATTCTGTCAACAAAGACCTACAATCTTGCCAAAAGCCCTTAATTCTACAAAAAAAATAGCGATATTTGTACTATCATAATTTAGGTTTATAATTGGTTAGCTAAAGGTTTTCATTCTCCCCGTTTGAAAACCTTTTATTTTTTTATTAAACAAAAAAATACGGGAAAAAGACCCCGTATTCTCAACCAATTTACACTATATTCAACAAACTATTCTTTTATACCTGATAATATTGCTCCCAGCCTTTACGTGGGGGCGGCCCTACTAATAATGATTGCGCAAATTTATCGTTGACAACTTCCTTTTTCACGGGATCAAAAGCCAGTTTGGCATTCAACCGCTGAGCGATAACACCCAAGCAAAAAACTTGGCTTAATGGCCCACCTATCGCGAACGGCGAACGCGTTTTTTCTTCACCTTTACAGGCTTTCAAGAAATTGGCAAAATGGTTTGAAGGAGACGCTGGAACTTGCGGCAATTTGCTTGCTATGTCCTTTGCCTTTTCTTCCGGAATAATCTGCAAGGTGCTCGCATGCGAACCGCCTTTGAACGTAAGATCCTTACTATAAATTATTTTCCCAGGATTAAGCTTTGCCGGTTCTATTTTCCCGGTGCTTGGCGGCGGAATATTCGGATCGAGACCTGAAACGCCGTAACCTTCCGGAATTGGAGGAAGATTATCCAATCCATCATACCAATTGATATCTAAAGCGGGCATCTTCTTGCGTGCTGCAAATCGGAATTTTAGCGTAGACGACATCGGAAAAAAGAAAGAATTATGTCCTTCTAACGAAATTGCTTCTACCGCCGTTGGTAAACCTAAGTCTAAAAACTCATGGGCCGTATCCAAAATATGCGCACCCCAATCGCCCAACGCTCCCATGCCAAAATCAAACCAACACCGCCATTGCCCGTTGATAAAATCTTTGTTGTAATCGTGTCCTAAGGTTTGCATTTGCCATAATTCCCAATCCAACGTATCCGGAATAATCTCTGCAGCGGGAAACCCTTTTATCTTGGTATCCCAACCATGCCAACGTCTCGGCATGTTCATATGCGCATCAATACGGGTTACATCTTTTATAATACCGGCATCTTTCCAAGCTTTAAACTGGAAATAGTTTGCTTCGGAGTGCCCTTGGTTCCCCATTTGGGTAACCACTTTTGGAAACTTCTTGGCTTTCTGCATCATCAGTTCCACTTCGCCAAACGTTTGCGCCATAGGTTTCTCTACGTAGACGTGTTTGCCTAGGTCCATCGCCATCATCGTAATGGCGAAATGCGCAAAATCAGGCGTACCAACCGATACCGCATCAATCTGGTTGCCGATTTCATCAAACATCTTTCTGAAGTCCTGATAACGCGGCACATTGGGAAACATTGCCATCAATTCTTGAGTCTGTTTTGCGCCCATGTCTACATCACATAAAGCAACAATATTACACAGACCTGTCTTATATAGCTCTTTAATAATCTCGCCTCCACGATTACCGATTCCTATACCTGCAAGGTTAACGCGTTCATTGGCTCCCGCTAATTTTACCTGTCCGAGCAGGCTGTTGGACAGTAACATGGCACCGCCGGCCATCGCCGTACGGCTAATGAAGCTACGACGTGATAGATAATGATTCATTTTCTCTATTTTTTAGAATGATGCACTATTTTACTTTCTTCACTTTTATACTGCGAAAAGACACCTCATCACCATGATCCTGCAACAGGATATGTCCCGTGCTTGCTTCGCCAAATTTATCCCAGTCTTTATACTTACTGATCGCAACGATATCTTTAAACGCTTGTGAACCGCGCTCGTAGGAGAGCATTTTCACGCCATTAAGGTAGTGCGTCACCTGATTATCCGCCGTAACCACAACCCGCCCGCGGTTCCATTGCCCAATAGGGCGCCGTGCACGCGCATTACGATCAGAGGTAATTAAATCATATAACGAAGCCAGCGTACGGTTTCCATCTCTACCCAATTTTGCATCGGGATGCTTTTCATCATCCAACACTTGGTATTCCAAGCCAATAGCCGATCCGGATGTTTGTTCTTTCAGCGTTACAAAGTACTTCACACCACTGTTTGCTCCCGGCGTGAGCTTAAATTCGAAAGAAAGGTCAAATACTGCGTACTGTTCTTTGGTGATGATATCGCCTCCGTTTGTAGACTCTCCACCATCCGAGCGCAACACTTTTATTTCTCCATTTTTAATCTGCCAACCTTTACTTGGAAATGCATCACCGCGAACACTGCGCCAGCCTTCCGAGCTGTTGCCGTTGAACAATAATTTATAGCCGGCTTTCTTTTCCGCTGCATTGAGTTCATTTGGCTTGAGATTAACCACATATACATCTTTCGGGAAAGCTTGGGGTTTAAGGTTTTCTGTTTGGATACGTATATTTTTAAAATATACCTTTTTACCATCTTGGGCATCAGGCACGCTGTGCACCTGAAGACCGATAAAACCACGGGCGTCAATGGTATCCACCACATAGGCAACGGGAAAACCGTTAATCCAGGTACGAAGCTCATCGCCAATCGCCTCAATACGCAGGTGATTGAAAGCATCGGCTTTATACGCGGTCTTTGCTTGCTCGTTCAGATCTAACGGGTATAGCCAGTCCCTACGCGCTTCATCGTAAATACCTCCGCTCCATGCTCTTGCCGAAGGATCGATCTCGACCTGCCGACCATAAACGCGACCCCGCCCATTGTTTGCCGAAGCGTCAATATGACTACGTGTTTGCACGCCAGAGTTTGTTTGGTTACCTTCCAATTTGATATCTAGTTCCAAGATGAAGTCACCGTATTCTTTTTCCGTAATAAGGAAAGAATTGGGTGTTCCCTTGGTCATCGTCCCTACGATCGCGCCGTCTTCTACTGCATAGGGAGCTTTTCCTCCAACCGACTTCCAGCCCTGTAGGCTCTTACCATCGAATAGATCTTTCCATCCTTTTTTTGCGTTGGCGGATTGCGCCTGGCTGCTGCTCGGAAAACAGAATAATAGCACTATACCACAGGCCGGCAGTAGCCTTCTGAACGAGTTAACGTAGTTCATTATCATGAATATTTAGTTTGATGTGTTTATAAAAATCGTTAGCCCCCCGCTCATCAAAAGCCATAAATCCATTTTTCATGCGAGAAAAAATCTATAATGGTTTATAATTATGCGCTTGCTATCGGTACAAGTATATTAATTATTTGCTAGCAACGCGAGTAAAAAACATGTTATCTACGAAAACGTTTTAGCCCCTTTTAAGCATTTAACGCCCGTTTTCATAAAAAAAGCGTGCAAATATATCATTTGCACGCTCGCCATATCGCTCGAAAGAGCCTGTGTTTATGCCCTGTAATAGCGCAGTTCGATAATGTTGTTTGGAATAGGTAAACTATTCCACTCTTTATGGATTACCAAGGCGGCGCCAATAGCGGTCGCTTGCGCCATCGAGGCCGCATAGATCTCAATGTCTTTAAAGCTTCTCGCGAGTAGATTCATAAAAATATTGTTCTTGCTGAATCCTCCATCCACAAAAATACGTTTCACGGATTTATGGGACAGGGTCAGCTTCGTAGATGCCACCTGAGCCGACACCAAGTAGACCATCAGTACATGATAAGCCTCTTCATAGCTAACAAAATCTGTTAAGTCTACTGCTTCAAATGCATCCAATTGAACAGGGATATCCTGTCCCTCGCTTAAACGGTCTATGGTAGGCCAATCGATTTCTATGTTTTTAAACCGTGCGGTAGTGACGTTGAAGTGTTCAGCAATACGTTTTGTCTGTACTTCATGTTCATAGCCCGCAAATAGACGAGAGGCTTTCACCGGCGTACCTGCGTACGTCATGTAGAATAAGCAATCCTGCGCTAACTCTTCCTGCGTTAGCCCTTCATCGTTAAACGGATTTAAGGAGATACACCAAGTCCCTGTAGAAATCAAGACAAAAGGCTCGTGAAAATTGAGTAGATAGGGTATTAAAGCCGAGGAGCTATCATGCAATCCTACCCCTACTTTGTACGTGCTTCCCGGAAAAGCAGCTGAAAAGACCTCGTCGCCCTTTACAATCGGGGCGAGCTTTTGCTCAATTCCAGTATCCTTGACCCATTGGTGATAGCGCTTATTTTCAAAATCCCACAAGGCAGTATGGCAACCGATACTGGTCATATCGGTATACATCTGTCCAGAAACCAAAAAGCTAAGGTACTGTGGTAGGTGGACAGCATACTTTACCTGCTGGAAAACACCGGGTTGATGCTGTTGAATGCGATATACCTGCAGGCCGGAGTTCAGGCTTCCCAATGCTGGTGATGCTGTCTGCAGGGAAAATGCCGCTACACCACCGTAACCTTCGTGCAGCGCGCGTTCCAAGTCTTTCGGATAATTTTTGAGGTAATTATAGAGCGGTGTCAACGGACGACCGCTCTCATTTAGATAGACAAAACTTGCTCCGTAAGATGTAAAATTTATGGCTTTGATATCAAATTCATCGCGCCGGAAGACTTCATGCAGCGAGTCGAAAACAGAAAGCCGAAGGCTTTCTAAATTTTCACAGGCATCCCCGTCCTCATCTTCCGTTTCTAAAAACCGCGCTGAACGCTCGAAAACGATCTGATAGTGCTCATCGAACAAAAATAGTTTTTTGTTCGTCTTTCCTACGTCGAAAACGGCGACAACCGGTATGCGTGCTTTCCCCATAAATGAAATGCTATAATCCTGTCGCTACCGACTGCGCACCACGCTCCTCAACCAACTTATTTCTAACGTCCAGATCATTAAACAAGGCTACAGGGTTCAATGCCGCTCCGCGACGAAGACGCGCTTCGGCTACAATAGCACGCACATCGGTGCGGTAAGCATGTTGCAAAATTTCCTGTGCAGCGACTACGTCGTTGCGTTGTTGTGCTGCCTTTAAAGCTATGCGATCTACCAGCAAAGCTTGGGCATAAGCAATCTTTATGGCATCAACAGATTGCAATAGATCAACCAGTGGATCTTTTAAATTGTGGGACGCATCGATCATCCAACCCAATCCGGTAGCATGATCTATGCCTCGCGCATCCATTCCATCGACCAACTCGTTGAATATCAAAAATAGCTGGTAAGGCTTAACACTTCCTGCTGTTAGATCATCATCCGCATATTTACTATCGTTGAAGTGGAAACCGGCCAATTTGCCTTCCATCAACAACAAAGAAACGATCTGTTCGATGTTTGCATTCGGCAAATGATGCCCTAAATCCACTAAAGTATAGGCCTTATCGCCTAACTTATTAGCCAATAATAGCGACTGTCCCCAGTCTGCAATCGTGGTGGAGTAAAAATTCGGCTCAAAAGCTTTGTATTCCACAAAGAGCTTCCAATCTTCGGGCAGATGCGCGTAGATCTCTTTCAAGCTTTCCAAGGTATTTTGGAATGCCTCGCGAAAGTTCAATTGACCTGGAAAGGAAGATCCGTCTGCCAGCCATACCGTTAGAGCCTTTGAACCTAATGCAATACCATGGTTGATGACCTCGATATTATGTTCCACCGCTTGCTTACGCACCTTTGGATCTACGTGATGCAAGGATCCGAATTTATAACTATGCTCTTGCCCGGGTTGGTCTTGGAACGTGTTGGAATTGACCGCATCAAATGTCAATCCGTAAGATGCTGCCAACGCTTTGATTTTTTCGGCATCTTGAGGAATATCCCAAGGAATATGCAAGGAAATTGCACCACTTGATTGATTCAGCGCGTGCAATAAACCAACATCTTCGATTTTATGTTCCAAATTGCCCGGCTCGCCTTTTCCTGAAAAGCGACCAAAACGCGTCCCACCTGTTCCCAAGGCCCAGCTCGGTATAGCGATCTGGAATTTCTCCAATTTGGCGATAACATCTTCCACATTGGCAATATCTTCGGCAATAAAGGAAAAAGCACGTTCGTGCTTTGCCCGAAGGCCTTCATTATGTTGTTCTATATTTTTTTTATCTATTCTCATTGGGGAATTAAAAAGTAAAAATTAAGAAGTCAAAATTATCTTCGTTGAGCTCATGCCGCTCGGTTAAAAGTAAAAAGATAGCATTGCATAGACACAACGCTATCTTCCAAAAATATTTATCGTACAAATGCCATGGCTACGCCGCCATCAACGTTCAACACGTTTCCGGTAGACTTGTTCAAATTACCCCCGACAAATGTGAAGCAAGCGTTCGCGATATCATCAGGCAAAATAATTTGATTTAACAGTGTCCGTTTTGCATAATACGCTGGTAATTCTTCTACCGTAACACCGTAGGCTTTTGCGCGACCTTCTGCCCAGCCACCGGCCCAGATGTTGCTATCGGAGATCACCGCATCTGGATTAACCACATTCACACGCACACCGGCGGCGCCTAACTCAGCGGCATTCAAACGACTGAGGTGCAGTTGCGCGGCTTTGGCGCTACCATATCCCGCATTGTTTGGTCCACTTACCAATGCATTTTTACTCACAATATTGACCACATCACCGCCAACAGCTTGCGCTTTCAATACTTTAGTAGCTGCCTGCGTAACCAAAAACTGTCCTTTCACCAACACATTATACAACAGATCCCAATCTTTTTGGGTATGATCTTCAATAGTTTTGGAAATCGACAGACCAGCGTTATTAACAATAATATCTAGACCGCCAAAGGCTAATGCTGCCTTGCTTAAGGCTTCTTCAATCTGCTCTTGGTTTGTCACATCCAACTCCGCTGTTGTTACCGCGTCTTTTCCGAACAAGCCAATAAATTCTTCTTCTGCGCTAGCAAGACGCTCGGCATTCATGTCATTCAATACCACTACAGCGCCCTCACTTGCAAATTTTTTGGCAATAGCTTTACCAATTCCTCCCGCACTTCCGGTAACCAAAGCTATCTTACCTGACAAGGGCTTTGGCTTTGGCATGCGCTGAAGCTTTGCCTCTTCTAACAACCAATATTCGATATTAAAGGCTTCTTGACGTGGCAACGACGTGTACGCACTAACCGCTTCCGAACCTTTCATCACATTGATAGCATTGATGTAAAACTCGGCAGCAACGCGCGTAGTTTGCTTATCTTTTGCAAATGCAAACATCCCAACGCCAGGGTAAAGAATGATTACTGGATTACGATCGCGGATAGCGGGACTATTCGCATGCTTGCACGTTTCGTAATATTCCGTGTACATCGCGCGGTAATCTTCAAACAAGGGCTGTAATTGCGCTTTTACGGCTTCCACGTCGCTCAGATCTGCAGTTTTATCCAAATCCAAAACAAGCGGCTGTATTTTAGTCCGTAAGAAGTGATCGGGGCAGCTGGTTCCCAAAGGCGCCAAGCGTTCTAAATCGTTGGAGTTGATATATTCCAATACTTTCTCATCGTCAGTAAAATGACCGATCATGTGACGCTCGCTCGAACAGAAACCACGTAAAATGGGAGCCAATTTTGCGGCTTGCTCTTTCCGTTGTTCTGCAGGTAGACTTTCTACCTTTTGTCCTCCAAAAACAGGTCTGGTTTTTCCGAAATTCTGTTCCAAGTATTCCGCACAAGCCTCAATAACATCCAAGGAGTTTACATAGCTTTCATAAGCGGTATCACCCCAGGTAAATAAACCATGCGAACCGAGCATAATACCACGAATCCCCGGGTTTTCGTCTAAACAAGCACGCAATTGCAGGCCAAGATCAAATCCTGGTTTCTGCCATTCCACCCAACCGATCTGTCCGTTGAAAAGTTCCTGCGTGATCTTTTTCCCGTCTTTGGCTGCTGCTATGGCAATAGCAGCATCTGGATGGAGGTGGTCAATATGCGCAAAAGGAAGAAAGCCATGAAGTGGCGTATCGATAGATGGCGCCTTCGATGCCAAGTCGAAGATACAATGGTTGAACAATTCGACCATTTCATCTTCATGCTCAATGCCGCGGTAAACCTTCTCCAGATTACGTAAACGCTCTACATATAAAGCGGCCAAGCCCGATTTCTTTAACGTACCGATATCGCCACCGGAACCTTTGATCCACATCACCTCTACCTCTTCGCCCGTCAAAGGGTCCTTATCAATCAACTTACAGGACGTATTTCCGCCGCCATAATTGGTAATTCTTAAGTCTGATCCCAATAGATTGGAACGATATAACAATAAAGCAACTTCATCTCCTTCAAGAGATTTCGCTTTGGCATCATCCCACAAGTAGTTTACGTGTTTATATTCTTTCACGATTCAAAATTTTTATGTTTACTATTCTAATGTTTTTGCAAATCCAACGATACAAATGGAAAGGATAATCGTGACGATACCGGCAACGATCGACGTGTATGTCGATTTATTGACCCCTTTCCACTCTTTTAAAATAACTCCCCAAGCATTGGAGATCAAAATAATAAAGGCCATATGCAAGATCCATGAGCTCGCGCCATTTCCCAAACGGCTTTCCCCCATACCATAGAAGAAAAATTGCAGGTACCAAGTTGTTCCTCCTAAAGCACAAAGCAACAAATTCTTGCCCAACGGGGCAGATGACTTCCCATAATCCGAGAATGTCTTATTCTTTGTCAACAGGTAAAGACACCATATCACATTCGTTGTGAAACCGCCCCACAAAATCACAATATAGGTTACGTTGTTTTGGTAAAGAAACTCGCCCTGATTTGGATTTGCCGCTTTCCAAAGTTCATTGGCCACATCGGCCATTGGCTTGCCAGCTTCGATACCGAAATTGAAACAAGCGCTTAAAACACCCGAGACGATAGCCACAGCAATACCAATTCCGAAATTAAAATCAGACTTGGTTTCGGCAGACAGATGTGCCAAGCTCTTTTCCTTCAACATACCGGCACGTCCACAGAGGTAGATGCCAACCACGCACACCAAAAGTCCTACCAGCACGCAACGCCCGGCATTGGTGTTAAAAAAATAATCGATCCCCTGTTTACCAACGGTTTCATTAAAGAAGTAGTATATGGCGGGCATTAAGGAGCCAAAGACCATACTTAATCCCAAGATTACGCTACTTCCTAAAGACACGCCCAAATAGCGGACGCCCAAGCCATATGTTAATCCACCGATTCCCCACAGTAGCCCGAATAGATAGGTATAACCTGTGGTTGATGTTCCCGCTTCGCGTATAATATCCACAAAATTTGGAATGGTGAGGTATGCTGCAATGGGCGGTACGATGATCCAAGAAAATAGACCTCCCAAGATCCACATAGCCTCCCAAGACCACCCTTTAACCTTTTTATAAGGCACATAAAAGCTTCCCGACGCAAAACCTCCAATAAAGTGGAATATAACTCCCGCTAATGCATTCATAAATTATGTTTTAAAATAAGATAGATTCATATTGATGCTACAAGATAAAATGAAAAATGGGTAAAACTGTTATGCACTGTCATGCTAACACCTTTTACCCTTTTCGGCGATATCAAAGCCCTTTTTTTACATTGATTGATCAAGCAAGTTGAGCACATCTTTCTTCCGTTCGATGGGCAGGACCTGTAGATCGATCAGCTTTCCGTTGCGTAGCTTCCCGCTCACGGTGGTTTGCTGAATGGCATGCAATTTAAAGTCCACATCCCATTCTTTTGGCCATGCGGGGAACAACAAAATTTGATTTCCAACGGTCTGTAGCAGCATTTCCTGCAAGCCGATCATTCCTGATCCGCCCCAATTATGGTCGGGCACCCAATCAAATCCCGGGCCCCAAAATGTGGGAAAGCGACGATCGGCATTGCCCAGTTTCAATAAGGTCAATCGCTTGGCTTCTTCTGTCAGACCGAGACGAGCGGCAAAGATGTTATCCTGCTTCCAGCCCACGTGACTTCTAAAACGTAACACATCTGGATCATGCCAATAGGTATTTTGTGCCACCTCAATATCCGGCAACCCCACACCATATAGGCCCCAAGGAAATACCGGATACAGCTGCGGTGCCTCCGTATTATTTATACGAGCCCAGATCTGCGCTGGAGCTAACATTTCTTTTCCATGCAATGTGCGCGTTGGCAATGGTGGTATTTTTTTGAGAAAGGACTCGAAATACGCACGTTGTTTTTCTCCAAGATCCTGATCAGATAAAGCAAGCAAGCGTTTTGTCACCTGTTGCAGTGCTGCGATCGTAGTCGACGCATTGTAAGCCATTTTATAGGTCTCTGCAGATGATCCCGGATAAAAGACAAGATGACCGTCTTGATCCAAGACTTTGCTACCACGCTCCCGCGCCCGATATTGATAATGCTCATCGAAAAAGCGAATACAGCTCTCAATGAATGGCAAGTAGGCTTTCACGTCATGATCAGCATAATTTCCCGTTTCCAGCATCATCATGCAAAATTCCAAGACTGTATCCCACTGGTATTCCAGCCAAGCGTTGTATTCCAATCCCGGATCATAATCCTGCGGACGTTTCCAATTATACTCAGCTGGATTGGGCAGTCCAAAGTTTTCCAACTGTTCGGTATAGCTTCCGCCCCCATGTCCCCAGTATACGTTGGATCGCCATTCCGCATTGCGCTGTATACGCTGGTAAAACTTGAACTGTGCCTCCATCATATCAAGGTCTCCGCTTTTCAGCATCGGCCAATAAACCAAGCGTTGGTTCTGCGCGGTATGCGTTCCGCCGCCCCAATTTCGAAAGTCTGGTGTAAATGTAAAGCTGCTGTCCACGCGAGAAGGATCATAGGTAAACAGTCCGCCGTTAAACTTCGTTGGATACTCGCCATAGGCATTGCAGGCCAACATGTAGCGAAAAAGCTGGTAGTTTCTCGCGATTTGCCATGCCGCGTCTGTTGTATCTTCTGCTGATGGATGGATGGCGATATAGCTACGTGCCCAAAAATCCGACCACCATTTTTCCGTCTTTTGTTTCACCTGCGGCAACATCTTCCATGCTGTAGCCTTTTGCACTAATTCCTTTTTCCAATCGCTCAGCTCGGCAGCTTGACGCACCAGCAAGGTCGCCTGTAGTCGATGCGTCGTAGCTGGTTTTTTGCTCTTTATGCGCCATCCTTTAAAATCGGTATCTTGATAGCGTCCGTGGTGAAAGCCGTCGAACAGCATATGCTGCCCCTGCAACATGCCGCCCGATATGAGCGGATACAGGGGATTGAACAAGGAATCTTTCACCGATTCCATCTTTTGTTGCCTAACGACGATATCAAAGGCCGTTTCCTTTTGGTTCTGATGGTAAAAAAGCAGGCTATTGCCAAATGTCATTACGCTGTCTCGATGGGTTACCACCGGTTTCGGTGGTGCCCACTTCCAAGAGTTGGCATTATTTTCCTTTTTTTGCGGATAACGATCTTCGTGGCGCCAATTTTCGTAGGTTGCTACAAGCTCCACCTTCTTGTCCGCCTTGATTGCCACATGGACGTTTGGCGCATGTACATCCACCCAAAGGAGCAATTCGGCTTTCACCCCATTGCTCTGTCCAGAAATAGCAACTTGTCCCTTTTCCAACTGCAATTCCTGTCGAAACGCTACGCCTTCAAATGGATTGGGTGATATGTTCAATCGCACACGTCCCAATTTCAGCAACGTATTATTCTCATCAAAAGCACCGCTCTTTCCGAGATAAAAGAATACATCGCCATTTTCCACCCACACATTCAGCCCGATATCTCCGCCACCAACGGGCATCGATTCCGACGAATTTTTGCTTTGGCTTGTCCAACGCACGTTGTAGTTTTCCCAAGCGAATGTTTGCGCATGGAGGCCGTGGATAGACCATAAAAGAGTTAATAAAATAATAAACGTGCTTTTTCGATTCATATGTATGCTATACGTTGATCTACCAATCGTCGGTCCGGAAGGAAGCCACCGGCAATCCGTTAACGCCAAATAACTCCCCGACGACGAAATCCCGAAAAGCGTAGCGAACTGCTACAGGATGCAAGACACGCGGTGAGGATGCCACAATCACCTTTCCTTGTATATTGGCTGTTGCCGGGTAAAAGACCTTATCTGCTCCGGCGATTTCAACCGTTGTGATTTGCTTGCCAAAAGCGGTGAGTCCCAAGGGTGCATCTTTAAAATATACCTGTACAATGCTTCCCTGTACCGCTATACTATCATAGACGGGACTACGGTAGGCGATCGCATCAAAACCATAGCTTCCGCCTAGGGCGAGCAATGCCAAACGGTCGCCGCCCTCCTTCTTCTTTGCGGGGTGTATGCAGTTTTCTTCGCCTAAGTCCATGGTCACGGCCATTCCGCTGTTGGATAGTTTATTTAGCGACTTTCGTTGCGCATCGCGCAAATAGGCGGAATTATATTGGTCTTCCACATGAAACGGCGGTAGAGCTGCATAATTGAAGGGGGCAATTTGCGTAAAATAGAATGGCATTTGCGCATCTCCCCAAAGTTCTCGGTATTTTTCGACCATTCTGGGAAAAAGCAGCTCGTAGCTTGCCGCGCGTTCATAATTGGATTCTCCCTGATACCAGATGATGCCTTTAATGCCATAGCCTATGATAGGATGTATCATGCCATTGTATAGCATCGTGGGTACTCTGTTTTTATCTTTAAGGCCTTCGGCGCTACTTGGGATTACTATATTTTGCTGATCGGCCAACCAAGCGGCATCCATCCAAGCTTCGACATTGGAACCGCCATAGCTGCTATGGATTAGGCCAACAGGCACCTTCAATTGCTGCCGTAAGCGCTTTCCGAAAAAATAGGCCGTTGCACTGAAATTGGCTACTGTTGCCGGGCTGGCGGCTTTCCAGCTGCTAGGCTTGCTATCGGAAGCGGGCTTAAGCAATGGGTTTCTTGGCACGGTATAAAAGCGAAGCAACTTGTCTTCACTGTCCAATATCGCCTCTGTACTTCCCGCTATAGGCTGCGCCGGATATCCTTTCATGGGCATTTCCATATTCGATTGCCCTGAGCAAAGCCACACTTCACCCAGCCAAACATCTTGCAGCGTGATGGTATTGCTTTCCTTTACGCTTATAGTATAAGGGCCGCCGGCCTTCGCCGTACGTATATCCAAGCGCCAAGCGCCTTCCATGTTTGCACGAACGGAATAGGATTTCCCATCCCAAGAGGTGCGAACCTCTACCTGCGACGAGGGTTTTGCCCAACCCCAAATTGGGACACTTTTCTCTTGCTGTAACACCATCCCATCTGTAAAGATGGCGGAAAGACGAACCTCGGCCTTGATGTATACCGAGCAGCAGAGAAATAGAATGAAAACTAAATTTTTCACGGATAGCAAATCAATATTTTAAAAAAACTAGCTGGACTAAAATGCCGGAAGCCACACCGACATATCGCCAAATTCGCGGTTGCCCCATGCAAAATAAGGAATAAGTCTTACGGATACCTCTTTTTTATCATCCTTCGATATTTTCCGGTATAGGCTATTCCATTCGCTCTTATCATCCGTATAGGCCTTACCTTCTAAAAAAACAAGATCCTGCCCCAACACGGCATCATGAACAGGTTCGAAACGTTCAGCAGTTTTGATTTTCAGCGCGAAAAGATCTTTTTCATTCGCAACATCAGCATGCTCTAAGCAATAAACGACGGGGCCGCGTTTAACGGCAATCTGATTACGTGTTTCTTCCACCAACGGGTTTGCCTCCATAAACTCTACTTCCATAGGAAGATGTACACGGATGCGATCGCCTTTTTTCAAAGCACCCCTAATGACAGCGTAGCCTTTATCCATCTCAAAATTTACCTTTTTGCTGTTCAGGGTTATTTCGGCATTGGACGACCAACCCGGAATACGGAATTTCAGCTCATAGTCGCGTGGAATATCTTCCAGCGTAAACACCGCATCGCCATCCCAAGGGTAATTTGATTCTTGTTTGATCTTGATGGATTTTCCGTTATAGTTTGTATTCAACATATTTCCGCCATAGAGATTCACCCAAACTGCCTTGTCGGATAGCCCGTAGGCATAGTTAGCGACCTCGGCTATCGTACGCACGACATTAGGTGGGCAACAATTTGAAAGTGCAATATACGGCACTCGCTTTTTGGACCAGCGCTGCTGGAAGGGCAAATCTGTAGAAAAGCTGAGCGGATTGGTGTATAAAAACTTGTCACCGTCCAAGCTGATTCCAGATAACACAGAGTTGTAAAGTGCGAGTTCTAAAACATCCATGTATTTTGCATTGCCTGTAAAATTCGTCATCCGCCAATTCCACAACATGTTACCGATGTTGGCACAGGTTTCATTGTGCGCAGTTAGGTTTGGCAGCTGATAATCCCGACCGAAAGCCTGGTGTATTTTTTGTACTTCCGTCGGGTCGTATGAAGTTCCATCCGGCGATGTTCCATCGTAAAGCGCACCAAGTCCACCTGTGATATACATCTTGTGTTTCACGACATCTTCCCATATGGAAAATAGGCGGTTACTTAGCGTGGTGTCTTGCAACTCGGCACAGAGGTCTGCTACACCCGCATAGAGATAGCTAGCGCGTACCGCATGTCCCATTGCCTTATTTTGTTTTCTAAAGGGAATCCGGTCTTGGTTGTCATCGGTGCCATCTTCGATCTCGCCTTTTATGTCTACCAAATGTTTGGCCAACTCGAGGTATTTCGGCTCTTTGGTCGTCCGGTAGAGTTCGACCGTACCCATGTAGTGCGAAGGGCAGATAGCATTACGCGCCAAAGTAGGGTTAGATTTTTTATAGAATCCATACAGGTAATCGGCCGCCTTGATCGCGATATCCAACAAATCCCTCTGGCCGGTGACGCGGTAATGAATACAGCCAGCAGTCATCAAGTGGCCGATATTGTACGACTCAAAGCTCAGCCGATCCTGAAATTCGATGTTCTCACCGGCATTACGCTGGTCTATCGTTGCTTTGGTATAGATATAACCATCTGCACGCTGCGCTTTAGCGATAACTGGGATGACTTGATCGATCATCTGCAGGAGTTTCTTATCCTTCGTTTGTGCGTACAGTGCGCAAACCGCTTCGAGCGTTTTGTAAAAATCGCCGTCATGAAAAGATGGTCCTTTGTGTTCCCCTTGTTCCAATCCGGCCGCTATCTCGAAATTACGGTAAGCATGGCTAATGTCCGCGCGGGTATACATGTCCCACAGGTTGGGCACCATCTGTTGATAGCAAGTCGCTGTGCGGTCGGCCCAAAAGCCTTTCGTCCAGGACACATCACCCATATCTACCGCTTTTTGCACGGCAAATGGGCTAGCACTTGTATTGGTTATAGCCTTCTCCTGCGCTGACATTCCCGTACATAAACATAGGAATGCTAAGCCTACGCCATATATTTTTCTATTCATCATCATCGTTTACCCCTCGCCTTTAAGTTTCTATTATCGTTCTCCTGTATCTCTTTGTACCACTGCAACGCTACATCGCCGGATAAGCCAGCAGGTTGCAACGGCTTCAAGAATTTAGGTGTTGCAGTCGTCTGCATTATTTTTTCTTTGGCCTTACCGCTAGCTTCGTAGCCAAAACGGTTGCCCCAAGTGTGGTAGACACTAATTTCCAATCGATTATTACCGTTTTGAAGAAAATCTGTCACATCAATTTCATAGGGTTTTGCCCAGATGACGCCCACCGGTTTTCCATTCAATACTACCTCCGCCATTCCTTCCACATCATCGAGTCGAAGTGCGACACGTTGCCCTTTCGAGCTGCCCGTCTGCTTAAAATTGAGGGCATATGTACCCTTTCCTGCATGATAGCGCACTTCATCCGTTGTGGACTCCGTCCAAAAAGCTGGCATTTTCTGATTTATTTTGTTGTCTTCCTGCCCTTCCAGTTGTAATGTCCAGTCCCCTTTTACCGTTTCTGTTCGCTGTATTTTCCAGTTCGGTAAACGCACATCTGCCTCGCTCAATAAAACAAAAAGCGCTTGATGAGGTGCGAAATCTACTCTTGCCTCCGTGCGTTCTCCTTTCCGTTGTGCTGGAATCGCTTTTAGCTCATCATTCACGGCGTCGTACAGGTAGACATGGGACGCATTGGCTCGGAAAGAAAGCACTGCTTTGCGCGCGACACTGTCCTGATTGCTTAAAAAATAGCTATCTGTTCCGGCGAAACGACGGTGATTCCATGCGATGCTCGTTGTTTTTTTGTCGTCAATAATTAAGTCTTCCGCTATTCCCAATCCGCTAAAGTCGGCTGCCTTATATGAACCGAGGTGGATTTTACCTTTACCAATTGTTTTTGTCAACATACCGTTTTCGTTCGTCATGCCGGTAAATAATTGGTTTAGTAGCGCTTGAAAGGCCGATGAATCGCTTGATGAAAGATGGCCGATTGATTTTGTTGGTTTTGTTTCGAATATAATGGTTGCCCCTTCATCGATCAAAGACGCGAATTTAGATAGCACAGCCAGTGAGCTGGCCTGAGGGTTTGGATTTAACAAGTGTTTTCCCGGCACAACCAATATTTTATAGGCGATATGGTCGGCAAACTGCACGGCGCCGTCCCTTACCTTCGCATATTCTAGTAGCGCATGCGGATTGAAAGAGTCGTAGGCATAACCGCGCAGGGGATCAATCCAATCCATCGTGCTATACATATTTGCAGAGGTGCTCACGCTAGCTATCTTTTGTAACGGTTGCCCTTCGTTCGCCAGCTTTTCTGCGGTTCGGCTCACGCGATCAGCACCGATGATGCCCGGCAATACGCCGACGAGTCTATCTGGAAGGATTGCTCGTCGAGGCACTTCCTCGCCAATAAATACCGCAACATCCTTTACGGGTTTCCCTTGCTGAAGCAATTGCTGTGTGCGAATGGCATAATCCACCCAGGCTTTCCCTGGTTTCCACCAGATTTGATCACGTTGAAAATAGGTGCCGATGCCGTCCAATGTCATGCCCGGCTTGCGGTCCATCCAAGGATTATGCACATAAACATGGTACGCCAAATTGTTTACGCCCAAAGCGTAGTTTATATCTTGTACAGGTTTTAAAAGGCGCGGATGTTCGTCCCATTCCATACGAATCTGCGTGAATGCTTCTGACATAACCACATTTTTTCCATAGATGTGTGCCCCCGATACGGCATCCAGCACATCATTGGGCTTATCATGTGATGGGCTTCTAAACCAAAATTCGCCCATCGTTCGATCTGTAAGACTAAAGTGCGATAAACCGTCACTAGCCATAACGGGAGCTGTAGTTTCTGCCGTAAATTCCACCCCATATTTGTCACACATCTGCTTTAAGGTTTTGAAACCTTTTTCCAGCAAAAGTTCTGCAATAGTCTCGCGGTAATCGTGCAGGAACGACTCTGATGCCTCGGCACTATGGAGAACGTAGCCAGCTAGTACCGGCATATATCTATCGAGGGAATAGCCACGACGCTTTTGAAACTCTTCGGCCATACGCCGAGTCCAGTTTTGGCTGCCAGACTCCCAAGAATCAATATGGAATACGGTGAGCACGTCCTTCGATAAATTAGGTTCGACGGCGTTCTTGGCCTTGCCATACCATTGCTCAAATTGGAACGCTACCACCTCTGCATCGAGCTTATCGCATTCCAGTCCTTTTGCTGCACCCGCCGTCTCATTCTTATGACCGGTACTTGTATGCCCGATACGTAATATTTTCCATGTTCCTTTTGGCAGATCCAGATCAATCATGCCAGATTTTGATGGGACATTCAATACGCGAATATCTTGCTGATGGATGATGTTTTTATAGGGAATATCTGTCTCCGCTGTTGGTAATGAAACGCGCCATATTTCAGCGGTTTTACTTTCGATCTGATTTATTTTTGCTTCTTCAAAAAGCGTAATTCCCAGTAATTTCAACGACGGTTTCCACTTCGCGACATCCAAATCTTCTGCGCCCGGTTCGGATCCTTTCGGATCGTAGACAAAGCGGTAAAACTTTGCTTTGGTATGTGGAAGTGTATGTGTAACGCCATTATCCCAGTCGAGCCATCCCATACGTGGCGCCTGCAACTGTACTAGTTGTCGAAAGCTTTTTCCATCGTCACTGATAAGTACTTGTAAACGATTTGCCTGATAATTGGATGCTTTCCATTCAATTTTCAATGCATTGGCGGCAAAGGGTTCTTTAAATTCATACTGTATCCAGCCAGGTTGAGAAGTAGCAAAATGTTTGTCGTTGCCTTTGCTAACTAAACGCTGCAGATCTTCATCATAGCTGCTACTTACCTTTGGTGGGTGTGTGAAACTATTTTTATAGGATTGCGGCTGTGCGATAGCATAGAGCTGAATGTCTTCGTAATAGCCTTCGTTGCGCTCGGGCTGTGGCAGCTGCACGCGGAGTTTTTTCTTCCCGTTGGATGAGACAACGGTATCAGCAGCAACAATTTTCTGCATAGATTTTTCCGGTGTTATCCAAGGCCCGCCGGCGGTCGCAAAACCGTCATTAGGAAACATGGCGATCTTGATATTATATTTCTTTGCCTCAGACACGATGTGGCGGAACATTTCCCACCATTCGGGCGTTAAGGTTTCGGAAGCGAGCTCAAACAAAGGCGGGTTTGTCTTTGCTTTGATGGGCGTAAAGTAGGCACCCGCAATATTGTTAGCCGCCATAGCCTGCAAATCGGCAGTGATCCCTTCCTTGGAATAGCTGGCATGCATAAAATACCAGACCACCCAAGGCTTTGCTTGTTCATAAGACTGCTCATCTAGCGCTAGTAGCGAAGCCGGAATGCCTTTGATCTGTGCGTTGAGCGTCGATATGCAACACAGGAAATATCCCAATATATAGCTTTTTATCTTCATTGGTGACTTACTTTTTGCCTACTTCAAATGGTTTCAAACGGAAAGAATACTCGTAATCTTTCGCCGGAATCTGGTATTTCTCCAACGGCTGCGACACATCTGTCCAGGTGTCGTTGCCACCTACACCCATTTGTAAAAGATCAATATTGAGGGTGATGCTGTTCTCCTTCTTTAACTTATACCAGTGCTTTGTTTGGCTGATCTGTTTTTGTGAGAATGGCCAAGCGCCCATTTGTAGCGGCTGCTTTCCTTCTACTAGCAAACCATATTTTTTGTTCTGCAAACGGAACCAACGCACCTCCATACGGTTACCATTTTCCTGCGGATATAGGTAAGGTTGCATAAAATCGTCGAGGGTACTACTGTACACACCTAAGTCAAAACCGTAGGCTCTATCGGGATAGTTTTCCATATCGCCCAATCCATAGTATTGGATTTGTTCGAATGTAGGATTAACACCCAACTGCATCCCGACTTTCGGAATATTAGGTAGCGCATTGTTGGTTTGCAGATTATAGTTTACCGTGATTATTCCATCGCTGTGTACGGTGTACTGGATGCTTACCTGAGCAGAATCTCCCGGCAAGCTGTAGTTGCTCTCTACGGTAATGCTATCGGCAGACTTTTGAGCTGCTGTATGTTGGAGTGCCACGGCATTATACCAATATTTAAGTTTCACGTGGGGCTTCCATCCGCGGCGTTCATTATCGGTTGCTGGTCGGGTAAAATTAGGCAGCAGCGCCTGATTTACAATTTCTTCGTTCTTATACCGCATCTGTGTTAACGCACCCGATTTTTTGTTGAATGTGGCTGTAAAATCTTTTCCTACGACGAGGTATACGCTATCTTGCTCCTGCAAATCTATTCTCTTCGGTTTATCTAGCTCGGTGAGGTACCAGCCATTCACTTCCTGCCAGCGCAACTGAGATGACGAAACCAGAAAACCTTTAGGAGCCCAAGCCTCCTCTTGCTTCAGCCGAAATTGCAGATCAAGCTGGTAGTCTTTTCCATTGTTTCTTTTTATGGGAATATGACGCAAGAGTGAAAGCTCCACGGAATCACCCGCAGCCACATCGATTGCCGGCAAACTAACTTCCCGAATGATTTCTCCATTTTCGCGAATGAGCAGCGTTGCTTGGTAACGGTTAAGGTTTAACAAGCTGGATCGGTTTTTTATGCGTACACCTGCGTTCGACGCGTCGAGCAACGTCACTTCTGCAGCTTGGTAGATCCGTTTGTTTTCCCACATGGCGGCCTTGGGTCTGTTCCATGCATCGACGATGCCATTTAAGCTGAAGGCGCCATTGTGAATTTTCTCACCGAAATCGCCCCCATAGGCCAAGACTTCCCCATACAAGCTATCTTTGCGGATCAATGCCTGGTCTTTGTAATCCCAAATAAATCCGCCGATTAAACGGGGGTGCGCACGAAAGATATCCCAAAAATCTTTGATGTTTCCAGTTGAGTTTCCCATGGAATGTGAATATTCAACAAAAAGGATAGGTCTTTTATCGCCATTCTGTTGGTTGAGGAGCAACTCCGGTGTAAATATTCCGGGATAGAAACGCGATACCATATCTACATAATACTGATCTTTGCTGTTTTGCAGGCGATGGGAATGATCATTGGATTTTGGATAACGCGGATCCGAAGGATCAATATAGCCCGGAAGCTGATGACTTCCCATTCCCGGTTCATAATGTACCGGTCGGGTAATATCAAAATCGTGGATCCAGGCAGCCATTGCCGCAGTCGTAGGCCCGCGTCCCGACTCGTTGCCTAAGGACCAGATCACGATCGATGGATGATTCTTGTCGCGCTCTAACATGCGCGTTACACGCTCCATATGCGCGGCCAACCATACCGGATCATTCATTAATTTACCGCCCAAACCGTGCGTTTCCAGATTCGCTTCGTCCATCACCATCAGCCCATAGCGATCGCATAGCTCATAGATGTATGGATCATTGGGGTAATGTGAGGTACGGATGGCATTGAAGTTGAACTGCTTGATCTGCCGAATATCGGCTTCCATATCTTCTCGTGTCAACGCTTTTCCACGCTTCGGATGATGGTCATGCCTATTCACGCCATATAGGTAGGTTTCTTTGCCATTGATCAGCAGTTTACCACTGGTCGAAGAAAATGCGATATCGCGAAATCCTACCTGACAACTTTTGGCCTCCAAGAGTTTGTTTTCTTTATCGTACAAGCCAATGACTAAGGTATACAGATTTGGATCTTCGGTTGACCATTTTTTTGGATTCGAGATAGCCGTTTCCAACAGCCCGAATTTTACATTATCTAGTCGTGGATAGATTTCATTGAAGATCTGATCAGCATCTTTCTGAAAGTCGTCCTTTAGGATCGGCTTATTAGCGGCATCGTAAAGCTGTGCCTTTACGACATAGCCACTTATACTATCGCCAGAGAAGTTATCTATTTTAGGACGCAACGAGAATGTAGCATCCTCATGATTTTCATCGAGCTTCGCTTGCCAATGGAAATCAGCGATGCGCACTTTCGGTTCAGCCATTAGAAAGACTTCACGATGTATACCGCTCATGCGCCAATGATCTTGATCTTCCAAATAAGAGGCATCGCTCCAGCGAATAACCTGCAAAGAGATTCGGTTTTTACCCGACTTGAGGTACGGCGTAACATTGAATTCGGAAGGCAAGCAGGAATCTTCCGCATAGCCTACATAGGTATCATTCACCCACAGGTGGTAGGCAGAGATGACACCGCCGAAATGCAAGGTGACATTCATCCCGTCCCAAGCTTTGGGAAGGTTAAAACTGCGCTGGTAGGAGCCTACCGCGTTGTAATCTGTTGGTATACGTGGCGGATCGATTGGCTGAAACGGGTATACAGCAGAGCGGTAGATCGGAATATCGTATCCTTTCATCTCCCAATTGGAGGGTACCTGTATTTTATCCCAGCCTTTCACATCAGCAAGATGGAAATCCTTGGGCGCGTCGGCAGGTTTGTAAACAAATTTAAAATCCCATTCGCCATTTAAAAAAAGTAGGCGGTCATTGTTTTGGCGGTCATTTTTTAACGCGGCCTCCACCGAGGCATAAGAATAGGCCGTGGCGCGAGCAGGATCGCGGTTGATGGACGTAATCATGGGGTTTTCCCAAGCTGAAGCAATATTACCATCCGGCACCGGCGGGATGACGGCGGGCTTTCCATCCACTGTTTGCGCTTGTACAAAGGAGCTGGCGCAAAACAGGCTGAGCGCTATCGTCAAACAATTGTATACCTTACGCCTCATAATGCACTTCATAAGTAGTATTTTTTTTCAACTCAATGCTGTACTGATCTTTCCCGGTCTTTATCACTTTCCCTTGCTTGCAACGTGGGGTAACTTTGCTCTTTAGCTGTAGCGTGCCGACGCCAATGGGTGATTTAACCGTTATCTTTTTCTTGGAAACGGCCAGTTCTATTTCCCCGGCTGGTGTCGGTACTTTTCCTTCCATCCACTGTAGTGAAGCGAGGTAGGGACTGATGGTATACCGCTGGTAACCGGCGGCGGTAGGCTCTACACCCAAGTAATATTTCCCTAATAGGTAGATCGGACTGGCTCCCCAAGAGTGGCAGAGGCTTTTTCCAAACTCACGCCCATACATAGCGTAATGCTCGGCTCCCTTCTTGTCGGGATTATATTCTTCCCAAAAAGTTGTTGCACCGAGCTTCAACATCCCTCCCCAGTAACTTTTCATTTCGCTCATCACGTAATCTTTCTCACCAAGCGCACACAGTGCTTCTAGCTCATAGTAGCGCATGTAAGGTGTCATGATTTTTTGGATAGCATCGTTTAGTAAAACTTTGTCTTTCACCGCCTTTTGCTGATTGGCAGAAAGGTAGTCAAAGAAGATCGCGAACATATTGGTGTAGCGTGTGACTTGATCGGTTTGCTTACCCGCAACCCGACTGTGCGCGAAGGCACCTTTTTGTTCGTTCCAATAATAGTCAAAGATTTTTCCTTTCAGCTGTGCTGCTTCTTTCGCATAGTGCGCTTTATCGGCTGACTCATCCAATAGTTCTGCGCAAAGTGCCATGGTCTCTAAGCTACGGCACAACAGCAATTGCTCAAAACTTACCTCGCCTTGTTTGCTCAGCCCATCGGCCCAATCGATAAACACCCAGTCGCCGGACAACCCTTCCATCAATCCGTCTGCATTACGGCGATCTAAACAAAATTGCATCAGCGATTGCATGCGCGGGTATACACTTGCAATAAACTCCTTATCCCCGGTATATTGGTAGTAATCGTAAATACTTAAAAACCAATAAAATGTGTAATCCATGATGGTATTGATATGGCTCATGGTAGGCTCTTTTCCGCGCAGCGCTAGAATAGTACGCTTTACCGTTTCCGAATCAAAACCCAGATAGTAGTTCATGGCATATGATTGGTAGGCATCGCCACTCCAAATCCAACGATCACGCTTAATTCCATCTATATAAAACTCTCGAGAGGTAAGCTCCATCGTATATTTTGCTACTTCCCAGATCTTGTTTAGCTCTTCGTCTGAACTTTTGAACGCACCGCGGTCTTCTACCGGAAGGTATTCATACTCCATCGAAACCTTATCAAATGATACATTGCCTTTGGGTTCGATGTATACGTAACGGAATGCCTTCGACAAATCAAGCGTGCTATCTTGTGCAGATTGCTGGTTGATGCTGAGCAGATCCAGTGTTTCACAAGTCGCCGTAGCCAGTGCTTCCTCCTTGGATTCGCCATAGTAAATATTTAGCTCTCCGTTTCCGTTTAATTTATGTAGCGTTAGAAAACCAAAGGTATTTTTGCCAAAGTCTATGAGCGTTCCTTTGCCTTGCGTTGTGCTGGCTACGGATTCTTCGTGGCGCGTGGGCAGCTTGAACGTCGATGGTCGCTGGGCAGCTTGATCAAAATTCCAGTAGCCCGCCTTTACATAGGTGGTGCCGGATTGATCGGAAGCTTTCCCGGTTTCATCGATCCACTCTTTATCTTCAAAAGTCACTAACCAGTCCTTATCGGTTTTGACCTGTTTACCTTCGACAAACAGTGCCGGAACCTTCGCCTGATTATACACCTTGACATTGATTTTTTGCTTTCCTTTGTCCAGCTTTACAAGCGTGGGCATGCCGGGAAGCATCTTGCCGTTTACTTTTACGTTGTATTTGCCCTCGGCATGGATTTTAATCTCTTCCGCCTGCTGCAAATCAAACTCTTTATGAAACTCCACCAGCACATAATGGCTATCCATCTTCCAAAAAGGCGGAAAAAAGGTGCCTCGTTCTGTTCGCCTGTTTTGCATGTCATTGCTCAGCCATACTTCAAAATCGCCTGGATACCAGATCCATGTACCACCATTTTGCGCGAATAAAAAAAAGGCTGTACACATGAAGCCTATGCTTAAGATTAGTTTTTTCATCTCGTATTTTTCTCAAGGGTAAGTGCATGGCAACGTTTTTACGTTCCACGATGTCTGTAACAGTTAGCATATTATTCTGCTTATCGATTTATGCACGGTACCAACTACAAACATACCGTAAAAGCCGATTTTGTATTTATGATATTTTCTCTAGGTGTTATAAAATATTGACATGCTTGAAAGGAACGGGTGATGGAGAGCGGCATAGCGCAGCAAATATTTAACACAAAAACAGCTAGTTTATGGAGATGGCCAATAAACTAGCTGTTTAAAAAAGATAAGTTCTGGATGTATTTTTAACAACGAGTCCGTAGGGGAATCCTATCTGCGAACTTTTAATCTCTTTATCAGTCTTTTACAAGTTTTAAAAATCAATTACGCCACAGTTGACGCGCTGATTTAACATACTTTTTAGCTGCAAGTGCTTAGTGCCTACAATATACTATAATTATAACATATAACTTCACAAATTCTATTTATCAATTTGGGATAAAAATTCACAAAAAGAAGATCCTTTTTTAATATTATTACCCTAACAAAAGTTTTTTGCATAAATTTGAATATTATTAATCTAAATTCATGAAAGACATTGAAAAACAAAGCTGGCTGCCAAATTGGTGCCTTTATGTGTGGAATCATAAAATTGCTATACTTTCTTTCTTAGCATTTATCTATCTGATTTTTTACACAATATATTCTTTTAATAATTCTGTAAAGGAATATTTAAGCGATTACGAAAGTCTCGTGAAATACCTTTCGCAAGTAAGTATATTGGTATTTACTTCTGGTATATTTGCCGCATCATTAAAATACATGCAATTACTTGAGATTTTCAAATCTCAATTTAATGATTATATCGAATCTTCACGCTTTGATGAAGTCCTTAAAAACAATCTTAAGATCATCACTTTTTCTGATGACTATCTTACGCAGCAAAGTAATCTTCCAACTTTATGGAAAAAGATCACTTTATGTATGTATAAAAATGAGTTTCCTGCGATTCATGAAAAAATTGCAAAAAAGATTAAAAACGAATTTTTTGCTAAAGCTACTATTTCGTACTATTACAAGAACTTCGATATTAGCTACGAAGTTTCAAATGTCGATGGCACGAATCTTGTTAAAACAATTGAAAGAGCAAGTTATACAATCGTTAGACCCTCAAAAGATGAATTTGATTGGGATTTTGGATATAAGTGTCCAATTAATAAAACGTTGAACAGCGAAATGAATATCAGCGCCACTGTCCTAACTACAGGACAGAGTCTTTCTATGGATGATGTTGACAATCTATCCAATGAGAAAGATTTTATTATAAAGCTTTGCAGTAAGCTTTCTGGGCATTTAGAGTATCATATCGAAAGAACAATAACAAGTGTTCAAGATATTAGTGAAGATAAAGTTCAATCTTTTGGTAGTGACAGAATCATAGATGTTCTAAGTTTTAACATTATGTCAGATAAAAATATTGAGGTATTTCCTCATATAATCGGTAGCAATAAGTTTTATCAAAATGGAGTATTTAAAGCTGGGGAACAAGCATTTATTAACAGAGATGTATTTCTACCGGGGCCAAAATTCTTACTCATCTATAGCAAAAAAGAAATTTAAATATATATATTTGTATAATATGATTAGTCTCACATTAAAAGAAAAAAAGATGAAAAACTTCAAAATGGGTGGATCTTGGGAAGGTTAATTTGAACCGATTTGTTACAAAATATTTTATAGGTCTATTAATACAATAGACCTTTTTTGTTCTTTACTTGTCTAAAGTTTACTTTGTAATTTTAATTGCATCACGAAAGATTAGGCTAGTACATATATTTCACTAAAAAAAAATATCAGTGTCTGATAATTTTGCTTAGATAAAACACTAAACTAAGAACCAGTCATCCCATTAACAAACGTATCAACAAAAGTAAGGATCTTACCAAAGATTCTGTCTCCTGTTGTCTTACGCTGAAGCACTGATGGCTTCGGTCCTTCAATTAAATCTAGTATCTCATCCCGAAGTGGCTCCCTCTCCGCGAAAATATAGTTCTCTACTAATTTCTCGGTTTTTGCCCCTGAAAGCTGCTCCTCTTGAACAAGTGTCTTTATAGCCAGATCTTGTTCTCTATTCCAAAATTTTTCAAACTCATCAGGGATGTCGTCGGTATCTTCTATGAGCGGCAGATTATGTTGTATAAACTTTTCGATAAGTTCGCGTTTACTACGAAGCGACACTTCGGTATTCAAAAGATTAAATATACTCGAAGCTATGTCCTTTTTATCCATAGCAGAGGTCTTAGATTTATATTTAATAAGCAATTGCAATATGTAGCTGACGTTGATGGTGTCTTTCTGTATAAGTTCTAATTCAAAATCGATATCTTGAAGAATTGATGTCTTTTCTGTTGCACCTTTTACCGAAATACGATCTTTTAAATCTAGGTATTTACTGGTGTAATCTGCAAATGTCTGCTCGCTTACATCGAGATCTGTCCAAGAAAAATCTGAATAATGGCTCATCTTCTTATGCAGTCTCATTAGGTTTCGAAAAGCAATGATGAATTTTAATTTTTCTTCCTCAGAATACAAGTCGTCGACATCAGCTACCGTTGGGACAATCTCCAAAAAGGCTTGACTTTCCTCATTAAATTTAGCAACATAGGTTCCGTAGGGTTCCACGACAATCTCATCGATAGCCTCTTTATTACTAAACAATGCGATCGCGTCATCTGTGTTTTCTTTCAGGTTGCGAAAGCAAACGATGTTGCCTTGCGTTTTATTCTTGTCAAGAATACGGTTCGTCCGACTAAAGGCTTGAATCAAGCCATGATATTGAAGGTTTTTATCAACATATAAAGTGTTTACATACTTGCTATCAAACCCAGTCAGAAACATATTTGCAACTAATAATATATCTAGTTCGTTGTATTTCGCCTTTTTAGCAACATCGTTATAGTAGTTATAAAAACTTTGGCTGTCTTTTGTACTATGAGCTGTACCGAATAACTGATTGAATTGATCGATATAACTGTCTAATATTTCTCGTCGGTGAGGCCTTGCGCCATATTCGAGACGATCCTCAGCGGCTAGATCTAGCGGTCTACTTAAATTTGAGCTCGCTCTTTCCTCTTCGTTCTGTAAATAGCTAAAAATCGTTACTATATTAAGGTTATGTTGATTCTTTTCTTTTTTACTTTTAAAAAGTTCATAGTAGTCAATCACAGCATCAATATCTTGCACACACATCATAGCACAAAATTTACCACTCTGTGTTTTTTGGCTATGATGTTGAACAATATAATCAACGATCGCATCCTTTCTCTCGGGAGCAACCAAAACTTCTGCTTCGTTAATGTCCTGCACCTTTAGATCCATAATATGATCTTTCTGCTTAAATGTGCGGATATATTCAACGGAAAATCTTAACACATTTTCATCGCGAATAGCATCAGTGATCACATACTTATGTAGACATACCCCAAACAAGCTAGCTGTGGTTCTTTCTCCATTGGCGTTTTCCGCCAAAATTGGAGTTCCGGTAAATCCAAACAATTGAATATTGGTGAAGTGATTTACGATATTTGTATGTGTCTCGCCAAATTGGGATCGATGACATTCGTCGAATATAAAAACCATTCGATGATCCGCAATCAACTTCATCTTAAAAGAATTCCTCGAAGAAATTGCGTTATTCAGCTTCTGAAGTGTTGTAACAATGATGCGCACGTTACCATCATTCATCTTTTGAATAAGTTCATCCGTATTAGCGGCGGAACTTACCGATCCTTTACTAAATTTTTCATATTCCTGATTCGTTTGATAATCTAGATCTTTACGATCAACGACAAATACAACTTTTTTTATAGTCGGTATTTTTGAAAGAATTTGACTGGCTTTGAAAGATGTCAATGTCTTCCCACTACCAGTTGTGTGCCAGATGTAACCGTTCTTTTCTACACTGTAACCATTTAATATTTCATTTTCTTGTACCTTCTTTATAATTTTTTCTACCGCATAGTATTGATACGGCCGCAAAACCATCAAACGTTTATCCGTTTCATTCAGTACGATATATTTACAAATCATCTTACTAACGTGGCAGGGCTCCAGAAAGCTATCTGTAAAACCATTTAATATGTTATTAAGTTGTTTGTTATTTTCATCCGTCCAATGGAAGGTCTGTAGATATTCTTGCGGGTGTGAACCGAAGTTACTGAAGTACTTAGTGTTAACACCGTTACTTATGATAAACAATTGCACAAAGTGGAACAACCCTTTCCCAGCTCCGAAGCTATGCTTTTGATACCTATTTATCTGGTTGAATGCTTCTCGCATTTCTAAACCTCGCCGCTTAAGTTCGATCTGCACCAAAGGTAGCCCATTGATCAACAAAGTAATGTCGTAACGATTTGAATAAAGACCTTCTTGCTTGATTTGGTTAGTCACTTGGTATTCATTTTGACACCAATGTTCCGTATTTAAAAATTCAAAATATAGGTTATCTCCGTTATCTCTTATAACGTGTTGTTTTTCTCGAAGAGTCTTTGCTTTCTCAAAAACAGAACCTTTGTTAAGAATATTCAAGATTTTGTCAAACTCCAGCGCCGACAAGCTCACATTATTATGCTTCTCCAACTGTAATTTTAAGTTCGAGAGTAGAGCTTTCTCATCGTTGATCGTCAAATATTGATAGCCTAGCTTCTGTAGTTGACCAATGAGGTGCTGTTCTAGAACTTGCTCTGATTGCTTGCTCAAAATATAGATGAATTAGGGGTTAACAGTTTTCGCTAATAACAAACAAATCTAATAAATATTGCTGTGCTATTTATCAACCCCTAATTCAAATTTTTAAGAAAATCTATCGCAACCCCTTAAACATCTGCTCAATTGCTTTCTTTTTCTGCTCCATGTTCGGATGAACATACAAATTTAATGTTGTACTAATGTTACTGTGCCCTAAAAGCACGCTTACAGTTTTGTAGTCACAATTGCTTTCGATACATCTTGTCGCAAAACTATGTCGCAACCCATGAAATTTAATCGCTGGCATACCAAGTTCCTGCATCATGTTTTTATAGTAACTACGATATGTTCGAGGTTCTGTTGGGCGTGCTTCATTGGTAAGCACAAAAAAAGTATTATTAACAATTCTTTTAATCGGTTTCAGCATCTTGAGCAGGTCTTTACTCATTGGAATATCTCGAGTGGAGTTTTTTGTTTTAGGCGTATCAAGGATAAGCTCAGTCTTGCGCACACCGCCATCGATTGTATATATTCGCTGAATTGTTTGTTTAACGCTAATAATACCATTCTCCGTATCAATATCTGCCCAAGTCAAGGCGCAGATCTCACCGATTCGAATGCCAGCACTTAAACATATATATACACCCAAATTTCGAAAAGTGAAATTATCCTGTATATAGTTCATTATTTTTCTTTGATCGCTCCGAGTCAAGACTTGCACATTCTGCTTTTCCCGTTCTGTAGGAAATTGTAAATCAAAGGGGACATATTCAAACCATTTATGCTTAGCACCGAACTTAAGAACCATCTTTAACACGATAAGAATATCTTTAACGGTCTTTTGACTCAATCCATCGTTTAATTTTTGAAATACGAATGATTGTACATCTCCCTCGTGTATTTGATTGCTTTCGCCAAATACTGGGAGTAAATGATTTTGTAGTAGTAGCATGTAAGCTGAAAATGTCGACTTTTTGACATACTGTTTTTTGTCCTCTTTCCATGAAATGATTAGTTCCGAAAATGTTTTGTGTTCCTTCATATAAAATACGTATTTAAAAGTCCAAAGAAACGGAATCGTAGACAAGGATTGAGGATATTGTAAGACTAAGGTTCCAAATTTGAGATTTCC